>Ga0068705_10000176_pt1 | contig 31436 bp, 31 predicted proteins | sample YNPMSTMetaG_FD_65631 | JGI IMG/M metagenome (GOLD analysis project Ga0068705, IMG submission 65631) | Anoxygenic and chlorotrophic microbial mat microbial communities from Yellowstone National Park, USA - YNP MS-T MetaG | ecosystem: Environmental > Aquatic > Thermal springs > Hot (42-90C) >... | reverse complement strand
AGTAAATGGCTGAGAAATCGTTTGACCATTAAAAATTTCAAGTGGAATATCGAAATAAGCTTTATCATAAAATTCGTCTTTAACAAAATCCTTACGATCAATTTCTAAAAAAGAAGAAATAATTTGAGGCGTTTTAAGAACTGTTTTTTTTAAATATTCAACTAAATCTTTATTTGAATGAAAAAACATTATTTATAAACTTAAATTAATTAAATCAATGAATAATTTTCAAATTTTTCAATTTCATTTAAAAACCACTTAAATTTCTGTTGAGGATTTTCTGCGTTATAAAGAGCACTTCCCATAACTAAAAAATTCGGTTGAAACTTTATTATCTCTTTAAAATTCTCTTCATTAATTCCACCATCAATTCCTAACTTTTGATTAGCATTTAATATTGGCTTAATTAAGCTTATTCTGGAATATGTTTCTGATAAAAACTTTTGACCAGATCTTCCAGGGCTAACTCCTAAAATCAAAATTCCATTTGTATAAGGAAGGTATTTTTTAATAAAATCAAAATCTAAATCAGGGGACCATGCAATTAAAATGTTTTTTTTTGTTTTTTTAGCTATTCTTAAAAGACCATCAGGATTTAACGATCCTTCCAAGTGCAAAATTAAATTTTTAACTATTTCCCTCCCCCATTTCAAAACCTCTTGTGCTTTTAAATTCATCATCAAATGAACATCAAATATTAATTTATTTTGGTTTTCTATCTCAAGCAATGATAAATCCTTAATATTGCCCCAACTTTGATAACCTGTAAATTCTATATCAGAAATATCTAAATGAAAATGATTCGTTAAATCTTCAAGTAATTTAATTCTGTATTTAAATTCTTCAAGATTTTCTACATTAATTGAAGGAATTATTTCTATTTTCATAATTTTGAACTTTCTGTATTCTTCTTAAGTATCTTTCCTCGCCCATAAAGTCAGTATTAAGAAAAATTAAAACAATTTTTTCTGCTAAATTATTATCTATAAAATCACTAGCTAAGCATAAAATATTTACATCATCATCTTTCCTTAAATCACTTGCCATTTTTTCATTAAAAGCTAAGCTTGCTCTTATTCCTTTAACCTTATTTGCTGAAAAACAAACTCCTGCTCCGGATCCACAAATTAAAATCCCTCTTGAAAGATTATTTTTACTAACCTCTTCAGCTACTTTAAAAGCAAAATCGGGATAATCATCATCTTCATCGTAAATATAATTACCACAGTCTTCTACCTCATAATCTTTCTTAAGCAAAAAATCTTTTAAAAATTGCTTAAGATAAAAACCTCTGTGATCTGATCCAATAAAAATTTTCATATTAAATTTATTATAATCTTAAATTCAAAAATTGAAAAACTTGAGTTAAAACTTAAAACAATATTTATTTTAAAATTAAAAAAATGTTTTATAAAAAAAACAGAATATTCAATAATCAAAACTTTGATTTTTATTTTTACATTCTCTAATTTAATTTATCCATCAAAATTATATGCTAATCAACTCTCAAAAGAATTTCCATAAACATTAGCTGGTTTTACTATAAGAGGCAACTGGCAATCTCCAAAAAGGCTTAGATACTATAAATGATTTCTAAGAATGTATAGATTTACTACTCCAGAAGATGTAAAATGTTAGAAGCTGGAAAAATGCAAATTTTATTTCTAGCACCGATTATGGACTAACATTAAGTGATCAAAATAATATCTAGTAATAGCTAATCAAACTATAGCCCAAGAAGGTAATAATAATAATATCATTAAAATAGCTGATAAAGATAGTTATTATAATTTTAACCTAAATCAAATATTTAACAATAACTTAATATCCAAAGGCTCAATTAGATTAAAAATGTTGTTTTTTCTGATTTTATATTAAACCTGTTTTAGCTTATTTCAAATATCTTAAATTTAAATATTTCTGTTATTTTAAACTTAGAAACTATAGGCAGATAAGGGTTTTGGCAGTTTGTGATTTTAAAATTTTGAGTTATAATATATAACAGATTCCCGTTCTGATTTTAGTTTATTTTTTTTAAACACCCTCCCTGGGGGTGTTTTTTTATATTTTTGAAAAATCAAAAAGGGGAAACCCCACTATTTACGCGATAAAATCCTTTAAGAATTAAAAATAGTGGTTCATATGAAAAAACTACAATAGTTAAGGATATTCTGTCATCTTTTAATCTATATCCATTTTTATCAAAAACAAAGAAAGGATAAAGACCAGCAGGAATATTTTTAATTTCAAAATACCCATCATTATTTGTTGTAGCAAAATATTCAGTTCCTATATAAACTCTTGCATCTTTAATTGATTTATTGTTTATATCAGTTAAAATGCCATAAACTGAACCATAACTAAGTATATTTTGGGCATTAGTTTCTTTTTTAAATAAATTAAACATCTTATCAAAATAAAAGCTTAAATATTTATTGATTTTGTTAATTTTATAATCAACACTTCTGAAGTTAAAAACTTCATTTTCCATAAAATTATAAATTTTTCTTAAGATATCTTGACAAGAGTTCTCTTTTGAGTCGGGAGCTGAATTAACTCTTCTTAAAAATTCTTCTCTGTGATCATTGAAAGCATGAAAAGCTGAAGCAAATAATTCAAAAGACCCATCTTCGGGATGGCCTATACGTCTTGGACTGTTATCAAAAGATGAATCGTCTATTTTATCAAAAACGCAATTACCTAATAATTTAGATTTATCATAATAAGATTTAAATTTTTCTTTATTTGAAATATGGTTGTGTTGTATATCATAAATATGCCCTAATTCATGAGAAAAAATATGAGTAAGATCAATAAAATTTCGAATAGCTAAATCTATTAATACTTTATTATCATAAGCATAAGCATTTGACAAATATTCAACTTCTTGTTCGAATATGTTAATACAATCAAGATTAGATATCCCTGTTTTTAAACTTTTCTCTTTAAACTTTGAGGATAATTTTTTTAAAGGTTCGTAACTATTGATCTGCAAATATTTTTCGGCATTTTGACCATAAATACAAAATTTAACCCCGTCCACATATAATTCTTTATAAAATGCATACTCTAATTCAACAATTATTTCTTTATCCTCACATCTTTTAAGATTAATAATGAATTCTTTTATTTTAAATTCTTTGTTTAAAACAGAAATTTTTAAATTTCTATATTGCTTATTAGAATCAAAGGGAATTGTTATTTCAAAAAATCCTTGTTTACGAGTTTTATAAGAGTAAATTATTTCGTTTTTCTCTAAATCTGTGATAATAATTAAAAAATCTAAATCTAGTATTTGATGATTTAAACTATTTTTTAAATATAACTTTCAAATTTGAATAATTACAAAATTTCTCATTTTCTAATTTAAAAACCAAAGCTATAGTATTTGAATTCTTAATCATTTCAGGATTAATAGTTACATTTTCTATTAATGACTTATAACCTGTTTTACTAATTTGAAAAGTATAAGTGTTTTCCTTTCCGTTTTTATAAAAAACTACATTATTTATCTCATATTTACCATCTATTCCTGTTAAACACTGTTTCTCGAAAAGTTTAACACTCGCTCCTTCAAGCGGTTTGTTTGTATCTTTATCCAAAACATATATTACGAAATTAAATTAACTCAATTTCTTTCTTTTTTAAGTAAAAATCTACATTATCTAAGCCTTCTGGCGGAACATAAACTTCTTTACTTTGCTGAAAATAATCTGTTTAATCGCTTCCTTACTGTTTTTATCAATAACCCTACCCGAAATAGATCCTTTTTTTAATGGCTCAGTATAAAAATTTCTTATAGCCAAAGGCTGATTTAAAATTAAAGAAAAGTTAGCTCCTTTGTATCCTTTTTTCTCTACGTGAATTTCATACTTGTCATAATTTAAAAATTTAAAAATATAACCACCAAACATATCTGTTAAGGTTTGTCTTATTAAACTTTTTTTATAAGATAAATCTAAATATAAACTTACAATAGCATCTTTTATTGGTTGTCTGCTATATTTGTCTTCAATAGTACCCCTAATTGTTCCTTTTTTTTCAGATTCTAAAAATAAATCTTGCCTTAATCTTGGAGACGATAAAATAATTTTTGCTTCTGTGCTCAAATATCCAGTAGCCTCAGCTGTAATTTTATATTCTCCATAATATATGTTGTTAAATCTATAATAACCCTCTGTATTAGTATAAGTAATTTTTCTTTCTCCCTTGTAATCATTAATTTCTACTTTAGCACCGCTAATTGGCTGTTTTGTTTCTTTACTTTTTACATATCCTTCAATAATGCCTCTTAAAGAAGGATTTTGTGTCGAATATAGTAAAAAGTCAACGAAAATTTTATTAGATTCAAGTTTTACTTGTTTAGAATCAGGATAATAATCCTTTGCTTCTGCTGTTAAAACATGAAAACCATAAGATATGTTCTCAAAGACATAATAACCTTTTTTATCAGTATAAGTTGTTAATCCCAAATCATTTATCTTAACTTTAGCGTTTGGCAATGGTAGTGTAGTTGTTGATGTTTTACCATATACATAACCCTCTATATTGCCGCTTAAATTCTCTACCGGAGGTGTTTTAGTATCATCAGGAGGAAGAGGAACTGCCTCAAGGGACTTTACCGAAACGGAAGTGGTTGGAATTTGGTTTGCAATAATTAAGGAAACTAAAAATTTATTTATATTCGTTAAAATTTTATTTATATTTTCAATAAAATTTAAAAAATAAGTGAGAATAAAAAGTTTATAAGAATAATCTTTGAATTTGTTAGCTGCCAAAGCCTGATTTAAAAGCAGTATGCTTAAAAAAATAAAAATTGCTATTTTATGATACTTATTAATTTTACAAAAATTATTGCTTATTAAAATATTCTATTAATATATATTATTATAATAGTCTTTCTTAAAAATATTTTTTTTATGTGTTTGTCTAACCTCAAACACATATGGCACTCTCTAAAAATAAATAAAAAATCTTAAATTATTAGGTCTTGAAGCTAGTGTATTACTAAAGGATTTTTTATATTAAACAACCATGAGATTTAATAGAGATATATACTACTATATCCATTGTAATATCCCACTTAAAATTTTATTCATCAATTTTATAATTTTGATAAAAATAAACAAAAAGGATCAAATGTATATTAGTCAAACATTATCTTGACTTTATCTAAGGACTGTTGTATAATTTAAATAGGCCACTTCACAAGGTGCATGAAACCATTTTTCCCCTCTTTAATTTTTAAAGAGGGGAATTTTTTATAATCTATTTTTGATTTTACAATATTTTAAAAAAATCTTTTATTAAAATATTAAATTATTGCCTCATAAAAATAATTTTTTAAAACTTCGTAGTTTGATTTTTCTTCCCTTACTATCTTAATTCTCAACAAAGAAAAAAATATTTTAAAAACCAATAATATAAAAATTTTATTAAAATTTAAAATTTAAATTAAATATTAAAGAAGAAAGCTTAATTAATATTTTTTAGAACCTCTTCTATTTTATCAGGGTCTAAATTATAATAGCTAATCAAAAATTCTGCAACCTTTTTAAAAGTTGGGGCAGCTGTACCAAAAGCTAAAAGGCTTTTTGCTGGTTTGTCTAACCTTACTAATACTAAAAATTTAGGATTAGAAACAGGAAAAAAACCTATAAAATTAGTTATCACTTCATCGCTATAACCAGAGATACCATTCGTATTTTCTTTTGAATAAGGGAGTAAGGCTGATCCTGTTTTGCCAGCTATTCTAAAACCTTTCACCTTAGCTTTTTTTGCCTGATTTTCAACAACACCCTCTAAAATAGGTAATATTTCATTTAAAGATTTTTGATTTAAAACTTTATCAATATTTCTAGAGTTTATATACTTCTCCGAATTATCAAAATATATTATCTTTTTAACAAAATTAAAACTTATTATTTGACCATTATTTGGGAAAAGATTAAAACTTTGCATTAATCCCAAAGGAGAAATACTTATACCTTGACCAAAGCTAGCAGTACCAAAATTTACTTCCCTGCCCGGATCTTTTAAATTTGAAAAATTATGATTTTCTAAAATTGGAAAATCTACTTCCGGTTTTGAATCTAAATGAAAAATTTTAATATATCTTAAAAATTTAGTTTTACCTAAAAGTTGTGATATATAAACAGAACCAGTATTTAAAGATTGCTCTAGGGCTGTTTTTAAGTCAACAGATCCTCTCCCTTTCTTATCAAAATTTTCAATTCTCCAACCGTTTAAAATTACATAACCTTGATCATTATAAACATCTTCTGGTTTAACTAAATTTTCGTTAAAGGCAGCTGCGTAAAAGAAGGGTTTCATTACTGAACCTGGTTCGTAAGTTTTGCTTAATCTTGATATAAAAATTGAATAGTCCTTTTCACTAAAATAAAAATTTGGATTATAAGAGGGTAGTTCAGAAGCAGCTAAAATTTTGCCACTTTTTATATCTACAACAACTATTAAACCACCTTCTGCGTGAAATTCTTCTAAAGCGTTTTTTAAAATTTCAAAAGTTTTTCTTTCAACATAATAATCTATGTTTAAAACTAAATCTGCTCCTTTTTTAGGAGCCTTAACAAGTCTAATATTATTCCGATAACCAACTTCACCCTTTAAAATTTCATTATAATATTTTTCTAATCCGTATTTTCCCTCAAGCTGCCCTGTTTTATCATCAAAAGATGCAAAACCAATAACAGTTGCCAATATTTCGTTTAAAGGATATCTTCTTATTACCTTTTCCTCAAAAAAAACAGAATCATAATTAAGAGCGCTAATTTTATCTTTCTTAAAAGTATCTATCTCTTTTGCTAAAATAAAAGTTTTAGATGAGTTTTTAGCTTTATTTTTTACTTCTTCCAAATTATCAATTTTTATTATTTTATTAATTTCCTCAAGTTCTTTATCAGAATTTTTGGCTTTTACAGGATAATAATATACATCGTATAAATAATAACTTACGGCTGCTGGCAAAAGATTGCCATCCTTATCTGTTAAAAAAATATTACCTCTTAAAGGTGGAATTATTTTTATACCGTTTAAAGAATTTAATTTTTCAGCTGAAACATCTTTAATGATTTGAATAAGATAAAGTTTATAGACTATAGATAAAAAACCAACAAAAATAAAAAATAAAACTAAAATATATTGCCAATTCTTAGTAGGATACCTGAGAAAACGCATTATTTAGATAATTTCTATATGACAAATTTGTCTGAGGAAAATATATAAGATCAGAAGAAGAGAAAGAATAAAATTTTGAGTTTTGGTCCGAGAGATGGCTAGTAAAAATTTTATTATTTAATTCATAAAGGCTAGCTAAGGTGATTTTATATTTTTCTAAATAAGACTGTAAATTTTTTACAAATAATCTTTCTTTAATAAGAAATAGGTTTAGCAAAAGAAACATGCTCACCATTATTAAAAAAGAAAAAAACCAGTAATCTATTGAAACTGACAATGTTTTATATTTTCTTTTTTTCATATTAATTTTTCTCTATTGCTCTTAATTTTGCCGACCTTGCTTTGGGGTTCTTTTTAATTTCCTCGACCGTAGGTTTAATTACTCTTTTTGTAATAATTCTTCCGGATTGTTTCTTTAAAAGTTTAAAAACATTTTTGATAATCTTATCTTCTAATCCATTAAAACTTAAAACAACAATTTTTCCACCATTATCTAAAACATCATAAGCTTCTTTTAACCCCTTCTCTAAATTTCCTAATTCATCATTAATAAAACTTCTCAAAGCCATAAAAACCAAAGTTGCTGGATGAATTTTTCTTCTTGTTTTTTTAACTTGAGCAACAATCTCTGAAAGCTGTTTTGATGTTTCTATTCTTTTATTTTTTCTTCTGTCAATAATTATTTGGGCTATCTTTTCTGCTTCTTTTTCTTCTCCGTAATTTTTAAAAATTTCAACCAATTCTTTATATGAAAAATAATTTATAATCTCAAAAGCTGTAATTTTAATATTAGGATTTATCCTCATATCTAAAAATTCATCATTTTTGAAAGAAAAACCTCTTTTTGATTCTTGATAATGCCAATTAGAAATTCCTAAATCAAAAACTACTCCTTTTATTTGACTAAAACCCTCTTCTTTGACCACTTTTTTTAAATTCTTGAAATTTTGATTAACCAACTTTATTCTTTTTTCCATTTTTATTTTCTTTATTGTTTTAACTCCAAGGTTGTAAAGTTCAGGATCCCATTCAAAGGCTAAAATTTTTCCGGATGGATGGGTATATTTTAAAATTTCAAAACTAACAGAGCCTAATCCAAAAGTCGCATCTATAAAATTTTCATTTTCCTTAGGAGATAAAATTTCAATTATTTCTTTCAATAAAACAGGTTTATGCATTAAATACCCAGTTCTCCCAAATTCTCCGCTATTTCTTGAGATTGCTGTTCGCTCTGTCTTTGATACTCATTCCAAATATTTTCATCCCAGACTTCCATTCTTGAATATAAACCAATTACTACAACCTTTTTGTCTAAAGAAGCGTACTTTCTTAAATATTCGGGTATTAATATTCGACCTTGGTTATCTATTGAAGTTTCATAAGCACCAGCCAACATCAATCTAGTAAAAGCTCTCGAATTTGATTTGCTTAATGGCAGTTTTAAAATTTTCTCTACCACTTTCTCCCACTCGTCTTTCGGAAAAACAAAAATACAATTCTCTAAGCCTTTTGTTACAATAGCTTCCATTGAAAATCGAGACCTAAATTTAGAAGGAATCATTAATCTTCCTTTTTGATCTATGTTATAATGAAATTCTCCTATTAGCATTATTTTTAAATATTTTTAATAATTTTACATTTTCCACATTTTCCACATATTTTTCCACATATCACCACTTTTAACCACTTTAATTTAAATTTACAACACTATTTCAAAATATAAAAAAAATATGCCCTTTTAAAAGGCCTTATTTTAATTATCAAAAAATATCTATTCCACAGGATTTTCACAAAACAAAATTAATCTTTTAAAATTAGATATCAAAATTATTTTTATTAAAAAATTTAAAGCATAGAGATTAATATCTAGTTAAAAAATTTTTTTAAAAAGATTGTAAACATTATTAGGAAAGATTTAAAATAAAAATTTAAGAAAAAAATTAAACAAAAAATAATTAGCCCCAGGATTTTATTCCTGGGGCTAATCAGAAGGGCTTACTTATTTTTTTCCACCCTTCTTTTTTCCACCTTTCTTTTTGCTAGCCATCTCTCAATTAATTCTTTTCAATGTGGGGCCGACCAAACCCCTTTTTTAAAACTTAAATTAAGAATACTAACTAATTTAAATTTTAACATTATTTTTTTTATCTTGTCAATATTTTTTTGTGGAAAACTTAAAAAAATTTTAAGATAAGAAAAAAATTAAGAAATAAATTTAGTAGAAATAATTTTTATTTCAACCTCTGGAACAATTTCAAATTTATCTTCTAAAGTTTTTTTTGTAAAGTCAATTAAATTAAAAACATCTTGAAATGTTGCTCTTGAAAGATTAATAATAAAATTTGAATGCTTAGTAGAAATCTGCGCATCTCCAATTCTTTTGCCTGCAAGTCCTGCTTCTGAAATTAAAAAAGCAATAGGAATGACAGGAAAAGGATCGTTTTTAACTTTATTCATTTCAACTACAAAATCTCTTAATTTTTCAGGTGCTTTTTCCAAAGGATAATTTTTAAAAATACTACCAGCGTTTGGGTATTCAATTGGATGCTTTTCTTTTCTGTATTCAATTTTTTCTTCTGCTATTTTTTTTAATTCATCTTTATCAAAATTTGTCTTAAAAGAAAGCAAACATGAAAGAATAAACCAATTTTTATTTTTTCTAAAAAAAGAATCCCTATAATAAAAATCACATTTATCCTTACTAAATTTTTTAATATCTCCATTTTCTAGATTAAAAGCTTTAACTTCTAAAACTAAATTTTTAAATTCTCCACCAAAACAACCAACACTACCCTCTACTGCCCCACCTACTGTACCAGGCAATCCTCCTGCCCACTCTAAACCTTGATATCCTTTCTCTATTGTTAAATTAAGCAAATCACTAACTAAAACACCAGAGGAAACCTCTATTATTCCACTTTCAATTTCTTTTATGTATTTGATTGAATTTTTAACAACTACTCCTTTAAAATCATCCATTAATATATTTGTTCCTCCTCCTAAAATAAAAATTGGAAGCCTTTTTTTCTTTTGCCATAAATAAAATTTATATAAATCTTCCTCTTTTTCAATCTCAATAAAATAATCAGCTTTTCCCCCTATTTTAAAATTAGTTAAATTAGCCAAATCTTTGTCCTGAATTATCTTCATTTTAAATTAAATATTTTTAACCTCTTTTTCATATTTTCTCCAAGACTCGGCAACTTCTGGATATTTTTCATCAAGTTTATTTAAAATTAAATTTCTTAAAGAAAGAGTATCTACAGTTTCTAAATCATATATTGAATTCATTACATATTCTGCTAATTCTTCAATAATTTCAAAAACTTTATCATCAGAATGGCCAGCCTCTCTCGCAGCTTTTTCTATTGACCTTTTTAATTTATCTATTTGAAACTCTTCTTTGAAGCTATTTTTCTTTTGGACCTGTTTAACCATTTTTAAAAAATTTTATTAATTATCGACTTAAGTTTAAAAAATATTAACCGATAAATTTCTTTCATACCTAATTATATATCCAACAGTTATATATAGGAAAATCTTCTAATTGATCATAAACCTAAAATTTTTAATTTTTCAAACCCATATTAAAAAAGGATTTTTAAAAACAAATATTCTTTTTTCTAATTTATCTAAATCTTTTTTTTCTAGGTTTAAAATAATCCAAAAAATATTGACAAGCAAAAAAGAAAATAAAGGTCTCTTGAAATAACAAGTTAAATCTATTTTTTGAGAAACTAAAACAAAACTAAAAAAAGAAAAATCAAAAATCAAATATAGAAAATAAATTTGTAAATGTTTTTAAGCACAAAAGTTTTAACTAAAATTTAATTCTGCTAATTTTAAATTATATTATAAGCGCTGCTATTTCTCTGAAAGAAACATTAAACTTTCTAAATGAGGAGTATTTGGATAAAAATCAAATCCAAAAATTTTATCTATCTTATAATTCTCTTTAAGGAATGAATAATCTCTTGCTTGGCTAATAGGATTACAGGAAAGATAAAAAATAATATGAGGTTTAGTCCTTAAAATTAAATTTAAAACTTTTTTAGAAAGACCTGAACGTGGCGGATCTAAAATTAAAAGATCTGTTTTTTCTAAAAAAATTTCCGGAATTTTTTCGGTTTGCAAATTTATAGCTTTAAAATTATTAACTCCGTTTATCTTAGCATTTATTTTTGAATATTTGACTGCTTTCTTATTGCTTTCTACACAAATTATTTTTTTGGCTTTATCCCTAAGACAAATCCCTATTACTCCAACTCCAGAATAAAGATCAATTACTTTATTTACATCATCAACATTTTCTTTCATTATTTCTAAAACCTTATTAAATAAAAAAACATTATTTTGGAAAAAAGAATCATAAGGATACCTAAATTCAAATTCCAATATTTTCTCTTTTAAGAATTCTCTGCCTGAAGAAAACAGGATCTCGTCATAACTAGCAGCAGGAGTTTTAGGATTAGATAAGGCCAAAGTAAAACCAATTAAATTTTCATCTTCAAACTCCAAAAAATCTTTTTTAGTAATTAAAAACGATAAATGATAATCATTATAATTTATACTTCTTCTTACAACAAGATATTTTGGATTTTTAAAATTTAATTTATTTATTTTGTTTAAAAACTTTAAGGACAATTGATTGCTTATTTTGTCTATTAAAGCACATCCGTTTTTTAAAATTATTTTACTAAAAGGATTGCCTCTTTTATGAAAAGCTAAATATAAATCATCATTCTTTAAAAAAGAAAATTCAATTTTTGTCCGATATTCGAAGATTAAAGGAGAATGAAAAAAATCTACTAATTCGATTTCTTCTTTAGCAAAAGTTTTATAAATTTCGTAAAGTAAATTCTTTTTTAGCTCAATTTGATAATTATAGTCAAAAACTTGCCATGGTGAACAAGAAAGATAATGATCTTCTAAAGGATCTATTCTAAACGGAGATTTTTCTAAAATTTCAACTATTTCTCCCTCGTAATATTTTTTTCTATTTTTTAAAACTCTAAGTTTTACTTTTTCTCCAGGTAAAGCTCCGTAAACAAAAACAATTTTATTTTTATATTTACCAATACTTATACCATTATGTCCAATTTTTTCAATGAAAACAATTATTTCATTATCTGACATTTTTAGAATATATTATATTATCTTATAATTTAAATTATTAAATTATAAATCTAAATTTGAAACTCCGCTAATTAACCTAAATGTCAACTTCAAATTTTAATTCTTATGATTTTATAAGAAAGAAATTTAAAGATGACAAAAAATTTTGGGAATCTGCTGAAAAATCTTTAGAAAGAGAACTTTTCAAAAAAAAAGAAAAAAATAAAAAATCTGGCGATTATAAAAAAAGTACAATAGAAGCTTATTTTCGAAGATTATCTCAAATTTTTGAAAAAGGAGATTCATCTTTAAAGGAAATAAAATTGAAATCTTTAAAAAGATGGCTTTTTCGTAAATTTATTATAAAGAAAGAAAATATACCAAAAGACTATATCCAAAAAGAAGTAAATAATCTTAAAAATATTTATCCACAGGAGCCAGAAGACAAACTGAAGGAAAAAGTAATAGATAGAATAATCCAAGAACAAAAAGAAAGTTTAGAAATTTGGATAGAATATCTTAGTTCAAATATTCAACATTATCCCAAAGAATTATTATATTGGATATTCACTCAGGTTCTAAAATTAGGAAGTTATAATTATCAAAAAAATATTTTTAATCAAAGAACCCCAAACACTATTTCTCCTTTTCCTCCTTGCAATCCTCAGGCGTTGGGAATTGTCATTGAACAACTTTATAGAAAATTTTCAAATCGTCCTCCAAATTTGATTTTGCCACCATATCAAAGAAATATTTTTCTAGAGAAATTGCAAAAAGAAAATTTCAATAAACTTTATTATTGGACACTCGAATATGTTAAGTCACTAAAAAATGACAAAGAAAGATTTTTTATAACTTCTGGAGAGTGGAAGCTTTTCTCTGTTCAAGACCACATCGATAATTCATATCTTTTTAACGAAACCAAAAATGAATTAGTCAAAGCTTTAAAAGAATTTAACACTGGTTGGTGTATAGACGAAGAAAATACTGCGATAGATTATTTAGCAAGCAACAATATCTTAATTTACTTTTCAAAAGATGATAAAGGAGAAGCAACTATCCCAAGAGTGGTAATAATTTATAGCTCTCCTTCTTCGTCTGTAATTTCTGATGAAAGCATAATTTATGAAATTAGAGGAGTAGCAGAAAATCAAAATTTAGACCCTTATATATCAGAAGTTGTAGAAAAAAAACTTCAGGAGTTTCCAGAAAAAACAAGGCAAAAATATCAAAAAATTTTAGAAGACATAAAAAAACTTAATGAAATCTATTTTAAATTTTTAAATAATCAAGAATTATCAAAAGAAGAATTAAGGTTTATTTACCAGATTGATAAAAAAATAGGTTATTTTGGATATTATCCAGATCCAAGGATTGAAGAAATAATTTCGACTAGAGATCAAAAAAAAGATTTAGCTAAGGTTTTTGGTTGTAGCCCGGAAGAAATCGCCTTAACTAGTAGCGAAGCTTTAAAGGGTAAATCTTTAATATATGTTGGAAATTTAGATTTAACAGATAAAATTATGTTAGAAAATGTAACGCTTCCAACTTATTTATATGGAGATCTTCTATTAAACAATTTAGTAAGCGCAACAAATTTAGTTTTACCTAAAGTTGTAAAGGGGGACGTAAATCTTTTTAAGCTTAAAGACATAAAAGGTATTACGTTACCAAAAAAAGTCTACGGATCTTTATATTTAAATCTTATAGAATCTTTTGAAGGATTAATTCTTCCAGATATTATAGAAAGCAACCTTTTTCTTATAAGAATTCCAAAAATTAAAGATTTTGCATTCCCGTCTAAAATTGGTGGGAATCTAAACCTAAGAGGGCTAAAAGAAGCAGAAAATGTTAAATTTCCAGAAGCAATAGAAGGATCATTAAACTTATCTAGTTTAGAAAAAGTAGAAAATGTTTATTTACCATCTAGGATTAAAGAAACGCTAAATTTATCTTCTATCACAAATTTAAATGGCTTAATCTTTCCTACAAATTTGGAAATAGGGAAAATTATCTTTAAAGCTTTATCAGATCAAGAAATAGAACAATTTAGATTAAAATATCCTTATTTAAAAATTGAAAAAATTAAAGAAAATAATTAATTTTTATACTTTAGAAACCCATTTATTTCCTCTTATATAAAATCTCCATAATAGTTTAGAATGTTCTTGAGCATACTCAATGCCTATTCTTTTTGATTTAATTATCTCAGAAGAACTTATTTTCTTTCCATTTGAAATCCATATTCTCTTGCTTTGACAAAGATCTTCTGCCCAAAAAGAATTATCTAATTTAAGAAATCTACAAAGCTTACCAGGACCATTAGATATATTTAAATTCAGTTTTTTTGAATTAGAAATCGGTTCTAAACTTCTTATTAAAACACATTCTGGATAACCTTCTTTATAAGTTGTAATATTAAACTGATAATAAATTCCATAAACAAGATATATATAAATATGCCCTCCTTTTAAATATTCCGCTAAATTTCTTTTAGTTACTTTAGCATGTTTTAGTTTTAAAATTCTTTTTAAAAAATTTTCTTTGTCTTGAATATGATTTTTTATTTTTGACCAATTTCTAAAAAGAACCTTTTTCTTCTGACCTGTGGGTTGTTCTTTAGCACAATAAGCATGAGAAGCTTTATCTTTTGGCCCAATATAAGCTTCTGTTTCAACTATTTTCCCAATTATTAAATTCCCTTTATAACTTCTAACAACGTATTGGCCCAAAAGATCTTTTGCAACTTTTAATGTTGGCTGAAGAAAAAAATCTCTTTTAATCCTCATATTAAATGTGTATTCTACTTGATTTAGCTATCTTTAAAGCTTTATTGAAAATTTTTATCGTCTCATCATATGTCTGACGATCAACAAAATAAGGAGTTCCATCTTTTCCACCATGAGCAAAAGTATATCTTGCAGGATCCTCAAAAGATGGTTTGGCACCATAAATTACCTCTGAAACCAAAGATAAGGCTCTTATTGTTCTTGACCCCATTCCTTCAATAAGCAAAAGTTCCTCTATTGTTTTTGGCGCAATGAATCTTGCTTTTTCAACTGTTTTTGTTAATCTTTTTAAGTCAAACTTCTCTTCAACTACTGGATGCCATGAAAACTCAATATTTGGGACAAATAAATTTTTTTCAGACTTATTTGAATTTAAAATCAAAACTTTTTTAATCTCTTGAACAATCTTATTTTCCTCATTTAAAACTTTTATCATTCCTTCTTTATTTTTTCTACTTTCTTTAGAGGTTAAATTTAAAACTTTTTTAAAAAATATTTCTGAAACAATTCCTGAATGAGGCTCTTCTGTTAATTTTTCACTGCTATACCAATGATATCTCCTTGCTAATCCCTTTAAAGTATTCATTCCTTGTTGAATAACTGCCCAATTTCCCTTCTCTGTCAAAATAAAAGAATGATGATAAAGATTAAATCCATCCTGAATTAAAGAGTTATCAACTTTGGCAACTAATTTTGAAATTTTGGAATACTTTACTGCGTTTATATTAATTTTCTCTGCTAAAAGTAAAATTTCCTCAGGCGTTTTTCTTGAAGTTTTCCCTTTGCCTCCAGCGATATATATTCCCAAATTTCTCTCTTTAAAAAATTCTTTTAAAGCAGCAGTTAAAACTACTGTAAGTCCAGATGAATTCCAATCAAAAGCCAAAAGAGACCCAAGTGTTTGAAACCAAACAGGATGAGAAATTCTTTTTAAAAATTCATCTACTCCAAATTCTTCAATAATAATTTCAGACATAATTCCGCCTAAGGTTTTTATTCTTTCAAAAAGCCACTTAGGACATTTCCCATAATCAAGAGTAATTGTTGCTGTTCCAGTTTTCATATTTAATATTATAAAATCATATTTTAAATATAAAAAGCAATTTAAAAATTGTTTAAGACTTTAAAATACAATTTTAAAAATTTAATGCTAAAAATTAAATCCTTTTAATATAACATACCAGTTCTAATAAAAAATTATTTATAATTTAGCACGGAAATTTATAAATAACATATAGAATAAGAAAATTAAAACAAATATTAATATCAACCTTTAAAAATTTTAAAAATAAGAGTTAAAAAAAATTTGTCCAGGGGGAGGGATTCGAACCCCCGCAGCCACAAAGGGCGCCTGGTCTACAGCCAGGTGCAATTGTCCACTCTGCCACCCCTGGAGATAAAGTAATTAATTTTTGCTATTATTAAAATTATATCATAAAATATCTTTAAATGGGCGTATAGCTCAGCGGTAGAGCGTCTCGTTCACAGCGAGAAGGTCGGAGGTTCGATTCCTCCTGCGCCCACCAAAACAGAAAAAGTCAAATTTTTCGAACGGGAACGCTTGGGCGGGTAAAAAGAAGGAGGCTGGAGGGAAGGAATTTTTCCCTGTCCTCGCTTCGCCGCTTCTTTTTTCGCCGCTTCTTTTTTCACCGCGGCAATTTTTCGTACCAAAGAAGTTGGCGCCGCCTCCTAATCTTTATACTTCTTACAATTCGCCTTTCCGAAGTACGTTATGTTCTATGATATGCATTATACAATCGGCAAAAGTTTTGAGCACAAGGAAGAAAGGCAATGCGTCGGCGAGAGAAGAACCAAAAATTATTGTTAGGTGCATTGGAATTATTCTTGCGTAAGGATAAAACATCAGCGCACCAATATTTTGCTTTTTTGTGTCTTTTTGTCTGTTATAAACATAAGAAAAAAGGTGGTTTATAAAAAAGAGCAAAGATGTCAGAAAAATATATTTCAACTCAATAAAATTTGAGGCATTTCTGTACGTTTTGGTAAATGTTTCGGTTAAAAGAAAAATCATATAGATAAAGTGAAATAATCCGTAATGAACTAAAAAGAAAAAGGCGAAAAAAATTTTTATACCCTTTGTTAATTGGACAACCTTATCATTTATTATAAATTCTTTGTTTGAAAATTCTTTTAACTGCAGTATCCGAATAAAATTAAAAAACCCAATAGTTATACTTTGGAACCAATAAATCCACATTAGGATTAATAAATTCCAATGTTCTTTTATCGCAAAGAAAACCGTTACAAGATTTGATAGCAGTAAAAACCATAAAGACAGGTCGCCAAATAAATTTCTTCGAAGTTTATTATTGTCGATGGGCATAGCTCTTGTTAATCAACTTGAGTTATATTTTAAACTCAGGTGATTTGCGAGTTATGTTTTTTTCGCTTAACATTATCAATTATTGCCTAGCAGACCGGAGATTTTAAATTTTCCCGTGCGAAAAATTTGACTTTTCCTGTTTTGATGTATTTATACAATAAAAAATCAAAAATTATTCTATAACTCTTCTTACATATTCTCCTGTTTCAGTATTTACTTCAATTAGATCACCAGTTTTAATAAATAAAGGAACATTTATAATCGCTCCTGTTTCAATGGTAACCGGTTTTGTTCCAGCCTGTTCTCTTCCTCCTCTTAAACCAATTGAAGCTTCTGTAACTTTAAAAATCATTTTAATAGGTAAATTAATATTGAGTAATTTTTCTTCATAGAAATATCCAGTAACTTTCATACCCGGCTTTAAAAAATTTTTCCTGTTAAGCAAAATTTTATCGTCCAAAAAATATCTTTTTGAAGGATTATTTATTTCTTTAAAGAAATATTTATTATCTTTGGAATATATAAATTCTAAATCTACCTTTTTTGTTTCTAGTTCCTCAAATTCATCATCTTGATGAAAGGTCTTTGTAACAACCTTTCCGTTAATCAAATTCTTTATTTTTGCTTGAACTGTTGAACTTCCCCTCCCTTTAAAAATAAAAGTTGAATCAATAACCTCATAAGGTTCACCATCAAGTAAAAATCTTACGCCTCTTTTTAAATCATTATGCTCTAACATTTTATTAAAAATTTAAATTTAAAATTAAAATTTTATTAAATAATATTTATTTAATAATTTTACCAAAATTTTATTTCCAATTCAAAATGAAAATTTAATTATTTTAAATACAAAATCCTGAAAAAAATTTAAATTTTAAAAATTTTTATTTTATAATATTTGAATGATTTCTTTAAACGACTTTCAAAAAATAGATCTAAGAGTAGCAAAAATACTCAAAGCAGAAAAAATAAAAGATTCCGATAAATTAATTAAAATTGAAATTGACGCAGGAGAAGGACAAAAAACAATAATTGCAGGCATTGGCAAAAAATACAAACCAGAAGAGCTAATTGGTCAATTAGTAGTTGTAGTTTATAATTTAGAACCAAAAGAAATAAAAGGTATAAAAAGTGAAGGGATGCTTTTAGCTGTTGATTCAAAAAATGGGCCGGTATTAATTGTTCCTTTAGAACAAGTCTTTGTTGGAGAAAAAATCAAATAGCATAACTTCTTATTCAAATTATTTTTATTATTTTTAAATAATCGGAGTTAAAATTTCATTTTTATTTTCTAATACTACAAGAGTTACTTCGAAATGAGTTGAAATATCACCATTTTCTGTTTTGTAAATATATTCATCTTCGTTTTCTATCGCGTTTTCAGAATAAAGTGATGCCATCGGTTCAATAGTAAAAAACATACCCGGGGAAATTTTTCTGCCTGTGCCTGGATCTCCAAAATTTAAAACCTGCAAATCTCCGTGAAGATATTCTCCTATGTCATGCCCGCATAAATTTTTAATAACTTTAAAACCTTGGTCTTCTATTGTAGTTTCAATACACCAACCAATATCTCCCAAACTATTTCCAGGCAAACAAATTGAGATAGCATTAATTAGAGCTTGTTTAGTGGTTAAAATTAATCTTTCAACTTCTTCTTTAGCCTCTCCAATAGTTAAAGTAAAAGCTGCATCAGAGTAAACCCCTCTATATCTAACACCCAAATCTACTTTTAAAACATCTCCATCTTTTAAATAAACCTTTTCCCTAGGATAACCATGGACAATAATTTCATTTAAAGAAAGACATATAGTATATGGATAAGGACTTTTAGCAAACGGTGCCTTATAATTTTTAAAAGCAGGTTCAGCTCCAAAAGATCTTATCATTTCTTCTGCAATAATATCGATTTTTCTAAGCTCAGCTCCTGGTTTTAAATCTTTTTTTAAATCACTTAAAACAGCAGCTAATATTCTTCCTGCCTCTTTCATTAAATTATATTTAGTATCAAAATCCATTATTTAAAAAATAAATACAAAGTTTAATTTTTATATCTTTCTCTTAAATCAAGACTTTACTTTTTAATTTTTTTAATCCTTCTTTATAAATTTTTTATCTATCTTCAAATAATATAATTTTAAATTATTTTAGATTTTTATTTAAACAAAAATATTTTTATTTTTCCGAAATTTTCGTAATTAAATTCTTTTTCACCTAAAAGAGAATATTTTTTTGATATTTTTTCTTTTTTAATAAATTTAGATCTTGTTTCCTTCTCCAACAAATCTAAGTTATCTTCTATAATTTCTTTAATTAATAAAGGAGATTGTATATTCAAAAATACCTGATCTTTAGGAGTTAAACCAATCTCTTGACGCAAATCTTGAACAAATCTTACTAAATCCTTATAAATACCAATTTTTTTAAGTTCAGGAGTAATAGAAAAATCAACCACAATTGGTTCTTTCTGTGAAGGATCAATTTTAATTTCCAAAACATTAACTTCATCTTTAAGCATTTCTAAAACTTCTTGAGAATATTTAACATTTAAAGACAAAGAAGATAAAGGCTGTCTTACCTTAATACCTTGCTGTTTTCTTTGACTATGAACCTCGGAAGCTATTTCTCTTATTTTTTCAACTTCTTTAAGTAATAATTTTTCTTTTAATGATAAAGATTGAACCTTTGGTAGTCTTTCCAAGTGAATACTTTCTTTTACAGGATATCTATTTCTTATCTCATCCCTGATTTCATGATAAAAATACTCTGAAACAAAGGGACAAATAGGAGCAAGCATTTTTAAAAATTGATATAGAAAATCCTCGAAATTAATTAAAGCACAAAACAACTCTTCTTTGCTTGTTGGATTTTGAAATCTTTTCCTGGATCTTCTTAGCCACCAACGCGAAAAATCTCCTAAAAGATTAAACAAAATTCTACTTGATTTATGAACATTAAAATTTGTCATACTTTGATAATACTGAGCATAACTTTCTTTTATTCTTGCCATAAACCATAAATCAATACTTTTTCTTTGAAGTGTACCCTTAAAATTCGTTTTCTTTTCATAATAAAATTTATAAAACTTAACTACATTGTATAAAAGGTCAAAAAATTCCCTTTTAATCTGAACAATTTCATCTTCATCAAATCTTTTATTATCTCCTATCTCGTTTAAATAAAATAAATAAAATCTTCCGACTTCTGCGCCATATTTCTTAATAATCTCCTCGGGAGTAACAAAATTACCCCATGATTTTGACATTTTCTTTCCCTCTTTATCTAAAACAAATCCATTGGCTAAAACATTTTTGTAAGGAGCCCTACCTTTAATTAAAGTACTTATCACCAAAAGAGTATAGAACCAACCTCTTGTTTGATCTATTCCTTCAATTATAAAATCTGCCGGGAAAACAATTTCTTTATCAATTTCTTTTAAATTCTCAAAAGGATAATGATAAGAAGCAAAAGGAACACACCCAGAATCAAACCAAATATCAGCAATCTCAACAACTCTTTTATACCAACCGCCACATTTACATCTCCAAACAAAGTCATCAACATACGGACGATGAAGATTTATCTCACCAGTTTCATCTCTTGGAACAATTTTTAAATTTACTTTCCTTATCTCACCAATTTTATAAGACTTAACTTTAAAATTTTCAATTTCCGAGGAAGATAAAGCTTGCATTTCTGATTCAAGCATCCACAAAACTGCTCCATGAGAGATAATTAAAATATTTTTATTTCTATGTTTTTTTTCTAAATCTAATAAAAATAATATTGCTCTTTTTTTAACATCATTTAGACTCTCTCCATTTTCTATCTTTTTATTTAAATCTCTTTTCCCTGTTAAATGATTAATTATATATTTATCAAATTCTTCATAGGGTTTATGATTTAACACTCCCAAATCCATTTCTCTTAATCTTTCATCAAAAAAAACAGGGATTTTTAACTTTTCTGAAATCAACAACGCTGCTTCTTTTGTTCTTAAAAGAGGAGAAGCATAAATTATATCTATTTTTTCTTTCTTCAATTTTGGTATTTTATTAAAAACATCTAAAACTCCTTTTCTTGTCAAAGGATTAAAGTTAATTTCTGGATAAGATGAAAGAAAATTCTTTTTAATTGACAAAGATTCTGCATGTCTCATAAGAAAGTAATTATTATTTGCTTTAAAATAACTAGAAAGCTCTTGTAAACTTCCGATAACCTTTTGATTGCCACATTTATTACATTCCCAAACAGGCAAAGGAATGCCCCACATTCTTGTTCTTGATAAATTCCAATCTTTTCCTTCTTTTATCCACTCATAAAATCTATTCCCAATACTTTTTGGTATCCAATTAACTTGTTTAAAATTATTAATTATCTTATTTTTAATTTTAGAGACTTCAATAACCCAAAATTGAGTTGCATAATAAATTAAAGGGACTTTACATCGCCAACAGTGAGGGTAATCATGTTCATAAATTTCTTCTTTAAAAATTAGATTTCTTTCCTTTAGATTACTTATTATTTTTTTATCAGCATCTTTGAAGAATAATCCGACCAAATCTATATCATTTATTATTCCTGATTTAAATTCACCTTTTTCATTTAAATAATTTATTAAACTCAATTTATACTTTTTACTTAATTCAAAATCATCTTCACCATAAGCAGGTGCAATATGAACAATTCCTGTTCCTTCATCTTCTTTAACAAACTCAGCAGGATAAACCTTATAATCATTTTTATTTGAAGAAAAATTAATTTTAAATAAAGGTTCATATTTTAAACCAACTAAATTTTTACCCTTAATTGTTTTTAACAATTTAACGCTTCCATTTTCATTATTATTAATAAAATTTTGATGCGTCCAAATCCTTAAACCATTTATATCATATAAATAATAATCAAAATTAGGATTAACTGCCAATGCTAAATTAGCGGGCAAGGTCCAAGGAGTAGTTGTCCAAACAAGAAAATATTCTTGTGCGTCTTGAAGATTATTGTTACGCTGATTAACTTGAGTATTATTATCAACTTTTATTTTAATATTTTTACTCGACTTTCTTCTGTATGTATCTAAATCAATCTGGTGATCAATAATTTTAAACATTACGAAGATGCTTGGATCCTTAACCTTTTTATAAGCATCTGGCATTCCTAATTCTGCTTGAGCTAACACTGTTTCACATCTAGGACAATAAGGAGCAACTTTATATTTTCTAACAAGAAGTTTTTTTTCAAAAATTTTTTTAATAATCCACCAACATGATTCCATATAAAATGGATCATAAGTAATATAGGCATTTTTATGATCAATCCAAAATCCTATTCTCTCATCTATATCCTCCCAAACATTTTTATAAGTAAAAACAAGATCCTTACATTTTTTATTAAATTTGTCTATACCATAATCATAGATTTCTTTTTTACTTTTAAAATTTAATTCTTTTTCAGCGACAACTTCAATTGGCAAACCATGAGTATCCCAACCAGCTTTTCTTGGAACATAAAAACCTGACATACTAAAAAATCTAAAAATTGCATCTTTATAAATTCTTGTTAAAAAATGCCCCATATGAGGTACAGCATTAGCAAAAGGAGGACCTTCAAACCAAACAAATCTTTTTCCTTTAGAGTTTTGAATAAGAGACTTTTCAAAAATTTTAAAATTTCTCCAAAATTTTATTATTCTTTCTTCTATTTCCTTAAGATCCATTTTGAAAAATTATAATTTTATTATTTTATTATAATAATTTTTATTTAATTAAAATTTAACTTCACAGAATTAAATTTAGTATCTTAAATAACCATTCCTCTTAAGGCTTTAATTCTTTCTTCAACAGGAGGATGTGTAGAAAATAAATTACCAAGCCATGAAATAAAATCTTTTCTTGATCTAAATGGATTAACAATAAAAAGATGGGCTGTTGCTGGTGAAGTATTTAAAGGCATACTTGATGCTGAAATTTTCTCTAAAGCGGAAGCAAGAGCGTGAGGATTTCTTGTAAGTAAAGCACCTGTGGCATCTGCCATAAATTCTCTTTTTCTTGATATAGCGAAAGTAATCAATTGAGCAAAAATCGGAGCCAATAAAGCTAATATAAAGCCAATAATAAACAACAAACCGTTGCTTTTTTCTTTATTTCTACCATTAAATATACTTAATCTTAAAAACACATCAGCCATAATAGCAATAATTCCTGCTAAAATTGAAGCTATCATCATTACCCTAATATCATAATTTTTAATATGCGAAATCTCATGAGCAACTACTCCTTCAAGCTCATTCTTGTCTAATTTCTCTATAATACCCTTAGTAAAAACAACATATGAATTTTTGGGAGATTTACCGGTAGCAAAAGCATTTAAAGCATTAGAATTTATGATATAAATTTTTGGAGTTTTAGGAAGTCCAGCTGTTATAGAAAGATTTTCAACTAAATTCCAAATTTCAGGAAACTCCTTTCTTTTTATTTCTTTTGCTCCAGTAATAAATAAAACAATTTTATCTCCCCAAAAAATAGACAAAAGATTAGTTAAAACACCAAAAATAACAAAAATATAAAATACCAAATTATCTTTCATTAAATAAGAAAAAATATACCCCAAACCAAAAACCAACGATAAAAAAACTGTCATCAACAAAACTGTTCTAAAATTGTTTTCATCTACAATTGAATACGCACTTTTCATATTTATAAATATATTACTTATGAAATAATTATATTATACCATAGACATCCAAGATGATATATAAAAAATAAAAAGCTTATGTTCTTAACTTTTATTTAGAAAAATATAGTTTTTTTTAAATTTAAATTTATTAATTTTATAAATTAGTTGGTTATATTATTATTTTCTAATTAAGCCTATGTTATAATTAACTAAGCGGGGCATAGCGCAAATGGTTAGCGCACCGGCTTTGGGAGCCGGAGGTTGTGGGTTCGAGTCCCACTGCCCCGAATCAAAAACAAATCGACAAGAGAAAATTATATTTACTTAAATCTTTTTTCTATAGCCTCATCCATTTTAGTTACCAACCATAAAGGCAAAAACCAACCTAAAGCTAATCCCCAAAGACCAATTGAAGAACCAATAGGTCCAACAATATTTTTTATCTTTTCACTAATTCTTCCTAACAGACTTTGAGCTATCTGATCGTCTTGTTCATATTTTGTTCCATATGTTTTTTCTAAATTTTCTATAGCCTCTTCATATTTATTCAAGCTATTTTCGAATTTATCTAACACATTACTTAATTCCTCCAATTGACTAGCAGAAAAATCTTTATTATCATCTCCTATACGTAATACCACTTCTTCTAAACTTAATAAATTTTTCTTAATATCTAAAATTGTTCTTACTAAATTTTGATCTTCTTTTGAAAGCTTTCTGAGTCTTTTATTCTCTTCTTCTTCATCTTTTGCTAAAATTACATTTCTTATTTCTTTTGGCAAGTTGATTTTAGACAATCTTTCTGTAAGTTGTCTAAATTTTAAAATAAATTTTAGCATTTTTTTTCCAAGTTCAGCTCTTTCTTGGCCCCATTCCGATTCGTAAATACTTTTCCAAAAGATTCGATCAGGTTGAAAAATAGATATAAATCCTTTTTCAGTTTCTATCATCGCTTCTCCTTCGTTTTCTGTTTGTTCAATCAATGTCTCAAGATATTCTGGCTTCCCCTTTCCCTCAGGCGTTGTTCCTGCTGTTTCACCACTTTCTGATTCCTGCTTTCTTTGCTCTTCTTGTTTGCCTTCTAATCTTGCCTCTAAACTTTGTGCATTATTTTTTATTTCTTCATCTCCATAATAAAATACTATACCTTCAGGATACGATTCCCAAATTTTCATTATTCTCTCAAAATCAGAGGGGTGAATTGCTCTAATTTCATTTAGAACCGTTTTTAAATCAATATCCCTTTTTGAAACTGAAGTCAAAAGCAATAAATATAAATCATTTAAAGCTTGGTTTAATTTTTGATCTGTGAGATCTAATTGAATATTTCCATTTTGCTCTAAATCAGTTATAATAACACTTTGTTCTGATGCTCCAATAATTTCAAAAAGCCTTTCAATATATTCCTTATCTTTTTCTGTTGCTACTTTATTTTTTAAGTTTTTGAAACACTCTAAAAGTTTACTAATAATTTTCTTTCTACTTTCTGGAAGCTTATTTAATTTTTCTTTAGGGAAGAATTCAGATAAATCTGTTTTTCTTTCTTGATTTCTTTTTCCTCTTTCCGGATTTCCTGGGGCCATAGTCATATAATAAACCTTAAAAATAAAATTAAATTCTAATGTCTTAATAATATTTAATATTATAACACTTTTTTTAATATTATAACACTTTTTAATTTTATAAAAAAAAGGAGAGGCGGATTACCGCACTCTCCCTATAAATTAGGGCGACTGGCTTGGATTTTTTTGAGATTGGGGCCCTTTTTGTGGTGACTGCGAAGAATTTGCCTTTGAAGGAGATCTCCGAGATTGTCTCCTTAAACTTCTCGATAAGTAAACCCCATGGCAATCACCCCTCAGGGTGCTTGCCATGGAGATTGTAGGCCCTGAATCGTCATTACCCCACAATCTTAGCGACGTTTGTTCGACTACTTTTAGGGCGGCATTTAAATCTAATTTGTATTTGTAAGACTGATCTTGCTTTATTTGCCTTAAGGCAAGACCGCCGCCCAACAGCCCAGCCAGCCCCACAATCCCTATAATCCCGAGAAGCCCCCAAGGACTCCCCGGTTCTCCCTTGGGTCCTGGGGGTCCTTGGGGTCCTGTAGGCCCTTGCGGACCTTGGGGACCTTGGGGACCGCTTGGTCCCTGTGGTCCTCTGTAACCTCTTGGTCCACGTGGTCCTCGTGGACCTTGTTCGCCTCGTTCACCACGGATGTGCTGCTTAAGAACTAAAGTGTCCCATCCTTGGGATGCCCAGGGCTTAGAGCCCTGTCTTTCTATACGTGCCGGTATTTCTATTTGAGAATGTTGAGAATGGGTTGGTAATGCTGGTAAGGCTGCCACAGCCGCCCAAACCAGCACTGTGATCTTCAGCAGTCCATTCACATTCATTATTTCTTCCTCCTTTTTTTATTTACCCTTTTAGAGGGCTAATTATACTATAGCATAAATTTTTTATTTTGTCAAGTATTTAAAATTTTACTTCTGGAGGTTTTTGAGATGTTTGTTTTTCTTCGTATTCTAATTCATAATACTCAAAATTAGGAAATTTAAAAATATTGGCAACAATTCCTGCTGGAAAAGATTCTTTATAAGATTGGTATTCTCTCAAAACTGCATTATAAAATCTTCTGGAGGCCTGAATTTTGTCTTCAGTATTAACTAATTCTTGCTGAAGTTGAAGAAAATTTTGATTAGCTTTAAGATCTGGATAATTTTCAGCAACAGCAAACAATGTTTTTAAGGCTGAGGTTAAAATATTATCAGCTTCAAGTCCATCCTTAACTGTTTGAGCATTTAAAATTGCTGATCTTGCTTCAGTAACTTTCTCAAAAACTTCTTTTTCATGTGAAGCGTAATTCTTAACTGTTTCAACTAAATTAGGAATTAAATCTGCTCTTCTTTTAAGCATTACTTCAATATCTGAAGATGACTCTTTTACTCTTTCTCTAAAAGATATTAAACGGTTATAAATATAAACAAAATAAAGAAAAATTAAACCTAAAACTCCTAAAATAATATAAGTTGTATTCATCTTCCCTCTTTTCCTATTTTATTTTAAATTAGCGACCTTGATTATAAAAATTAAATTCATTATTAAAATTCTTTAATACCAAGGTGATTCTTCTTTTATTTTTTTATTATAACAGATAAACCTTGCTAAAGCATAAAAATAACTTGAAAGACGATTAATATATCTTAAAATATTTAAAAAATTAGATTTACCCTGATTATTCTTACCTGTCTTTATTTGTTTTTTATTTGTTTTAATTCGTGTATAAAATTCCACTAACCTTCTTTCAACCCTTCTTATAATAGCTCTTAAATAATCAAACCAGGCGGAATCTTTGTCGCATCCATAAATAATAAAACTCTTTTGACTTTTAATTTTTCTTTCAATTTCAGTAATTTCTTTTTCTAAAGAATTTATCCTTTCTTCCTTTAAGTCTGGAAGATTAAATTTAGTATCTCCATTTTGGCGCTTGCCGTAAAAAGTGCTATTTTCTGATGCAGCATTGGATGAAATATTTAACAAATAATAAGCGACATTTGCCTGAATTATAAAAATATCATTTTGGATTTCAGTTAGTTTTTTAAAAAAATTCTTAGGCAAATAATTTTTAGCTAAACCAATTAAAGAATTGAGTTCATCTAAATCTCCCAAAACTTCAAAAATGAAAGAATTTTTTTCTAGCTTTTTCTTATTTACTTCTGTTTTGCCTTTATCGCCTTTTCCGGTAAAATACATAAGTTAACGAACTTCTTTAAACAAAACACTAAAGGTTCGGCTTTTGTTTTCATTTATTATAAAATCCATCTTAGTCTGTGTTTAGTCCAAAAAAATCCTAACTATTAACTGATGCGTGGTTATAACCTTTTAATAATTCTACCCTTGTTTTTATCATAAGGAGAAATTTCAATCATTACTTCATCTCCTGGGATAACTTTTATAAAATTAAGCCTCATTTTACCTGATAAATAAGCTAAAATAGTTTCTCCATTCTCCAACTGGACTTTAAATGTTAATTCAGGCAAACTTTCAATTACTCTTGCTTTAATAATATTTTTCGCCATCTAATCAGTAACCTAGATCAAGAGAAGAAAAATCATCTTGACCAGAAGATGTTTTATAAGCATCAAGCTCTGCTTCTAAATTTTCTAAATCCTTCTCAGAATCAGCTATGCCCGGTTTTGGACCAAATCTGATGTTTTCAGCTACAATCTCATATGAAGTTCTTTTATTACCTTGAGAATCCAACCAATTTCTAGATGTCAATCTTCCTTCTACAAAAACCAGTCTACCTTTATTTAAATACTTATTAGTGAGTTCTGCAAGTTTTCCCCAGGCTATTACTTTATGATATTCCACTTGTTCCTTTAAATTACCTGTTTTATCTTTATAAATTCTATTTGTAGCAATATTTAAAGTAGCAACAGCTGTTCCTGAAGGCAAATATTTAAAATCAACTTCTTGGGTTAATCTTCCTATCAAAAAAACCTTATTTAAATTCATCTAATTCAATTAGCTACTTACTATTAATTTTAAAACTTTTTCTTTTTAAAATAACAAATCTTAAAATCCGGTCTATTGATTTAATTTTATTTTTAAAATCTTCAATTTTATCTTTTTGACCATAAAAATAAAAAGTCCCAAACTTTCCTATATTTTCCTTTTTAATAGGATAAGCCATATGTTTTATTTTAGGCTGAATTTCCTGAATAACTTCAAAACCAAAATTTTTAAAAATATCCTCAAATTTTATATTTTCTTCTTGCTCATCAGCTTTTAACCAATAAGAAAGTTCGTATATTTGCTTATCCATAAACAAAATGAAAAATTAATTTTTGACCTATTTTAAGTAAATCTAAAATCTTTAAAATTATATTTTAACATAAATTATTTTATTTTCCTCAACTTTTGAATCCTTACCTTCATTTCTAATAAGACCCATTTTTTTTGCTTTTTCCCAATCTCCTATTTGCAAAAAACTATTTAAATCAATACATTCTGCTACTTTAAACTTTAAAGCTAATTCATTGTGAATCATTTTAGCGGCCTCAAATAAACTACTACCTTCTGGGATAAACCACCCTTGCGTTATCTCTTTATTGAAAGTAAAAAATTGAATAAGACCCAAGTCCTTTCTTAAAGAATTTAAAAAATTATAAAAACCGTAGTTATTTTCAGTAAAATTCATTTTTAAATTTTCTATTTCTTTTAAAAAATCCAAACTATATATTTTTTCAAAAGCAAAATTTTTACTTAACTCTATTTCGCATAAATCCATTAAATCATTTTTTAATTTTTCTGTTTCCACTTCTTTTCCATTTATAAGCAAAAACCATTTTTTGATTATGAGCAAATTAAATTCTTTAACTAAATCATAAAACTCGGGGAATCTTTTGCCTGGTGAAAGTTGGTTATAAACACTTTCTAAAATTTTTCCTTTCTCTTTCAAGCCTTTATCTTTTTCTTTTTCAATTTTTTTTATCAATCTTTCAAGAATTTCTTTCTCAGAATAAATTATCTCATCTTCTATAATTAAAACATCTCTTATAATATCTACTTTACCTTCAACATGAAAAACATCTTCTTTTTCAAAATTTCTAATTATTTCCAAAATAAAATCGCTTCCTCTTAAATAACTTAAAAATTCATTTCCCAATCCTTCTCCTTTATGAGCTCCTTTTATTAGTCCAGGGACATCTATAAAAATAAGATTAGGAGGTATTAGTTTTTTGCTTTTTGTAATCTCAAATAAATTTTTTAATTCTCGGGAAAAAACAAAAACTGCATACTCTTGAGGTTTTAAAGTACTGAAAGGATAAGAAGCAATTAAGACATCGGATTGCGATATTAATTTAATAAAAGTTGATTTACCACTATTTGGGAGTCCACATAAAGCTATCTTTTTCATATTTTCAAAAATTTCTTAACCTCAGGATCAATATCAGTTGTAAAATATTTATAAAGTTCTTCTGGCTTGACCCATTTAATCTCTTCTACTTCATCTTTTTCTTCTATCTCCACCTGGGGCTTTCCTTCATCTAATTTACAGTGATGATAAACAATCATTACATTATTGTCTGGATGAACTCTTAAATGAAGCTGTGATTGAGGAATAACCGTATAACCTGTTTCCAAAAGAACTTCCTTTGCTACTCTTTCTTCCCTGGTTTCTCCTTCTTCTTGTCTTCCTCCAGGAAATGCCCAAACGAATTCTTTACCGCTTTTTGTAATTTCAGGTTTTTTTCTTTTAATAATTAAAACTTCACCTTTGCTGTTTAAAACAACCCCTAAATTAACTATAAAACTTTTCTCTGATTCAATATTTTTTTTAAAATTTTTTTTATTCTCAATTTTGTTATTTTCTAACATTTTTATCAATATTAAAAATTCTTAACTTAACATCAAAACTAATTTTAACAATTTTTATAAAAAAATCAAAAATTTGACTTTTTAAAATTTTTAAATATAATATCATTCACTATGGAAATTTATATGTCCAAAGAACAGTATAACAAACTAAAAGAAGAGCTTGAATATTTAAAAAATGTTGAAAGAAAAAAGATTGCAGAAAGAATAAAAAATGCTATTGAATTAGGAGATATTTCTGAGAACGCAGAATATGATAGTGCTACAACTGAAAAGGAAAACTTAGAAAGAAAAATCTTAGAAATTGAAAATATATTGCGATCAGCAAAGATTATAAAATCAAAAAGTAACCAAAACTCAAACCTGATTGTTCCAGGTAAAAAATTCGAAGCAATTGAAAAAAAAACAGGTAAATTATTTACTTTCACCTTAGTTGGATTTGGAGAAGGAGACTTGAAAGAAAATAAAATTGATATTGAGTCTCCTTTAGGCAAAGCTTTTTTGAACAAAAAAGTTGGAGACTTAGTAGAAGTTCAAGCTCCTAAAGGAAAGATAATATACCAAGTTAAAAAAATTTTTAGCTAACTTCTTTTTTCAATAGCTTTCTTTAAAGTTTCTGGATCGATAAATTCAATTTCCCCCCCAGTAGGTATACCTTTGGCTAAATAACTAAATTTTACTTTTGGAAATTTTCTTTTAAAAAGTTCTAAATACTTGAAAGTTGGTTCAGCTTCTCGAGTATAAGGCAAACAAATTATTACTTCTTTAATCTTTCCACTTAATAATCTATCTTCAAATATTTTAAGTCTTTCTTTTATCAAACTTTTATCTTCAAAAGGAACAATCAATCCTCCCAAAATAAAATATTTTCCATCAAAAATTTTAGCAGTTTCCAAAGTTAACACATCTGTTTCTCTTAAAACTAAAGCTATTAT
>Ga0068705_10000164_pt1 | contig 32557 bp, 30 predicted proteins | sample YNPMSTMetaG_FD_65631 | JGI IMG/M metagenome (GOLD analysis project Ga0068705, IMG submission 65631) | Anoxygenic and chlorotrophic microbial mat microbial communities from Yellowstone National Park, USA - YNP MS-T MetaG | ecosystem: Environmental > Aquatic > Thermal springs > Hot (42-90C) >... | reverse complement strand
ATCGCCCCCCCCCGACAAGGAGGGGTCGAGGGAGCTCTAGGGAGGGTTCTTCGGCCTCATCTCCGGCGGCTGGTATCCGCTCGACGCGCTTGGGCTCAATCTCGGCGCGTCGACCCAGGGAGGGCGCGGCCTTGTCTTCGGCAATGTCGAGTGGGCACCCGGGTTCCTGCCGCAGGGCGGCTTGTTCACGCTCGATGCCGGCGCGGGGCCGGGGGGGTCCTGCTCGGGCTCGTCGGCGTCCGTTTCGTGTTCGGCCCGGGTGCGGCGAGCACCGTGCGCGGGCGGCAACTCGGCGAGGCGCCGGGCTTCCCGCGTTATGTGGTCGGGGCATTCGGGGAGCGGAGGGCTGCGCAGGCACCGCCAGCAAGCGGCGGTCAGAGATCGTCCGGAGGCTCCGCGCTTTGAGGGGCCTCCGGCCGGCTGCCCAAACCCGAAAAGCCCTCACGTGGCTGCGTTGACCGAGACCGACCCCTAGCGTCAGCTAAGTGAAGGGACGAGGGGGGCCCCCTCGTCCCTCCCCTGAGCGTGGTCAGCTGCGGCGGCGCCGCGCAGCCGCGAGACCGAGCAGCCCAAGCCCGAGCAGACCGAGCGTGGCCGGTTCCGGAACCGTCGGGGGAAGGCTCCCGATATCGAGCATCGCGTAGCGGATCGTGCCACCCATGACGAGGAACTCGCCGACACCGTCGCCGAAGAACCGGACCGTGGTGAAGTTGCCGCTGTCATCGAAGGCGGCGACGAAGATCTCATAAACAAGTGAGTTCGGGTTGAGCCGCCCCGGGAACAGCCCTTGGCTTGACGTGTTCGCGACCGCGACCTGGATCGGCGCCCCGCCGTCGAACGAGATGTAGAGCGCCGAGGGGAAGCAGCAGGTCGCCCAGTCCCCGATCTCGAACCCGATCGCGTTGATCGGGTTGTCAAAGGTGAGGGTAAGGCCGCCAAGCGGGGCCAGGGCGAGGTCGCGGCTCGTGGGGCCGATGGAGATCACCCGGCCGGACATCTCCCCGTAGTCAATGAGGAAGATGGTCCCGCCGTTGGTGCGCGTGACCGCGTAGGCGCCGCGATTGAACACCGTCCCCTGAAATTACGACAACGAGAAGTCCCACTGATCAGCGGTCGGCGTGCCGCCCGCCGCTGTGACCGTTGCGTTGAAGTTGTTCACGCCCGCGGTGATGCCATCGAACACTGTGACGATCGTTGCGTGCGAGGCGGCAGCCCAGAGAGCAATCGCTCCCGCTGTCGCAAGTGCCAGTCGTCGTCTCATCTCTCCATCCCGCTTTTATTGCGTGTTGGGAGTCCGCACCATCGGCCCCCATGCGAGGCACGCATAAACGATGCCATCCCGCTTAATTATCCGTTTTCCTTTGTTTTATCTTATCACCATCGGAACGTCTGCGGAGGCGTGTCAAGAATTCCGACACGGTGCGAGTCGAGCCGCAGGCCCCCGCCCGGTTGCTCACCCGCCCGTGACGGGGGGGAAGAACGCCACCTCGTCGCCCGCCCGCACCGGCGTGTCGGGAGTCGCGAAGTCCTGGTTCACGGCGCAGCGTATGCTCGCGCGGTTGGCAAACGCCGCGGAATGGCCGGGGCTGCGCCCGGCGAGCCAGTCGGCGAGCGCGCCGACCGTGCCGACCCCTTCGGGCGGCGTCACCGTCTCCTCTGCGACTCCCACCCGCTGCCGGAGCCAGGCGAAGTAGAGGACGCGGATCACGCTCAGCGCGGCGTCGGCACGGTGCGGAGCGTGCCGTCCGCCCCCATCAGGGTGGTGGTGCCGCCATCGCGCACGGTGGTGCCGGAGCCGGCCGGGCCGCCGAAGGTCCCTGTCCGCTCGGTCCGCGTTCCGCCGGTGGTGACCGTTCCGGGAGGAGCGAAGGGGATCGCCTGGCCACGCTGCTCAGGGTCTGGCGGCGGAGGGGCGAGCGCACGGGGTGCGGGCGTGGCCGGGATCTGCTCGGGCGGGCGGGCGGCCTCGCGGTTTTCGGTGGCCGAACCGCGAGGCTGCGCCGCGCGACGTTCGCGTCTCCCCTCGCGTTCGGCGCGCTGCGCGCGTTCGCCGTCCGTCTCGACCGCGCCCGTCCGCGGCAGCTCCTGGGTATAAGGCCATTGGATCGAGAGGTCGGGCTGCAGCGCCGCCGTGCCGTCCGGCTGGCCGCGCAGGCGGCGCATCGTGTAGCCCTCGGCTTCCGCCGCCGGAACGGGAAGCGGGCGCATACCGAAGCCACCGAAGCCCTCTCCCGACCCGGAGAACCCTTGCCAGACCCCGCAGCCCCCGAGCGTCAGCGCAAGCCCCACCGCCACAAGGCTCCGTGGCACGCGCATCCTCGCTTCGCCCGAACACGTCATCGGCATCCCCGTCGCATGGCACAGTAGCTACGCCGCCGGGTCGGGCGCCACAAGGGAGGGCGCATTACCCGCGCCGAACCTGCTCGGCAGCCGGTCGTCCCGCCTCGGCCCTAGGCGCATCGCGGCGTAGATGTCGCAATCCGGCCGAGAGATAGTCCCATCCCGTGACGAGCGTGAGAGCGGCGGCGAGCATCAGCAGCGCCTCGCCGAGCAGAGACACCGGCAGGACATCGAGCCCGAGCAGGGCGGCCGTGCCGTCGCCGGCGACGAGCATGCCGAGCGCCGTCATCTGCACCCCGGTCTTCCACTTGGCGAGGGCGGTGACGGGAAGCCCCGCGGCGAGGCCCGCGAGATACTCCCGCAGGCCCGAAACGAGGATCTCGCGGAGCATGATCACGACGGCGGCGAGCAGGCCGAGATCGGAAAGACGCCCGAGCCCCGCGAGCAGCATCAGGGTGGCGCCGACCAGAAGCTTGTCGGCGATCGGGTCGAGTATCCGGCCGAGATCGGAGGTGACGCCACGGGCGCGGGCGAGCCTGCCGTCAAGCCAATCGGTCACCGCGGCAGCGGTGAAGACGACGCAGGCGGCAAAATCAGCGGCCGGCAGCCGGGCGAGCATCAACGCCGCGAGCACCGGGATCGCCGCGATGCGCGAGACGGTCAGGAGATTGGGAAGGTCGCTCGGCACGGAACCCCGCCTGCTCGGCCGCGCTCCCGCAGCGCGGCTCGGCGGCGAGGGCTCAGCCCTCGCCAGCTGGGGGCAGTCTAGCGGGCGCAGCACCCGGATGGAAATGGTCGTAGATCCGCTGAGCCAAGGCCCGGTCGATCCCGGGGCAGGCCTCGAGCGCGGCAAGGCCGGCCTGGGCGACGCCTCGCGCCGAGCCGAAATGGTTAAGCAGCGCCCGCTTGCGCGCAGGGCCGATGCCCTCGATCCCGTCGAGACCGGAGCGGGAGAGCGTCTTCTGCCGCGCCGCCCGGTGGGCGGAGATGGCGAAGCGGTGCGCCTCGTCGCGCAGGCGCTGGAGGTAGTAGAGGACGGGATCGCGCGGCGGCAGCTCGAAGGGATCCCGCCCGGGAAGGAAGAAACGCTCGCGCCCGGCGTTGCGGTCCGGCCCCTTGGCGATCGCAACGATCGGCACGTCCTCGACGCCGAGCTCCGCGAGCACCGCCTCGGCAGCGGCGAGCTGGGCCGCGCCGCCGTCGATCAGAACGAGGTCGGGCCAGGACTCGCCACGCTCCTCCCCCCCCTCCTCGCGCAGCAGCCGGCCGAAGCGGCGGGTGAGGACCTCGCGCAGCATCGCGATGTCATCGCCAGGGGTAATCTCGCCCTTGATGATGAACTTCCGGTAGGCGGACTTGAGGAAGCCCTGGGCGCCAGCGGCGATCATCACGCCATAGGCCTCGCGCCCGCGGGTGTGGCTGTTGTCGTACACCTCAATACGCGCCGGAGGAGAGGCGAGCCCGAACACACGCGCCACCCCCTCGAGCAGGGCGCCCTGCCCCGCCCGTTCGGCTAGGCGACGCTCGAGCGCCTCGCGCGCGTTCGTCTCGGCGAGCGCCACCATCTCGCGCTTCGGCCCGCGCTTCGGCACGGCGATCGTGACCGCCCCGCCGGCCTTCAGCGCGAGCGCCTCCGCAACGAGGCGCGCCCCGGGGATCTCGTGGCTCAGAAGGAGCTGCCGCGGCGGCGGCTTGTCGTCGTAGAACTGGCCGATGAAGGCGCCGAGCACGGCCCCCGGCCCGTCGCCCGACGCATGGGCCGGAAAAAAGGCGCGGTTGCCGTTGTTCCGCCCGGCGCGCACAAAGAACACCTGAATTGCGCTCGCTCCCCCCGCCTGGTGGATGGCGATCACGTCGGCATCGCCGACCTCGAGAGCGTTCACCGCGTCCTTGCCCTGGACATGAGTCAGGCCACGGATCCGGTCACGCAGGCGAGCCGCGTGCTCGAAGGCGAGTTCGGCCGCAGCGGCTTCCATCTCCGCCGCAAGCTCCTTCTGAACCTCGGCCGAGTGGCCGGTGAGGAAACGCCGCGCCTGGGCGACCAGGGCGGCATAGTCCCGTTCGCTGACGCGGCCGACGCACGGCGCGGCGCAGCGCTTGATCTGGTAGAGCAGGCAGGGCCGGGTGCGCGAGGCGAACATCGAATCGGTGCAGGAACGCAACAGGAACGCCCGCTGCAGCGCCGTCATCGCCTGGTTCACCGCCCAGGCCGAGGCATAGGGGCCGAAATACTCGGACCCCTCGCGATGCGCGCCGCGATGCTTGGCAAGCCGCGGGAAGGGGTGGTCGGTCGTCAGCGACAGCCACGGATAGGACTTGTCGTCGCGCAGTACGATGTTGAACTTCGGTTCGAGGCGCTTGATGAGATTGCTCTCGAGCAGCAGCGCCTCCGCCTCGGTGTGGGTGGTGATCACCTCGAGCGAGGCGGTCAGGCTCACCATGCGCCGGAGCCGCTCGGGCAGGCGCGCCGGCCGGGTATAGGCGGCAACGCGTTTGCGCAGGCTCCTTGCCTTGCCGACATAGAGCACCTTGCCCGAGGCATCCTGCATCCGATAGACGCCAGGGGTGTCGGGCAGGCTCGGCAGGCAGGCGGCGATGACGGTGTGGCCAGTGGCCGGCTTGGCGCCGCGCTCCACTCCACTGTCGGGTGAAACCTCACCTTCGGTTCGCGTCATGCGCGTTTTTCCTTGCTCCTCCGCGCGCGGCATCCGGCCGTCCATCCATCCACCGAATCTGTGGACAAGTCTGTGGGGAAGGTTCTCACGGAAGCGCGAGTCCGGCCTCCTTCCTTGAGTTTAATGGACTGCCGCCTTCTTGGGCAGCTTTCGTCAAACCACTGAAAACACTTGAAAATATTTCCGGCCTGCGCGCGTTCGACGGTTCGGTCGATGACAGGGGTGTGTCAGAGACGCGCAGCTGCTGCCGAAAGCCGGCAGTGGACAAATCGCGCGGTCAGGGCTCTCGGTTGCGACGCTCGATCTCGACGCCGACCGAGGCCGCTCCGGCGACCGCTTCGAGCTTCTCAACCCTGACGCGAACAAGCCTGACGCGCCGGTCGGCGAGGCACGCCTCGGCGATCCGCTCGGCGAGTGTCTCCACCAGCGCCACATGCCCCGCCTCGAGGATACGCCGGGCGGTGGCCGCAACCGCCTCGTAATCGACCACCCGCGAGAGGTCATCGTGGCTCACGGCAGGGCGAGAGAGCGGCCTCGCCCCGTCGTCCTCCACACCGAGATCAATGCTCACGCGCACAGGCTGCGGGCGGCCGCGCTCGTGCGGGTGCACGCCCACGCACGCCTCGACCACGAGGTCGCGCACGAACACGTGCCTGAGCGCCAAGGCGGCGGAGGCAATCCTGCGCTCGACTGACGGGTCCATCCCCTCTTCCTACTCCTCGGGCTCGGCGTCGGTCGTCGGGCCCCAGTTCAGGTGCTGGCCGCCGTCGAGCGCGAGCATCTGCCCGGTGACGGAAGGAAGCGAAAGCAGCGCCAGCGCTGCGCGCGCAACCTCCTCCGGGCTCGTGCCGCGGCGGAGCGGCACGGAGGCGCACTGCCGGTCGAACTGCTCCTGGGTCTGCCTCGGGCTCGGCAGGGCAGGCCCAGGTCCGATCGCGACCACGCGGATTCGCGGCGCGAGCGCGAGCGCAAGCGACCGAGTGAGCGCCCACAGCCCTGCCTTGCTCACCGTGTAGCTCACGAAGTGCGGGGTGAGCGACCAGACACGCTGGTCGAGGAGGTTCAGGACCACGCCCTCCGCGTCGGGCGGCAGAGCGGCGGCGAAGCGCTGGGTGAGCACGAACGGGGCGCGCAGGTTCGGCTCGAGGTGCCTGTCCCAGCTCTCGCGGGTCGCATCGGCCACCTCGTCGCGCTCGAAGGTCGAGGCGTTGTTCACGAGCACGCCAAGCGGGCCCAGAGCGGCTGAGGCCGCCCCGACGAGCGGCGTGACCTCCTGCTCGCGCCCGAGATCGGCCCGGAGTGTGACCGCCCGCCGGCCGAGCGCGCGGATTGCCGCCGCCGTCTCCTCCGCCTCCGCGGCGCTCGCCCCGTAGTGGATCGCGAGGTCGAAGCCCGCTTCGGCGAGCGCGAGAGCGATAGCGCGGCCGAGCCGCTTCGCCGCCCCAGTGACCAGGGCGGCACGCGGCACCGTGGCGGGGATGGCGTGGTTCATGGCGGCACAATAGGGCGAGCGGTGGCCCTGTCGAGCCTTGCGTCGCGGGAGCGGAGGCGCAGAATGCGCGCTCACGGGTGAGGAGGGCAGGCCGCATGGACGGCGGAACGCCGACGCGCGACCACAACCTGCGCATCGACCCGCGCCGGCTATGGGACGCGCTGATGGATATGGCGGCGATCGGCGCCACGCCGAAGGGAGGGGTGCGCCGGCTCACTCTGACCGAGGTGGACAAGCGCGGCCGGGACCATTTCCGCAAACTCTGCGAAGCGGAGGGGCTCACCGTCACGGTCGACGCGATCGGCAACATGTTCGCCCGCCGCCCGGGGCGTGACCCCTCGCGCAACCCGGTCCTGTTCGGCTCGCATCTCGACAGCCAGCCTTCGGGGGGCAAGTTCGACGGGGCGCTCGGGGTGATCGCCGGGCTCGAGCTGATCCGCACCCTGAACGAGGCGGGCGTCGAGACCGAGGCCCCGCTCGTGCTGTGCAACTGGACCGACGAGGAGGGCTCGCGCTTCGGCCACTCGCTGATGGGCTCGGGCGTCTGGGCCGGGGTCTATCCGCTGCCGAAGGCCTATGCGCTCGCCGACTCCGAAGGCGTGACCGTTGAGCAGGCGCTCGAGTCGATCGGCTACAAGGGCGAGCAGACGGCTGAGTGCTTCCCGGCCGATTCCTATTTCGAGCTGCACATCGAGCAGGGGCCGATCCTCGAGGCGGAGGATCGGCTGATCGGCATCGTCACCGGAGCGCAGGCCCAGGTCTGGTACGATGCGGTGCTGACTGGGCGCGACAGCCACGCCGGAACTACGCCCCCCTTGGCGCGTCGTGACGCTCTCGTCGGTGCCGCGCGAATCATCGACCTCGTCGACCGGATGATGCGTGCGCGCGGCGAAGCAGGGCGCGGCACGGTCGGCCAACTCCAGGTGCTCCCGAACAGCCGCAACGTCGTTCCGGGAGAGGTCCGGTTCTCGGTGGAGTTCCGCCACCCAGACGATGCCGAACTCGCGGCGATCGCCGAAGCGTTCCCGAAAGCGGCGCAGGCGATCGCGGACGAGCTTCGGCTCAGTCTTACGCTCACCGAGCTCTTCCGCTTCGCCGCCCAGCCCTTCGACCCGGACTGCATCGCTCTCGTGGCCGAGACGGCGAAGCGTCGCGGCTTCAGCGCGCGCAAGATCGTCTCGGGTGCGGGGCATGACGCGGTCTACGTGGCGCGGAAGGTGCCGACGGCGATGATCTTCATCCCCTGCAAGGACGGGCTCTCGCACAACGAGGAGGAGAGCATCCTTCCCGAGCATGCGGCCGCCGGCGCACAGGTGCTGTGCGATGCCGTGCTCGCCCGCGCCAACCGGAGGCTCGCATGATCCACGTGCTTGCGCGGATCACGCTCGAGCCCGGCGCGCGCGCCGCTTGGCTCGCCGCCTTCCTCTCGGTACAGCCGCTCGTTCTCGCCGAGGAGGGCTGCCTCGCCTACGAGAACACGGCGGATGCGCCCGGCGTGCTCCCCGCACAGACGCTCGCGGGAGACGACACGGTGGTCATCATTGAGCGCTAGCGCGACGAGGCGTCGCTCAAGGCGCACAGCACTGCCCCGCACATGAGCGCCTATCGCGCGGCGGTGAAGCCGCTCGTGGCCTCGGTGCGGATCGAGGTCCTGCGGCCGCTTTGAACCGAAACGACAACGAACCGGAGAGGAAACCCATGCGAGCCCCTCTCGCTGCCGCGCTCGCGCTCCCGGCCGCCCCTGCGCTCGGGCAGGACATCACCGTGCGCGAGATCGGCAGCTTCCACATCGGCGGCGGCATCACCACCGTCTCCGGCCTGCCGACGCGTGAGATCATCTTCTCTCCCGGCTCGCCGCCCTTCCGCTACGACCCCAACGGCGATTTCCAGGCCGGGCAGAAATATGTCCACTACGTCCGGCTCGCCAACTCTCTGGCGCGCTTCCTGCTCCTGCTCGTGCATGGCGGCGGCCTTACGGGCGTGACCTGGGAGACCACGCCCGACGGCCGCCCGGGCTGGCAGATGGCCTTCCTGCGCGCGGGGCACGACGTCTATGTCTCCGACGCGGTCGAGCGTGGCCGCGCGGGCTGGTCGCGGTTTCCCGAGATCTTCAAGGGCGAGCCCGTATTCCGGGCCATGGGCGAGGGCTGGCAGCTCTTCCGGGTCGGCCCGGCCGATGGCTGGGCGCGCGACCCGCAGGCGCGGCGCGCCTATCCCGGAACACGCTCCCCATCGCGGCATGGGACCAGTTCACCAAGCAGTCCGTGCCACGCTGGGTGACGACGGATGCGAAGATCCAGGCGGCCTATGACGCCTACATCGATCGCGTCTGCCCCTGTGTGGTGATCGTGCACAGCCAGGGCGGCAACTTCATGTTCCGCGCCGCACTTCGAGCGCCCGACAAGATCCGCGCGATCATCGCGATCGAGCCCTCCGGCGCCCCCGATCCGGCGCGGGATGATGCGGCACGGGTGAAGGACATCCCGCATCTGATGGTGTGGGGCGACTTCCTCGGCGAGAACGCCCTGTGGCAGCGGATCAAGCCGGTGATCGACCGCTGGGCGGCGGCGATCCGCGAGAAGGGCGGGACGGTCGAGGAGCTCTCCTTGCCCGAGCGCGGCATCCGGGGCAACTCGCACATGCTGATGATGGACGACAACACCGACCAGATCGCCGCGCTCATCCAGGAGTGGATCGCCGCGAAGGGCCTCATGCGCTGACGCGTGCTCGGCCAAGATGGTTTCGGCGAAGGGGGTTGCCCGAGGGCGCCCCCCTTTCTATAGCGACGCCCACCCGGGCCACGCGCCCCGCCCGGCCCGGAAAGGACGCGCCTTGGCCAGCACCGACACGACCGACCGAGCGATCGACGCCGACGCCATGGCCGCTCTGCTCGAGCGCACGGCCGGGCCGGAGCGGCGGATGGCGGATGCGCTGCGCGCACTCGCCATCGACGCGGTCGAGGCGGCCAAGTCGGGCCACCCAGGCATGCCGATGGGCATGGCCGATGTCGCGACCGTGCTCTGGACGCGAGCGCTCAAGTTCGACGCCGCCGATCCGCGCTGGCCCGACCGCGACCGGTTCGTGCTCTCGGCCGGCCACGGCTCGATGCTGCTCTACGCGCTCCTGCACCTGACCGGCCATGCCGGCATGGAGATGGAGGAGCTCCGGAACTTCCGCCAGCTCGGCAGCCGCACGGCCGGCCACCCGGAGTTCGGCGAGCACCCAGGCATAGAGACCACCACCGGGCCGCTCGGCCAGGGGCTTGCCAACGCCGTCGGCATGGCGATCGCCGAGCGCATGCTCGCCGCCCGCTTCGGCCGCTCGCTCGTCGATCATCGCACCTGGGTGATCGCCTCCGACGGCGACCTGATGGAGGGCATCAGCCACGAGGCCGCCTCGCTGGCCGGCCATCTCAGGCTCGCCAAGCTCACCGTGCTGTTCGACGACAACGGTATCTCGATCGACGGCTCGACCGGGCTCTCCTGTTCCGATGACGTTCTGAAGCGCTTCGCCTCCTATGGCTGGGCGACGAAGCGGATCGACGGCCACGACCATGCCGAAATCGCTGGGGCGCTCGGCTATGCGATCCGCTCCGGCAGGCCGACACTGATCGCCTGCCGGACCGTGATCGGCTTCGGCGCCCCGACCAAGGCCGGCAGCGCCGCAGCGCATGGCGCGCCGCTTGGACCTGAGGAGGCGCAAGCGGCGAAGCGGGCGCTCGGGTGGGATTATCCCCCCTTCACCGTCCCGGCCGAGATCGCCGCAGCCTGGGCCGAGGCGGGAAGGCGCGGCGCGCGCGACCGTCTCGCCTGGCTTCGGCGGATGCAGCGAAGCCCTCTCCGGGCTGAGTTCGAACGCGTGCTCCAGGGCCGGCTGCCGGACGAGTGGCGGGCGGGGCTCGATGCCTGGAAGCAGGCGGTCGCCTCCGAACGGCCCAAGCTCGCCACACGCCAGGCGAGCCAGAAGGCGCTCGAGGCGCTCGCCCCGGCGATCCCCGAACTCGTCGGCGGCTCGGCCGACCTCACCGGCTCCAACCTCACCCACGTCAAGGCGATGGGCACGGTCTCGCCCGGGAACTGGGGCGGGCGGCATATCCACTGGGGCGTGCGCGAGCACGCCATGGCCGCGGCGATGAACGGGATCGCGCTGCACGGGGGGCTGATCCCCTATGGCGGCACCTTCCTCGTGTTCTCCGACTACATGCGCCCGGCCATCCGGCTTGCGGCTCTGATGCGCCAACGTGTGGTTTATGTGCTCACCCATGACAGCATCGGGCTCGGCGAGGACGGGCCGACGCACCAGCCCGTCGAGCATCTCGCCTCCTTGCGCGCGATTCCGAACCTCTACGTGTTCCGCCCGGCCGATGCGGTGGAGACGGCCGAAGCCTGGGCGCTCGCTCTCGCGCGCAGCGACGGCCCCTCGGTGCTTGCGCTGACCCGCCAGCCCGTTCCGACTCTGCGCACGACGCACACGCCGGAGAACCTCACCGCCCGCGGCGGCTATGTGCTTCTCGAGGCCTCGGGGCAGCGCCAGGCGACTCTGATCGCGACCGGCTCCGAGGTCGCGATCGCGGTCGCGGCGCGCGAGATCCTCGAGGCGGCGGGAATCGCCACCGCCGTCGTCTCGATGCCCTGCTTCGAGCTGTTCCTACGCCAGGACGAGGCGACCCAGGCGATGATCCTTGGCGGGGGCTTGCGCGTCGGGATCGAGGCGGCCGTCAGCCTCGGCTGGGACAGGGTGCTCGGGCTGTCCGGGCTGTTCATCGGCATGAGCGGCTTCGGCGCCTCAGGCCCCTATGAGAAGCTCTATCGCCATTTCGGCATCACAGCGGAGGCGGTGGCGGGGGCGGTGCTGCGCCGCCTCGGCCGTGACCCGAGCGAGTGAGGGGAGGAAAGCACGCCATGCCCGTGAAGGTTGCCATCAACGGCTTCGGCCGAATCGGCCGGCTCGTTCTGCGCGCGATCGTCGAGAGCGGACGGACCGATGTCGAGCCGGTGCTGATCAACGACCTCGGCTCGGTCGAGGCGAACGCCCACCTCTTCCGCTATGACAGCGTGCACGGGCGCTTCCCTGGCGAGGTGACCACCTCGGCCGATAGCATGACCATCGCTTACGCGGGCCGAACCTGGGGCCCGATCCGCGTCACGGCGGAGCGTGACCCGGGCAAGCTGCCGCTCGCTGGCGTCGATGTCGCGATGGAGTGCACCGGAATCTTCACCTCCAAGGAGAAGGCGCAGCCGCTCTTGGCCGCCGGCGCCCGCAAGGTTCTCATCTCTGCCCCCGCCGACGGGGCGGATGCGACCATCGTCTGGGGCGTGAACCAGCACGTGCTGACGCCGGCGATGACGGTCGTCTCCAACGCCTCCTGCACAACGAACTGCCTCGCGCCGATGGTGAAGGTCCTGCACGAAGCGTTCGGCGTCGAGCGCGGCTACATGGTGACGATCCACGCCTACACGGGCGACCAGACCACGGTCGACACGCTGCACAAGGACCTCCGCCGCGCCCGCGCCGCGGCGGTGAGCATGATCCCGACCTCGACCGGCGCGGCGCGCGCCGTCGGCCTCGTTCTACCAGAGCTCAAGGGCAAGCTCGACGGCACCGCGATCCGGGTGCCGACGCCGAACGTCTCGCTCGTCTCGCTCGACGCCACCCTCAAACGCGCGGTGACGGCGGAGGAGGTGAACGCGGCGATGGCCGCCGCAGCCGACGGGCCGCTCAAGGGAGTGCTTGCGATCAACACTGCCCCGCTCGTTTCAATCGACTTCAACCACAGCCCTGCCTCCTGCACCTTCGACGCCTCGCAGACGGCGGTGATCGAGGGCACGTTCGTGCGCGTCATGGGCTGGTACGACAACGAGTGGGGCTTCTCGAACCGGATGAGCGACACCGCCGCCCTGCTCGGCTCGCTCTGAGCCATGGCCGTCCGAACGCTCGGCGAGCTTGCTGCGTCGGGGAAGCGCGTGCTTCTCCGCGCCGATCTGAACGTTCCGATCAAGGACGGGCAGGTCACGGATCTGACCCGCCTCGAGCGCCTGACGCCGACGATACGCGAGCTCTCTAACGCCGGAGCGAAGGTGATCGTGCTCAGCCATTTCGACCGGCCGAAGGGGCGGCGCGTGCCGGAGATGTCGCTTCGCCCGGTCGCCGAGGCGCTCGCCGCGGTACTCGGACGAAAGGTGGGGTTTGCCGCCGACTGCATCGGGCCGGAGGCGGAGGCGGCGGTGGCTGCGATGTCGCCAGGCGATGTCCTCGTGCTCGAGAACACCCGCTTCCACCCGGGCGAGGAGAAGAACGACGAGGGCTTCGCCCGCGCGCTCGCAGCGCTCGGCGATGCCTATGTCAACGACGCGTTCTCGGCCGCGCACCGCGCGCATGCCTCGACCGAGGCGATTACGCGGCTTCTCCCGGCCTATGCCGGGCGTCTGATGCAAGCCGAGCTTGAGGCGCTCGGCGCCGTGCTCGGGGCGCCGAAACGGCCCGTGGCGGCGATCGTCGGCGGCGCGAAGGTCTCGACCAAGCTCGACCTCTTGGGCAACTTGGTCGGAAAGGTCGATCTGCTCGCGATCGGCGGGGCGATGGCGAACACCTTTCTCGCCGCGCGCGGCCACGCCGTGGGCAAGAGCCTCGAGGAGCCTGATCTCCACGACACCGCACGCGGCATCCTCGCGCGCGCGGAAGAGCAGGGCTGCACCATCCTTCTGCCCGAGGACGTGGTCGTGGCGCGCGAGCTCCGCGCAGGTGTCGAGACGCAGATCGTTCCGGTGACGTCGATCCCCGCCGAGGCGATGGCGCTCGATCTCGGCCCGCTCTCCACTGCGGCTCTGCTCGCACGGCTTGGTGAGGCGCGCAGCCTTGTCTGGAACGGCCCGCTCGGCGCCTTCGAGACGCCGCCCTTCGACGCGGCGACCGTGCGCGTCGCGAAAGGCGCGGCGGGGCTGACCCGCGCCGGCACGCTTCTGTCTGTCGCCGGCGGCGGCGACACGGTCGCGGCTTTGCGCCACGCCGGGGTGCTCGAGGACTTCTCCTATGTCTCGACGGCAGGCGGGGCCTTCCTCGAATGGCTCGAGGGAAAGACGCTGCCCGGAGTGGCCGCCCTCGAGCGATAGGGCCAACGCCTACGCCCGCGTGGATTGCTGCGGGCCGCCCGTTTACGTATCGTTAACTCATGCGGGTTATGAAACTGCGCATGATCTCGCTCTCCTCACTCGCCGCCTTCTCGCAGTCGGCCGTCTCGGCGATGCAGGCGCGCGACAGCCGCCCCGTCGCGCCTCCGGCCGGTGTGGTGATGGCCGCCGCGCAGCCATCGGCGGCGCCGCAGAAGCCCGCGGCCCAGGCTCTGCCACCGGCTCCTCCCGCCGGTCCCCTGCCGCGCGGCAGCCTGCTGAACCTCACCGTCTGAGCGCGGCCGCCGCGGGCGCCGACGATCACGCGTGCGGGCGCCACCCATCACGCGCACCGCGCGGGCCACAACAGGTCACGTCGGCCATTTGCTACGCGTTCGATCAAGCGAACGCTGCCGCGTCTGTCACACCGTAGCCGACGAACCGAAACATCACCGATCGCTGCACACCGACGTCTGCGCGCGGCCTCCCGCGTGCCCGAGGTGGCGCTGAGGCGGCCAAGCCCTTCGCCTCAACCGGTCGAGCCGAAGGCGCGCTCGCTGTCCCAGACAGCGTCGGGTACGGTCCAGAGTGCGGGGTTCGCCATCACCTCGGCAAGCTTGCGCGCGATCGCCTCGACCAGCGCCTCCCCTTTCTCCGCCGTGGCCGCGCGCGGATCACCCCTGACACCCGTCCCCGGGGCACGCTCGGCGAAGCTTCGGAAACGCTGGATCCCCGGCCTGTCCCCCTGCCCCGTTCCCGCCACCTCGTTCGGCGCAATCACCCCGCGTGCGGCCGCCTCGATCTGGCCGCGACGCACGAGGGAGGGCTCGACCGCCAGCATCATCGAGGTCTCGGCCTCGCAGGCATGCTGCACGTTCCTCTGTGTGGCGAGCAGGGCGCCGATCTCCTCGGCAGCGATCAGCCAATAGGTGCCCCCCACCACCGCCATGCCGAACTCGTGCGCGAGCTCGCGCGTCGACACGGCGAGCGGGTCGGTGTTGCCGCCATGGCCGTTGACGATGAAAAGGCGGCGGAACCCGTCCGCGCGCAGGCTTCGGCAGATCGAGCGCAGAACGTTGTGGAACGTCGCGTAGTCGAGGCTGATCGTGCCGCCGAACGGGAAGTGGTGCTCGGACAGCCCCATCCATTGGCACGGCAGGACCACCACGGGTTCCGACCGCGCAAGGATCCGCGCCGCCCGGACCGAGACCTCGGTCGCGAGCCGCGTGTCGACGATCGTCGGCAGGTGGGGCCCGTGCTGTTCGAGGCTCGCCATCGGCAGCACAACGAGCGCCCCCGCTTCCGCCTTCTCCTTGAGCTCCGGCGCCGTCAGATGCGCCCATTCGACCGGTTCCATGCTCTCCTCCCGAACCGCTGCCGCGCCCATCAGGACACGACGGAGGCAGAATGGTCCAGCCCCGGATCAGCCAACCTGTGCGTCCTCGAGCCCGACGAGCGAGCGCGCAAAGGCCTTCGCCTCGAAGGGACGCAGGTCCTCCGCCCGTTCGCCGACCCCCACGGCATGCACGGGCAACCCGAACTCCTGCGCGAGCGCCACCACCACCCCGCCTTTGGCCGAACCGTCGAGCTTCGTCACCACAAGGCCGGTGACCTCGCACATCTCGCGGAACACCCGCACCTGCTGAAGCGCGTTCTGCCCGGTCGTGGCATCGAGAACGAGCAGAACGCTGTGCGGCGCTGACGGGTCGAGCTTGCGGAGCACCCGCACGACCTTGGCGAGCTCGGCCATCAGATCGGCCTTGTTGTGCAGCCGCCCGGCGGTGTCGATCAGCAGCACGTCGGCGCTCTGCTCCCGCGCCCGCTTCAGCGCGTCGAACGCAAGGCCTGCCGGGTCGGCGCCGTCGGCTCCGGAGACGACCGGGCAGCCGATCCGTTCACCCCAGACGCGAAGCTGCTCGACCGCTGCGGCACGGAACGTGTCCCCCGCCACCAGCAGCGGCGAGAGCCCCTCTCCCTTCCAGAGAGCGGCGAGCTTGGCGATGGTCGTCGTCTTGCCGGTGCCGTTGACCCCGACCACGAGCACGACATGCGGCGCATGCTCAGGCTCAGGGATGAGCGGCACCGCGACGGGGGCGAGGATCGCGGCGATTTCCTCGGCAAGTGCTGCGCGGATCTCGTCTTGCGTCACCTCGCGGCCGAAGCGCGTCCTGCGGAAGGAGTCGATGATCCGCCGCGCGGCGGCGACGCCAAGGTCAGCGCTGATGAGAAGCTCCTCGAGCTCCTCGAGCGCCGCGTCGTCGAGCTTCCGTTTCGTGAAAAGGGCGCCAAGGCCCTCGGTGAGGCGCGCGGTCGAGCGCGCAAGCCCCTGGCGCAGGCGGGCGAGGAACCCCTGCCGTTCGGTTTCCTGGGCGGGTTGTTCCGGCGCCGCCTCGGCCGCTGCCTCACTCTCCGACCGGCGGCGGAATAGGTCGCGCAAAGCCATCACGCCGCCTCGGCGAGAGCGCGCTCGGCGATCAGCCCCGTCTCGTCCGCCCCGGTGATGCGCACCGAGACGATCTCGCCAGGCGGTGCGGTGCCACGCGCGAGGCGGGCCGGGGCGAAGTGCTCCGTGTGCCCCGCCCCGTCGCGCTCAACGAGCAGCGAGGCCTCCGCGCCCACTTGCGAGGCGAGGAAGCGCGCCGTCGCCGCGCGCCCCGCCTCGCGAAGCCGGGCGGCGCGTTCGGCGATCAGCCCCGGCGGGAGCTGGGGCATGCGCGCGGCAGGCGTGCCCGGCCGCGGGCTGAAGGGGAATACGTGCAGAAAGTCGAGCCCTGCCTCCTCGACAAGGGAGAGGGTGTTCGCGGCCATCGCCTCCGTCTCGGTCGGGAAGCCAGCGATTAGGTCGGCGCCGAAAGCGATGCCTGGCCGAAGCGCGCGGGCGCGCCGCGTGACGGCAAGGACATCGGCGCGCAGATGCCGCCGCTTCATGCGCTTGAGGATCAGATCGTCGCCCGACTGCACGGAGAGGTGCAGATGCGGCATCAGCCGCGGCTCCTCGGCGATCAGGCGCCAGAGATCGGCATCGATCTCCACCGGGTCGAGCGAGGAGAGGCGAAGCCGGGCAATCCCAGGGACCAGCGCGAGCAGACGGCGCACAAGCTGCCCGAGCGTCGGTGAACCTGGAAGGTCAGGGCCGTAGGCGGTGATGTCCACCCCGGTGAGCACGAGCTCGCGATAGCCCGCCTCGACAAGCGCCCGCGCCTGTTCCACCACAGCCCCGATCGGCACGGACCGGCTCTGGCCCCGGCCGTAGGGAATGATGCAGAAGGTGCAGCGATGGTCGCAGCCCTGCTGCACCTGGACGAAGGCCCTCGCCCTGCCGCCGAACTCGGTGACGAGATGGGCCGCCGCCTCGCGCGCCGACATGATGTCCGACACCGCGACGCGGCCAGGCTCCGGCCCCGCCCATGTGGCGGGCTCAAGCTTCTCGAGATTGCCGACGACGCGATCGACCTCCGGCATCGAGGCCCAGGCCTCTGGCCTGATCTGCGCCGCGCAGCCGGTGACGATGATCCGGGCGTGGGGGTTCTCGCGCCGCGCCTTGCGCACCGCCTGGCGCGCCTGGCGCTCTGCCTCGGCTGTGACCGCGCAGGTGTTGATGATGATCGTCTCCTCGAGCCCGGCGGCGCGGGCATGGGAGCGGATCACCTCCCCCTCCCAGGTATTCAGCCGGCAGCCGAAGGAGAGAACGCGCAGGCTCATGCCGCGCGCGCCTCGGCGATCGCGGGAAGGTCGATCACCCCCGTGAACACCTCTGCCACCGGGCCGGTCATCGTCACCCGCCCGTCCTCTCCCCAGGCGATGTTGAGCTCGCCGCCGTCGAGAACGACGGCTGCCGAGCGGCCCGCAAGCCCGCGCCGGTGCGCGTTCACCACGGCCGCGCAGGCGCCGGAGCCGCAGGCGAGCGTGATCCCGGCCCCCCGCTCCCACATGCGCAGGCGGATCCGGTCAGGCGCGACCACCTGGGCGAAACCGATATTGGCGCGGGCCGGGAAGAGCGGGTCGTGCTCGAGCGAGAGGCCGAGCGTGGCAATGTCGAGCGCGGCGACGTCCGGGACGAAGAAGGTCGCGTGCGGGTTGCCCATCGAGCACGCGGCAGGGTCAGACACGCCGTCGCGGGCAAGCGGCAGATGCAGCGTGTCCATCTCGCGCGCGAGCGGGATCTCGTGCCAGGCAAGCCGAGGCGTGCCCATATCCACCGCGACGAGGCCGCCCGGCCGACGCTCCGCTCTGAGGGTTCCGCCGAGGGTGCCGAGAGCGACGCGGTCCTTCCCCGCCTCGTCCATCAGCAGCGCTGCGACACAGCGCGTGGCATTGCCGCAGGCCTCGGCCTCCGACCCGTCGGGGTTGCGGATGGTCATCCAGGCGTCGGTGCCGGGGCTGCGCGGCGGCTCGATGACAATCACCTGATCGCAGCCGACGCCCCGCCGACGGTCGGCAAGCGCGCGGACGGTCTCGGCCGGCAGGGGAAGCGGGCGGGGGCGCGCATCGAGCACGACGAAGTCGTTGCCGAGCCCGTGCATCTTCCGGAAGGCCACCATGACGGGGATATAGGGATGCGAGGCGTGGTCCGTCCATCCGCCGTTCGCCGGCGCCAAGGCCGCCTGGCTTGCACGCCAGGGTCCCGGCCGCTATACCGCCGGCCTCTGTGCGCGCCGGGCCTCGAAGGGCATGCCCGGCCGCCTGTCGCCGCGCCTGCGGCCCGCGAACGGAAAGGATGGAAAATGCCCAAACGGAAGACCAAGAGCAGCGTCAAGAAGCGGTTCGCGATCACCGCCACGGGCAAGGTGCTCGCCGGCCCCGGCAACAAGCGCCACAACCTCCGCCGCCGCACCCAGAGGATGAAACGCACCAACCGCGGCAACCAGGTGCTGAAGCCGATGGACGCGCGCACTGTGAAGCAGTGGGCGCCCTACGGGCTCTGAGCCGAAGACGATCGCAGAAGGACGCTGAGACATGGCACGCGTGAAGCGGGGCGTGACGGCCCGCGCCAAGCACCGGAAGGTTCTCGAGGCGGCGAAGGGGTTCCGCGGCCGCGCCGGCAATACGATCCGGATGGCGAAGCAGAAGGTCGAGAAGAGCCTTCAGTACGCCTATCGCGACCGGAAGGTGAGGAAGCGCGAGTTCCGCGCGCTCTGGATCCAGCGCATCAACGCCGCGGTTCGGGCGGAAGGCCTTACCTACGCCCAGTTCATTCACGGCCTCAAGGCAGCTGGGCTCGAGCTCGACCGCAAGGTGCTGGCCGATCTCGCCTATCACGACGCCGCCGCTTTCGCCGCTGTGGTCGAGAAGGCCAAGGCTGCCCGCGCAGCTGCCTGACCGGGCCTTCCCGCCCGCCAGGAGGTGACGATCAGGGCTGCCGGCCTCCGGCGGCCCTTTTCGCATCCGGAGACGCTCGATGACCCCCGACCGCCCAGTTGACGACCTCGCCCCCCTCGAAGCGGACGCGCTCGCGCGCATCGATGCCGCCCCAGACCTCGCCGCGCTCGACGCCGTGCGCGTCGCGTTGCTCGGCCGGAACGGCTCGCTCACCGCCTTGATGAAAGGCCTCGGCACCCTCCCCGCCGAGGAGCGCAAGGCGCGCGGCGCCGCCCTGAACGCAGTGAAGGAGCGGCTTTCCGAGGCGCTCGAGGCGCGTCGGGCGGCGCTCGCCGAGGCCGCGCTCGATGCCAAGCTCGCCGCCGAGCGTCTCGACGTCACCCTCCCGCCGCGCCCCTCGCTGCAGGGCCTGATCCACCCGATCAGCCGCACGATCGAGGAGATCGTCGCGATCTTCGGCGCGATGGGGTTCACTGTGGCCGAGGGGCCGGACATCGAGGATGACTGGCGCAACTTCGGCGCTCTGAACATCCCCGAACACCACCCGGCGCGGCAGGACCATGACACGTTCTATCTTCCCGGCCGGACGGCCGAAGGCCGCGCCAAGGTTCTCAGAACCCACACGTCGCCCGTGCAGATCCGCACGATGACGGCACAGCCTCCGCCGATCCGGATCATCGCGCCCGGCCGAACCTACCGCGCCGACCATGACGCCACGCACAGCCCGATGTTCCACCAGGTGGAGGCGCTCGCGATCGACCGGTCGCTCACGCTTGGGCATCTGAAGGGCTGCATCGTCGATTTCCTGCGCGCCTTCTTCGGCATCGCGCATCTGCCGGTGCGGTTCCGCGCCTCCTACTTCCCCTTCACCGAACCCTCGATGGAGGTCGACATCGGCTGGAACCGGCGCACCGGCGAGCTCGGCGCGGGCGGGGACTGGCTCGAGATCCTCGGCTCGGGAATGGTGCATCCGAAGGTGCTGCTCAACTGCGGCCTCGACCACCGCGTCTGGCAGGGCTTCGCCCTCGGTATGGGCATCGAGCGCGTGGCGATGCTCAAGCATGGGCTGACCGACCTTCGCCCCTTCTTCGAAAGCGATCTCCGCTGGCTGCGCGCGACCGGCTTCCGGCCGGAGGATGTCGCCTCCACCGCGACGGGGATTGCCTGAGATGAAGTTCACCCTCTCCTGGCTGAAGACACATCTCGACACCGAGGCGACCCTCGAGCGGATCGTTGCGACACTGTCGCAAATCGGCCTCGAGGTTGAGGGCGTGGAGGACCGTGGCGCCACGCTCGGCGCCTTCCGGATCGCCCATGTCGTCGAGGCCAAGCCCCACCCGAACGCCGACCGGTTGCGAGTTTGCCGCGTCGATGCGGGCGACGGGCGGATCCTCAACGTGGTCTGCGGCGCGCCGAACGCGCGCTCCGGCATAAAGGGGGTGCTCGCTCTGCCGGGCGCCTTCATCCCGGGAACGGGCATCACCCTCAAGGCGGGGCGGATCCGCGGCGAGGCCTCGGAGGCGATGCTGCTGTCGGCCCGCGAAATGGGACTTGGCGATGACCATGAGGGCATCATCGAGCTGCCGGACAACGCGCCGGTGGGGGAGAGCTATGCCGCCTGGGCCGGGCTCGATGATCCGGTGATCGAGATCGCGGTGACGCCGAACCGCGGCGATGCGCTCGCCGTGCGCGGCATCGCGCGCGACCTCGCCGCCGCCGGCCTCGGCACGCTCCGGCCGTGGCGGGCGGGGCCCGTCCCCGCCTCCTACCAGAGCCCGATCCGCTGGGAGACCGAGACGCCCGCCTGCCCCTGGGTGCTCGGGCGGCATTTCCGCGGGCTGCGGAACGGACCGTCTCCGGAATGGCTTCGGCGTCGGCTCGAGAGCATCGGCTTGCGTCCGATCTCGGCGCTGGTCGACGTGACGAACTTCTTCACCTTCGACCTCGGCCGGCCGCTGCACGTATTCGACGCGGCGAAGCTCGAAGGCGGCGTGCTCGCGATGCGCCAGGGGCGCGGCGAGGCGTTCCTGGGCTTGCACGGGAAGGAGGTGACGGCCGGCGAGGCCGACACGGTGATCGCCGACGCCTCCGGCGCGCTCGCGCTTGCCGGCATCGTCGGCGGCGAGAGCACCGGCTGTTCCGAGGGCACGACGGAAGCCTTCCTCGAAGTCGCCCTGTTCGACCCGGTGGCGATCGCGGAGACTGGCCGGCGCCTCGGGATCCAGACCGAGGCCCGCTACCGTTTCGAACGCGGCATCGACCCCGGCCTGATGCGGGAGGCGACCGAGGCCGCCACACGGATGATCCTCGATCTCTGCGGCGGCGAGGCTTCCGAGGTGGTTGAAGCGGGTCGTGAGCCCGACATGCAGCGCACCGCCACCTTGCGTTTCTCCCGCCTCGCCTCCTTCGGCGGCCACGACGTGCCGCCGGACGAGGCGGTGGCGATCCTCGACCGGCTCGGCTTCCGGTGCCTCGCGCGCGACGCGGAACGGATCACCGTCGCGATCCCCTCCTGGCGGAACGACTGCTTGGGGGAGCCCGACCCGCAGGCCGAGTACGACTTGATCGAGGAGGTGCTGCGGATCAAGGGGCTCGACGCCATACCGGCTGTGCCGATGCCGCCGCTCACCGACGACTCGGGCCGGCCGCGGGTCGTTCCCCCCGTTGCCGTCACACCCGCGATGGGACGCGCGATCCTCGCCCGGCGCGTCCTCGCGGGCCGCGGCCTGGTCGAGGCGGTCACCTTCAGCTTCATGGCGCGGGATGTGGCGGCTCTGTTCGGCGGTGGCGACGCGGCGCGGTGTCTCGCCAACCCGATCGCCTCCGACCTCGACGCACTGCGTCCCTCGATCATCCCGAACCTCGCCCTCGCCGCCGCACGCAACGCTGCGCGCGGCATCGCGGAAGCCGTTCTGTTCGAGATCGGCCCGGTGTTCTCGGGCGGCGAGCCGGGCGAGCAGACCCTCGCCGCCGCCGGCCTCCGCTCCGGCCCCTCGCCGCGTCACTGGGCGCAGCCGAGCCGCGGGCCCGATGCGCTCGACGCCAAGGCCGATGCGCTCGCGGTTCTTTCCGCCCTCGGCGTGAACCTCGATGCCGTGCAAGTGACGGCCGACGCCCCCGCCTGGTTCCACCCGGGCCGGTCGGGCACCCTCCGCTTCGGGCCGAAGCAGGTGCTCGGCACCTTCGGCGAGCTCCATCCGCGTGTGCTCGCGGCCCTTGACCTCGAAGGGCCGGTCGCGGCCTTCGAGCTCAACCTGCTGGCCGTTCCGCAGCCGAAACGACGTCGCCGCGGCAACCCTGCACTTCCCGCCTTCCAGCCTCTGACGCGCGACTTCGCCTTCGTCGTCGCCGAGGACGTCCCGGCCGAGGCCGTGCTCCGCGCCGCCAAGGGGGCGGATCGGACCCTGATCGAGAGCGTGTCGCTGTTCGATGTCTATCGCGGGGAGGCGATCGGCGCGAGGCGGAAGTCTCTCGCCATCGCCGTGACGATCCAGCCGCGTGAGCGGACGCTCACGGATGCCGAGATCGAGGCGGTCGCCCAGAAGGTGATCGGCGCGGTCGCGGCGGCCACCGGAGCGGTGCTGCGCGGCTAGAGCCCTTGCCGACAGCGGTCTGCGCTCCCGGCCCCGGGCCCGGCTTGGAGCCTCGCCCCGGTTGCGGCGCCTCCCAGGCCGTGGCGCCGTCCCCCCTCGCGACGGAGGATCACCGCATGGTCGATGTCATCGCCGAACTCGGGGACAGGCTCGTCCGCTACTGCCGGATCGACACCCAGAGCGACCCTGACTCGAAGACCACGCCGAGCACGGAGAAGCAGTACGACCTGTTGCGCCTGCTCGAACGGGAGCTCACGGAGATGGGCGCGGCTGACGTCACCCTTCTACCCTACGGAACGCTCGTCGCAACGATTCCGACCACGGTCGAGACGAACGCGCCGACGATCGCCTTCTGCGCCCATGTCGACACCACGCCGCAGTTCACGGGCCGCGGCGTCAAGCCGATCATCCACCGCGCCTGGGACGGCTCCGACATCGTCCTGCCTGACAACCCGACCCAGGTTCTGTCCGCGCGCGAGCTTCCCTATCTCGCGTCGCGCATCGGGCACGACATCGTCACCGCCTCCGGCACCACGCTTCTCGGCGCCGACGACAAGGCCGGTGTCGCGATCCTGATGACGATGGCGCGCCATCTTCTTGCGAACCCGAGCCTGCCGCACGGAACGATCCGCCTCTGTTTCACCCCGGACGAGGAGATCGGCCGTGGCGTGCACCCCGAGTTGCCCAAGGCGCTCGGCGCCGCCTTCGCCTATACGCTGGATGGGGGAGAGCGCGGCGAGCTTGTCTGCGAGACCTTCTCGGCCGACCTTGCCAAGATCACGATCGAGGGCGTTTCGATCCACCCGGGCTGGGCGAAGGGCAAGCTCGTGAACGCGCTGCACCTGATGGCGCGGATCATCGACATCCTTCCGCAGGCGACCGACACGCCGGAGGTGAGCGACGGGCGCCAGGGCTTCTGGCACGTCGTCTCCGCGGGCGGCAGCGCGGCGCGCGCGGAGATCACGATCATCCTGCGCGACTTCGAGCGCGAGGGTCTCGCCGCGCGCGGGGAGATGCTGCGCAAGGTGTGCGCGGCGGTGGCGGCGACTGAGCCGCGCGCGCGCATCTCGTGCACGATCACCGAACAGTATCGCAACATGCGCCACCGGCTCGAGCAGGACCCGCGCCCCGTCGAGCTCGCTCGCGCGGCGTTCGAGGCGACCGGCCTCACACCGCGCTTCGCCGTGATCCGCGGCGGCACGGACGGGTCGCGGCTGACCGAGCTCGGCGTTCCGACGCCGAACATCTTCACCGGTATGCAGGAGATCCACGGGCCACGCGAGTGGATCAGCCTGCAGGACATGCAGGACGCGCTCCGCGTGTGCCTGAAGATCGCCGAGCTCGGCGCGCGGACGGACCAGGCGTGCGTCACGCGATGATGCGCTGCCTCAGTGCGCCCGCCGCCTGCTCGACCGCAAGGACGAGGACGAAGATCGCAAGGATGATGGTCGCCGCCTCTTGGTAGTTGAAGAAGGTGAGCGCGACCTCGAGCTCGTTGCCGATGCCGCCGGCACCGACGAGCCCCAGCACGACCGAGGACCGCGTCGCCTTCTCGAGGCTGAACAGGCTGGTCGCGACCATCGCCGGCATGGCTGAGGGAAAGCACGGCGCAGGCGATCACGGCGGCGGGGCGCGCGCCAAGCGCGGCGAGCGCGTCCTGCGGGCCGCGCTCTGCCTCCTCCATCGCCTCGGCGACGAAGCGGCCGCAGATCCCGGCCGTGTCGACGATCAGGGCGAGCGTTCCGGCGAACGGGCCGAGCCCGACGGTGACCACGCAGAACACCGCCCAGATCAGATCCGGAACGGTTCGGAAGAACGACACGAGGCCGCGCGCGGCGAACCGCACGATCGGGTGCGGCGAGAGATGACGTGCCGAGAGGACGGCGAGCGGTATCGACACGAGGACGCCGATCGCGGTTCCGGCGACCGCCATCTGGAACGTCTCGGCCAGGGCGTCGAGCACCGATCCGATCCGCTCGAGGCTCGGCGGGAACAGGCCGGCTGCGAAACGGCCCATCTGCGGCAGACCCTCGACGAAGGTCGGGGCCGAGAAGCCGACACCTCGGAACGAGACCACCACGAGGCCCAATCCCAGCACCCAGGCGAGGAAGGCGAGAGGCCCGGGCCGCTCGAACCGCGGCGGCAGGGCGGTGCGCGGCTCAGACAAAGAAGCGCTCCAGCGCAGGGGGAAGGCCTGGGCGGGCGCGCTCCTCGAGCGCGATCCGCCCCGCACGCAAGCCGATCACGCGGTCGGCATAGCCTGCCGCATGCGCCATGCTGTGGGTGGTAAAGAGAAGAGTCAGCCCGTCTTCGCGCGCCAGAGCCGAGAACAGGGCCATCACCTCCTCACCCGCTGCAGGATCGAGGCTTGCGACCGGCTCGTCGGCCAACAAGGCGGCTGGCCGCTGCATCAGCGCGCGTGCGATCGCAACGCGCTGGCTCTGCCCGCCGGAGAGCGTGTCCGCCCTCTGGCGCGCGAGTCCGGCGAGACCCACACGCTCAAGGCAGCGCAGCGCCTCCTCGCGAAGCGCACCGGGAGCGGTCGCAGCATGCGCCGCGGCGAGGCCCGACCGCCCGAGCGCGCCGTGGAGCACGTTGGTCAGAACCGACAGCCGCGGCACCAGGTTGTGCTTCTGGAAGACGACGCCGACGCGGGCGCGGAGGCGGCGCAGCGCCCTCGGCCCGAGCGCTCGCGTCGGCGCGCCAAGCACCATAGCATCGCTCTCATCCGGCTCGACGAGCGGAACGAGGCAGCGCAGAAGGGTCGACTTGCCCGCACCGTTGGCGCCGATCAGCGCCACGACCTCGCCGCGGCGGACGGTGAAGCTCACGCCCGAGAGGACCGTCCTCTCCCCGAAACGCTTGCTCAGTCCTTGGGCGGCGATCTCGGGCGAGGCTTCGGCGCGGTGCTCCGAACAGGTGGCGCGGGCACGTGTCGCGGCCGTGATCGCCTCCGCCACGGGCACGGGCTCAGTTGCCGGGGAACTCGCTGAACTGCGGCTGGCCGATCGTGCGGTACATGGCGCGGACGTAGTTGAAGCCCTCGTTCCTCACACCGGCGAGGAAGCGCATCCCGCCATATTTGCGGTTTTCGCCGTCGGTGATGATCGCACGCACCATCGCATCCGAATGGTCGACGAAGACGCGACGCACGCGCTCGACCTCCGCCGCCGGCACATGCGCGCCGGCGACAAGCACGTCGTCGGGGAGGTCACGGCCGCGGGCGATCACGCGCCAGGCGACATCCGGGTTGCGCTCCCGAAGACGCGTGACGTCGAGATGGTTCATGCCGGCGGCGGCGATGTCGCCGCGGCGGAGGCTCTCGACCAGCACCGGCATCGCGAGGTTGGCGGGCTGGATGTCGCGGCGCGGGTCGATGCCGAAATCGGCGAAAACCTGCATCGGCGGGAGATGACGGCTCGTCGACCCGACCGGGCCGAACCCGACCCGCTTGCCCTTCAGATCGGCAAGCGACTGGTAGGGGCCGTCGGCCCGCACGACGACGTTCGCGAAGTAGTCGGGCCGGGAGAAGATCACCACCGGAACGGCATTGGTGCGGGCGCGGAACACGACATATTCGGCCGGGCCGGTGAGCACAAGGTCGACCCGACGCGCCGCGATCGCCTCCACGGCAGCGGTCCGGCTGTTCACCGGAAAGAACCGGATCGTGAGGCCCGAGAGGCGTTCGACCTCCGACTTGAAGGTGCTCCACTCGCGCTGCAGCTCCTCAAGGCCGGGCACGTCGGTGACGGCGAAGGCGAGTGTCTGCGACGCCGCCGCGGCTGGTGCTGCGAGGAGGGCGGCGAGCGTGGCGGCGGCGAGGCGGCGCGAGAGGGTGATGGTCATTGGGGCTGGCTCCGTTGCGAGCCGCCCTCTAACTTTGCCCTGCCTGCGTGAAGAGCCGATGACGGTGCGATGTCGCTTCGTTGACGACCGCGCTCCGCAGGAAGGCGAGGCTACCAGCCGCGGCCTCCGCCGCCCCCGCCACCACCGCCGCCGCCACCGCCACCGCCGAAGCTCGAGCCGCGGCCCTTCGGCGCGGCAGGGGCGGAGGCCGAGGCGACCGCGCTGCAAAGACTTCGCGTCAGGCTGCCGATCTCGGAGCCGAACCGGCTCGGGCTGCCGAGCGGTCCCCAAGCAGAGGTGTAGCCGCGCCGCGCGGGCTCGGCCGGGATCGCGCCGGCGGCCACTGCCGCGGCAAAGCGCGCGGTCCATTGCGAGGCCACATCGAGCGCGAGCGCGAAAGGGAGGTAGCGGTGGAACAGCTCCGCCGTCATCTCCGGCGGCTGGAGGACATCGAGCCGATCCCGTTCCGTAAGCGAGAGGAATATCCGGAACCCCTCGATCTCCTCGTAGAGAAACTGGCCCGAGGGCGTGCGCGCGGGCAGCACGCGCCAAGCCCAGCCGAGCGCCGCCGCAGCGCCGATCACATAGAGCCACCACAGCATGCCGTAGTCGCCGAGCAACAGGAGCGAGGTGCCGAGCAGGATCGGCCCGAAGAAGGTGGCGACGAGAGCGAGGATCACCCCCTCGCCGGTTCGGCGCAGCCAGCGGAGGCGCGGCGCGCGCAGCGCAGCGGAGAGACGCGCAAGGCCGAACAGCACGAAGAGGCCCACCAACGCGACGTCGACCATGCCGTCATCGTCGATCAGCGCCGGCGTCGGCCCGCCCTTCGGGTCGAGCAGCCCCGAGCGCTCGCCCACCGTCAGCCCCTCGACGAAGGCGCGCACGAAGTCGCGGTTTGCCGCCGCCTCCACGTCCCCGCCGCGCCAGTGCGGTAAAGCTGCCGCCACGGCAGCGGCATCGTTGCGCGACTGTTCGGCCACCGTCTCCGCCGCCACCACTGGCTTGTTGGCCTCGCGCACGAACGCGGCGCGCTCCGCGGGGCTGCGAGCGCTCACGCGCTCGGCCACCAGCACGGGCTCTTCGATGCCCGTGACGTCGAAGCCCATGCGTTGCAGCATGGCGAGATAGGCCTGGCGCTGCGCGGCGAACGCCGGGTCGCGGTGGATCAGCATCAGCGCCGCCACCCGGCCACTGCCGGACTCCACCACCAGGTCGGGGCCGATGATGGGCGCGCCCGTGCCGGCCTCGACATTGGGTTGCAGCCGCTCCGGGATCAGCCTGGCGGCGATGGCGCGCACCTGGTCCTGGCTGGGCGCGGCGGCGCGGTCGCGCGGCTGCAGCCCTTCGGCATGCGGATAGGCCGGGTTGGGCCGGCCGTCCGGGTCGTGGCTCGGAATCAGTTTGCGCAGGGACACCACGCGCGGCTCGACCAGCACGGCGCGGCCGGTCGGTGTGTAGGCGTTGAACTGCTTGAGGCGGGCCGAAATCTTCTCGACCGGCGCGCCTGGGCGGCCGACAAGTATGCAGCTCATCAGGCGCGAGCATCAGCGCCGACTCGACGAGGGCGAGGCGCGCGTGCTCAGCAAACGCTGGCGCATTCACCACACCAGTGAGCGGCCGCACAGCAGCCTGGGCTGCCGGCCTCCGGGGCCCGAAACAATCCGCTCGTCCGCTGGCCGTCCGGCGCCACTACGCTCCGCCTCCCGGCCAGCGTGGCGGAAGAAGCAACGATGCACTAATATCCAACTCGGACCACCGACGCGGAGCAGGTCAGCCACGGAGGATAGGTTCATAGACCCTCTCAGCTCTTTGGGCGAACGCGCTGTGAGCCGTCTCGACCATCTCACTGCGACCCGGACAACAACGCCGAGCGAGCCGCTGACCGCCACCAACGGGTGCTCGCGGTCGAGTCACGGCAAGGGCCGAAGTGCCGCCCGATGACACAGGGGCTTGAGGAACAGATCATAGAGGCACTGAGGGCGAAGCCAGGGCAGACCGCTGCCGAAATTGCGCGAGGCCTTGGCGCCGACAGGACAGCCATCAATCAGCGGCTCCACGGAGTGCTGCGCGGCCGCGTCGAGCAGGACAACTCCTATCGCTGGCGCCTCGCAGGAGCCTCTTCGCGTCCTGTGACGGGCGACGCTAACGATTCGGCAGATCAGTTTGCCAATACCGATCTTGCTAAGCTCGCGCGCTACTACCTGGCATGCCTCGGCTTCGACGACACGGGTGTGTCAACCTCTCTCACGACGCGGTTCGGCGAACCTGATTACACCGAGCTCGACACCCTTCCACGCAGCCCGGCAGCGCTGGCTGACAGCATCGCCGCCCGCCAAATGCTGAGCCGAAAGCGGACTGAGCAGGCGCGCTACGGAATCTATTTCGGCTACCCGACGTCGATCGCGCGCATCAAGTCCCGGCCATCCTCCTCAGAGGAGCTCATGGTCGAGCCGATCCTCCTGTTCCCGCTGGAGCAAGACCCCGAGACAAGCAAACTGACGCTTGACCTCAATTTCCCCATCGTCAACCAAAAGGCGATCAGCCGGTTTACCAACGCCGAGCGGGACATGATCATGAACGAGCTTGTGCAGCTTGAGCAGGAGCTTGGCCTTGGCACGGACGGTGAGCCGCCCGAGCTCGACGAGCTTGCCTTGCGGCTTCAGGCCGTACGCGAGGAATGGCCCTGGCGCGAGCGGATCGACCCTGGCGCGCTGTCGGCAACGCTGGGTCCAATCGGCCAGATCACCGACCCGGGCATCTATAACCGAGCGGTGCTGATCCTTGCGGAGAAGTCCCCTTTTACCCAAGGGCTCGAGCAGGAACTGCGTGACCTCGCAAGGCTGCCGGAGGCAACGTATCGCAACACGGCTCTCGGCCGCTGGATCCACAGAGACGGAGGAACTGAGGCGGAGTCCGAAGCGCCTCCATCGCTGCCCTTGCTGGAAGTGCTGCCGATGAACTCGGAGCAGCGGCAGGCGGTCAGGTCCGCCCTCACACGCCCTGTAACGGTCATTACCGGGCCGCCAGGAACAGGAAAGTCTCAGGTCGTGACCAACCTGCTCATCAATGCGGCTTACCTGGGCAAACGCATCCTGTTCGCAAGCAAGAACAACAAGGCGGTAGACGTCGTCGAGACGCGGGTCAACGCGCTGGGGCCAAGGCCGATCCTGCTTCGCGTTGGCGCACGCGCCTACCAGGTGCGTCTTGCTGAGTATGTGCTCGCCCTTCTCTCTGCAACCTCGACGCCGTCAGAGCGGGAGGACTTCGAGGAGTGCAAGACGATCCATGACCGCTTGTTGCGCGAGTTCAAGGCGCTCGATGATGAGGCCAACCGCCTCGTGGCTCTGCGCAACGAAGTCGATCGCCTCGAGCGCCAGACGGAGCAAGCGCGTCATCGCCTCTCCCCGGAGCTCTTCGCGCGCGCAGCGGAGATCGACCTCCCGGCCATCGAGCGCGCAGCCGCGCTCTTGAGCGCAGCCGCTGATCGAGCGGACCGGACAAAGGCACCGTTCCCAACGAGGCTCGTCTGGCCGCTGGTCCGGAAGGCGCGCTTTCGCAAGCTTCTCGATGCCGTTCGCCTGACCAAAGCCGTTCTAAACCCGATTGGTCTCGAGGTCGGCGAGACCTCGAACGACGACGCATGCGTACGCCGCGTCCGGCAGGTCTGTGCTGGCGTCCGCGCACAGGCCCGCGACCTTGAGGCAGCCGCTGGGTATCGCCGCGCGCTCCGCTCCCTGCAGGAGGCCCGCTCGTTCGAGGACATCGCACGCGAGCAGGCGAGGCTTCAGGAGGCGATCGCGCAAAACGCGCAGCAGCTTTGGAAGCTCTGGCTTCGAATTGAGCCGTCCTGCATGTCTGCGGATCGTCGGCATCGATTGGGGCAGTATGAGGCGATCCTCAAGATGGTGATCGATGCCGGAGCCGAAGGCAAGCTCACGAAGACCGCTTGGCGCGAGTATCGCAACCTCCTGCAGGACGTCGGACCTATTCTCCCATGCTGGGCCGTCACCTCGCTGTCGGCGCGGGGGAGGATCGAGTTTGCCCCGGGCTCTTACGATATTGTGGTGTTCGACGAGGCAAGCCAATGTGACATCGCATCCGCTCTGCCGCTGCTCTACCGAGCAAAATCGGTCGTGGTGATCGGCGATCCGAAACAGCTTTCGCACATCAGCGGCTTGTCACGCGGCCAAGACCTGGGGCTGATGGAGAAGCACGGCGTGTTTCCCCGCTTCGCAGAGTGGGCCTATTCCCACCAATCTCTGTTCGCACTTGCTGCGACCAAGGTCGCCGCCGCAGACATCATCACTCTTCGCGATCACCATCGTTCCCATGCCGACATCATCACTTTCTCGAACAACGAATTTTACGAACAGACGCTTCGCGTCGCGACGCGATATGACCGGTTGAAGATGCCTAAGAAAGATGAACCAGGTGTTATCTGGATCGACGTGAAAGGCCACGCGGTGCGCCCTGGCTCTGGCGGCGCGGTTAACGTCGAGGAGGCGCGAGCGGTCGTCGCGAAACTGCGCGACCTTGTGCTTGCGAATGGATATGAGGGAACGGTCGGTGTCGTGACCCCGTTCCGCGCGCAGGCTAACGCGATTTTAGAGGCAGTCAACGCTGACGAAGCACTATTCGAGGCCTTGCTGAGAGCCGAGTTCCTCGTCGATACTGTGCACCGGTTTCAGGGCGACGAGCGAGACGTCATGATCTTCTCGCCGGTCGTCACATCTGACATGCCCGAGAGTGCACGTGTTTTTCTGCGCAGCAATCCGAATCTCTTCAACGTCGCGATCACACGCGCCCGGGCTCAGCTGATCGTGGTTGGTGATCGAGCGGCCTGTGCCAAGTGCGATATCGGATATCTCTCGCGCTTCGCAGCGTACACCTCGTCCCTCGGTGCGGTAGAGAAGGATGAGATCGCGGAACGACTGAATGCGCTTGGGCCTGAGTATCCGACAGTCGCTCGACCGGAGCTGGTGTCCGACTGGGAGCGTATTTTCTACAGGGCGCTGTACGCACGAGGCATTCGGGCGATCCCACAATACCCCGTAGAAAAGTACCTGCTTGACTTTCTTGTGGCGGCCAATGGTCGACGCCTCGCGATTGAAGTTGACGGCGAGCGATATCACCGGAACTGGACCGGCGAACTTTGCCGGCGCGATCAAATTCGCAATCAGAGGCTTTTCGAGCTTGGCTATGATGTTCGGCGATTCTGGGTGTACGAGATCCGTGATGATATAGAAGCATGCGTTCGTTCTGTAGAGAATTGGCTGCGAATGGACTCATCGCTTCGTTCAGCGAAATGACTTGGGCATCGACCCCAGTGTTGTAGAGAGTGCATTGTAGAAAATTGTGATTCAGGCGTCAGGTTCCAGCACCGTTTGACACAACAACACAAAAAGAAGAGCGGCCAGCGTTGTGCTTGTCCGTTAGCCGCCGCCTCGGCCCCGCGACCGCACGCTGACGGACGACGAATTGCGGCTTCTCTGGCAGGCATCGGCCGCCGAAGCCCCGAAGCCGCGCGCCTTCGTCCGGCTGCTGATCCTGACCGCCGCCCGCGAGGCCGAGGTTGCCGGCCTGCGCGCGGGCGAGGTGGACCTCGCCTCCGGCCGCTGGCACCTGCCCGCCGCCCGCACCAAGAACGGCAGGGCGCTGACGGTCCCGCTCGGCGACCTCGCCCTTGCCGAACTGCGCGCCGTCTGGCCGGTGGACGATCCGCCCGAGACGCATTGCCTGCTCGGTCGCCTCTCGTCCTCGCCGCTGTCGGGCTTCTCCAAGCTGAAGGCCCGGCTGGATGCGCGCATGGCAGCGCTCGCCGAGCGGGCCGGCCTGCCCGTGCCGGCGCCGTGGCGGTTCCACGACCTCCGCCGCACCGCGCGGTCTGGCATGGCGCGGCTTGGCGTGCCGAACGATCACGCGGAGGCCGCGCTCAATCACATCTCCGGCCGGCCGGCGCTGGCGCGCGTCTACGACCGGCACGACTACCAGCGCGAGGCGCTCGCGGCGCTGACGACCTGGCAGGCATTCGTGGCGGGGCTGGTCGGGGACGGCGCCGAGGTGGTGGCGCTCGCCGCGCGGCGACGCGCGGCAACGCCGGCAGACGCCGGTTGACCCTGTAAGGCGATGCATGACAGTCTCGGTAGGTGATCGGGTCATTCCGCCATCGCGGGCTGAAGGCGCTGT
>Ga0068705_10000154_pt1 | contig 33868 bp, 32 predicted proteins | sample YNPMSTMetaG_FD_65631 | JGI IMG/M metagenome (GOLD analysis project Ga0068705, IMG submission 65631) | Anoxygenic and chlorotrophic microbial mat microbial communities from Yellowstone National Park, USA - YNP MS-T MetaG | ecosystem: Environmental > Aquatic > Thermal springs > Hot (42-90C) >... | reverse complement strand
CTTACGAAATCTTCGGTATCGTTGTTTACGTATTTGACTTTTTTCGTGAGCTTCTTCGGCAGAATAAATACTTGATGAAGATGAATTCCTTTTAAGCTCACGATAAATAGTAGTTTTATTAAAATTTAAACTTTCGGCAATAAATTTTATTGACTTACTACATTGTAGGATTTGTTTGAATTTTGTATCTTTGTTCTTTGGTTAAATGTTTGTTCATATCGCAACTTATTTTTGGCGATTTAGGAGCGAAAAAAACAAATTTTAACCATTCAGTGAAAGAAACAGGATTTTTTTCCTGCTCTTTCCTGAAAAAAAGTTTTTACGCAACTAAATCAACCTGTTTAAAAAGTTGCATTTACTAATTGAACTTAAGATTTAACAAAAATTTTTCATTATATAAATACAAAAAACAAACTTTATAGTATAACTATTAAAACAAAAAGTCGCATTAATTATAAATTTTAGTATTTTTGAAAATTCTTTAATGTATAAAAAAACTTACCATATAATAATATGGCTTTTATTGTATTGCCAAATGTTGTTGGCACAAGGCGATATTTTTGTAGATGTTATATTACCTAAAAACATAGAAGCAGGCAAAGTTTACCCTATTGATATTATTGTTCATAAAGAAAATATTGGTGGATTTGCCAAACTCGAACTTTATATGCCTATAGGTACAGAATTAACTCCTAACGATAATGCCGGTGCTACACTTATTAAACAAGGACAACTTATAAAGTATATATGGATAGAATTACCAGCTTCAAAAGACATAAAAATTACAGCATACATAAATATTGACTTTAGAATTGTTGGATATAAAGAAATATACGGTAACTTTTTTTTCGTACAAGAAAAAAACCGGTCAAAAGTTTCTGTTGGTGTAATTCCTTTCATCGTAAAAAACGATATGAGTTGGAAAAATAATCCTTCAATAAAAGAATCGCAAGAATATCCCAAAACTCCCGATATTGTTAAAATTAAACCACAAAAAACAACAGAACCAAATTTTTATCGTGTACAAATAGCAGCATTTAAAAGAAAAATTAACAAAAGTCAATTAGCAGAACTTTATCCCGAAGTCGAATATATAAAAGAAGAGTTAACAGATGGATTATACAAATACACCATAGGAGATTTTTTAACAATAGAAGACGCCAGAAATTTTAAAAACAATTGTGGTATTTTCGGCGCTTTTATTGTTAAATACGAAAATTATCAACGAGTATTACAACCATAATTATGGTTAATTTAGAAGAAGGAAAAGAATATTCATTTTTTGTAGAGAAAATATTATCATTACCCGATGGGAACTATTTTGTTCTAGAAGACGAATGGAACAGAAAATATTTGCTTCCACAAAAATATTACACAAATTATCCAATAAAAGTTGGTAAAAATATTATTTGTTATGTAAACAAGATAAACTGTAACGGTAAAATTTTTTTAGAACCACAACATCCTATATACAAAATAAACGAAACCGACTACTTTACACTTACAAAACTAGAACAACGAATAAAACATAAAACTAAAGAACCTTATTATGTTGTATTAGCCGAAAACGAAAAAACAAAAAAGGCTGCAGTTATCAACTATACTAAAACAGAAATAAGTAAACTACCATACATACAATTATGTAAAATTATAAAATTTAAAAAAGGCGAAATACTGTTAGAAGCTATATAAAAAGCTAAAAAATCCCAATTTTTGGCTATAACATCTTTATAGTTTATGCTATATTTTTGCTAAAAAAATTATGCTACTTATTGACCTAAAACCTGGTGAAAAAGCTTATATTACTAAAGTTAAAGGGCGAGGCAGCTTTCGTAAGCGTATCCTTGAAATGGGATTTATTAAAGGTCAACAAGTAGAATACATTCAACAAGCACCTTTAAACGATCCTATAATCTTTAAAATTTTAAATTACGAAGTTTCGTTGCGTAAAAGCGAAGCTTCACTAATTGAAGTACAATACGAACCAATTAGTTTAAACAAAAATCAGGAAACACTTTTTATTGAAGGGAATAACTATCAAAACGAAATAAATAAATCTAATATAGTACATGTAGCATTAGTTGGTAATCCAAATAGTGGAAAAACAACTTTATTCAACTATTGTACTGGTTTAGCAGAAAGAGTTGGAAATTACAGCGGTGTTACAGTAGATTTAAAAAAAGGAGTATATAAATACAAAGGTTATATTTTCGATTTAGTCGATTTACCTGGCACCTATTCATTATCTGCCTATTCGCCCGAAGAGATATTTGTAAGGAATTATCTAATGAATGAATTCCCAGACATCATCATAAACGTTGTTGATGCCTCTAATTTAGAACGCAATCTTTATCTTACGACCCAACTAATTGATATGGATTTACGCACGGTAATGGCGTTAAATATGTATGATGAATTACAAAAAAGCGGCGATAATTTCAATTACAACAAGCTTTCTAAAATGATCGGAATTCCAATTGTTCCAACAGTTAGCAACAGAGGAAGAGGTATAATCAATTTGTTCGATGAAATAATTGAATTATACGAAGACAAACACTCTACATATCGCCATATACATATTCATTATGGACAAAATATAGAAACTGCAATAGAAGAAATTCAGGAAGAATTAAAGAAAAATAAAAGCTTGCTCGACCGTTATTCGTCAAGGTTTATTTCATTAAAATTACTCGAAAATGACACAGAAATTCAGAAACTTATTGAAAATTGTCCTAATGCATCAAATATTAAAGATGTTGCACATAAAAACATAATCAAACTCGAAAAAGATTTTCAAGAATCAACCGAAACTATTATAGCTGATGCTAAATACGGTTTTATTAGTGGAGCCTTAGAAGAAACATACAAAAAAAATAAAAATACAATTAAAAGTTTTACAAAAAAGGTAGATAAAATATTAATTAACAAAATTTTAGGATTACCTATTTTTTTTGCAATACTCTGGCTAATTTTTGAAGCAACATTTTATTTAGGAGGATTTCCTGTAGAATGGATTGAAGGCGGAATAGAAGTTTTAAATAATTGGTTAAAAGAAATGTTACCAACTAGTATATTGAAAGATTTATTAACTGACGGAATTATTCAAGGTGTTGGTAGTGTGATGGTGTTTTTGCCTAATATTATGCTTTTGTTTCTATTTATATCTATAATGGAAGATACAGGTTATATGGCACGTGCAGCTTTCATAATGGACAAAGTTATGCACAAAATGGGACTACACGGCAAATCATTTATTCCTATGTTTATGGGATTTGGTTGTAATGTTCCCGCAATAATGGCAACAAGAACTATTGAAAGTAAGAATGATCGGCTAATTACAATTTTGGTTAATCCACTAATGTCGTGTAGTGCCCGTTTGCCAATTTATGTTCTTTTTGCAGGTACCTTCTTTAGCAAATATGCCGGATTGGCTATATTTATTATTTATATTTTCGGTATTGTTTTGGCAGCTATTTTATCTATTACGTTAAAAAAATTTATTTTTAAAAAAACAGATGTACCTTTTGTAATGGAATTACCTCCCTATCGCATACCAACTTTGCGCAACTTAATAAAACATATGTGGCATAAAGCCAAACAATATTTAAAAAAGATGTCGGGAATTATTTTAACAGCTTCTATTATTATATGGAGTTTAAGTTATTTTCCCACATCGCTTTACACAAAAAAAACAACTGAAAACATTGAAAAAATTATAAAAAATGAAAATATTCCTGTTAAAAACAAAGAATCGTTAGAAAATATACTTTTGCAATTGAATCGTTATCAGATTGAAAATTCTTATATCGGAATAATAGGAAAAAACATTGAACCAATTATGATGCCCCTTGGTTTCGATTGGCGTATTACAATTAGCTTAATTGCAGGCATTTCTGGTAAAGAAGTTGTTATTAGCACTTTATCTGTATTATTTAATCAAAAACAAAATAATGAAGGTCTGTTATCCGAAAATTTAAAACAAGCTAAAAATATTAACGGAGAATATTTATTTACATTACCTGTAATAGCAGCATTTTTAACATTTGTTTTAATATATTTTCCTTGCGTTGCTGTTATTGCTTCTATTAAAAAGGAAACCTCCAATTGGAAATGGTCAATTTATGTTATTATATTCTCCACAATATTGGCATATTTATTTAGTTTAATTATAAAAACAATATTTATATGGATATCGTAATTTTAAATTCTTTTGCATTTATAATGATTTCTTTGGCATATTATAGATTTTTTAAAAACATTGTCTCATCAATATTATCAATAAAAGCATCGAATGTAAAAATTAAACATTGTTCAAAAAAATGTTTAATGTAACCTAAAAATATAACTCGTTTATAAAATTTTTTTCTACCTATTGACAATTACATTTTTCTTGCTTATATTTGAAAATATAAAAATATAGCCGTTATGATGAAACTATATTTTTTAATTATTTGTTTATTTATGTACAATCAATATATTGATGCACAGACGGTTATAGAAATGACACATCCAGGCGATGCAAACCTTGTATTGTTAGTTGTTGATAAACCCGAAGATGCAGATATTATTGTTTATAAAACAAACAAAAAGGAAGAATATGAAGAATGGAACTGCAAATGGAAATTTAAAAAATGGGGATTCTCTAACTTTTCAGTTTATTTAACCAATAGTGCACAAGATTCACTTTTATTTGACGATGATATGGGAATTCAATATTCTATACAAGGACGTATTTATTTCACAAACAATAAAGATGAAGCTGGCTACAAAACTCCAGGATTTCAATTAGAAGGTGTGTTAAGAAAAACCGTTACAAATGAATCTGAAAGTGCAAAGAAAAGCAAACAAAGAGTTTTAGAAAAGGAAGAAGACAATGAATAAATTTTTTATGCTCTTTGCTTTTTATTTAGCCTTTTTGGTATGTTGTAGAACAAGTCCACATAAAAATGTTAAAATCATAGAAGAACGTGACCCCATTGTAAAAAATATCGAAGAAAAAGATTCTTTAAGAATAATTACCGATACTATAAATAATACATCGCGAAAAAAATAACAAAAGTTACAAATTAAAAGATAACTCGTCGTAAGCCAAGTATATGTTTGAAGGGAGTTCTTTTTCAACCTCTTTGTGAAAGCCCATTAAATGGCTAATGTGTGTAAAAAAAGTATTTTTGGCATTAACTTTTAAAGCTACTTCAATTGCTTCGTTTAAACTAAAATGCGAAATATGTTGTTCTTTTCTTAAGGCACTTAAAACAAAATATTCTAAATTTTTTAATTTATTAAATTCACTCTCGGGAATATAGTTAGCATCGGTTAAATATACAAAATTCCCTATTCTATATCCTAAAACAGGTAAACGATAATGCATAGCTCTGATAGGAATAATTTCTATATCGTCTATAAAAAAAGGTTCACTTGTTATTGAATGCAAAGTCATTTCGGGAATACCTGGATATTTTTCATCTGAAAAAACATAAGAATACTCTAATTGTATAACTTTATGTACTCTTTCTTCTGCATATATATCAATTGGTTTTTTGTATATCCAGTTATAAGAACGTATATCGTCTAAACCTGCAATGTGATCTTTATGTTCGTGAGTAAAAATAATTGCATCGAGCTTTTTTACATTTTGTCTTAACATTTGTTGACGAAAATCAGGACCAGTGTCTATAACAATGGTTTTATTATTAATTTCAACAAGTACAGATGAACGAAGTCGTTTATCTTTTTTATCTTTTGAACGACAAACAGGGCATTCGCAAGCAATTACAGGTATTCCCTGAGAAGTACCAGATCCTAAAATTATTACTTTCAAATCTGTATAAGTTTATTTACAAAGCTATACTAAAAAAAATAATAGTGCAACAACTTATCTCATTTCAAAATTCTCTTGATTAGTAATTTTTTCGCAATAACAACATTTAAGAGTTACATTCTTTTTATCAATAACAACAAATCTGGTTTTAACTTGTTCAAAATTAGTTATACATTTAGGATTCATACATTTTACAATTCCTTCAATTGTATCTGGTAGTTGAACAATTTTCTTTTCAACTACTTCGTAGTTTCTTATTATATTAATTTTAGCCTCTGGTGCAAATAACGATATTTTATTTAAATCGCTATCATTAGGGAACTTGTTCGATATTTTTATGATACCTTTTTTGCCTAATTTTTTACTTTCAAGATTTGAACCTATTGTAATAGGAGTTTCTATTTTATTTAACTCTAAGATGGATATTACTTTAAAAAGACTGTTCGCAGGAATATGATCTATTACTGTTCCATCTTTTATTGCACTAACTACTAATTCTTTTTTAGTTTCCATATATTTTTAATTTTTTAATCCTAAAATTAAAGCAATAATAGCCATACGAGTATATACACCATTTAATGCCTGCTGAAAATAATATGCTTTATCACTATCATCAACATCAACTGTTATTTCGTTAACTCGTGGCAAAGGATGTAATACTTTTAAATTAGGTTTTGTTCCATCAAGCATTGTTAAGTCTAAGACATAAGCATTTTTAACTTTTTCGTATTCGATAGGATCAGAAAACCGTTCGCGTTGAACTCGTGTAACGTAAACTATATCTGATTGTTTAATAACTTCCGACATATCTTTATGTTCGTAATATTGAATATTTCGTTCATTTAGCAAGAGTTTATATTCGTTAGGCAATTTTAATGTATCGGGAGAAACCAAATGAAATGTAGGATTAAAATTCGACATTGCTTGTATAAGCGAGTGAACAGTACGACCATATTTTAAATCACCTATAAATGTAATAGTCAGGTTTTCGAGTGTTTTTTGTGTTTCCTTTATAGTATATAAATCTAATAAACATTGTGTAGGATGTTGATTGGCGCCATCGCCTGCATTAATAATAGGAATAGGAGATACCTCGCTTGCCCAACGAGCACTACCTTCAATAGGATGACGCATTACTATTAAATCTGCGTATTGTGCTACTGTAAGAATTGTATCTTTTAACGATTCGCCTTTCTGTACACTTGATGAACCAGGATCGGAAAAGCCTATTATACGCCCTCCCATTCGCTGAACAGCACTTTCAAAACTTAACCTTGTTCGTGTTGAAGGCTCGAAAAACAAAGTAGCAATTACTTTGCCCAGTAGTAAATTTTCGTACTCATTAGGATTTTTTCTAAAAATATCAGACCATTCGAGAATTTTAAAATAATCCTCTTTGCTATAGTCGTGAATAGATATTAAACTTTTGTTTTTCATCTTTATTTTGGTTTAGTTAATATTACTTTTACTGCTTTTTTTATATTTATCTTTACATAAGATATCAAAGATGCAGAATAATTTTTTTTCTTTGTTGTTCACTTTGTTTTTATTTAATATGATAAAATAATTATTCATTCAAATTCATTAAAATTAAGGAAGACAATGCAGTAAATACTCCTATTAAATTCAACTTTGATAATTTTTCTTTATATACACTATAACCAATAAATACAGATAACAAAATAATGCTTAAGTTTATAATTCCAAATACAAGAGAATGATCTAATTTGCTATATTTTAAAGACATAAATAAAAAGTATGTTGAACCAAAATTAAATAAACCTAAAAGTAATCCTGCTATTATTGTTTTTAATTTCAAGATATTTTTTATAAAATCTTTTTTAAAAAAAGACCATAATAATGCTGTAAAAAAAGATACGGAAAATATAAATGCTGTTAAACTTGTTGTTTTTAAATCGAAAGCATAAACTTGCTGAACATATTTTAGCATAGAATCAGATACTCCAAGCCCAAGAAAAAGTATTATTGGAAGTATGACAATAAACCAACTTAATTCATTTTTTTCTTTCTGGTCGTTATTTTTTAAAGTTAGTAGAATTATTGATAATACTGCACCAAAAATTCCTAATATTTTAAAAACAGATAGAAATTCCTTGTCGTATATTATTGAAAAAATAACCGGTATAACCACCGAAACTTTGCATGCTATAGAAGTTGTTGCCATCCCAATTTTTACTGTTGATTTCTGAATAAGCAAAAAATTCAAAAAATATAATATTCCAATAATAATTATCCATAAAATCCAATATGAAGTATATGTTTTTTTAATTTCGGCAAACTGACTGAAAAGTAATAATCCTAATAAACCTGCTACAAAATAATTGATTAATATGGCATGAAAATAATTTACAAAAAATTTATCAAACACTTTAAAAAGCACAAATATACTTGTTGATGAGAGAATAGCCAATATTACGTATAGCATGCTTTTTTAATATTAAAAAAAAAAGCAGGTCGTCCCTGCTTTTTTATGTTTACATTTTAAGTTTTTTCTCAATATCATCAACATATTGTTTAAATTTCTTATCTGTGTCCATTAAATTTTGTACTGTTCTGCATGCATGTAAAACAGTTGCATGATCTTTACCACCAATAACAGAGCCTATAACAGCTAACGAATTTTTTGTAAAAGTTTTAGCAAAATACATAGCAACTTGGCGTGCTTGAACAATTTCGCGTTTGCGAGTTTTAGATTTTAAAGAATCTACCGAAATATTGAAATAATCGCAAACAATTTTCTGAATGTAATCTATAGAAACTTCGCGTCGCGTACTTTTTACTATTTTATCTATGATTTGTTTTGCCAGTTCAACCGTAATTTCTTTTTTATTTAAAGTTGATTGTGCGAGTATAGAAATAAGAGCACCTTCCATTTCGCGAACGTTTGTCGTGATATGTGATGCAATATATTCGAGAACCTCTTCTGGCATTTCTATACCATCGTTGTATATTTTTCTTTTTAAAATTGTAAGGCGTGTTTCAAAATCTGGTACTTGTAAGTCTGCGGCTAAACCCCATTTAAATCGTGATAGCAATCGTGGTTCAAATCCTTGAAGTTCTACAGGAGCTTTATCGGCTGTTAATATTAGTTGACGGTTTAATTGATGTAAATGATTAAATATATGGAAAAATATATCTTGAGTTTTTTCTTTACCTGCAAAGTCGTGAACATCATCAATTATAAGAACATCTATCATTTGATAAAAATGAACAAAATCGTTACTATTATTGCTTCGTATAGCTTCCATAAATTGTGTAACAAACTTATGTGCCTGAACATATAGTACGATTTTGTCTGGAAAACGTTTTTTTGCTTCTATTCCTATAGCTTGCGATAAATGCGATTTTCCTAAACCATTAGCACTATATATGAATAAAGGATTAAAAGCTGTTCCACCAGGATTACAAGCCACTGCAAAACCAGCAGAACGTGCTAAACGATTGCAATCGCCTTCTATAAAATTTTCAAAAGAATAATCGGGATTTAACTGAGGATCTATGTTTAGTTTTTTTATTCCTGGTATAATAAAGGGATTTTTTATATTTTTCTCTTCTGTAGAAATAGGTATAGGCACATCTTGCTTAGATAAATCGCTTATATTCTTTGTTGGGAGCTTAATAGTATATGGTTTTGAAGAGGATAAATTATTGTCCATTACAATGTTATATTCGAGCTTTGCATCTTCGCCTATTTCTTTTCTTAATATTTTACTCAATAAATCAATATATTTCTCTTCTATATATTCGTAAAAAAACGAACTTGGTACTTGTATAGTTAAAACATTATTTTCTAATTTTAAGGGAATGATTGGTTCAAACCAAGTTTTATAGCTAAATGGGTTTACATTATCGCGTATAACTTTCAAACAATTATTCCAAACTTCAATGTGATTTTTACTCATCAGTTCCAACTATTTAGCTATTTTTTTTATTTCAAATTTCATATTGCAATATTGTGAAAAAAAAAGTTTAGAAAAAAATTTTTTTTCTATTGCAAATAAATTTTTTTTTTCATATATGAAAGCATTAAACTTGTAAAAGTTCGTCAAAAAAACATTTTTTTGTATTAACATATCTCTATATTTTGCTTATTCTTGCTATTGTAGCAAAATTAGCCATAAAATTTATTAAATGCAAATAAAATAAACATTTTTTATACATAAACATTATATTTTCTTGATATAAAATGTTCTTTAGTAATATATGCTATCTTTATTCGCTTTAAACTTACTTTTTAAAGGTACAAATCCCTTATAAGCCACAACAAAAGCATCTGGAAAAATATTACTTATTTCATTTTTATATTTTATAGCTTCTTCCTTATCAGAAAAATTACCAATTGTATATTTATACCAACCTTCTGTATATGTTTCGTTAATGTTTTTGAAACCTTTAAATTCTATTGAATTTGGTAAAATAGGTTTCTTTGAGCTTTTTATCTGAATACGGTATGAAATGATTGAATCTTTATTGTTTTTTTCTTCCTTTTGGTATTTTTTTCTATTTTTCTCGTTATCTTCTATAATAACAGTTCTTCCAAAATCAAAAAGACTGAAATGTACATAACGTTTTGGATTTTCACGAAGATCGCGAAGTAACAAATCAAGATTTCTTGACGAGCTTTCCAAATTTTTATAAAGCTGTTCGTTTTGTATTAACATCCCTAGTGAACCTTCGCCACGATTTATTTTATCTAATATTAAATTAGCTTCGTACAATGCTTTGTTTGCATTAAGTATGGTTTGCTTAATATTTGCTTGCTGAAGTGAATCGCTCAAATTAGACAAGTTTTTCATAATATTTGTAATAAGTTCGTTATTATTCCTCAAGTTTTCCGAAATAGATTCTATGTTTGCAATAATTCTGGTTAAAGCATATTTTTCACTTTGCACTAATGTATCTAATGCAACTGAAGTTTTTTCCAAGCTTTCAACAGTCATTCTGATACTTTCAATAGAACGCGAAATATTATATCTTGTTTGTCTATCGAAAATACTTTGAACTACAGTCATTACCGAATCTATTGATTTAATTAAATCTTCTGCCTTAAGTTTTAAAGGTAAAACTTGTGCACTAACTTGAGTTTTTAAATCTGCCTCAATAGAAGAAATAATTGTATCATAAGGTCTGTAAAACGTATTTTCGTTGCTTAATATTATTTTAATTGCTCTTGTTCCCATTAAATCGGCACTATAAATTTCAGCTATTGATTTTTTTGGAATAAAAAAATTTTTTAAAATTTTCAGTTCAATTATTATCTGACGGTTTGTATCGCTTAAAAAAGATATATTTCCAACATTTCCAACTTTAAGTCCATTAACATAAACAGGTGCAGAATTCATCAATCCGTCAACTCTATCGTAAATTGCAAAATAAGAATATGTTTTCTCAAATAAATCTTTTCCTTTTAAGAAAGAGTAGCCCCAAACAAAAAAAGCTATGGCAATTATTACAATTACTCCTGCTTTTATTTCTCTCGATATTTTTGCCATATTAATTTAAACGTGTAAAATTAGTTTTTTGTTTGTTTCAATGCTTCGTTTAATGGAATTTTTTTTCCATTTTTTAAAGCAATTATAAATGCATCTGGATATACCTTTTTTATTTCATCTCTTTTTTCAACAACTTCGGAATATTTTGAGCTTTTACAACATACATATTTATATAAATTATCAATTATAATTTCTTCCACATTTTTTATTTTAAATTCTTTAATTTTTTTATCTGACGAAGCTAATTGAACATAAAAAATTATACTGTCGTTATTCAACATATTTACCAATTTATTTGCTGATTTTTGAAAATCTGATACTTGTAAACTATCAATATTTGATATATTAGCTATTGTATCTTTTTTAACTACTATTTTTTTAATAGTATCTGTTGAAATATTTTTTGTTTCTTTAATATGCGTTTGAATATCTTTATAAGTCAATTCTAAATATTTCGCATTTTCCAAATATCCTTTATATTTACTAAAAGCATTAAATAAAGCTTTAGCAAAAAGCCAGTGATTTTTCTCATTCCCCAAGTATTGAGCTTCTTCATAGTTACTAATAAAACCTACTTCTGTTAAAACACTCGGCATTGCAGTTTTCCATAAAACAAGAAAACCTGCCTGCTTTACACCTCTATTTTCTCTTTGAATTTTAACGTATTCGTCTTGTACAAAACTAGAAAAACTGAGGCTTAAATCTAAAAAAGCATTTTGATACAATGAAAAAATTATATATGCCTCAGGCGAATGAGGGTCAAAACCTTCGTATTGCTTCTGATAATCATCTTCTTTAAGTATTACTGCATTTTCTGTCATAGCTACATCGAGATTCGCGTCAGATTTTGACAAACCCATAACATAAGTTTCAGTACCGTATGGTTCTACTTTCTTACTGCTATTGACGTGAATAGAAATAAATAAATCAGCTTTTGCGTTGTTAGCTATTTTTGCTCGTTTAAATAACTCTACGAACTCATCTGTCTTACGAGTATAAACAACCTTAACATCTTTAAAATGTTCGTTTATAAGTTGACCTAATTTTAATGCTATAGACAGAGTAATATCTTTTTCTTTTAAACCATGACCTACTGCACCAGGATCTTTACCACCATGTCCTGCATCAATAACTACTGTTTTTAATGAAGCTATATTAGCTTGTGCAAAAGAATTGTATTTATTTAAAATTAAACAATTTAAAAACAATAACTTTATATATACAATCCACTTCATTAAAAAAATGATTAGCTTTGAAGTTCAAAAATCAAACCATAAAAGCTTGCACAAAAATAGTATTTTCATACAACATTTTTGTATTTTTTTTATAATAGCTTGTTCAATGTTTCTTACAAATTTATCGTATTCACAAAATTACAAAAACGACAGTTTGTTAGTAGCAGATACATTGGCAAAAGATAGTATAAATGTAAAAAAATCGAACAATTTTAAATTAGAAGCACCAGTATTTTATACCTGTGAAGATTCTATAATTATGGATTTTACAAGTCAAAAAGTATTTTTATTTAACCAATCAAACTTAAAATACGAAAACAAAGAACTTCAATCATATTATATAGAAATAGATTTGAGTAATCAAGAAACTTATGCTACAGGAAAAACTGATTCTACAGGTAATTTAAAAGAAAAACCACTTTTTAAAGACAATAGCGATGAATTTATAGCAAATAGCATAAGGTATAATTTTAAAACTAAAAAAGGAATTATTAAAGAGATTATCACAGAACAAGGAGGTGGTTATTTACACGCTTCCAAAACGAAAAAGTTAGAAAACAACCATATTTGTTTAAAAAAAGGAAAATACACTACTTGTAACTTAGAACATCCTCATTTTTACATCTCGCTATCTAAAGCCAAAATTATACCCGACGACAAAATAGTTTCTGGACCTGCTTATTTAGTTGTAGAAGATATTCCGGTTCCATTAGGAATACCTTTTGGCTTTTTTCCTAATAAAAAGAAAAATAAATCGGGCATAATTATTCCCGAATATGGAGAAGAAGAAATTAGAGGATTTTTTTTAAAAAACGGTGGTTATTATTTTTCTATAAGCGATTATTTAGATCTAACAATACTTGGCGAAGCATACACCAAAGGTTCTTGGGGAATAAGCACTTTATCTAATTATAAAAAAAGATATAAGTACCAGGGCAATCTTAATTTATCTTATAGTAATATAATAATTAGCGAAAAAGGATTGCCTAACTATCAAAATAATAAAGCATATTACATACGCTGGAATCATAATCAAGATCCAAAATCGCATCCATTCAGAAATTTTACAGCTAATGTTAACGTTGCATCACAAATATACAATCGCTTTAATATGTATAGCTATGAAAACCGTTTAAGAAGCGATATGCAATCGAGTATTTCGTTTCGTCAAAATTGGCCAAATTCACCTTTTAATCTCTCTGCTAATATTAGACATAGTCAAAACTTTACAGATAGCACTATCACATTAAACTTGCCAGACATATATTTTAGTATGTCAAGACAAACCATTTTAAAAAGAATTGGAATTTCGTACAGTTCTAACCTGCAAAATGCCATAACAACAAAAGAAAACAATTTGCTAACAAATCAAACCATTCGCCAAATGAGAAATGGTATTCGGCATAGTGTGCCAATTTCAGCAAATTTTAAAGTTTTTAAATACTTTAATCTTACACCTTCGTTAAATTACACCGAACGATGGTATATAAGCAAAATAAACAAAGAATGGATTCCACAACAAATAATCGGAAACGATACTATTCCTTCCCGACTGGTAACCGATACCATATACAAATTCACAAGAGCTTCGGACTGGAGTTTTTCCATTCCGCTAACAACACAATTATACGGATTTTATATGCCTTTAAAAACAAACAAAAGCTTTCAAGGACTTAGACATATGGTTACACCATCGGTTAGTTTTTCGTTTCGTCCCGATTATCTAAAATCAAAATTCTATAAAACAGTTCAAATAAACGAAAATGGCAAAACTCAAACATACTCTATTGTTCAAAACGGTATCTTTGGCTCACCGCCTACAGGTAAATATGGAATGATAAGTTTGTCGTTAAATAATAATCTTGAAATGAAGTATAGAAGCAAAAAAGATACAAGCCAAGCTGTAAAAAAAATTTCTATTCTCGAGCAGCTATCGGCAAGCACAGCATATAACATTGCACTCGATTCTTTAAATTGGCAGCCAATAAACCTACAAGCAAGAACTACTTTATTTAAATTATTGAATTTATATACAAATGCTACATATAATTTATATTCTTACGATAGTCTTGGCCGTTATATAAACAAATTCCAGTATAATAAAAACAAAAAACTAGCTAATTTAACTTCTGCAAGCCTTTCGTCGAGTATTGGCCTAAACTCAGATGGTTTTGTTAAAGATAAAACATCTCAAACTAGCGAAGCAGCCAAACAAGCTGCTATTGCTGCAGGCTTGCCAGAAAATTATATGAATTATTACGTTGATTTTAAAGTTCCATGGACTATTTATTTGTCGTACAATTTAAATATAAATAGCTTTTTTAATATTCAAAAAAAAGCTTTCGAATACAAAATTATTCAAGGATTAACTTTTTCGGGCGATGTAAGCATAACACCAAAATGGAAAATATCATATTCATCTGGTTATGATTTTGTTAATAAACAATTTACTTACACAAGCCTAAGTATATATCGCGATTTACATTGCTGGGAAATGCGACTTTCTTGGATTCCGTTTGGAACGTATCGCAGTTATAGTTTTCAAATCAATGTAAAATCGTCTGTATTACAAGACCTTAAATTAGCACGAAAGCGTCCATTTATAGATAATTTTTAATTATAAAAAGATATTAACAATACCTAATTTTAAAATTAATTAAATAGGTTAATAAGGTCTAATTTTGTATCTTTGCATTCCTTAAAAAATTTAGAATAAAAATGGAAAATTTGAATAATATAACAACAAAAGAAAATGGTTATTCTGCCGATAGCATTCAAGTATTAGAAGGATTAGAAGCCGTTAGAAAACGCCCTGCTATGTACATAGGCGATATAGGCATTCGTGGTTTACATCATTTAGTTTACGAAGTAGTTGACAATTCTATAGACGAAGCACTAGCAGGATACTGTAAAAACATTCTCGTAGAATTGTTTCCTAATGGATATGTTACAATTACAGATGATGGTCGCGGAATACCAGTAGATATTCACGAAAAAGAAAATAAACCTGCACTTGAAGTTGTTTTAACAATGTTACATGCAGGAGGCAAGTTTAATAAAGAAGCCTATAAAGTGTCTGGAGGTTTGCACGGAGTTGGAGTTAGTTGCGTTAATGCCTTATCTAAACATTTAAAAGCCATAGTTCATAGAGATGGTAACATTTACGAAATGGAATTTGCATACGGCAAAACCATAAAAGAACTTACTATTACAGGAAAAACTGACAAAACAGGTACGATAATATCGTTTTTACCAGACGAAACCATTTTTACTCAAACAACAACTTTCAATTTCGATACTCTATCGTCGAGACTTAGAGAACTTGCCTTTTTAAATAAAGGAATAAAATTGCAAATTATTGATTATCGTGAACTTGACGATAATGGAAACCCCATTAGCGAAACCTTCTATAGCAAAGAAGGAATTAAAGAATTTGTAAGACTATTAGATGAAAACCGACAACCAATAATTGATAAAGTAATATACTTAGAAACAGAAAAACAAGGTATTCCTGTTGAAATTGCTATTCAATATAATTCATCGTACAACGAAAATGTACACAGTTATGTAAATAACATTAACACACACGAAGGAGGGACTCATTTATCTGGTTTTCGCAGAGGACTTACCCGAACGCTAAAATCTTATGCCGAAAAAAATGGTATGCTCGACAAACTTAAATTTGAAATAAGCGGAGATGATTTTCGCGAAGGTCTTACTGCTGTAATTTCGGTTAAAGTAGCCGAACCATTATTTGAAGGACAAACAAAAACAAAATTAGGCAATAGCGAAGTAATGGGAGCCGTAGATCAGGCTGTTAGTGAATTATTAAGTACATATTTAGAAGAAAATCCCAAAGATGCTCGCAATATAGTTAATAAAGTAATTTTAGCAGCAACTGCTCGTCATGCTGCACGTAAAGCCCGAGAACTTGTTCAACGAAAAGGAGCTTTAAATGGCAGTGGTTTACCTGGTAAACTTGCCGATTGCAGCGAAAAAGATCCTGCTAAATGCGAATTGTATTTAGTAGAGGGCGATTCAGCCGGTGGAACAGCTAAGCAAGGAAGAGACCGTACATTTCAAGCAATTTTACCTTTACGAGGCAAAATTCTTAATGTTGAAAAGGCCATGCTACATAAAATATATGAAAACGAAGAAATTAAAAACATTATCACCGCACTAGGTGTTCAAATTGGCACAGAAGAAGATAGCAAGGCACTTAACTTAGATAAGCTTCGTTACCACAAAATTATTATAATGACCGACGCAGATGTAGATGGCAGCCATATTGCCACTCTAATTATGACACTGTTTTTCCGTTATATGAAAGAACTTATCGAAAAAGGTTACTTATATTTAGCAACACCGCCACTCTATCTTGTAAAAAAAGGTAAAGAAGAACATTACTGCTGGACAGACGAAGAACGAAACCGCTTAGTTCAGGAATTAGGAAAAGGAAAAGATGGCTCTGTTCACGTTCAAAGATATAAAGGTCTTGGAGAAATGAATGCAGAGCAGCTATGGGAAACAACTATGAACCCTGCAAAACGAACACTTAAACAAATAACCATTGAAAGTGCAGCCGAAGCCGATAGAATTTTCTCGATGCTTATGGGCGAAGATGTCCCGCTTAGAAGAGAATTCATTGAAAAACATGCAAAAAACGCAAAAATAGACATATAAACTGTCTATATGAAAGCAAAAAAAATTAGTCGAAATAATAAACTCATATTTTACACTGCCGACAACACATCTGTATTAGAGTTACCTTTAATAGAAACAATTAAAGCAGGCTTCCCTTCGCCAGCTGATGATTTTATTGAAATACCTCTCGATTTAAACAAAGCACTTATAAAAAATCCATCTGCCACCTTTTTTGCAAGAGTAATTGGAAATTCTATGCAAGATGTCAATATACACGATGGAGATATTTTAATTATTGACCGTAGTTTAAAACCTTCGAATGGAAAAATAGCCGTATGCTTTGTTGATGGAGAATTTACCGTAAAACAACTTCTCATAAAGAAAAATGAATGTTATTTAATGCCTGCTAATGAAAAATTTAAACCTATAAAAGTAACCGAAGAAAACCAATTTGTTATTTGGGGAATAGTTACCCACATTATAAAAACAGTTTAAAATGTTTGCATTACTCGATTGCAACAATTTTTATGTCTCTTGCGAACGAGTATTCCGTCCCGATTTAAATAAAAAACCAGTTGTTGTATTATCTAATAACGATGGATGTGTAATTTCAAGAAGTAATGAAGCTAAAGCACTTGGGATACCAATGGGTGCCCCAATGTTTGAATACAAATCGCTCATAGAAAAAGAAAAAATTGAATGTTTTTCAGCAAATTTTTCACTTTATGGCGATTTCAGTCAAAGAATAATGAATATTGTTGCTAATCACTTTGCCGATATTGAAATTTATAGCATTGACGAAGTTTTTATTGATTTTTCAAAACAAATAATAAACGAACCTTTATCCTATTCCCTAACAAAATTAAGAAATAACATTCTACAATGGACAGGAATACCTACCAGCATAGGAGTTGCTCCTACCAAAGCTTTAGCTAAAATTGCCAATAGTATAGCAAAAAAATTTCCAGAAAAAACTAATCATATATATATTATTGATAACGAAGAAAAAAGAATAAAAGCTCTTAAATGGATAAAAATAGAAGATATATGGGGAATAGGTCGTAATAATTCTAAAAAACTAAAAAAACTTAACATAAATACAGGTTACGATTTTATTCAATTGAACGATACATGGATTAAAAAAAACATAACAATAAATGGTTTGCGTCTTAAGTACGAATTAATGGGCATTTCTTGCTTTAAATTAGAACAAATTCACAACAAACAAAATATCTCCATAAGCAGAACATTCGAAAAAGAAATAAACAATTTAAACGATTTAAAAGAACGAATAGCCGCCTTTACAGCCAAAGCTGCTGCAAAGTTACGAAAACAACAATCTGTTTGCGGAAGTTTATTAATTTATTTCCACTCGAATTTGCATAAAACAAACGAAATACCTTATTACAAACAAAGTTATGTAAATTTACCTGTTCAAACATCTTCATCTATCGAGTTAGTAAAATATGCAAAATTAGTCCTTGAAAATATTTACAAAGAACCTAAACCTATTAAAAAAGCTGGAATAGTTCTTAGCAACATTTTACCTAACAAATATATAAACCTAAATTTATTCGAAGAATATAAAGAAAAGCAAGATAAGTTAATGAAAGTCGTTGATTATATTCAACAGCTATATGGAGAACAATTTTTACACTTGGCATCCCATAACCCATCATTACGTTTGCTAACATTACAGCAAAAACTTTCGCCTAAATACACAACGAAATGGGAAGACATCTTAAAGATAAAATGTTATTAAAACAAATTTTACTGATTTTTAAAAGCTTTTATTCCTATAAATTTAGCAGATGTTCCAAGAATTAATTCTATACGAAGTAATTGGTTGAATTTTTCAATTCTTTCGCCCCTACATCCGCTTCCTGTTTTAATTTTACCAGCACCTGTTGCAACTGCTAAATCAGCAATAAAAGTATCCGATGTCTCGCCACTTCTATGAGATACAAAAATATTATAATTATTTCTAAAGGCTAATTCAATAGTATCTAATGTTTCAGTAACTGTACCTATTTGATTTAGTTTTATTAAAATTGAATTAGCTACCTTTTCTTTTATTCCTTTTGTTAAAATTTTGGGATTAGTACAGAAAATATCATCGCCAACAAGTTCTATTTTATTTCCGAGCAATTTTGTTAATTTTTTCCATCCATCCCAATCGTTTTCAGACAAACCATCTTCTATACTAATTATTGGATAATCTTTTACCCATTTTTCCCATAATTGAATAAGTTCATCACTAGAAATAGCTTTTTTTGTACTCTTAAACATAACATATTTTCCGTTGTCCCACATTTCGCTAGCAGCAGGATCGAGACAAATGCTTATATCTTTTCCTGCTTTGTATCCGGCTTTTACAATTGCTTCTAAAATTACTTCAACAGCTTCTTCGTTCGATTTTAAATTAGGCGCAAAACCTCCTTCATCACCTACTCCGGTTGAATAGCCTTTCTTTTTTAAAATTTCTTTTAAAATATGAAAAACCTCTATGCCCATTCTAATAGAATCTGAAAACGAACTAGCATTGTGCGGTGCTATCATAAATTCCTGAAAGTCAACGTTATTGTCGGCATGTTTTCCGCCGTTTATAATATTCATACATGGCACAGGTAAAACATGTGCATTTATTCCACCTAAATATTCATAAAGAAAAACACCCCTACTTTTTGCTGCAGCTCGTGCAAAAGCCATAGATACAGCTAAAATCGAATTAGCTCCTAACCTCGACTTATTATTTGTTCCGTCTAATTGAATTAAAAACTCGTCTAATTCGCGTTGGTTATGAAAATAATTATCTTCTAATTCTGGTGCAATTACTTCATTAACATTATAAACAGCTTTTAATACGCCTTTACCGTTATATCTTTTTTTATCTCCATCGCGTAATTCTGTAGCTTCTAATTCGCCTGTAGATGCTCCACTAGGAACCATAGCCGTAGCAGAAGTACCATCATCTAAAATAACTGTTGCTTCAACAGTTGGATTTCCTCTTGAATCTAAAACTTCTAAAGCAGAAACATGTATTATTTCCATAAAATTAAATTTTAAGTTTGTTTAATAATTTTTTTTCAAATATAGTATTTTTATTGCATAACTTGTACAGAATCCTATAAAAATTCCGACTACCCAACCGCCAAGAATATCTAATGGATAATGTAACCCGTTATAAATTCTACTATACGAAACTAAAAAAGCCCAAATTAACAAAAAAGTAAATAAATATTTATTTTTAAAAAACTTAATGAAATATAAAAATGAAATAAAACCAGCTACGTTAGCAGCATGAGACGATACAAAACCATATAATCCACCTTTTATTCCTTTATTTATATGAATAAAACTTTCAAATGCAGGATTATGAGACGGTCGAAGTCGCATAAAAAATTCTTTTGTTAATACAGATATCTGATCGGTTAAAACTAATGTTGCAACCAAACTAATAATAATGACCAAAGCTGTTTTATTATATTGCTTAAATATTAAATATATTATGTACAAATAAAGCGGTATCCACACAAAACGATGACTAAAAACAAACATTATATCATCAGCAATAGAAGAATTCCATGCATTAATAGTTTTAAATAAATAATAATCAAGCTCAATCAACAATTTTAACATGCTTTATATGTTTTTCAATAATTTTATTATTTATCCAGCGGCTAAAATAAGCTGAACCAGCACCAATTATTGCTCCTGCAAGAACATCAGAAGGATAATGTACCCCCAAATCAACACGCGAATAAGCTACTGCACATGCCCATGTAAAAGAAGATACTATTATATAATACTTTGGATACAACAAAGATAAAGAAGTCGCAAATGAAAAAGCTTCAGAGGTATGACCAGATGGGAAAGACAGACTGGCACCATTTGAAAGTTTTTCTATTTCTGGATAAGTTTTATAAGGGCGTTTTCTGTTAATTATTATTTTTAATGAATGAGTAATAATACCTGTTATTATAAGACTTTCTCCCATAATTATTAGGTTCGTTTTAACTAAACTATCTTTTTTTATCACGCTATACGTAGCCATTTAACCCATAATTGTAAAAGGTACTATAGTATGCGAATTTGTAATTGTTATAAATGTTTTATCTAAATTTTTATTGCGATTTAAATTTATTTCTCTTAAAAGGTGAATATCAGTATTTTGTGAATAAATACCAAGTAAATGACAAATTAAATACATTAAAATTATATATCTTTTCATCTGTTTATTTTTGAAGTTATTTCTATAAAACGAGCCGAGTCCCTTATAGAATTAAAGGCCGTTTCGTTTTCTATCATAGCTTTATTTGAAAAACCAAGTTTAATTGCTTTGTTTAATGAATCAATTGAACGTTTATGTTCATTAAGTTTTGCAAAATATATACTCCAAAAGTATAACATATCGGGATTATAAGGATCTATTTGACGGTATATATACAAATATTTTTTTACCCAGTCCATCCGGTTTTGCTGTAATGCATTTCGAGTATAAGAATATGCTAATAAACTTATATAATTAGCTAATCTGATATCTTTATAATCGAGAGGGCTTAAATATCTTTTCTGTGAAACTTCTTTATAAAATTTTATTGTTTTATTCCACCATAGCGTATCTTTTTCGACAAAGTTTCTGGTCAATTCTTCAATTTCTTTTTGCTCTGTTTTAAGTACATTTTGTAGCTGTTTAATAGAATTTTTACTTTCAAATGTGTTAAGATAAGCACTTATTTCATTAAATGGCGATAAATAATACTTTAAGTTATACGACATACTTTGTAAAGATTGATAAATCAACGTTTTTTTCCAAGCATCCCTCATAGGAATAGTTTTTGTACTTTGGTAAAAGCTATTTATCCATTGTTTAGCCATATTTGTCTTATTTTTAGCAAAAAAATTTAACCACGAAAATTCCATAATACTATCAACAGGCCAATTATGAGAGTCTTCATAATAAAAAGACATATATAATGTACTTACATTACGCAAAGTTTGATTACTTTCATAAACTTCTCTAAAATTCATATCTTTAAATCCTGCCATTTGAATAAGGCAAAATAAAGTATCTTTCCAAGGAATAGCAACATTAGTACCTGCACCAATAGCAACTGCACCTTTATATAAATTACTTGCTGATATTATTTGATAAACAGCCCTTGCCATACCACTAAAACCTCCTAAATAAACTCGTTGGGTGTCAATTGGTAAAAATAATTTTGCATCGTTTATTATTATGTTGATATTTTTTTCAATTTCGCTAATAGACATCAAGTTTTTAACAGAATTTGATGATATTAAAATAACATCATATTTTTCTGCAAGTTGCTGATACAACGAAACCACATACGTCCCTTTAGCCTGCGGGTCGAGCAAAATAAAAACCGGATAAGACAATAAACTATCATTAGGAACATAAAAACTATAAGAACACTCTTGATTATTTACTACGGTTATTGTATTTATTATACCTCGTTTGTAAATAGTTCTAAAATCGTTAATCTGTTCGCTTAAATAATTATCGCTTTCTTTCTTTCTAACAGTTGGATTACAAGAAAATATCAGCAATAAAACTATAGCTAATAAAACACATATTATTTTTCTATCATTCATTTTTTTTAAGTTTTTTATCTTTCTTCAACGATACATTTTTATCTGTTTGTTTATAATACCAAAAAAACATTTCCTTTTGCTTACGACGTTCATTTATGTCCTTAGGAACATAAACAGGTTTTAATGTATATGGATGTAATTCTGTTGCATACATCACAGATGCCAAGGTCATTGGAGTAGGTGTAAAATCTTGTACTTGTTCAGGCCTAATATTAAGCTTTTTTAGAACTTCTGATAATTCTTTCATAAGTTTTAAAGTACTGCCAGGATGATTCGATATAAAGTAAGGTATTATTTGTTGATTTAATTTATATTTTTTGTTAATTTCATTGAAATATTTGTAGAAAATTTCAAAATATTTAAACGACGGCTTGAACATCAACTCTAATACATCATCGTGAATATGTTCAGGAGCTACTTTTAATCTTCCCGAAACATGAAAACATATTAGCTCGTTTAAGTATTGTTTATGTAAAACATCGTCATTCATTTTTCGTATGTGAATATCGTAACGTATTCCACTACCTATAGTAACTTTTTTTATACTTTTATTTTCTCTAACTTTTCTATATAACTCAATAAGTTTTGCAGGACTGGTATTCAAATTATTACAAATGTTAGGATAAATACACGATTGACGTTTGCAATTGTTGCATAAATCCGTATTTTTTGGTGTCATTCCGTACATATTTGCCGAAGGTCCGCCTAAATCGGTAATATGTCCTTTAAAATTCTTGAGATTTGTAACTTTTTCAATTTCTTTTAAAATTGAACTTGTGCTTCTGCTAACAATAAATTTGCCCTGATGTATAGCTAAAGAACAAAACGAGCAACCACCAAAACAACCTCTATGTATTGTTATGGAATGCTTAATCATTTCATAAGCCTTTATTGTTGGCTTCTTACTATATTTAGGATGTGGTTCATATTGATAAGGTAGTTCATAATAACTATCCAATTCTTCAGTTGTTATTTCATAAGGTGGATAAACAACAACAAATTTATCGCCGTGTTGCTGAACTAATATTTCTGAACTCCTTTTATTAGAATTTTCTTCAATCTGACGATAAGATTTTGCAAACTTTATTTTATCATTCAAACATTCTTCATAAGAAGGTAATGTAATGTGTTTTTCTGATGGCGGATGTTTCAACAAAACTGCCGATTGATTCACTTTTATTTCATTAAAAGGTATTCCCTGTTTTAACAAATTAATAAGCTCAATTACAGGTTTTTCGCCCATTCCGTAAATGAGCAAATCTGCTTTTGAATCAATAAGTATAGACGGTTTAATTGTGTCGGACCAGTAGTCGTAATGAGCTAAACGACGTAATGATGCTTCAATACCACCTATAACTATTGGAACATCGGGATACAATTTTTTTAAAATATTACAGTACACTTTAACAGCATAATTAGGTCTTGCACCATAACGATTACCTGGCGTATAGGCATCGTCGTGTCTTAAGCGTTTGTTTGCTGTGTAATGATTAACCATAGAGTCCATATTACCCGACGAAACAGCAAAAAATAAGTTGGGTTTACCAAATTTTTTAAAATCTCGCAAATCGTCTTGCCAGTTTGGTTGTGGAACTATAGCAATTTTCAATCCTTCTCTTTCTATTACTCGTGCAATAACAACTGCCCCAAAAGATGGGTGATCTATATAAGCATCGCCTACAATAAATATAACATCTAACGAACTCCAACCTCGTTTTTTAACTTCATCTACTGTTACAGGTAAAAAATTGGACATTCTTTAAGAATGATGTAAATTAAATGTTTTTAAGCGTTCGTATAATACTGGTATCTGTTCTGGCATAACCTGCGATACGCAAGCTCTAAGCCCATCTGTTCGTTCACTACCAGTTATGGTTAAAGATATAGCACTAATACCGTAATATAAAAGTTTTTCAAGAAGCTGATCTGCTGTAAAATTAGGATAAGCAAAAGTAAAATAGAAGCCATCGGCTAGCGGTTCGTTTTCATCGCGATCGTAAACAATATAAAAACCATTATCTACAAAAGCTTTTTTCATTGCTTTTGCACGTTCTCCGTATTGTCTGACATCTGAAACAAAATTATAGAGTCCGTCGTTTACAGCTTTTAAAATAGCAGCTAATCCGTATTGTACAGAATGCGAAACACCAGCTGATAAAGAATAAATGACTTTATAAATCAAAGCATAACCAAATTTATCAGTACCAAAAACTGGCACCATATCAGGAAATGTTCGTTCGAATAGTTTATCAGATACAGCTATTACACCTATACGCTGACCTGCATAACTAAAAGCTTTTGAGCTTGATATAAGTAAAATATAATTATCGGTATAATTTGCAACAGTTGGTTGATATGGTGGCTGTCCAGGTACAGACATATCTTTTCTAAAATCCATAGCAAAATACGCCAAATCTTCTATTACCACTACATCGTATTTATTAGCCATCTCACCAATAATTTTCAATTCTTTTTCGGTAAAACATATCCACGATGGATTATTAGGATTAGAATACACTATTGAAGATATATTGCCTTTAGATAAATAAGACTCAAGTTTTTCTATAAGTTTTTCGCCACGATAATTGTACACGTCGAAAGTTTCGTAAGGTATTTTCATAACTTCGTGCTGTTGCTTTTGCACCGGAAAACCTGGGTCTATAAAAAGTGTAGTTTTACGATCTTTCCAAACATTGCTCATCATCAAAAAAGCAGCAAAACCTCCTTGCATACTTCCTACAGTAGGAATACAACACTGTGGTTTTATATTAATATTCATAAAAAGCTTTAAAAACCTGGCAAATTCATTTTTAAGATCATTTATGCCTTCTATCATTGGGTATTTAGAGGCTACACCTCTTTTTAAGGCATCTATCTCTGCATTTATACCTATTTCGGATGGTTGTAATCCAGGCACGCCCATTTCCATGCGAATAAATTTTTCGCCAGTTTCACTTTCAATCATGTTTACCAATCGAACAAGCTCTCGTATTGTGGCTTTACCAATATTTTTTATACCCGATTCTTTAATAAGTTTTTCAACAGTATAAAAATCTATAGGAGTATTTTTTACAGATACCATAAACTAATAATTTCATTTCATAGCAAAAATACACGAATAATTTGAATATATAAAATCAATAGCAATGAAAAATTATTAGCATAAGAAATATTAACTATCATTTTTTTTATTCTTAATGAAATCACTAATTTTGATGGTTCTTAAAAAATATTTTTTTATGATAAATAATTCTTTAATAAGTCCTAATAGTATTGTCGTTGTTGGAGGTTCTAATACTATACAAAAACCAGGTGGAAAGGTTCTAAAAAACATAATAGATAACAATTATAAGGGTAAACTTTTTGTTGTTAATCCAAAAGAAAGCGAAGTTCAAGGTATAAATTCTTATCCCAGCGTACAAGATTTACCCGAAAATGTTGATTTAGCAATTTTAGCCATACCTGCAAAATTATGTGTCGAAACAGTAGAAATTTTGGCATATCAAAAAGAAACGCGTGCTTTTATAATTCTCTCAGCTGGTTTTAGTGAAGAAAGTCGCGAAGGAGAAGAACTCGAAAAACAAATAGTAAGCATAATTAACTCTGTAAATGGTTGTTTAATAGGTCCCAATTGTATAGGAGTAATAAATACAAACTATGCAGGAGCTTTCACAACACCAATACCAAAACTCGATCCTTTTGGATGCGACTTTATCAGTGGAAGTGGTGCTACAGCGGTGTTCATAATGGAATATGGTATGCCCAAAGGACTTACATTTTCGAGCATATACTCAGTTGGAAATAGTGCTCAAATAGGAGTAGAAGAAGTACTTGAATACATGGACAAAACTTTTAATCCCGAAACAAGTTCAAAAATTAAATTATTATATTTAGAAACAATAAGAAATCCCCAAAAATTATTAAAGCATGCTAGTTCATTAATACAAAAAGGCTGTAAAATAGCTGCTATAAAAGCCGGTAGTTCAGAAGCTGGTAGCAGAGCAGCTTCTTCGCATACAGGAGCAATGGCAAATCCCGATTTAGCTGTAGAGGCACTTTTTAGAAAAGCAGGAATCGTTCGTTGTTACGGACGCGAAGAACTTACAACAGTTGCTTCTATTTTTATGCATAAACCTCTCATCGGTAAACGTATAGCTATTATTACACACGCAGGTGGTCCTGCCGTAATGCTAACCGATGCATTATCGCAAGGTGGATTTGAAATACCGCAAATAAAAGGCGATAAAGCGAATGAATTGTTAACACATTTATTTCCAGGTTCATCAACAGCAAATCCAATTGATTTTTTAGCAACAGGTACGGCCGAGCAATTGGGCAAAATTATTGACTATTGCGAAAATTATTTCGACAATATAGATGCAATGGCTGTTATATTTGGCAGTCCAGGACTTTTCCCAGTTTATGATGCATACCAGGTATTACACGAAAAAATGAAAAGTTGCAAAAAGCCCATTTATCCAATTTTACCATCAATAATAAATGCTGCCGACGAAATAAACGATTTTATATCAAAAAACCATATTTATTTCCCCGATGAAGTTTTATTTGCACGAGCTCTCGCAAAAATAAATCAAACTCCTTGCCCTAAAAAATCCAAAGAAAATCCTTATATATTCAATAAAGAAAGATTACATAGTATTATTACACATTACGAAAATGGTTATTTAAAACCAGTAGATGTTAAGACCTTATTAGAAACAGCAGGAATCCCAGTTGTTGGAGAAGCTGTAACCAAAGATGTTATTGAAGCTGTAAAAGCTGCCAATAATTTTGGCTACCCAGTAGTAATGAAAGTTATAGGACCAATCCATAAGACAGATGTAGGTGGCGTGGTGTTAAATGTTAAGTCGCAAGAACAAGTAGTAAAAGAATTTGAGCGAATGATGAAAATTAAAGATGTTACAGGAATACTCATTCAACCTATGATTAGTGGTATGGAATTGTTTATAGGAGCAAAACGCGAACACCCATTCGGACACATTATTATGTTCGGAATGGGAGGCACTTTAATTGAAATACTTAAAGATGTTCAATCTGCATTGGTTCCTGTAGATAAAGACGAAGTAATAGAATTAATTCATCGTTTAAAAACATATCCTATGCTAAAAGGATATAGAGGTATTAAAGGAGTAAATATAGAAATTTTTGCAGATATAATTTGCCGTGTATCTTCATTATTGCATGCTGTTCCTGAAATATTCGAAATGGACATAAATCCTTTATTAGGTAAAGAAAATCAGGTAATAGCTGTTGATGCAAGAATTAGAATAGAAAAACAAATTTAATTTTTTTGAAATATGAAAACAAAAGATTTTATATTTATAATAATAACTTGTGCTATAATATTTCCTTATTTACCGTTTGATTTTTTTAGCCAATTCCATTCATCTTTTTTATACAACGAAGATTACTGGATAATTACAAGTTTTATTAAATTTGCTTTTTTAGCAACTCTTGGCGAAGTCATAGGGTTAAGAATTCGTACAGGAAATTATTACGAGAAAGGCTTTGGGCTAATTCCAAGAATGCTTGTATGGGGAATACTAGGATTAACAATAAAAATAGCATTTGTTGTTTATGCAGCTGGCATACCTACACTTGTTGAAAAATATTTCTGGGTATCAGGAGCAAAAGACTCTATGCAATATAAAGATTTTTTCGAAGCCAACGAAAATGGCTTAGGTGGTGTCCGATTCTTATCAGCTTTTCTTATTAGCACTATAATGAACCTTACTTATGCCCCTGTAATGATGACTTTTCACAAAATAACCGACACACATATAGCACAACAAGGCGGTTCGTTAAAAAAATTTTTTAGTCCAATACCAATAAGAAAAATATTTCCAATAATCAATTGGGATTTGCAATGGAATTTTATTTTCAAAAAAACCATCCCTTTATTCTGGATTCCTATGCAAACAATTAATTTTATGATAGCACCAGAATATAGGGTTGTTATTGCTGCATTTTTAGGTATTGTTTTAGGAATTCTTTTATCTATAGCAACACCAAAAAAATGAAAAATATGACTGTTAAAGAATTAATTTTAGAACTTGAAAATTTATTCCCACTTGCATATCAAGAACATTACGATAATAGTGGTTGTCAAATAATTTTTCCACAAGATGAAATAAAATCGGTACTTTTAACATTAGATGTAAATGAAGCTGTTGTTGACGAAGCTATATCTAAAAATTGCAATCTTATTATAAGTCATCACCCAATATTTTTCAAACCATTTAATAATATTCAACTAGGACAACCAAATAGCAACGTTATAATTAAAGCTATTAAAAACAATATTAGTATATACTCTATTCATACAAATTTTGATACATCTTTTGAAGGTACAAATAAAATTCTTTCAGAATTGTTACAATTACAAAATATTTCAATACTTCTTCCTGCCGAAAATAAATTAAAAAAGTTGGTAACTTTTATCCCCCACTCGCACGTTGAACAAGTACGTTTTGCGCTGTTTAATGCAGGAGCTGGTCATATTGGTAATTACGACTCGTGCAGTTATAACATAGAAGGATATGGAACTTTTCGCGGTAATGAAGACACTAATCCTTTTGTTGGCAAAAAAGGAGTTATTCATCAAGAACCTGAGGTTCGTGTAGAAACTATTTTTCCTGCATATAAAGAAAATCAGATAATTCAGGCTTTATTAAAGGCTCACCCTTATGAAGAAGTTGCATACGACATTTATCCTTTATCAAATATATATCAACAAGTTGGTTTAGGTATGATAGGACATCTCTCAGAACCAATATCAAAAGAGGCATTTCTATGGTATGTAAAAGATAAAATAAAAGCAAAAGTAATTAAATACAACAATTCAACTAAGAACATTATTCAAAAAGTAGCAGTTTGTAGTGGTAGCGGAGCATCGCTTATAAATAAAGCTATACAACAACAAGCCGATGCCTACATAACAAGCGACTTAACATATCATTTCTTTAATGATAATTCTACCAATATACTTTTGATTGATGCTGGTCATTACGAAACAGAAATACATTTTGTAAAAAAATTATTTGATATAATTACGAAAAAAAATACTAACTTTGCAGTCCATTTATCGGAATATAATATAAATCCTGTAAATTATTATTGATATGGCAAAAAAAGAAAATACCGTAATAGAAACAACAGAATTATCAGTAGAAGAAAAATTAAAAGCTTTATATTCGCTTCAACAAATTGACTCACAAATAGATAATATTATAAAATTACGTGGCGAACTCCCTCTCGAAGTACAAGACTTAGAAGACGAAGTTATGGGATTAGAAACCCGTATTCAAAAATTTATAGAAGAAATAAAATCTATTGAACAAAAAATTAGTTCAAAAAAAATTGAGATAAAAAAAGCTGAAGATTTAATTAAAAAATATTCTGAACAGCAAAACCTCGTTCGAAACAATCGTGAGTATGATGCTATTACAAAAGAAATAGAATTCCAGCAACTAGAAATTCAACTTTGCGAAAAACACATTAAAGAATTTAACGCACAATTAGAACAATTAAAAAATGAACTTAACAACACTTCAATTACATTAGAAAAACGCAAAGGAGATTTAGAGTTAAAAAATAAAGAATTAAAAGAAATTATAGAAGAAACACAAAAAGAAGAAGACCAATTAAGAGAACAATCAGAAAATTTAGAAAAAGTTATAGAACCAAGATTACTAACTGCATATAAACGTATTCGCAAAAATATGCGTAATGGCTTAGCTGTTGTTAAAGTAGAAAGAGATTCTTGTGGTGGTTGTTTCGCAAAAATACCTCCACAACGACAATTAGAAATTCGCTCAAGAAAAAAAATTATTCCGTGCGAATATTGTGGAAGAATATTGATAGATCCAGAAATGTAGTATCATTCTGCTATTAAATCAAATTCAAAAGCATCTGTAATATTAACATCGTAAAAATTTCCAACGGAAAGCATTTTGTTATTATTTTTTTTAATCAGTACCTCATTGTCAACTTCGGGCGAATCGTATTGAGTTCTGCCAATAAAATAATTACTTTCTACTCTATCGAGTATTATTTTTTGAACCGTTCCAACCAACTTTCGATTATTTTCTTCGCTAATAATTTGCTGAACTTCCATTATTTTAGACAATCTTTCATTCTTTATCTTTCTACTTATACTATCTTTATAATGTTTGGCAGAATAAGTCCCTTCTTCTTCTGAATATGTAAATGCACCAAGTTTTTCAAAACGAAATTCTTTTATAAAATCAAGTAATTCTTTAAAATCTTTTTTCGATTCGCCTGGATGACCTACTAAAACAGTTGTACGTAAATGGAGACCTGGAATTTTTTTTCTCAATTTATTTAACAATTCTATCAATTTTTGCTTATCTGGCTTTCGCCTCATTATATTAAGCATTTTTTGACTTATGTGTTGGATTGGTAAATCTATATATTTACATATCTTTGAATTTTGTGCTATTTCATCAATCAATTCGTTTGTAAAAAACTGCGGATATGTATAATGCAAACGTATCCATTCAATACCTTCTATTTTTGATATTTTTTTTAATAATTCTGCCAAAAGAGCTTTTTTATAAATATCAAAACCATAGTATGTTAAATCTTGGGCTACAAGTATTATCTCTTTTACTCCTTTTTCAGCTAATTGGCGTGTTTCCTCTAATAGAATATCAATTGGTTCTGAACGATATTTTCCTCGAATTAACGGAATAGCACAAAAAGAACATTTACGATTACAACCTTCTGAAATTTTTAAATATGCATAATGATTAGGTGTACTTAATTTTCTTAGATTTACCGATTGAAAATTATTATCAGAATTTAAAAATCTCAACAACGATTTATTTTCAAAAACAGTAAATAATTTATCAACTTCTGGTAATTCGTTTTTTAATTCTTCTAAATAACGTGTTGCTAAACAGCCTGTAACAATTATTTGTTTAATTTTTTTCTTTTCTTTCAGTTCTACTGCCTGCAATATTGTATCAATTGATTCCGTTTTTGCATCTAAAATAAACCCGCAGGTATTTATCACAAATATATCTGCTTCATCAACTTTATCTACAAAATTTACATTGTATAATTTTGAATCTATCTGAGCAGCAATTTTTTCAGAATCAATAACATTTTTTGCACATCCGAGAGTAATAATTTTAATTTTCTGAACCATTAATTTCAACTAAACAACGATTCTACAAAAGCGTACTTGTCAAAAAGCTGAATATCGCTTATTTTTTCGCCAATGCCAACGTATTTAACTGGCACATTAAATTGATGTGAAATACCTATTACTACTCCACCTTTAGCAGTACCATCGAGTTTTGTAACGCAAATAGCATTTACTTCTGTTGCCAATGTAAACTGTTTAGCTTGTTCAAAAGCATTTTGACCTGTAGTAGCATCTAAAATTAGTAGCACTTCGTGAGGAGCATCGGGTATAACCTTTTGCATAACACGCTTAATTTTAGATAATTCGTTCATCAAATTAATCTTATTGTGTAACCGTCCGGCTGTATCAACTATAACAACATCTGCCTGATTTTTTAAAGCAGAAGTTAAAGTATCGAAAGCTACTGAAGCAGGATCGGCGCCCATTTGTTGTTTAATGATGGGAACTCCTACTCTTTCTGCCCATATTGTCAATTGATCAACAGCTGCAGCTCTAAATGTATCAGCTGCTCCCAAGTAAACTTTTTTGCCCAACAATTTAAACTGGTATGCTAATTTTGCTATGGTCGTCGTTTTGCCTACACCATTCACTCCAACAACCATAATAACATAAGGTTTATGTTTATCGCAAAAATTAAAATCTTTTTCCTCACCTGCATCTTTCATTAACGATGCAATTTCTTCTTTTATTGCCTCATTCAACTCTTCGCTATTCAGAAAACGTTCTTTTTTTGTCCGTTCCTGAATTTTCTGGATAATAGTTATAGTAGTTTCTACGCCAACGTCTGCACTAATTAAAATTTCTTCTAATTCATCTAATGTTTCATCATCTACAGATGTTTTTCCTATAATAATTCTTGTAATACGTTTAAAAAAACTTTCTTTTGTTTTTTCTAAACCTTTATCGTAACTTTCTTTTTTATCTTTTGAAAATAAGCCCCAAAATCCCATATAATACTATTTTTATTAAATACAAAAAGCTTTCTTTCAAATGGAAAGAAAGCTCTTGCCCGTTTATTTAAGTTTTACAATTAATTTACTTTTTTGCTAAATATTCTTTCACATAATCTGCACCAACCATTTCTTCCTTAAATTCGTATGCTCCGGTTTTTTCAGATTTTACCATACGAATAACTTTTACAAAATTTTTGTTTTGAGCACCTGATTTAAACGTTGCAACAACTTTCTTTGCCATAATTCAATATTATTTAATTTCTTTATGTAATGTTACTCTTCTCAAATAAGGATTATATTTTTTCAATTCTAAGCGTTCAGGTGTGTTTTTCTTGTTTTTTGTTGTAATATAACGAGAAATACCCGGAACTCCCGATTCTTTTTGCTCTGTGCATTCCAATATTACTTGTACTCTATTTCCTTTCTTTGCTTTTCCCATAATCTATTAGGTTTAGTATGATTTAATAAAGCCTTTTGCTTTAGCTTCTTCTAAAGCATTTTTTAGTCCCTTTTTATTTATTATGCGTAATCCTTGAGCCGAAACTTTTAGCTCAATCCAACGATTTTCTTCCGGTAAAAAGAATTTCTTGTTTTGTAAATTAGGATAAAACCTACGTTTTGTGCGATTATTTGCGTGGGATACATTATGTCCTACCATCGCTTTCTTACCGGTTATTTGACATACCCTCGACATACTATTTAAATAATTTAAAAATTTTGAACTGCAAAGTAAGTAATTTTTATTTTAATAATCAAATATTTTCATAATTTTTTTCACTATTGTCCAAAATATTTTCAAAAGTAAGCAAATTTTTTTATAAAAAAGGCAGAAAAATTTCCTGCCTTTTGCGTTTTTGCTTACTAAAAAGGATAACTATGAAATCAAATGTTCA
>Ga0068705_10000140_pt1 | contig 34969 bp, 34 predicted proteins | sample YNPMSTMetaG_FD_65631 | JGI IMG/M metagenome (GOLD analysis project Ga0068705, IMG submission 65631) | Anoxygenic and chlorotrophic microbial mat microbial communities from Yellowstone National Park, USA - YNP MS-T MetaG | ecosystem: Environmental > Aquatic > Thermal springs > Hot (42-90C) >... | reverse complement strand
TTGGATTTTCTATATTCTCACAATAATTGTTGTTATTATGGTAATTTATGGTGGTTTTGTAATTGTAACTGGCGCTGGTAATCCAGATAAGCTAACCTCAGGTAGACAAATCCTAACCTTTGCTTTAATTGGTTTAGCTTTAGCCTTACTTGCTAAATTTTTGCCACACATTGTAATGTTTTTTATAGGAACAAAGTAAAGATTTTATTAACCTAAGCATTATTTTTGATGAAAAGAATAGATTTCTTTAAATTTATTTATTGTTTTTTGCTATTATTTATTTTTTTAACCGCTGTTTTGAATTTAGAAAAAGTAATGGCTGCTGAAATAAGAATAGGGGAGTGTTGTGCTCTTAAAAAAGGAAGACCAATTACCATCAACGGTGTTACCTGCCCTACTGGTACTGATGGCTATATTGTAGCTTCAGATTGTACTATAAGTGGTGGCTCTCAAGCAACGACTTGCATCCAGAAATATGGCGGAAGTTGTTGCCCAGGAAGTTCACAATCCTGGGCAATGTTTTGCCTTTTTAATACAATTTATAATATAACTGAGACAATTTTTATTATTTTGATGGCTATTGTTGGTATTTTTGGGGTTAGCGGTGGTTTTTTAATTATTACTTCAGCTGGTAATCCAACAAAATTTCAAAAAGGTAAAAATTTTATTATTTTTTCTTTAATTGGTTTAGCCTTAGCTTTGTTAGCCAAATTTTTCCCTTCTGTTATCAGGTTTTTCTTAGGGGTCTAACTTATGGAATTTAAAAGAAAAATTATTTTTATCTCACTGATGGCGATTATAGTTGTTCTTTTTTGTTTTTCTCTAATTTTTTCTCAAGAACCTCCAGAAACTGCCAAAAAATGTTGTGTTTTAAGACAATATGTTAAAGTAGCCGGGAAAGTATGCTATTCTGCTGGAAAAACAGTGGTAGCACCTAATATACATGAAGCAACTAGCTGTTTAAATGTCTCACAGCAAACGCCAGATTGTTCTAATGTGCCAGGACCTTGTTATTGTACTAGCTCTGCTTCTCACTGGGAAATGTTTTGTCTTTTGAATACTATCTTTTCAGTGACCAAAGTTATTTTCACAATTATAATTGCTGTTGTTTCAATTCTTGTGCTTTATGGCGCCTTTTTGATTGTTACTTCGTCGGGTGAACCAGAAAAATATAAAAAAGGTCAAAATAGTTTAATTTTCGCTTTAATTGGTTTAGTCTTAGCTTTATTATCAAAATTTTTACCTGATTTGATTATTTATTTTCTTAGAGTATAATATATAAGAATATGTCTCAGAAAAAATTAATAATTTTGATAGTTGGCTTTATTAGTTTAATTACCTTTTCATTTGCATTGGCTCAAGAAGAACCAATAAAGTGTTGTGTTTTAAAGCGTGATGTCCCTAAGTTGTGTGCTGGTAACACTTGTCAGACTGGATATTGTGCTAGCGAAAATGGAACATCGAGTGATTGCCTAGGCCTTACTTGTAGTGGTTTTTATGGTGGTAGTACTCCAGGCATTTGGACCGTCATTTGTACTTTAAGCACGATTTACTATGTCACTGATTGGATTTTTTATATTTCTCTTTTAATTTCTGGGGTAATGGTTTTGGCCGGTAGCTTTATGATTGCTACTTCTGCAGGCAATTCTCAACAGTGGCAAAAAGGCAAAGATGTAATTTTGTATGCAATGATTGGTTTGGCTGTTGCTTTATTTTCAAAAATCTTTCCTGGAATAGTGAAATTTTTCTTAGGTGTTTCCTAATTTATGATAAATAAGAACCAAGAGAAGTTATTATTATTTTTTATAATTTTTTTCTTTCTTTCTTTTTTAACTATTTTTGCTAGTGAAGTTACTGTTCCTTCTGGTCCTAAGGCTTGTTGCAAAATTTCTCACCAAATTACAATTAATGGTAATACTTGCTCAGCAGGTAACACTATTGCAGCGACTTCAAGCGACGCCTTGGCTTGTGAAGGAAATTATTGCCCTCAATCTGCTCAATATTGGTCTTCTTTTTGTATTATTAATACTGTTTTGAATATTGGCCAATATATTTTTTATATTGCCATTGCTTTATCTTTTCTTTTTGTTACTTATGCTGCTTTTTTAATGTCTTCTGCTTATGGCGATCCTCAAAAATTAAATCAAGGCAGACAAACCTTAATTTTTGCTTTAATTGGCTTTATGGTAGCTTTGTTAGGTAAATTTTTGCCAAATTTGGTGGCTTTTTTCCTGGGAGTTAAAATTTCAATTTAATTAGATTTTAAAGTTTATGACAAGAAAAAAGAAATCTATTTTAATTTTTATTTTTTTATTGTTTTTTTTAGGGATTTTTTTGAATGCAAAAGCTGCCTTGAAAATTAGAAGCTGCTGCAAATTGGATAATCAAATCACAATTAAAGTAAAAAACAAGGAGATTACATGTCAGAAGGGTGCTCTTTTGGGGCCTAATTTAGGTTCAGCTAATGTTTGTGTTGCTCCAGGACATACAATAAGTAGCACGGCTAATAATTGTTTTGGCGGGGAAGTTGGTACTACAGATGTTTTTTGTGCCAATGCTGGTAATACGCCCCCACCTAACTGCCCTGGTACTACCAGTCCTGGACTTTGGGCAACTTTTTGTTTACTAGATGCTATTATTAATGCTACTAATTTATTGTTTAGAATTCTGGTAATAGGTTCTAGTGTAATGATTATAGCTGGTTCTATTTTTATTATTTACTCTTCTGGCGATACCAAAAAATGGTCAACTGGAAGAAATTTTATTCTTTATTCTTTAATTGCTCTAATTGTTGGCCTTTTTGCCAAAGCTATTCCTTCAATTGCTAGTTTACTTTTGGGAATGAAATATTAAAAACTAAACTTTTTTAGATAATATTTATCTGGAATTTTAGTAGAAAATTTACTTTAATGCCGGGGGTGGGATTTGAACCCACACAGGAAAACCCACAAGGTCCTAAGCCTTGCGCGTCTACCAATTCCGCCACCCCGGCAAAATTAAGTTTTTATTTCAACATTAATTACTTCTTTCTTTTCTGAGTTCTTTTTCGGAATTTTAATGACTAAAAAGCCTTTTTGGATTTGAGCTTTTATTTTGCTAATTTCTAAATCTTTTGGTAAAACAATTCTTTTTACAAAAGGGCCCCAAAAAACTTCTTTTAAAATGTAAACTTTTTTTTCGCCATCATCTTCAAAAATATTTTTTCTTTCTCCTTGAATAGTTAAAATGTCATTTTCAGCTACAACTTTTAAATTTTCTAGTTCAACGCCTGCTAAAGGGGCGATTACCCAAAATTCCTTTTCGGTTTGAAAAACATCAACGGCTAATTCGCCTTCTTTGGCAATTAAATTTTTAATTGGATCTTTATTATTATTTTGATTTTTTTTAAATAGACTCATTGATTTTACAAATTCCTTTATAATATCTTAATTTTTGAATCTTTTTTGAAAGAAAAAGTCCGGCTCCTAATAAAATTATACCTGGAATAATAAATGTTTCAAGACCTTTAATAAAAGTAAAAGAAAAGTTATAGAAACCATGCATTAAAAAAGCAATTAAAAATCCTGCCCAAAAATAAATTTTTCTTTTTGGAAAATGGTAAAAAGACAAACCAAGAAAATAGCCAAACATTCCAGAACAAATAGCATGCAAAAAGGTGGCTGTTAAAAATCTCGCTAATAAAATAAAAACTAAAATTATAAAATTATTAGCTTCTAAAGGCGTATAATTGCTGCCTAATACCAAGATATTTTCTAAGGCAGCAAAACCCAAACCTGCAATTATCATATATAAAGTTAAATCAAAAGGTTCATCCAATTCTGAAGTTCTAAAAACTCCTATTCTAACAGCTAAATATTTAAGAAATTCTTCTATTAAAGGCCCTGATAAAAAAACATCTAAATATTTATTTAAAGGAACCTTTTCCATTAATTTTTCAAAAACTATTGCCCAGAGAGCAAAAATTAGGCCATAAAGAAAAATTTTTAAAATCATTTTATTAGATTCAGGATGGGCATCTTTTTTTAAATAAAAAGAAAGCCAGACAAGGCTTGGTAGAATACCAAGAAGATAAATATAAAACATAAATTAAATTTTAAATTCTTTGGGCCAAGTTTCTATCATTAGTAATTCTTTTTTTTCTTTCAAGGGTAATTTTTGGTAAATTGCCTCTGTTATAAATGGCAAAAATGGATGTAATAATTTAAGCGAATTTAGCAAAACAAAGAATAGGATTTTTAATGTTTTTTCTTTTTCTTTTTCATTTTGAAGTTGTTTTTTTGATTCTTCAATATAAATGTCGCAAAAACTATGCCAGAAAAATTTTCTTAATTCTTGACTGGCTAAATGAAATTTATAACTTTCGAGATATTTTGTAACTAATTTAATAGTTTTATTTAATTCTTTTAAAATTTTTTTATCAGCTTTTGTTAAGTTTTTAGGAAGCTTTTTAAGTGATAATTTTTCTTTTCTATCATATTTTAAAAGTAAAAATCTACTGGCATTCCAAATTTTATTTACAAAGTTTCTTTGGCTGGTAATTTTATCTTCAGATAAAACTGGATCTTGGCCTAAATCTTGAGAAAAAATTAGGGCAAAACGCAAAGCATCGGCTCCGTATTGTTCAATGACAGCTAAGGGGTCAATAACATTACCTTTTGATTTTGACATTTTTTGGCGGTATTTATCTCTAATCATTCCGTGCAAAATAACATCTTTAAAGGGGATATTTTTGGTTCGATAAAGACCCATCATAATCATTCTAGCTACCCAGAAAAACAAAATATCTTTGCCTGTTTCCATTACCGAGGTTGGATAAAAATATTGATAATCTTTGCTATCTGGAAAACCCAAAACTAAAAATGGCCACTGGCTAGAAGAAAACCAAGTATCAAATACATCTTTTACCCTTTCTGGTTGGCAATTTTGACACAGAGGGCATTTTTTTGGGGTTTTTAAACTAATAAAATAAGGAAAATCAATTTTGTCTTTTAGGGTTTGACATTCATAAACAGGTAGGGGAATGCCCCAAACAATTTGCCTAGAAATGTTCCAATCTTGAATATTATTTAGCCAATTAAAATAAATTTTTTTGAAATAATTAGGATAAAATTTAATTTTTATTTTTTTAACCACGTCCATAGCTTCTTTTGCTAAAGGCTGCATTTTAATAAACCATTGTTTTGAAAGCAAGGGCTCGATAGGATTTTTACATTTATAGCAAAGAGCAATTTGATATTCATAATCTTCAACTTTTTCTAAAAGATTATTTTCTTTTAAAATGTTAACAATTTTTTCTCGAGCCTCTAAAGTTGTGAGGCCTTCAAAGTCTTTACCTGCCGAAGGTAAAATTTTTCCGTCTTCACCAATAACTTTAATTTTTTCTAAATTATGAATTTTGGCGATTTCAAAATCTAAACTATCATGAGCTGGCGTTATTTTTACAGCCCCTGTGCCAAAATTTATTTCTATTCTTTTATCTGAGATAATTTTTAATTCTCTATTTACAATTGGTAAAATTGCTATTTTGCCAATTAAATTTTGATATCTCGAATCTTCTGGATTAACAGCAATTGCTGTATCACCCAACATTGTTTCAGGCCGGGTGGTAGCAACCGTAATTTCGCCACCTTCTTTTAAAGGATATTTAATAAAATATAGTTTTCCTTTTGTTCTTTCATAAACTACTTCTAAATCTGATAAAGAAGTACCATGAAATGGACACCAGTTAACAATTCTTTCTCCTCTATAAATTAAGCCATCTTGGAATAATTTTTCAAAAGTTTTGTAGACATTATCAACGATATTTTTATCTAAGGTAAATTTTTCTCTTGACCAATCACAGGAAGCTCCTAAAGATTTTAATTGCTTTTTAGCAATTTTTTTATGCTTTTTACAAAAATCCCAAAGCATTTTTTTAAGAGTTTTTTCGTCAAAATCAAATCTTGTTTTTCCTTCTTTTTGAAGCTCTTTTTCAAAAACAACTTGAGTTTCAAAACCAGCGTGGTCAAAACCCGGCACCCATAAAACTTCTTTGCCTTGCATTCTTTGATATCTGATTAAAATATCTTCTAAAGAAACAAAAAGAGCATGGCCTATATGGAGAGGCCCATTAGCATTAGGCGGGGGCATTATAATAGAAAATGGCTTTTTCTTTGGATTAGGTTTTGCTTTTAATTTTCCAGATTTCTCCCAAAGACGATAAATTTTATTTTCAACTTTTTTGGCTTGATAAACTTTTTCTAACATATTTTTAAATTTGGATTTGCTATTATTTTATCATATTTTTTTGTTTTTTTAAAAGGTAAATCAAAGAAAGCTGCTAAAGCTACCATAGCCCCATTATCGGTGCAAAAAATTGGCAAAGGAGAAAAAAATTTTGCTTTTGGTAATTCTTTTTCAATTTTTAATTTAAAATCTCTTTTTAATTTTTCATTAGCTGCCACTCCACCGCCTAAAATAATTGAGTTAGCCCCAAATTCTTTAGCTGCTTTTATTGTTTTTGAAATTAAAACATCGATAATTGCTTGCTGAACCTCGAAACAAATTATTGGCAGATATTTTTTATTTTTTAATTTTGGGTTTTCTTTTATTTTATAAAAAAGAGCTGTTTTTAAGCCAGAAAAACTAAAATCATAATTTTTATGATAAATCATTGGTCTTGGTAAAGAAAAATTTAATTTTAAGCTATAATCTTGAGATAACTTTTTTTCTTTTAAATTTGATAATTCAAATTTTTTTGCCATTTTTTCAATTTCTGGACCGCCAGGATAGGGGAGACCTAAAATTCTTGCAACCTTATCAAAACATTCGCCAGCAGCATCGTCTCTGGTTTGACCTAAAATTTTTAATTTATTAAAATCTTTCATTAAAATTAATTCTGTATGCCCACCAGAAACAACTAAAGCAATGGCTGGAAATAAATTTTTTTCTTTTAAAATTTCTTTGTTTTCTAACCAATTTGCATAAATATGGGCTTTTATATGATTAACAGGCGTTATTTTTATTTTTCCTAAAAAAGATATAGCTTTTGCAAAATTAATACCAGTCCAGAGACAGGGTTCAAGCCCAGGGCCTATTGTAATACCAATTAAGTCTATTTTTTTAAACCAATAATTTTCTAAAAATTTCAAAAAATTTTTAGAAAGTTCCTCATCTTTTTTAAAAATCTTTTTTAAAATTTCAGATTCTTTTTCTGTAATTTTTTTTCCTTTAGTTTCTAATAAAAAAGATTCTTTTAGGGCTTCTTTGAAAACAGGAATTAAATTTTTTTGATGTTCTCTTTTAGCTAAAAAAGGAAAAACGCCTCCATATTTTTTATGGATTTTAACCTGAGAAGAAATAATATTAGCTAAAATTTTAATCTTTTTTATTTGGAAATTTTTCCCCCGAATTTCTACGATTGAAATTGAGGTTTCGTCGCAAGAAGTATCAATGCCTAAAATTTTCATAATTTTTAATATTTATTTTATCTTAAACCTTGTTTTTTTTCAATTTTTTTTATAAAATCAAAATATGGCGCTATCGTCTAATGGCCAGGACAAGGGGCTTTCAATCCCTAAATCCGGGTTCGATTCCCGGTAGCGCCGCATTTTATGTCTCAAAATTTAAATTTAGAAATAGCCTCTTTTAAAGATTTTCAAGATAAAAGAGAAAAAATTCTTTATCGCGTCTTAGAAATTTTACCTGGTTTTTTAAGTTTAACAACTCTTACCTTGGCTGTTATTTTCTCTTGGCTCAAACCTACTTTAGTGGCCTATTTTATTATTGCCTTTGATCTCTATTATACTTTAAAAGCTTTTAATTTAGTATTTTATGAGACTATTTGTTTTAAAAAAATGAAAAAAAATTTAGCTTTAAATTGGAAGGAAAAATTTCAAAAGGTATTTTCTGACAAAGAGCCATATATGCTGATTATTTTGCCAACTTATAAAGAAGAATTTAATATTATTGAAGAAACTTTTGAAAGTATAAAAAATAGCACTTATCCCAAAGAAAAAATAGTAGTTGTGTTATCTCAAGAAGAAAGAGCTGGCAAAGAGCATGTCGAAAAAATAGCCAAAGGCGTGCTTAATAAATATGAAAATTCATTTAAAAAATTAATAGTTACTTTGCATCCTAAAGATATTCCTGGTGAGTTTCCAGGTAAGGGAGCAAATGTTTATTGGGCAGGGGAAAGAGCCAAAGAATATTTTTTAAAAGAAAAATTACCAATTCAAAATACAATTGTTTGCCTTTTTGACATTGATACAAAAGTTTTTCCAGACTTTTTTTATAAATTAGCTTTTGATTATTTAGATTCAAAGAATCCAGAAAGATTAAGTTATCAACCAATTCCTGTTTATCACAATAATATCTGGACGGCCCCGGCTATTAGCCGAGTGGTGGCTGTTTCGAATACTTTTTGGCAAATGAGAATGCAAGAAAAACCAGAACATTTAGTAACTTATTCTTCGCACGCAATGTCTTTCAAAACTTTTTTGGATGTTGGTTTTCCAAAATGTGTAGTTTCTGATGATTCAAGAATATTTTGGAAATGCTATTTAAAATATGATGGAAAATATGGGGTTAAACCAATGTTTTATCCCATAGCGATGGATGCCGTAGAAAGTAAAGGCTTTTTAAAAACAATTATTTCTCTTTATAAACAACAAAGAAGATGGGCCTGGGGAGTGATTGAAATTCCTTATGTTTTTTACGGATTTATTAAAAACAAAAATATTCCTTTGAGAAAAAAAATTAGCCACCTTTTTAATTTAATTGAAGGTTTTTGGTCTTGGGCTTGTTCTGCTTTATTAATTTTACTTTTGGGTTGGCTACCAGTAATTATAGGGGGCGAAAAATTTAAAGCTACTGTTTTATCTTTTAACTTACCAAAATTAACTTCTAATATTATGACTTTTGCTGCTATTGGAATGGTTTTTAGCGCTTTAGCAAATTTAATTTTTTTACCACCAATGCCAAAAGGAACAAAAAAAATAAAAAAACTTTCAATGATTTTTCAATGGGTTTTTACTCCTATTTCTTTAATTTGTTTTGGTTCAATACCAGCCTTAGATGCCCAAATAAAGTTATTAATTGGAAAACATTTAGATTTCTTTGTTACTCCAAAAGAAAGAGGCCAATCTAAATAAGTAGTTTCTAGTTTGTAATTAGTAGTTGGGGCTTTATTGCTTACCCAGGGTAAGCAATAGCTTTGTTTTATCTAAATTATTCTGCTATCTGTTTTTAATTTTTATATCTTTAATCTATGTTTTTGGTCTTTGGTCTTTGATTTTTAATTTTTCCTAGGTCAGACCTAGATAAGCTCGCCTCTACGGCGGGTAAAATAAATTTATGATATTCGTGCTCAAATTCGTGATTATTCGCGATATTAAAAATTCGTGTGAATTCGCGATTTAAAAATTGAAAATTATTATTGCTTACCTTAAAAATTTTATTCTAAATGAATTTTCTTTTTAAAATTAAGAACTCTTTCTTTTAAATAAGGATATTTTGAAAGGGTTGGATTCTCTAATAAAATTTCTTTAGCTATTTCTCGAGCTGTTTCGACTAATTTAATATCTTGTAAGCTTTTCATTGTTATATCTGGTATGCCCCATTGTTTTTCTCCCTTTAAGCTTCCTGGTCCTCTAATAATCAAATCTTTTTTGCTTAATTCAAAACCATCTTTTGCTTCTATAATTGCTTTTAATCTAGCAATTGCCTTTTTGCTTTTTGTATTGCTAACTAAAAAACAATAAGATTGAAAGTTAGATCTCCCAACTCTTCCTCTCATTTGGTGAATTTGGGCCAAACCAAATCTTTCGGCCCCTTCGATTACCATCACTGTAGCATTAGGAACATCAATACCAACTTCAATTACCGAAGTTGAAACTAAAATATCTATTTTTCCCTTTTTAAAATCTTGCATTATTTTGTCTTTTTCTTTTGGTTTCATTCTTCCATGAAGTTTAGCCACCCTTAAATCTGGAAATATTTCTTTTGATAGCTTTTCATATTCTTCATCAACTGCTTTAATTTCGGCTAAGCTTTCTTTGTCTTCTGTTTCTTTTTTTTCAATTCGTGGACAGATAACAAAAACTTGATGACCTTGTTTAACTTCTTCTCTAATAAAATCATAAAGTTTTTCTTTTTCATCTGGTTTAATAACTTTTGTAATAATTTTTTTTCTGCCAAGGGGCATTTCATCTAATACTGAAATATCCAAATCGCCATATAAAGTTAAAGCTAAAGTGCGAGGTATAGGAGTAGCAGTTAAAGATAAAAAATGAGGTAAAAGCCTTTCTTTGGCAACGTTTTCTTTACAAAGTTTTGATCTCTGATTAACGCCAAATCGGTGTTGCTCATCGATTATCACTAAACCTAATTTTTGAAATTTAACTTTATCTTGAATCAAAGTTTGAGTACCAATTAGAAGATCGATTTCGCCTTTTAAAGTTTTTTCTAAAAGCCTTTTTCTTGAAATTTCAATGACTTCTCCTTTTAATTTTTGGGCAATAATTTTATCTTCTTTGCCAGTTAAAAGAGCAATTCTGATTTTGTATTTTAAAAGAAGTTTAGAAATTTCTTTAAAATGCTGTTTTGCTAAAATCTCGGTTGGTGCCATTAAAGCCACCTGCCAGCCATTTTTAACCGTATTTAAAATAGCAATAGCAGCCACTACTGTTTTGCCAGAGCCAACATCTCCTTGTAAAAGCCTTGACATTGGCCTTCCTTTTTCTAAATCTTTTAAAATTTGAAAAGCAGTTTTTCTTTGAGCGTTTGTTAATTTAAAAGGCAAAGAGTCGACAAAATCTTTAATAACTTCTGTTTTCATTGGCAGAATTGGGGCTAATTCTTTTTGAACTCTAATTCTTTCACTTAAAACTGCCAGCTCTAATATTAATAATTCTTCTAGGGCAAATTTTTTTCTTGCTTTTTTCGCTTCTTCTAAATTATTTGGAAAATGAATTTGATAAAAAGCTTCTTTTCTTTTTGGTAACTGATATTTTTCCAAGATTTCGGCAGGTAAAATTTCTTTAATATTATTTCCCAGGAGGTTAAGAGTTTTTTTAATTAAAACTCTAAAAAATCTTGAAGTTAAACCTTTAGTTTGAGAGTAAATAGAAATAATTTTTCCAGTGTGTAAAGGTGGATTTTCTTTAGAAATTTTTTCAAAAATAGGATTTTGGAAATAAATTTTATTTTTTGTAATTCCAGCTTTTCCAGAAAAAAAGGCTAAATCACCCTTTTTTAAAATGTTAGTGATATAGTTTTTCCCAAACCAAATTATTTCAATTGTACCTGTATTATCTTTGACTAAAGCCTGAGTGAGATTCATCCTCTTTTGCCAAGTTTTAGCTTGTTTAATATCTAAAATTTCCCCCTTGATTGTACAATCTTGGCCAACTTTAATTTCGGCAATAGAGACTATCTTTGAAAAATCTTCATATTTAATTGGAAAATAAAATAATAAATCAGAAATTGTTTTAATACCAAGACGCTGAAGTTTGTTAGCTATTGTTTTGCCAATTCCAGGAATTTCTTCAAGAGAAGAGTTTAAATCAAGCGCCATATAATTCTTGTTTAATTTGTTTTTTTTATTATAATAATTAAAAGAAAAGGTTTAATATTAATTTCAAAAGTTATGAACAAAAAATTATTAAATGTAATTTTAGGAGCTATACTAGTTGTTGGTTTAATACTGGCTGTTAATTACTTAGAGCAATATATTATTTCTTATAAGCAAAAAAAGGCTTATGAAGAAATGGAAAAAAAATATCCTTTGCCGATCGAAATGACTCCAGAAGAAATTCCTCCAGAAAGCCTTGAAGGTCAAACAGAGGAATCAACAACTTCTTCAAACCTTGAAGCTACTACTAGTTTTGAAACTCCAACCACTTCTAACCAGGAAGCAACAACCCATATTCCTGTAACTATCGTTCCTACTTCAACGAAACAAAAATAATTATTTCATTTCTTTCCACTCAATATCAGACATTTTGCCATCAAATTCTAACCATTCGCCATATTCATTAATGACATACCATTTTTTCTTTGTCTCTGACCAAACCATTGGATTTCCTTGATAATAAGGTTTTTTTACAATTTCTTTTGGCTTTAGTTGATCTAATTCTAACCACCTTTTGAAGACTGTTTCAATGGTATAATCTAAGTTTCTCGATTTTGCCCAAAGAGCAACTTTATCAATAGCTTCTTTGGCTTTTTCTAAAGAACCAGCTAATTCTAATAATTGTTTTGCTGGCTTAGTATATCTTGAATAGACGATTTTTCTTTTCTTTGCGTTTTTTTTAAGTTCTTTTAAAGAAATACCTTTACTTTCGAAATAATAAGTAATTATTGCTCTAATTTTTGTTTTTTCTTTAAGTTCTTCGTAGTATTTAATTTTTTTTCTTTTTATATATTCTTCAATTTTTTTAGCAATACTTTTTCCAATTCCTGGCAGCTTTTCTAAGCCTTTTAGCCCTTCATTTTTATAAATCAAAGTAAGATCTTTATCTAAATTTTCAATAATTTGAGCTGCTTTTAAATAAGCCTTTGGTTTAAAAGGCACACTATTGATTTCTAATAAATTTGCAATATCCCTTAAAATTTGGGCAATTTTTTTATTAATATTTTCTTCCATAATTTTTTAAATTTTTTAGTCAATAATATTTAAAGAAGCCCCACAAACTGGACACCTTCCTTTTTTATCAAAACGTTGAACTAAATAACCATCTCTTTTAATACATAAAGTTTTGCAATTTGGACAAAAAGTATTTTCTGAAGGAAGTCCAGGGACATTGCCAGTATAAACATATTTTAAACCCTCCTTTTTGCCAATTTCATAAGCTAATTTTAAGGTTTCAATAGGGGTATCTGGTAGATGCTGCAATTTCCAAGAAATTTTTCCTGAAAATTGAGAAATATGCCAGGGAGTTTCTGGACCTAATTCTTTATAGATAAAATTAGCAATTTCTTTAAACATTTCTTTTGAATCTGACAAAGTGGGAATTACTAAAGTAGTAATTTCAACCCAAACACCAGATTTTTTCATTAATTTAGCTGTATCTAAAACTGGTTGCAACTTAGCTCCACAAACTTCTTGATAAAACTTTTCATCAAAACTTTTAATATCAATATTATTAGCATCTAAATAGGGGATAACCATTTTGGCTGATTCTGGTGACATAAAGCCATTTGAGACAAAACAATTTCTCAACCCCGCTTTTTTTGCTAATTTCATCGTATCTAAGGCGTATTCTAAAAAGGCAATTGGAGAAGTATAGGTATAAGAAATGCTTGGTAATTTATGCTCTAAAGCAATTTTAACGATTTTTCCTGGGGGTATATTCTCTCCTGGAATTTCTTTTGCGCTTTTAAATGCCTGAGAAATTTCATAATTCTGACAATTTTTGCAAAATAAGGGGCATCCAACAGTAGCTATTGATAAAGATCGACTACCGGGAAGAAAATGAAAAAAAGGCTTCTTTTCGATTGGATCTATATTAATTGCAACAATTTTTCCATAAACTATAGAATAAAGATTCCCATCGATGTTCTCTCTCGCTCCGCATTTACCTCTTTCTTCTGGAGATAAAACACAATAATGAGCACAGGTTCGGCACTGAACTTTTTTATTAGGCAATTTTTTATAAAGATAAACTTCCTTCATAGTTTTATAAATTCTTTCACTTCTTTTTTGATCTCTGCTTTTAAATTACTGACTCGATTTGCGATTGACTCCCATTTATTGCTATTGGAAGAAGAAGCAATTTTTATTTTATCAACCTTTTTTTGATGTTTTATGGGCACTTTTTTCATTAGAGTCAGAATTTCTCCAATTGTATGCATCGCAATTACCCATAGATCATCTCTTCGAATATAATTATCAGTTGTTTTCTCGCCTTTTTCAAAAAATTTATAAAATTTTGGATGGAATCCATCTTTCTCTAATCGATTCTTAATGATTTCTAGTAATTTCCTATTTGAATTATAAATTAAAATAGACAAACTAACGTAGCCGTGATTATTATAAATGTAAACACATCCTTCCGAATCAAAAAAGCCTGCTAAAAAGTGATAAAAATATTGATTATCTATGTCAAAATCTCTTGAAAGGAGAAATTCAAATGAATTATTCAAAAGCACATGTCCAACTTTTTCATATCGCCCTGTAATTTTATTATACTTAGTTCTCTTTGTCGGAGTTCCATATTTTTTAAAAACCGAATGAAAAAGTTCCATCATAGCAGGATGAGTAGTAGTTACTTCCACAGCGATCTGCCGAAAATGTCTATAGGAACAAAAATCTCCCCTTACCAATCCTAAAAGATATGCTTTTTCCGCGGGATCATTAGAAAAATCATATTTTTTATATTTAAATCTCCTTATAGGAATGTTATATTTGTGAATGAATTTCCAAACTGTTGAAATTCCTAGATGTAGCAATTTAGAAATTTTTTCCATTGATAATTTCTTCTTAATGTAAAATTCTTCCAAAATTGATTTGGGAGGGTTTATCAATATAACTCCCTCAATATTTTCTCTAACTCCACATTTTCCTCTTTGGCCAGGAGTTAGAATACAATAATGAGCGCAAGTTTGGCATTGAACCTTATTTTCTTTTAATTTTCTGTATAAATAGGCCTCTTTTTTCATTTTTGATTAGTAAATTTTATTTAATTTTAATTTATTTTATGCTAAAATTCAATGAAGATTGAGCTTTTAAAATTATTTTAAATTTATGAGACATCGCATTTTTATTGCTATTAATTTGCCAAAAGAAATTAAAGAAGTGTTGATTCAAAAAATAAAAAAAATTGAAGAATCCTTTAATTTTTATAAAGAAGAATTTTCTTCTGGCCCAATAAGATGGGTTAAACCTGACAATTTACATCTTACTTTAGCTTTTTTAGGTTATGTTAAAGATGAAGATTTGCCTAAAATTATTGAAATAGTAAAAGAAATTTCAAAAAAGCATTCACCATTTTCAGTTAAATTTTTAAAAATTGTTTATTCAGAACCGAAACATAAAATTCCAAGGATGATTTGGGTAGTTTGTGAAAAAAATAAAGAGCTTTTTAATTTTCAAGAAGACCTAAAAAAATCTTTATTATCTTTTGGAATTACAGATTTAGAAACAGAAAGAGATTTTCTTCCTCATATTACTTTAGCCAGGATAAAAAAATGGGAATTTAGAAAGATTGATCCAGAAGAAGTGCCAGAGGTCGATGAAATTTTAAATTTATCTTTTGAGGTTAAATCAATTGAAATTATGGAAAGTCATTTAAAAAGAGAGGGAGCAGAATATACCATATTAGAATCATATCCATTGAAGGAATAAACCAAAAACCAAAGATTAAAAACCAAAAACATAAATTAAAAACTTAAAAATATTTTTGCATTTTTGGTTTGTGTTTTTAATTTTTGGTATTTAATTTTTAATTTTATGAAAGTTCACTTTATTGGAATCGGCGGCATTGGTGTTTCGGCTTTAGCGAAATATTATCTTAAAAAGGGCCACGAAGTTAGTGGTTCAGATTTAGTTTCTTCTGAAATTATCGAGGATTTAAAAAAAGAAGGCGCAAAAATTTTTATTGGACACAGAAAAGAGAATCTTTCTTCAAATGTCGATTTAGTAATTTATAGTCCAGCAGTTAGCAAATCTAATTTAGAGTTAAACGAAGCTTTAAAGAGAAAAATTAATGTAATGAGTTATCCAGAAGCCTTGGGAAAACTAACTAAAGAATATTTTACAATTGCAGTTTGTGGCACTCATGGAAAAAGTACGACTACAGCAATGATTGGTTTAATTTTATCAAAAGCAAAATTAGATCCAACAGTAATTGTTGGTACAAAATTAAAAGAATTTAAAAATTCAACCCCTTCAACAAGTTCAGAGTCAATCCTGAGTAATGCCGAAGGGTCAAATTGTAGAATAGGGAAGAGTGATTATTTAGTTATCGAAGCTGACGAACATTTTGCTTCTTTTTTAAATTATTGGCCTAAAATCATTGTTTTAACAACATTAGAACCTGACCACCTTGATTATTATAAAACTTTTAGAAACTACAAAAATGCCTTTTTAAAATTTATTTCTCATTTGTCCACGCCACCAAAATTTAGGCAAGAAAACTTGCCAAAAGATAGCATTTTAATTTTAAATAAAGATGATAAAAATATCAGATTATTATATCAAAAAATTAAAAGAAAAAATTTTAAATTTAAAATTCAAACTTATAGTTTAAAAGAAAAAGAAGCAAATGAAATTAAAAAAATCTTGAAAATTCCAGGAGAGTTTAATGTTTCTAATGCTTTATCTACTTTAAAAGTTGCCAGATTTTTAAAAATTCCAGATAAAATTTCTTTTAAAGCTCTTTCTCAATATCGAGGAGCTTGGCGTCGCTTTGAAGAAAAAAATTTAAAAATTAAAAATTATAAAATTAAAATTGTTATTGATTATGGCCATCATCCTACTGAAATAAGAGAAACCTTAAAAGCAGCCAGAGAAAAATTTGCAAAAAAGAGAATTTGGTGTGTTTTCCAGCCTCATCAATATCAAAGAACATATTATCTTTGGAAAGATTTTATTAAAGTATTTAAAAGTGTTCCTGTAGATAAATTAATTATAACTGATATTTATGGCGTTGCTGGTCGAGAAAAAAAAGAAATCAAAGAAAAAATTTCAGCTCAAAAATTAGTTTTTGAAAGCAATAAAGAAAATGTAATTTATGTTCCTAAAGATAAAGTTAATGATTTTTTGATAGAAAATTTGAATAATTTTGAGGTAATTATTTTTATGGGAGCAGGGGATATTTATAATTTAGCTATAGATTTTTTGAAAGAAAACAAAACCAATAAAAATTAATAAAAATCATTGAAAATAAGCCAAAATTAAGGTATTATGAAGGTATGTTAAAAGAAGAAAAAATTAACAATTTACTTTCTCGAGGAGTGGAAGAAATTATTGAAAGAGATAGTTTAATTAAGAAATTAAAATCTGGAAAAAAATTAAGGATAAAACATGGTATTGACCCTACTGGGCCTAAGATTCATTTAGGTAGGGCCCTTCAATTTTGGAAATTAAAAGAATTTCAAGATTTAGGCCATCAAGTGGTTTTAATTATTGGCGACTTTACTGCTTTAATTGGTGATGCTTCTGACAAATCAAGCCAAAGAAGGCCACTAAGTGAAAAAGAAATTGAAGAGAATATGAAAGATTATCAAAAACAAATAGGAAAAATTTTAGACTTAAAAAAAACTGAAATTCACCGAAACAGTGAATGGCATAACAAAACTTCCTTAAAAGAAATTATTAAAATTGCTCAACATTTCACTGCTCAACAAATGATTCATAGAAGGAATTTTCAAGAAAGATGGGAAAGAAAAAACCCAATTTCTATAGCTGAGTTATTATACCCAATTTTACAAGGAATAGATTCTTTAAAAATAAAAGCTGATGTTGAAATAGGCGGCTCTGACCAACTTTTTAATTTAAAGGTTGGCAGAGAAATTCAAGAAATGTTTGCTCAAGAGCCTCAAGATATTATGACTTTAGAATTATTGCCGGGTTTAGACGGAGAAAAAATGTCAACTTCTAAAGGAAATACAATTAACATTTTAGATCCAGCCAAAGAAATGTTTGGCAAATTAATGTCAATGAAAGATGAAATGATTGAAGTTTATTTAAAATTATATCCTTCTTTATCAGAAGAAGAAAAAGAAGAATTATTAAACTTATTAAAAAATAAATCTGTTAATCCAAGGGATATTAAAGAAAAGTTAGCTTTTTCTATTACTAAGCTCTATTGGGGAGAAAAAGAAGCCCAAAAAGCTAAAGAAGATTTTGAAATAATTTTTAGAAAAAAAGAAATTCCAAACGAAATTTCAATTTTTTTAACTAATAAAATAAAATACCCAATTTTAGACCTTCTTTTTGATGCCAAATTAGCAAAATCAAAATCTGAAGCAAAGCGATTAATTTTGCAAAAAGGAGTTGAAATTGACAATCAATTAAAAAAAGATTGGAAAGAAATCGTAGAAATAAAAGATGGTATGGTCATAAAAGTTGGTAAAAGGAATTTTGTTAAAATTAAAATTAAATAAAAATTTATGGAAAGAATATTTACAGTTGAAATTAATAATAAAATTCAAGAAGAAGTAAAATTATCAGGTTGGGTTAGCAACAGAAGAGACCATGGAAAAATAATTTTTATTGATTTAAGAGACAAGGAAGGGATTGCTCAAATTGTTTTTACTCCAGAGAAAGAGGAAACTTATAAAATGGCAAAAGAATTAAGGCCAGAATGGGTCATTGAGGTTACTGGTAGAGTTTTTCAAAGACCAAAAAAAATGATTAATCCAAATTTGATTACTGGTAAAGTAGAAGTCTTGGCAAATACATTAAAAGTTTTTTCGAAAGCAAAAACTTTACCATTTGATATTCAAACCCAAGGCTATGAAATATCTGAAGAAAAAAGGCTGAAATATCGCTATTTAGATTTAAGAAGAGAAAGGTTGAAAAAAAATTTAATTTCCAGGAATCAAGTGATTTCTTTTATGCGAGATTTTTTGCAGAAAAGAGGCTTTGTAGAAATTGAGACGCCAATTTTAACCAAATCAACTCCAGAAGGAGCAAGAGATTTTGTTGTTCCATCAAGAATGTATCCTGGAAAATTTTATGCCTTGCCTCAAAGCCCTCAGCAATATAAACAACTTTTACAGGTTGCTGGCTTTGAAAGATATTTTCAAATTGCTAGATGCTTTCGAGATGAAGATCCAAGAGGCGATCGTCAGCCAGAATTTACTCAATTAGATATTGAAATGTCTTTTATAGAGCAAAATGATATTTTAAAACTTACTGAAGAACTTTTTACAGATTTAGTTGAAAAGCTTTTTCCAGAAAAGAAAATTTTGATTAAACCTTTTCCAAGAATGACTTTCAAAGAAGCCCAAGAAAAATATCAATCCGATAAACCTGACATTAGGGCAAACAAAGAAGATAATGACACTCTTGCCTTTTTATTTATAGTTGATTTTCCAATGTTTGAATGGAAAGAAACAGAAAATAGATGGGATGCTGTTCATCACCCCTTTACTAGACCACAAACAGAAAACATCGAGGAAATAAAAAGCCATCCAGAAAGTATATTGGCTTTTCAATATGATTTAGTGCTAAATGGCTATGAGATTGGTGGGGGAAGTTTAAGAATTTATAAAAACGAAGTTTTAGAAACAGTTTTTGAGGTTATGGGACATAAAAAAGAGGAAATAAAAGAAAAATTTGGCCATTTATTAGAAGCTTTTGAATACGGAGTTCCTCCTCATGGCGGTATTGCTTTCGGCTTGGATAGAATTTTGGCCATTTTATTAAAAGAACCAAATATTAGAGAAGTTATTGCTTTTCCAAAAACTGGAGATAGTCGTGATTTGATGATGGAAAGCCCGGCTGAAATTACCCCAGAACAGTTAAAAGAACTTCATTTAAATATTAAAAAATAAAAAATGGAGAAAAAATTTTCGTTATTTTTAATTGGCTTTTTAATAAGTTTTGTCTTCTTTGGTTTAATTAATTTATTTTCTAATAATTTGTCAAATTCTATTTTTAAAAGCGAAATTTCAGAATCATATATTAACTTGAAGGCTCAAGAGAAAAATCTTCAAAATAAAAATCTTCCAATAAATACAATATCTCAAGCAATAAATACAACGTCTCAAGAAAATATCTTAGAGCCAATTTTTACTTTTAAAGCAGCCATTGGAGTGAAATTTTATCCTAATAATCAAGAAGAATTAATCTTATATGAAAAAAATAGCCATGAAAAATTGCCAATTGCCTCTTTAACTAAATTAATGACAGCTTTAATAGTTCAAGAATTCTATAAAGAAGATTTCAAAATTAGAGTTAATAAATCAGCCATTAATCAAGAAGAAGCAATTGGCCAATTAAAACTTGGAGAATATTTGAGAGTTTCTGATCTTCTAAAAATTATGCTTTTAGAATCGAGTAATGATGCTGCCTTTGCTTTATCTGAAGCAATGGGCCAGGAAGGCTTTGTTTATTTAATGAATAAAAAGGCTCAAGAATTAGGAATGTCAGAAACAATGTTTTTTAATTCTACTGGCATAGATAATTCTAGCACCACTAATTATTCTACTTGTTTCGACTTATATAAGTTAGCCAAAGAAATAGTTAAAAATCAAAAAATTATTGAAATTTTAAGTGAAAAAGAATACCCTCTTTATTTAGAAAATGGTAAATTACACCATAAGCTTTTGAATACAAATTTGCTTTTAGGTGAAATACCAGAAATTATTGCTGGAAAAACAGGTTATACAAAAAAAGCTAAGGGATGTTTGTTAGAGATTTTAAAAAGTCAAGATGAAAATGGCGACTTTTATTTATTTACTATTGTTTTGGGATCTAATGATAGATTTCAAGATACTCGAGAATTAATTAAATTTTTAAATCAAAAATATAAACTTAATCTAAATTTATGATGGGACCATTAGAACTAAATGCCTTAAAAATCTTTATCCTTTCTTTTCTTTCTTTTTTAATCTCTTTTTTAGTCGCTCCCTGTTTAATCCGTTTTTTAAACCATTATCAGCTTTGGAAAAAGCAACCTAGGAATAAAACAATTGACGGCAAAGAGGCAGCCGTTTTCTTAAAGATTCATAAAGAAAGGGAAGTGAGTACTCCTCGGATGGGGGGATTATTAATTTGGACAGTTCCAGTGTTTTTGGCTTTTTTCTTTTCTTTTTTAGGCCATTATGATGGTTTTTGGATTTCAAAATTAAATTTTCTTTCTCGTGAACAGACTTGGCTTCTTTTAGCAACTTTAGTTTTCTCTTCAATTTTAGGCTTAGCAGACGACATTTTACAAGTTTTTGGCAAAGGGAAATACATAGGCGGGGGGTTAGATTTGAAAATCCGATTATTTTTGATTATTATAGTTGGTTTAGTAGGAGGATATTGGTTTTACTTTAAACTTGGCCAAGATAGCATTTATTTACCAATTTTGGATATTCATTTAAAACTTGGAATTTTTTATATTCCGCTTTTTATTATTGTAATTCTTTCTTGTTGGGCTGGTGGAGTCATTGATGGAATTGATGGTTTAGCTGGTGGCTCTTTTTTATCAATTTTTGGCGCTTTTATGATAATTGCTTTTGCAAGAATGCAATATAATGTTGCTTCTTTTTGTGGAACTATTTTAGGATCCTTATTGGCTTTTTTATGGTATAATTTACCACCGGCTAAATTTTATATCGGAGAAACAGGAATGATGGGGTTGTCTGTTTCTCTGGCAATTGTTTCTTTTTTAACAGACTCTGTTAGCGTCTTACCAATTATTGCTGGTCTTTTAGTACTTGAAGTTGGTTCTATTCTTTTACAACTTTTCTCAAAAAAATTTTTAAAAAAGAAAATATTTCTTTGCACCCCATTGCACCATCATTTCGAAGCCATTGGCTGGCGATCAGAAACAGTGACAATGAGATTTTGGATTTTGGGAATAGTTTTTGCTCTTTTAGGAACAGCTATTCGTCTTTTAAGATAAAATATGAAAAAATACTTATTAATCAGAAAAAAGTATCCAAATTTTTATTATCAAGGATATCGTTTTTGGCTTGAAAACAACGATTTAGTGATTAACTTTTATTATGACCTTCCTAATGATTTTAAATTTTTGCACACAATAAAAATAAAAGATATTGAGAGAGAAAAAATTAAAGAAATTCCAAAAGAGACTTTAGAAAATTTAATCTTTAATTTAGGTATTGCCGAAATTTTAAATTACTGGAAATTATTTTACTCTCAAAATATATTTATTCCAAACTATTTAGATAGAAAGCAAGTAGATTTTTGGGAAAAATTTTTTCTTAGGGGAATGGGCCAATATTTTTATGAAAATAAAATTAATTTTAAAGAAAATAATTTTATTAACTTTTTCGTTGGCCAAACAAAAAAATTTCAAAAGGACAAAGCTAAACTTTTGCCAAATTTTTTATTAGCCTTAGGCGAGGGGAAGGACTCTATTGTTTCTTTAGAACTTTTTAAAAAATATTTTGAAGAAAATTTTCAAGAAAAATTGGGCATTTTTGTTGTTAATCCAAATTTATTGCATCTTTCAATTATTAGCCAATCTGCTATTAGAAAGCGCATTTTTGTTGAAAGAAAGTTAGATAATCAAATTTTAAAACTTAATCAGTTAGGTTATTTAAATGGTCATATTCCAATTACTGGAATTCTTTCTTTTTTAATTTCTCTTTGCGGAGTTATCTTTGGCTATCAAAATTTGGTTTTTTCTAATGAAAAGAGTTCAGAAGAGGGGAATATAAAATACTTAAAAGAAATTATTAATCATCAGTGGTCAAAAAGTTATGAATTCGAAAATTTATTCCGAGAATATCTTAATAGTTATTTAATTGAAAATCTTAACTTTTTTAGTTTTTTAAGACCACTCTATGAAATTCAAATTGCTAAAATTTTTACAAAATTCCCTCAATATTTTAATAATTTTTCAAGCTGTAATATTATTAAAACAAAGAATTTTTCTGATAAAAAAATAAAATGGTGTAGAAAATGCCCGAAATGTCTTTTTGTTTTTACAATGCTATATGGTTTTTTAGGAAAGAATAAGGTTTCTGAAATTTTTGGAAAAAATTTATTTGAAGATAAAGAACTTATAGAGCTTTCTGAGAAACTTTTAGGTTTAAAATCCTTTAAGCCATTTGAATGTCTTGGAACAGTAAGAGAAAATAGAGCTGCCTTTTATCTTGCTCTGCAAAAGGCCAAAAAAGAGAAAGATATTCCGATAGTTTTAAAATCTTTAGAAAAAGAAATTTTAAAATATAAAAAAGATTTATCTTCTTTAAAATCCTGGTCAGATCTCAATAATCTTCCCAAAGAATTAGCTGAGTTTTTAAAAAAAGAAATTAATTATGATAGATAAATTAAAAGAAAAATTTAAAGATAAAAAGATTTTAATTTTAGGTTTTGGAAAAGAGGGGAGAGACACTTTTAAATTTTTAAGAAAATTATTTCCTAAAAAAATTTTGGGTATTGCTGATAAATCGAGCCTTAAAGAGATTAAGAAAGAAAAATTTTCTAATGTTAAATGGCATTTAGGCAATAAGTACCTTAGTTCTTTAAAAGATTATGACATTATTATTAAATCGCCTGGTATTCCAATTCATTTACCCGAAATAGAAAAAGCATTTGGAGAAGGGAAAATTACTTCTCAAAGCAAAATTTTCTTTGATTGCTATCAAAATAAAATAATTGGAGTTACAGGAACAAAAGGAAAAAGTACAACTACCTCTTTAATTTATAAAATTTTAAAAGAAGCCAAAATTAAAGCAAAGTTAGCTGGTAATATTGGGAAACCAATGCTAAATCTATTATTCTCAAAAAGCAAAAACGAATTTTGTGTAATGGAATTATCTTGCCACCAACTCTATGACCTTAAAAAATCCCCTCAGATTGCAATTTTTTTAAACTTTTATCCAGAACACTTAGATTATTATAAAAATTTAAAAGAATATTTTTCAGCCAAGAGCAATATTGCTAAATATCAAACTGAAAATGATTATTTTATTTTTCAAGATAAACAAAAAGAAATTAAAAATTTGGCTAAAAAAATAAAATCTAAAAAAATTCCTCTTAAATTTTGCAAAGTAAAGAAAGGGGCGATTTTTTATAATAATGAAAAAATTATTAGCTTGAAAGATGTCCCATTAGTTGGAAAATATAATTTAGAAAATTTAAAAGCAGCAATTTTGACAGCTAAAATTTTAAATATAAAAACAAGAATTATTGAAAGGGCAATAAAAGATTTTAAACCACTGGCTCATAGATTAGAATTTGTAGGGGAATTTAAAAAAATTAAATTTTATAATGATTCAATTGCTACCATTCCAGAAGCTACAATTGTAGCCATTAATTCTTTAAAAGGAGTTGATACATTGCTTTTGGGAGGTTATGACAGAAATATAAATTTTTATAACTTAGCTAAAGAAATTTTAAGAAAAAAAATTAGAAACTTAATTTTATTTCCAGATACTGGTAATAGAATTTATGAAGAAATTTTAGAAATAAATTCCAAGCCTAAAATCAATTTTTATTTTGTAAATTCAATGAGAAAGGCTGTAAAAACTGCCTATAAGATTACAAGAAAAGGGAAAATTTGCCTTTTATCTCCAGCCTCAGCCTCTTTTAATTTATTTAAAGATTATAAAGAGAGGGGAAACCTTTTTAAAAAATATGTAAAATTTTATGCCAAAAGATCTAAGCTTTTACTATAAAATATTTTTGGCTCTTAATTTATTTTTGCTTTTTTGGGGGCTTTTAGAAGTTACTTTAACTTCAATACCTTTTTCTTTAAATCGGTATGGAACCCCCTGGTATTATTTTTCTCAACAGCTAATTAAAATTTTAATAGGGATAACAATAGCAATAATTATTTTTTTTATCCCTTTTGAAAAAATTAAGAAATTGACGCTAATTTTTTTTCCTTTAAATTTTATTTTAATGTTCGGTCCTTTTTTGCCAAAAATCGGCCTTTCAGCTGGTGGAGCCTCACGGTGGATTAATATTTTTGGTTTTCAATTTCAGCCTGCCGAGTTTTTAAAAATTACTTTTTTTCTATATCTGTCTCTTTGGCTTTCAAAAAAGAATTCTTTTTTAAAAGATAACCGAAAATCGATTAAAACTTATCTTTATTTTTTATTATTTATTGGTATCCTTGCTATACTTTTTCTTTTACAAAAAGATATGGGCACCTTTCTCGTAGTTTTGATTACTTCTTTAATAACTTTCTTTTTTGCTAAAACGAAACTTTGGCAGTCAGTAACTTCTTTGATTTTAAGTATTTTGCTTGGTTTTATTTTTTTAATTACTGCCGGTTATAGGGTAAAAAGATTACAGCTTTTTTTAAATCCAGAAATCGACCCCTTGGGTTTAAGCTATCAGTTTAAACAAGGGCTATATGCTTTAGGTTCTGGAGGCAAATTTGGCATTGAAAAGGGCTTTGCTTTTGGTTTAAGCAGACAAAAATTTGGCTTTTTACCCCAACCGATGATTGATTCTATTTTTTGTATTATTGGAGAAGAGCTTGGTTTTTTTGGCACCACTTTTTTAATAATTTTATTTTTACTTTTTGGAATTTTTGTTATAAAATTAAGTCAAAGCCAGAAAGACGACTTCAAAAGATTAGCGATTATTAGTTTAGGTTCTTGGATAGTTTTTCAAGCTTTTTTAAATATTGGGGGATTAATAGGAATCTTTCCTTTAGTAGGCGTGCCATTGCCATTCTTTAGTTATGGTGGTTCTCACCTTATTGCTGAGTTGATTTCGGTTGGAATAATTTTAAAATTTTCTAAAGAATGAACCATGATAAGAAAAAATAAAAAAATTAAAATCGTTTTTACAGGAGGGGGCACCATTGGTCACTTAGGGCCAATTTTAGCCATTAAAGAAGAGTTAGAAGCCCTAGACAAAAATCAACAACTATTGTTTTATTATATCGGGCCCAAAGACGAATATACAAGAAAACTATTTGGAAACCAAAATATTGTCATTAAAGAAATCATTACTGGGAAAATAAGACGATATTTTTCTTTTGCAAATTTCTTAGATCTATTTAAAATTCCAATAGGCATTTTACAATCTTTTTGGCATCTTTTTATTTTATTTCCAGATTTAGTTTTTAGCAAAGGTGGTTATGGCTCTTTTCCTGTGACTTTAGCAACTCGAATATTGCATATTCCAATTTTTTTGCATGAATCTGATGCCATTTCTGGATTAGCAAACAGAATTGAAGGCAAATGGGCAATTGAAATTTTTACTTCTTTTGAAAAAACCGAAAAATTGCCCCAAGAAAAAATTATTTGCGTTGGTAATCCTATTAGAAAAGAGTTTTTAGTTAAAGAAGAAAAAGGATTAGAAAAAGTTTTTGGTTTTTCAAAGACGAGGCCATTAATTTTAATTTTAGGCGGTTCTCAAGGATCTGAAAAAATTAATAATACAATTTTAGATATAATTGAAGATTTAACTCAGGAATTCGAAATTGTTCATCAAACAGGTCAAAATAATTATGAAAAGGTAAGATTAGAGGCTGAAGTTGTTTTATCAAAAGAACAAAAAAAATATTATCATATTTACCCATTTTTAGATACAGAACAACTCAAAGAAGCCCTTTTAGCTGCTGATTTAGTTATTTCCAGAGCAGGAGCTGGAGCTATTTTTGAAATTGCTGCCCTTGGCAAGCCAAGCATTTTAATTCCTCTATCAAGTTCGGCTCAAAATCATCAACTTAAAAATGCTATTTTATATGAGAAATACAAAGGAGCAGAGATTGTAACCGAAATGAATCTTAAACCTCATTTTTTGCTTGAAAGAATAAGGCATTTAATTTCCTCGCCAAGACTTTTAGAATCAATGGCAAGAAATGCTCTTTCTTTCGCCAAGCCAGAAGCTGCCAAAATTATTGCTTCTTACATTTACGATTACCTAAACTTTCTCTAAACTACAATAAATGCAATAAAAATCTTTGCTAAATAATGGGCTATTAAATTTTGTATTTCTTGACATTTTTTGTTAAAATAAAGTATGGTTAAAGCTAAAGACTTTAAATTAATTAGCCCTGGGGAAGTAAGAGTGAGGTATGCGCCTTCACCCACAGGGCCTTTTCATATAGGTTCTGCCAGAACGGCTCTTTTTAATTTTCTTTTTGCTCAAAAATACCAAGGAACTTTTATTTTAAGAATTGAAGATACAGACATAGCTAGGTCTAAAAAAGAATATGAAGAAAATATTATTGAATCCCTTAAATGGTTAGGTATTACTTGGCAAGAAGGTCCAGATGTTGGTGGCCAATATGGGCCTTATCGACAATCAGAGCGTAAAGAAATTTATCGAAAATATATCGAAAAACTTTTAGCTGAAGATAAAATTTATTACTGCTTTTGTTCACAAGATGAATTAGAGGCTTATAGACAATATTTAATGAGTTTAGGAAAAGCACCAATTTATTCTGGGAAATGTCGCAATTTAACTAAAAAAGAAATTCAGGAAAAGCTTCAAAAAGGAGAAAAATTTGTTTTAAGATTTAAAACCCCAGCCAAAAAGATAGTTTTCCATGATTTAATCAGAGGAAAAATTGAATTTAATGCCGAAGAATTAGGCGATTTTGTTATAGCTAAAGATTTGAATTCGCCTTTATATAATTTAGCAGCTGTTATTGACGATTATGAAATGAAAATTACTCATGTAATTAGAGGCGAAGATCATATTTCTAACACCCCAAAACAAATTCTTTTGCAAGAAGCCTTAAACTTTTATCATCCTGAATATATTCATATTCCTTTAATATTAGGACCTGATAGATCAAAATTAAGTAAAAGGCATGGAGCAAAATCTGTTCTTGAATATAAAAAAGAAGGATATTTACCAGAAGCACTTATAAATTTTTTAGCTCTTTTGGGTTGGCATCCTCGGGAAGAAAAAGAAATTTTTTCAATTAGTTATCTTATAAATGAATTTTCTTTAGAAGGTATTCAAAAGAGTGGAGCTATATTTAATCTTGAGAAATTGAATTGGATAAATGGTTTTTATATTAGGAAAACTCCAATTGATAAGTTAACTAATTTAGTTATTCCTTATTTAATTGAAGCTAATTTAATTGAGGCTTTAAAGACAGATGATTTTCCAACAAATGAGTTTATAATTAAAGAAACAAACGAAAAAGTTAACTTCGATTTTATAAAGAAAATTGTTTTGATATATCAAGAAAGATTAAAAGTTTTATCTGAAATAGTTCCTTTAACAAATTTCTTTTTTAGAAAAAAGCTTAATTATGAAAAAAACTTACTGAAATGGAAAGATATGTCAGAATCAGAAATTAAAGAATCTTTGTTAAAAACAAAAGAAATACTTCTTAAAATCGAAAAAGACGACTGGACTAAAGAAAATTTAGAAAAAATTTTATTAACTAAATCAGTAGAAATAGGAAACGGAGATAGGGGAAGAGTTTTATGGCCTTTAAGGGTGGCTTTAAGTGGCGAAAAGGCTTCTGCCGGGCCTTTTGAAATTGCTGAGATTTTAGGTAAGGAAAAAACCTTAGAAAGAATCGAAGATGCAATTTTATTATTAAAGTAAAAATAATGAAAAAAATAATTTTAAATTTATTTTATAGTCTGATTATTTTGGCTTTTTTGTCTTTATTTTGCAATTTTAAAAACGCAAAAGCCTACCAGACACAAGATCTTAACAATTTAGAAAATTTTCAGCTTTATTTTCAAAATTTAGTTAAAAAAGTTTTTTTTGAAATTAATAATTTTATAGGCAATATCAATGAAAATATTGACCAATTACCAAAAGATTCCTTTTTAAAACAAAAACTGACTTTTTTTAGAGAAGAGGTGAGAAAAGAAAAGCAAGAAATGGTAGATGATATAAAAAGGCTATTTTCAAAGAAAATTTCTGAGGTTTCTGCTAATTTTTTCAGAAATATTTTAGAAAAAATTAAAAATTTAATTCCTAATTTTAATAAACCAATACAATGAGAGGGAGGTATAGGGTATTGAAAAATATTCTTTTTTAGTTATAATATTTTATTGAGTATAATATCCCTTACACTCAATAATATGGTAAATAAACTTAAATATGCTAAAATTTAGTTGTCTCCCCTTTTAATTAATAAATTTATGGAAAATAGAATTCAATTACCATCTTTTGACGATTTTCTTTTAAATTTGCAAACGAAAAATCTGTCTGAAGAAACAGTTTATAATTACGAAAGAGATTTAAAAACCTTTGAAGATTTTTTAAATGAGATCAATACCCCATTCGATAAGGTTGATAAAAAAACAATTTTGCATTATAAAGCCTATTTAACCTCTCGAGATAGAAAAACCCCTAAATTAGCCTTAGGTAAAAAGAGATTAGCCAGCTATTCTATTAATAGAATGCTTTCTGCCTTAAGGTCATATTTAAAATTTTTAACTAATTTAGATTATCCTGTGCCTGTACCTCCTAATGCTATCGAGTTAATGAAAACTGAAAAGAAATTATCAAAAGTTGGAGAATTTGAAGAAATTTTAAAATTATTAGATGCGCCATTAAAATTTGAAAAAAATAAAAATGTTGCTGTTAGAAACAAAGCCATTTTAGAAACTCTTTTTTCAACTGGAGCCAGAATCTCAGAATTGGTCAATATTAAGCTAACTGATATTGATAATAATGGTAGAATTTTTATTAAAGGTAAAGGCAAAAAAGAAAGATTTGTTTATTTAACTCCAAGAGCCCAAAAATATTTAAAAGAATATTTAAAAATAAGAGAAAACTCAGATTCTCCCTATTTGTTTATTCCTTTTAAGGGTAAAAATGTTAATTTAAAAGCCAAGAAAATTTCAACTAATTATTTAGAAGATAGAATTAAAAAATATCGAGAACTATTAGGGCTTAACATTCCAATCACTCCTCATGGTTTTAGAAGGGCTTTTGCTACTTATTTAGCTGAAAAAGGAGCTAGCGTTGCTGCTATTCAAATTCTCTTGGGTCATGAATCTTTAGATACTACCACTCGCTATGTCAGAGCTTCTCAAAGATTTGCAGAAGAAATTTTTAAAAAATATCATCCCTTAAAAGATTAATTATTTAATAATTAAAGGAGTTCTTTTAGAATATTCAGAAATTAAATAGCCTAAGGCAAAAGAAAATAAAGATAGCAAAAATACAATTATTGAGATATAAATTTTTTCTTTATTTCTTTTGACAAATTCTAAAAAATTTGCTATTATTTTTATCATCATAAATTAAAAATATGCCAAAAACCGGAAAAACAAGTAGTGGAAAAAGAATGGGCAAAAGATCTTTGCCTAAATATTTAGGAATTAAAATTTTCGATGGCCAAAGGGTTAAAAAGGGCGGAATTATTGTTCGTCAAAGAGGATCTCAATTTATACCAGGCAAAAATGCAAAATTAGCCAAGGACTACTCTATTTTTGCTTTAAAAGATGGTATTGTAAAAATAACTAAAAAGAAAAAAATCTCTTTTGATGGTTCTAAAAAATTAGTTAGAGTAGTGAATGTTATTTAATCTTATTCTTTCTTAACGATAACTTTAATTTCTGTTTCTAAATTGTGGGGTAGTTTTATTTTTATTTTATACTCCCCTATTTCTTTAATTTTTTCTTCTAATTCTATTTGATTTTTTTCAATTTTAAAGCCTTTTTCTTTAAGAGCTTTAGCAATTTGCTGAGGGCCTATTTTTTCAAACAATTCACCTTTTTCTCCAATTTTAACTGGCATTTCAAGTTCAAAGCCATCAATTTCTTTAACTAAGTCTTGGGCATCTTTTAATTCTTTTTCTAAAACCTTTTTTTCTTTTTCTTTAATTTTTTCTAACCAATTTAGGTTTTCTTTAGTTGCTATTTTAACTAAACCTTTGGGAATTAAAAAATTTCTAGCAAAACCATCTGAAACTTCTTTTATATCGTACTTTTTTCCAAGCTTATCTATATTTTGAAGAAGTATGACTTTCATAGAGATTTAATTAAAATTTTTAATTTATGATTTTTTATTTAGATTTTATCATTTATTTTTTCACATCCCTTTTATAATTTCAAGCGCTTTTTCTAATTGAGGATCTTTATTATCTTGATAATCTTTGTCAGTAAATTCGACCTTAATATCAGGTTCCAGCCCCTTTTTATCGATTAAATCTCCTTTTGGTGTATACCATTTTTCAATTGTTACTTTTAAGCTTGAGCCGTCAGAAAGTTTTATTTGAGATTGAACAGATCCCTTGCCAAAAGTTTTTTCACCAATTAATTTAACACCCCGGTTATCTCTTAAAGCTCCGGCCATAATTTCAGCAGCTGAAGCTGAACCTTGATTAACTAAAATTATAGTTGGATACTTTTCTAATGTTCCTGGCCCAAATGATCTTAATTCTTTTTTGCCAAACATGCCCCCATCTTCGATGGTAACAATATCACCTCTTTTTAAAAAATAACTAGCAAATTGTTGGGCTACTTGTAATAATCCTCCTGGATTATTTCTTAGATCTAAAATAATTTTAGGATTATTTTTTTGGGTTATTTGAGGTAATTTTTTAAGAAATTTTTCCATTAAAACTTCATTAAACTGATAAACTTTAATTAAAACAACATTATTATCTAATTCTTTAACTTCTAAGGTTGGAACTTTAATCTCATCTCTCTTTAAAATAAATTCTTTTGGATTTTGAAACCCATTGCGATAAATTAAAAGTTTCACTTCTGTTCCTTTTTGACCTCGAATTTTTCTAGCCGCTTCGTCAAGGGCAAGATTTTCTGTCCAGGTATCATCGATTTTTAAAATTTGATCTCCAGTTCTAATACCTGCTTTTTCGGCCGGACTATCTGGAAATGGAGTTATAACTGTTATAACATTATTTTTAACCCCAATTTCCATACCAACGCCTTCATATTTTCCAGAGATTTCTAGGTCTAAATTTTTAGTTTCTTGAGGATCGAAAAATTGAGTATAAGGATCATCTAAAGCAGCTACCATTCCTTTAATTGCTCCATAGAGCATTTTTTGAGGATCAATTTTATCTTTATCAATGAAATATTCTTCAGCCCTTTTCCAAGTTTCCCAAAATATGGAAAAATCTAAGTTTTTTTCATTCTCAAAATTTTTAAAATATTCGGGAGGCTTTTTAAAATAGATATTTTGGCCAAAATAAAAACCAGTACTAAAGCCTATTGAAATTAAAGTCAAAGATAATAAGAGGTATTTTATTAATTTTTTAAAATTAATTGCCATAATATAATTAAGTTATTTTACAAAAAAATAAAAAGATTTCAACATTTAATTAAAATCTTTTAAGATAATTTTTAATAATAGAAACTTGCTTTATCTTCTATTTTTAAATTAATTTTTTGAGAAACACCCCCTAATACTTCCAAGACATATTTTGCTTTTTTATCAGGGGTTATTGTCAAACAAACATTGTTTTCTTTACAAGGTTGAGCGTTTTTTTCAATATAAACAATTTTTTTGTTGCTGTCTAACCAAATAATATCCAGAGGAATTAATGTATTTTTCATCCAAAATGGATATATATCTTCTTTTTCAAAAATAAAAAGCATTCCTTGGTTTTCTTTTAAATCTTTTCTAAACATCAACCCCTTTTTTAATTTTTGAGGAGTTTTAGCAATTTCTACTTGAAAACAATGATTTTCAAAGCAAACCATTCCTGTTTCTGCTTTATTAGAAAACATAGAATGATATAGCCAAATCAAGAATATAAATAAAATAAAAACAACAAAAATCGAAGACAAAATTTTCTTATTCATTTTTAAAATTATGGTTGAAAAAGAGTTTCTGGCAAAAATTTAACTTCTTTAACCTGATTAAATTGTTTTGCTGTTTTTTCAATTTGAAACCATAAAATTCCTACTCGACAAGCACCACCTACGGTTTTATTAAGAGGGTCTTCAAATTCTAAAATTAAAGTGCCGTCTTCTTTTAAATTCAAAGATTTTAATTTAAAACCTTCTAAAGGAAATTCGCTAGTAATTCCTTTTTGTAGGTCTTCTTCACTTAAATTTTCTTTTCCTTTTAATAGTAATTCAATTGTGTCTTTAATTGGCGTTTTAGAAATTGGAATCTGCCTTTCTATAGCAACTAATCCATCTCTTGAACACTTTATGTTGCCTTGATTATCTTTATCATTATTTGGATTATAATAATAAAGTAAAACTTTTTGATATCCAGGTTTCTCGAATGCTACTGGCATTTCATAAAATTTTTGATTTTCTGGTAAACCAGCAGGGTTAGCACTAAAAAAACAAAGTTTGCCAGAATTGGTTTCTGGAGTAGAAAATTCTAAAGTTCCTTCAAAGGGTACAAAATTTTCTGTTGCCCAATTATCTTTTGCTGTTAAAATTGCCCCTCCTAAATAATTATTATTCTCATCATAAAGTTCGGCTGTAAAATTGGCTTCAAAAAACCAATTCCCTTTTGCCTTACCACTTATTTTTAAAGGACTTTTAATTTTTTCCTCTTCTTTTGGGTTTTCTATAATAATACCTTCTGGATTTGATTTTAGGCAAATGCTATAAGATTTACTTTTTCTCCATTCAAATAAACCCTGGCAACATTTTTGACTGGTATCTCCTAAAAATGGATTTCGATTAACTCTCTCTCCCTCTTTAGCACAATTGATTTCACCTTCTTTTTTACAATCTTGGGGACAATTTTCAATTGTTTCAGGACAAGGACAGCCAACACTTTGACAAACTATTTCTTGACAAACACCGTCGCCACAAAGATTTTTGCAAAATTTTTCTCCTTTTTGACACTCCTTTTTATAAAAACTCCATTCTTCGCATTCTGAACCGTCTGAAAAAATACAGAAACCCTTTTGGCCATCAAGAAAATTTCTAATTTCTAATTTTCCCCCTTCTTCTTGGCAATACACAGAAGCTGGATTAGCTAAAGAGGTATTAGTTTTATTAGTTAATTTATTTTCTTTCATGAGGTGAAAAAAAGTTGTAATTAAAACTATTATCAAAAATGATACTAAAACTAAACCAATAAGAGTTTTTTTATTCATAATTTTTTTTGGAATTATATCAGGCAATAAAAATGATATAAACAAAAATAAATTTAATAAATTTTTATTCATTTTCATTATATCATAAAAAAGTTCTTTTTAAAAGCTAAAAATGTCGCATTTTTATTGACAATTTATAAAAATTTGATATAGTTTTTCTTCAAGATTTTAATTTTATTAATATGGCACTAACTAAAATTATTGCAACAATTGGTCCTGGAAGCGAAGATTTGTCAACTATTTCTAATTTAATAAAAGCAGGCGCAAATGTTTTTAGATTAAATTTAAAACATAACAATTTAGATTGGCATCAAAATGTTATCAAAAAAATTAAAAAGGCTATTATTGAAACAAAAACAACTGTAGGTATTCTTTTGGACTTTCCAGATTTGAATTTTCAACCAACTTTAAGAAGATTATCGTTAGCAACAAAAGAAGAAGTTGATTTTATAGCTCTTTCATTAATAAAAACTAAAAAAGATATTGAGAATTTTAAAAAATGGGCTCAAAAAATATCTTTTTCTCCTACTATTTTAGCTAAAATTGAAACCAAAGAATCTTTGAAAAATTTTGATTCTATTTTAGACATTGCCGATGGTATTATGGTTGCGAGGGGCGACCTTGGTGAGGCAATTCCGATTGAAGAAGTTCCTTACTATCAAAAAGAAATTATAAAAAAATGTATTCAGAAAGGGAAACCAGTAGTTACGGCAACCCAAATGTTATTATCTATGGTTAATAACCAAAAACCTACAAGAGCCGAAGTTTCAGATGTGGCTAATGCAATTTTAGATTATACCGACGCTATAATGCTTTCTGAAGAAACAGCAATTGGCAAATATCCGATTGAAGCGGTCAAAACGATGCAAAGAATAGCTCAATTTTGGGAACAAAAAAGGCCAGCAGTTCCAGAAATAGAATTAAATTTCGAATTTAAAGATCAAAACTCAATGCTATCTTATTCTGCTTATCAATTATGGAGAAGTTCTCTTTCTTTTTATCAAGAAAATAATATTAAAGCTTTTGTTGCAGTCACAGAAGACGGAACTAATGTTAAAATGTTATCAAGATTTAGACCAAATTTACCAATTTTATCTATTACTTGTAATAAAAAACTGGTTGATCAACTTTGCTTAATTTATGGCGCTCACCCTATCTACTTTAAAGAATATAAAAACTGCCATCTTAAAAGAAATTTAAATGAAATAAAAAAGGAAATTTTGTTAGCTAAAAAATATTATAATTTAAAAAAAGGAGACAAAGTAATCTTTTTATATTCAGAGAACATAGAGAAATTAGGCAAAGCCAATGTTATAAGGATGCAAGAGATTATCTAATTTTTGATCTCAAATTTTTTTAAAATTATTTATTTTTTTTTT
>Ga0068705_10000133_pt1 | contig 35619 bp, 33 predicted proteins | sample YNPMSTMetaG_FD_65631 | JGI IMG/M metagenome (GOLD analysis project Ga0068705, IMG submission 65631) | Anoxygenic and chlorotrophic microbial mat microbial communities from Yellowstone National Park, USA - YNP MS-T MetaG | ecosystem: Environmental > Aquatic > Thermal springs > Hot (42-90C) >... | reverse complement strand
TTGAATTATTATTAGCAATATGGGCATTATTTGGAATTGGCTTGGCTGCATATTATACAGAGATTGCAGCAATTCCTTTTTTATCGATGTATTTTTTAGGTTACGGTGTAATTGCTATAATGTCAATTAAACATGCACTGGAGAGTAAAAAATGAGAAATACTTACGAATTAAATCTTGAAAGAATTCGCGAGATAATGCAAAGAAATCCTGAATCTCCCTTGTTCGCTAGATATGCAGATTTACTATTTCAGAAGGGATTAATTAATGAAGCTTTAATTGTAATTGAAAACGGATTAAAAAAATACAAACTTTACTCAACCGCCTATCTTGTTTATGCAAAAATTTTACTTCAAAAGGGAAGAGATGATGAAGCTCTTAAAAATTTAAAAAAGGTTTTGATACTTTCCCCGTTCTGTCAATCTGCTCAGTTATTGATTGATAAAATTACTCACAAAGATTTTCGTAAAAGGATGAGAGGTGAAACAGACGATTTAGAGCCATTACTTCACAGGAAAAAATCTGTGAGTAAAAATGAAATTGAAGCTATAATTGAAAAATTAGAAAATGCTGAATCATTGATAATCAAAGCAGACCCAAATTTCAATAAAGAATATCGACCGCCAGAAGAAACACCAGAAATTGTAACTGAAACAATGTATCATATCCTAGTTAATCAAGGTTTATATGAAAAAGCTTACAAGATATTGCAAAAATTAATTCTCAAAAATCCAACTCGTCGAGATTATTATGAAAAGCAAATAGATTGGATTAGGCAAAAAATTAATGAGAATAAATAAAATTCAATGAGGCATACTTAAAAATCTTATCGCTTCGAGGTTAATAAATTTTAAATGGAGAAAGTTTAACCTGAAACCATCGTTTAGTTTCTTTTCATATTAAATTTTTGTGTTTAATTTTTCAAAAATGAACTTGCAGTTTATCTTGATATGAAATTTAAGCGAGTCACTCCCGATTTTTTCAAAGGAACAACTGAAGAAGTTGCAAAAAAATTATTGGGAAAGATTTTAGTTAGAATTATCAAAGGTAAAATTTTATCGGGGAAAATTGTTGAAACAGAAGCCTACTTAGATGAAAATGACTTTGCGTCCCATTCAGCTGTTGGAATGACAGAAAGAAATAAAGTAATGTTTGGTGAGGCAGGGCTTGTTTATGTTTACTTCACTTATGGAATGCACTATTGCTTTAATGTTGTGACAGGCGAAACTGGAAAAGGCTCAGCTGTTTTGATTAGGTCACTTGAGCCAATAGATGGAATTGATTTAATGAAAAAATTCAGACAAAAAAATGATGTTCACATTCTTACCAATGGACCAGCTAAACTCTGTCAGGCACTAAAAATTGATAGAAGATTGAATGGAATTGATTTAAAAACTTCAAAAGAAATTTTCATTGCTGAGCCTGAGGATAATGAAAAGTTAGGCATTGTAATCACAAAAAGAATAGGAATAAAAAAATCACAGGATTTACCTTTAAGATTTTATGTCAAAGAAAACAAATTTGTCTCAAAGAAGTAAAACTCGTCAATGAAATTTTTAATTGTTAGAACAGATAAACTAGGCGATTCACTGCTTTCTTTACCTATAGCAGGAAAATTAAAAGAGCAATTTCCAGATAGTCGTGTATATTTTCTTGCGACTTCATACACAGCGCCAATTATTGCCAAATCAAATTTTGTTGATGAAGTAATTGCATGTGATAAAACAAATTTTTTTGACCTTGCAGAAATTTTGAGAAGAAAGAAATTTGACTATGCAATTGTTGCCCGTCCCACTTTAAGAAATGCATTACTTGTCTACTTTGCTGGAATCAAATATCGAATCGGCACAAAATATAGAGCCTATTCGTTTCTATTTAATAAAAGAGTTGCCCACCATAGAAAAGAAAGCACAAAGCATGAAGCTCTTTACAATCTCGATTTACTACAACCAGTTGGAATAAAAAATTCAAATGATTTGAATCAGATTCAATTTGGATTAAAGTCAGAAATAGAAATTCAAAACAATGTGAGACGAAAACTTAGAAGATTTGGAGTTGACCTTTCAAAACCGCTTGTTGTGATGCACATATCAAGTGGTGGCTCTGCTGTTGACTGGAATTATCTCAATTTCTACGAGCTCGCTCGTTTAATCAAAGTTAATTCTGAATGTGAAATTCTTTTAACAGGAACTAACAAAGATTTTCTATTTCTTCACGAATTGTTTTTTAACTTCGACTATAAAGTTTATAATCTGGCAGGTGAATTTAATTTAGTCGAATTGTTCAACCTTTTTTCGATGATTGATGTTTATATTGGAAATTCAACTGGGCCAACTCATCTTGCTGCAATTGCTGGTTGCTGGGTCATTTCTTTCTATCCAAAAATTAAAGTTGCTTCTCAAACAAGATGGGGTCCGATTACTGAAAAAAGAATTATATTTGAACCAGAAATGGATTGTTCAGATTGTACTCAAGAGCAATGTTTAAAATTAAGTTGTATGGATTCAATAAAAGTAGAAGAAGTATTCAAAGAAGTGTATAAAATCATTACAAAAACAGAGTGGAATTATGCTTAAGATTCTTATTTTTTTCTTATTGTTATCATTATTCCCACTAAAATCTGAATTTAGAAAAATTGAAAACAAGGCGTTTGATGTTAAAGAGAAACTCACTTTCGATGTTAATTATGGATTTGTTACAGCCGGTATTGCAACTTTCTCAATTCCTGAGATAAGAACTTTAGCGGGGAGAAAGGTCTATCGCATCAGATTTGAAGTAAATACAGTTCCTGCCTTTGACCCATTCTTCAAAGTTCGTGATTGGTATGAAACTTATTTAGATGTGGAAGGAATATTTCCCTGGAGATTCGAACAGCATATAAGAGAAGGAAATTATCGTAGGGATTTCAGTGCATTCTTTGACCAAAGAAGAAATGTGGCTAAAACCACTGAAGGCGTTTTTCCAATTCCACCTTATGTGCATGATATTGTCTCAGCATTTTTTTATGTCAGGACTCTTGATTTAAGCAAAATGAAAAAAGGGGATAAGATTAAACTTCAAAACTTTTATAAGGATAAAACTTACGACCTTGAGGTTCTTTATCATGGAAAAGAAGTTGTTACAGTTAAAGCTGGAAAGTTTCGTTGTTTAGTTGTTGAACCACTTGTCCGTGAAGGTGGGCTATTCAAAGCAGAGGGAAGCATTCTCATCTGGCTTACTGATGACGATGTGAAGATTCCAGTAAAAGTTAAAACTAAAGTTGTAATTGGTTCAATTGATAGTGAATTAACTTCATACGAAAATCTAAAATCACCACTTAAGGCAAAATTGTAATGTCTAAGTATAAAAAAACTGATTTCTCAAAAGTTAAAACTTATTCAATCAAACAGAGAAAAAGTAAAGTTGAACTTAGATTGCTTGCAAAAACATTCGACCCACAGAAAGACAATTTTGGCGATTACATTAATTCATTACCAAAATTTTTAGCTGTTAATGATTTAATCGAATTCGCTCAATTTATCATTAAAGCACGAATGAAGAACAAACCTATTATTTTTATGATTGGCGCTCATGTGATTAAAGTTGGATTGAGTCCAGTTTTAATTGATTTAATGAAAAATAATTTTATCTCTGCAATTGCTATGAATAGTGCCGGTGCAATTCACGATATTGAGCTTGCATTCTTTGGTAAAACTTCTGAAGATGTTTCTGCTGGAATTACTGATGGCTCTTTTGGAATGGCAAAGGAAACCGGTGAGTTCATTAATTCAACTTTAACAAAGTATGAATATTCAAATGTTGGTTATGGTGAGGCTCTTGCAATTGAAATGAAATTACAGAAAGCAAAAAATCGAAATTTGAGTCTAATTTATAATGCTTATGAACTTGATAAGCCAGTGACTGTTCACGCTGCCATTGGAACCGACATTACTCATCAACATCCAAATGTCAGTGGTTCAGCTATCGGTAAATTAAGTTTAATCGATTTTCAAATCTTAACCGAAGTCGTTTCCCGACTTGGCAATGGTGGAGTTGTTGCCAATATTGGTTCAAATGTAATTTTGCCTGAAGTATTCTTAAAAGCTTTAACCATTGCAAGAAATCTCGGATACAAAGTTTTTAACTTCACCACAGCTAATTTTGATTTCATACAGCATTACAGACCGAGAGTAAATGTTGTTCAACGACCAACTCAGGATGGTGGGAAAGGATTTATGTTCACAGGTCATCATGAAATTATGATTCCACTCCTTTCCGCGATGATTAAATATTTTGCTTAACAAAGGAGAACAACTTGATTAAGTTCGAACGAGATTATAAGCAATATTCTATTTCACCAATTTCTGCAGCATTTCTTGTGCTTTTCGTGACTTTCTTTCTCTATCAGGTTGTTGGTGGTCTTTTTACTTTTCAATTTGTTGGGCTTGAGGTTACTAAAGAAAACGCTGGTATGGTCAGGCTTTTCACTTCAATCAGTCAGATAATATTTATGTTTTTTCTCACAATATTATTCGCTAAAGCAATTTACAATGACTTCACAAATACATTCCGAACGAAAAAAGTCTATCCTGTTGAATTGCTTATTTCTATTCTTGGGCTAGCAATTATTGTAATGGCTTCTCAAATTTTTCTTTACATTCAATCTCATTACATCAATCTTGTGAAAGAAAGTCAGCCAGCTCTGAAACAAGTTTTTGATTTGATTGACAAATTGAACGAGATGGTTGAGAAAACTTATTTCAACATTTTATATATGGATAATTTTTTGGATTATCTTTCAATTGTGATAAGTGTTGCATTGGTTCCAGCTTTCTGTGAAGAATTTTTGTTTAGAGGATTTGTGCAGAGCAGTTTTGAGAAAAGATGGTCAGTCCCGTTAACAATTTTTGTTACATCATTACTCTTTGCCTTATTTCATTTCAATCCTTTTGCAATAATTCCACTTTTTGCTCTTGGGGCGTATTTTTCTTATGTAGTTTATCTGACTAATTCAATCTTCTATGCAGTAATTCTTCATTTCCTTAATAACTTTTTTACAATTACAGTTTTCTCTATTTATAAAACAGAAGATATAATTTCAGCAAAACCAGAGATTAATTATCCTTTAAGTTCACTTTATTTTGGATTGGTGTTTCTGATTTTTTTATTCGTCTTCACTTTGGTAATATTGAAGCAACAGGTTCAAAAGCGAAAACCAAATGAAAAGGAGAATGAAGATGAGAGTTTGCCCTAAGTGCGGTGCTGAGTATGAAGATATTGTTAATATTTGCAGTGATTGCGATGCCGAACTTGTTTCAAAAGAAGAATTGGATAGAGTAGAAATTAAATATTCAGATTGGGAAGAAGTTTTTTCATCACCACAGCATTATGAAGCTGAGATGGTCAAAACTAACCTTGAAAGCGCTGGAATTGAAGCTGTTGTTTTTGATAAGAAAGATTCTTCTTTTCCACTTGGTGGTGAGCTTGGCGAAATAAAAGTTTATGTCCCAAAAGATAAAGTAGAAGAAGCGTTGTTAATTATTGGAAAAATTGAAAGTCAAACTGGTGACGAAGAGGATAATGAATGACAAAGTTTCCAAATTTATTTCAAAGAGTACTTATAAGTATAATTGCAATCCCGCTCATTTTATTAATTGTATATCTTGGTAAGATTTATTTCACAATTTTTGTTTCATTGATAATTTTTCTAACTCTTTTTGAATTTTATAAGTTATCGGAGCAGAAGGGGGCAAAACCTGATTACTTCTTTGGCTTTGTTTATTCATTGTTCGTTATTGTAATTTTTCACACGAATCAACTTGATTATTTTCTTCCACTGACTTTTTTATTAGTTGCTTTAGGCTCAATATTTAATCTTACCAAGTCCGATAACAATGCTTTCTTAAATTTTGGTGTAACTGTTTCAGGAGCAATTTTCTTGAGCTTATTTTATTCGACACTCATTGGAATTAGAGAAAAGTTTATTGACGACTATTCAAAAGGCGCATTTATAATTATGACGGTTCTTGCAGGAATCTGGATTTGCGATTCAGCTGCATATTTTGGTGGAACAGCTTACGGTAAACATCCATTGCTTGAAAGAATTAGTCCAAAGAAAAGTTTAGAAGGCTCAATCTTCGGTTTTGTCTTTGCTATTTTAACTTTTGTTGCTGGTAAATTGACAATAATTAGTTTCTTAAACTGGGGAGATGTAATTTTTATGGGACTTGTGGTTGGTGTAATTGGTCAGATTGGAGATTTAGTTGAATCTATGTTTAAGAGAGATGTGGGAGTTAAAGATTCATCTAATTTAATTCCTGGTCACGGAGGAATTTTAGATAGATTTGATAGTCTTTTATTTGTTTCACCATTCATTTATTTTTATTTGAACTATGCATACTAAGAATGGACATAAAAAAGTTAATTTAGTTTCACTTGGTTGTAGTAAGAATCTGGTCGATTCAGAAATCCTATTGCGTCAATTCCAATTGAATGGACTCGAGATAATTGATAATTCGAGAAAAGCAGATTACATTGTTATCAATACTTGCGGTTTTATCAACGATGCAAAAGATGAATCAATTAGCGCAATCCTTGAAGCCATTGATTTGAAAAAATCGGGAAAAGTTAAAAAAGTTGTTGTAATGGGCTGTCTTTCTGAAAGATATAAATCTGAACTTATTGAAGAAATTCCAGAAGTCGATGCATACTTTGGTGTGACCGATTACAAAGGTGTTTTGACAGAGCTTGGATTGGATTTGAAAAAAGAACTTTTAGGCGAAAGATTAATTACAACTCCAAAACATTTTGCTTATCTCAAAATTTCTGAAGGTTGCGATAATCCCTGTTCATTTTGTGCAATTCCTTTAATTCGAGGGAAACATCAATCAAAACCTATTGAACAAATTTTATCCGAAGCAAAATATCTGGCAGATAAAGGCGCAAAAGAAATAATATTAATTGCACAGGATTCAACTTACTATGGACTTGATATCTATGGTAGTCGAGAGCTTGCCAGACTTTTGAAAGAGCTAACAAGAATTAACGGAATTGAATGGATAAGATTACTTTATACTTTCCCTGCAAAATTTCCTGAAGAAATTCTTGATGTAATTGCTGAAGAAGAAAAAATTTGTAAATATATTGATATACCATTTCAGCATATATCTAATAAGATTTTAAAATCAATGCAAAGAGGAATTTCCAAACGAAGAACTTATGAATTAATTGATTTGATTAGAAACAAAATTCCTGCAGTTGCGATTAGAACGACATTAATTGTTGGATATCCAGAAGAGAGCGATGAAGAATTTCAAGAACTAATTAATTTTGTGCGAGAAGTGAAATTTGACCGTCTTGGAGTTTTTACTTATTCACAAGAAGAAAATACAAAAGCTTATGAACTCGGTGACTCAATCCCACAGAAAGTAAAAGATGAAAGAAAAAAAGAAATTCTTCGAATTCAGCAGGAAATTTCTCATCAAAAAAATCTCGAAAAGATTGGAAGAAGAATTAAAGTTTTAATTGATGAAAAAGTTGAAGAAAATGTTTATTTAGGCAGAACTCAATGGGATGCACCAGAGGTTGATAACAGCGTCATTGTCAATTCAAGAAATATAATTGAACCCGGAAAATTTTACGAAGTAGAAATAGATGACGCATTCGAATTTGATTTAGTAGGACAATTAACATGAAAACACAAATTACTTTAATTGCAATTTTAATTTATTTTTCAACATCGATTTTTGCTCAGGTTGAAAGTTTTAGTTCGGCAGGATTAAGAACAATAATTCCATTTTTCTATTTCAATGCTTTGAATTTCAAAAGCGATGACCCGAATTACACTCGAGTTGACCTTTACATTCAAGTCCCTTATACACAATTGAGCTTTGTGAAAGAGGGAAATTTTTACATCGCTAATTATGAAGTAACCGCAGGAGTTTATGACTCAACTGATAGAATTGTAACGGAAAAAATTTGGTCAGAGAAAATTGTTCTTGGTTCTTACTCTGAATCTGTCTCAAGAAATGGGAGCAACATAAGTTCACGGTCTTTTCGTTTGATTCCTGGAAATTACAAATTAAAAGTAGCTGTTCAAGATAGAGAATCCAAGAAGAACGCAAATGCAACAGTCGATTTAAATGTTCGTGCATTTAAGGACCCTTTTGCGATAAGCGATATACTTCTTGTCTCCAAATATACTGAAGTAGAATCCAGAAGAGAAGTAATTCCCAACATAACTAATAATGTCGTTTTCAGTGAAGATGGTTTTTATGTTTTCTTCGAATTTTATAATCATTCAGCTGTTACAAATTTCAGTATGAATTGTAAGGTGACAAATTCTAAAGGCAAAACAATCCTTGAATTCAACATTCCATACACTTTACCTTCCTCTCGAACACCAATCTTCTTGAAAGTAGAAAAATCAGATTTTAGTATCGGTGAATATGTTTTGACCGTTACAGCAAAATCACTCGATAGCCTTATAAAAGGTTCATATTCAGTTTCAAAAAGAATTTTTTCAAGATGGGTTGGAGTACCGAGAAGCATTGTCGACTTGAACAAAGCAATTGAACAAATGATTTACATTACGAGTCGAGATAGGATAAATGAACTTTTGAAGATAGAAGACCAGCAGGTTAAATATGAGAGATTTATGGAATTCTGGAAATCAAAGGACCCAACACCGAAAACAGAAGAAAACGAATTAATGGATGAGTATTACGGCAGAGTTGAATATGCTAATCAACATTTCTCAACTTATCAGGAGGGCTGGAAATCTGATATGGGTATGGTCTTCATTATTTTAGGGCCACCTAATAATGTTGAAAGGCGACCTTTCAATTATGACTCTCCAGCTTATGAAATTTGGGAATACTACACTCTAAATCGAAGATTTATTTTTGTTGATTACACCGGGTTCGGAGATTATAGATTAATCAATCGAGATTTTTCTGACTGGTTTAAATATAGATGAAATTATGAAATTCAAAACAGATATAACAATATTAGGCACAGTTGTATTTGATATTTTCGTTCCAAACTTCGAAAAAATTCCAATCAAAGGTCAAGCAATTGAAATTGATGAAATTAATTATTCAATTGGGGGCTGCGGTGCAAATCCTGCCATATTACTTTCGAAATTGGGAGTGAATGTTTCACTTATTGGTGCAATAGGATTTGATTTTTGGGCATCATTTATACTTACTGTTTTGAAGGCTTATAATGTGGATACTTCCTTAATTAAATTATCTCTGAATTATCCAAGTGCAGTTTCAATTCTTTTTCTTGATAAAAATGGAGAACGAAGTTACATCCACAGAACTGGTGCAAGTAATGAACTAGATATTCAACACAAACAACTCAGACAAATTTATAAATCGAAAATTTTTCACATTGGTGGTGCAAATCTTCTTCCTTCAATAGATGGAAAACCTATGGCTCAAGTTTTAAAAAAAGTTAAATCGAAAAAAGTAATTACATCAGTTGACCTTGCTTGGGATGTAGATAATTTGTGGATGGAAAAATTAAAATATTCTCTTCCATATATCGATATTTTAATGGGCAATGAAGAAGAAATCAAAGCATTAACCGAATCAAAGAATCTGAAATCGTCAGCCAAGGTTTTGCATGAAGCTGGTATCAATACTGTTGTTGTGAAGCGTGGTAAAAAAGGTTCTTTTGTCTCGTCAAATTCTGAACAATTTGATGTTCCGTCTTTCAAAGTGGAAACAAAAGATACAACTGGTGCAGGAGATGCATTTGCTGGTGGTTTCCTATACGGTGTTCTAAAAGGAATGAACTTGTATGAATGTACAAAAATTGGAAATTACTTTGGTGCTTTGGTCACAACAGCAATTGGTTCTACATCTGCTCTTCTTAATTATGATGCATCTAATATTCAACAAATACTCAAAACTTAAATACTTGAGTTATGATATTAACCGTCACACTCAATCCCCTTTTAGAAAAAGTTCTCTTCTTTGATAAAGTTGAAAAAGATAAAGTCAACAGGGCAAAAAGTATTAGAGTAAATGCTGGTGGTAAAGGGATTAATGTTTCAAGACAGTTAAATAAATTTAAACTCGATAATCTTGCAACTGGATTCTTAGGCGGAGATAATGGTAAAAAATTAAAATCAATTCTCTACAAGGAACAAATTAAAAACTCCTTTCAACAAATTAATGATGAAACTCGAGAAGGTTTTGTTGTCGTTGAAAAGTCAATAATCCGTGAAAGTTACTTTTTTCCTAATCCGATTGTGAACTCAAAAGAAGTAAATGAGTTTATTGAGAAATCAAAGAAAGCTATTTTAAATTCTGAGATGGTGATATTTTCTGGTAGCTCACCAGATTTTGAAAATCCTGAAGATGAATTAAAAATTTTTTCAGAACTGATTCCTTTTGCCAATGACAATCATAAATTTACTCTACTGGATGTTTATGGGGATCATTTGACTCAGGTATTGGACTTGAAACCGACAATTGTTCATTCAAATAAGGACGAACTTGAAAAATCTCTAAACATAACTCTCAATTCAAAGAATGTGATTAACTTTTTGCAAGATAATTACTCTCAAGGGATTAAGATTTTTATCATTACAAATGGTTCAGAGAAATTTTTTGCAATTAATCAGGGCTTTCTTTTTGAAATTACTCCGCCAGAAGTTGAAACGATTAATCCAACTGGAAGCGGTGATGCATTTATGGCAGGATTTATTTATGGGCTTCATAATAATCTACCATTTGAAGAAATTTTGAGATGGGCAACGGCCAGTGGTTCTGCAAATGCTTCAATGCTTGAGGTTTGTGCTGTTGAGATTAGTTACATTGAATCATTAAAAAATAAAGTCATTGTAAAAAGATTGAATTGAAGAAATGTTCGTTAAATAAAATCAAAATTTTTATAATTCTCTCACTTCTTGAATTATCATCATTCGCACAGCCATTACATCTTGTTGATTTTCATAATTCGCAATTGAAAAAAGAGTTCTTCTCAGCATTTAAATTTAATCAGGATACGATTAATATTAATTCCGACACTCTTTTTTCAGCTCTTATCAATTTTTTACAATACAGAGGTTACTACGATTACAAATTTGAAATCGATTCTATTGACAATAACTCAAAAAAAATTTATCTGATTAATGTTAATGAAGGAAATCGACATTTAATAAAAAATATTTCTTCATTCGAACCTGATGCACCGCAGGATGTCATAAGTCAAGTCTCGTCAATGTTTAGAAACACAATCTTAAATAAAGAGAACATTCAAAGAGCTGGTTGGACTATCGCAGAATTACTTGAAAACAAAGGCTTCCCTTTTGCTGAGATAAAATTTCAAAATCTTAGAAGCATTGAGGTAGAGGATAATGAAATTTTGACTGAAGTTATTTTCAGTGTAAAGAAAAATTATCCAGCAAAAATTTCAAGGATTGAAATTGAAGGAAATAAATTTACTAATCGAGATGTAATTGTGAGAGAAATGCGGATTTCGGAGAATGAGTTTTTCACACCACAGCTTTCACAAAAAATTATGAGACGACTAAACAGGCTGAACATTTTTTCGAATGTTAACAATCCCGAATTTTTCTTTGACGATAGTTTGAAAGGAATTTTGAAAATTGAAGTCAAAGAAGGCAATACAAATTCATTCGATGGAATTTTAGGCTATGTTCCTTCACCAACTCAAAACGAAAAAGGTTATTTCACAGGTCAGGTTAATGTCTCGCTAAGAAATTTATTTGGAACACTTAGAGCTTTTTCTTTTCGATGGAATAAACTCAGTCGTCTCTCGCAGGATTTAGAAATTAAATATTTTGAACCGTGGTTTTTTGGATTTCCACTTAACATCACTCCAATTTTTCAGCAATTCAAACAGGATACAACTTACATTCAAAGAACTTTCATCGGTAATTTTGATTTATCTCTATCCGAATCGTTTATGATATTGTTTAATTTTTCGAGTGGTCAGGTTATTCCGCAGGCAAATTATTTTATAACAAATGTAAATCGAAGCTCCACATTTTCTTATGGTCTTGGAGTTCTTTACGACTCGAGAGATAATCCGTTGTTCACAAAATCTGGCTTGTTGTTTAGAACAGACTTAAATCAAATTATCAAAAAAGAATACTTATCGATTGAAACAAAAAAATACAATCAACAAAAAGGAACAATCTTAGTTGCAATTCATCAGCCAATTTTTCGAAATCAGGTTTTATTTCTGGGACTAAACACAAAAGTTATTACAGGTGAAGGAATTTCAATAAGTGATTTGTTTAGATTTGGCGGAATGAACTCATTGCGAGGTTATGAAGAAAATCAATTTAGTGGTAGCAGAGTTTTCTGGAGTAATTTTGAATATCGATTGTTCACGAGCTTTACTGATTATCTCTCTGTATTTTTTGATTATGGCTACTACTTTCGAGATATCTTGAATGAAAGAATTAGTAAGTTCAAATTTGGTTATGGTGTTGGTGCAGGATTCAATACTGGACTTGGTATGTTTAGAGTTAATTATGCTTTAGGTGAGGGGGATACTTTCAACAAAGGAAAAATTCATTTTGGTTTTGTAAGTTTATTTTAAAATGAAGAATATCATTTATTACATAATAATACTCAGACCGCTTAATTTTATAATCGCTTTTCTTACGATATATGTTTCAGTGATAATCGCTGACAAATCACTTGCATTTTCTATTAAAGCTATATTTGGTTCTTTAGCTGGTTCTTTAATCGGTGGTGCAGGAATGGTTATTAACGATTATTTCGATTTTGAAGTTGATAAAATTAATCGCCCGGATAGACCAATTCCTTCTGGAAAAATCTCATTGAAATCAGCTCTGAGTTATTATTCCATTTTAAATTTTATTGCACTCATTCTTGTCGCTTTTACTAATATTTATGCTTTTTTAATTGCATTTATTTCAATCATTGTTATTTTTATTTATAGCTATAAATTGAAAAGCAAAGGTTTGATTGGAAATTTTATTGTTGGATTTATGACTGGACTTGCATTTATTTTTGGTGGTGCAATTGGCGAAAATGTTGTGCCTTTAATGCTTCCATTCGTTATGGGTATGTTAATTAATTTTGCCCGGGAGGTTTTAAAAGATGTTGAAGATATTGAAGGTGATAGAACAAAAAATCTTAAGACTTTTCCAATTGTTTACGGTGAAGATAAAGCCATTAAAATTTTTGTCATCCTGATTGGAATTACAATTCTCTCTACTTTCGTTCCATACTTTTTGAAAATTTATAATGTTTATTACCTTTTAATTATTCTATTTATGGTTGATTTACCGCTTGTTTATACAATTAAGAGTGTCTTGAAAAAAACAACAAAAGCGGAGTTGAGAAAAATTAATTATTTAATTAAATATGAAATGATTTTTGGATTGATTGCAATTTATGTAGGTGTGAATTGAAAACTTTTCAGAAACTTGAAAAAGAATTTTTTAAGAAAGGATATAATTTAATCGCAGGAGTTGACGAAGCTGGAAGAGGTCCACTTGCTGGGCCAGTAGTTGCTGCTTCAGTAATTTTTGATAAAGAAATTAAAATTAATGGAATTAATGATTCCAAAAAACTTTCTCAAAAAGAAAGAGAAGAATTGGAGAAACAAATCAAAGAGAAAGCCTTAGCTTATTCAATCTTTGTTGTTGATGTAGAGAACATAAACAAATGGAACATTTTACGCTCTTCTCTCTTTGCAATGGAACAGGCAATTCTTAAACTCAACATAATTCCAGATTTGATTTTAGTCGATGGAAATCACGGTTTGAATTTACAAATCGAAAATAAACCAATCATTAAAGGTGATACAAAGTGTTTTTCAATCGCTTCTGCATCAATTCTTGCAAAAACTCATCGAGATAGGTTGATGAATGAACTCTCCGAGAATTTTCCAGAATATAATTTCCATAAAAATAAAGGTTATCCTACACGAGAGCACATTGAAGCAATTTTGAAATTTGGTCATTGCGAAATTCACAGAAAAAAATTTTTAAGAAAAATTTATGAAAGAAGAGCAGAACAACAGAAAATCATCTTATAAAAGTCTTGGCAAAAGAGGTGAAGATATTGCAGAGAAAATACTTCTCTCAAAAGGTTATCAAATTGTGAAAAGGAATTTCCAATTTGGTAAAGGTGAGATTGATATTATCGCTAAAGACGGTGATTGTCTTGTGTTTGTTGAAGTTAAGTCGAGAAAGAATTATGATTTTGGTGAGCCGGAATATTCAATCACAAAATCAAAACAACGACAGCTTAAAAAACTTGCTGAAGCTTACTTCTATGTGAATGGAATTAGTGAACAACTTTGCCGTTTTGATGTGATTACAATTGTTGGTGAAAAAGAAGATGATATGAAAATCAACCACATTGAAAATGCATTTTATTGATGGAGGTAACTATGAATGGAATCGAACTCGTACTGCTTGCATTTATATTTTATGCTCTTGCTTATAAATTTTATGGTGCTTTGTTGATTAAAAAATTCAAAGTCAGTGATGAAAATAAAACACCATCACACACACTTTACGATGGTGTTGATTATGTTCCTGCGAAAGCACCTATTTTACTGGGGCATCACTTCGCTTCAATTGCAGGCGCCGGTCCAATTGTCGGTCCGGTAATAGCTGCAGGATTCGGATGGCTTCCAGTTTATCTCTGGATTATTCTTGGTGCAATTTTCATTGGTGGCGTTCACGATTTTTCATCAATCATTGCTTCGGTTAGACATAAAAGCAAATCAATCGGTTTTATTATTAGAACTTACATTGGTGAAAGTGGAAAAAAATTGTTTTTACTTTTTGCATGGTCAACATTAATTCTCGTGATTGCTGTATTCGTTATTATTGTTTCTGAAACATTTGCAAATATCACTTCCGTTGCAACTGCTTCAACGCTATTTATTTTTCTGGCAGTTCTATTTGGAATTATAATTTATAGATTAAAACTGAATTTAGTCATTGCAACAGTTCTGGGAATTCTATTAATGGGACTTAGCGTATATGCTGGGATGATTTATCCGATTTCATTGAGTAAAATTGAATGGCAAGTAATTCTTCTCGTTTATGTTTTTGTTGCATCAGTCACACCTGTATGGATATTACTTCAACCGAGAGATTATCTTAATTCGTTTTTGCTTTATGGAGTTCTATTTGGTGGATTGATTGGAGTTTTCTTTGCTAAACCTAATGTAAATCTTCCAGCATTTAATACATTCAATCTTGAAAAAGTTGGCTATCTATTTCCAGCATTGTTTGTAACAGTTGCCTGTGGTGCAATTAGTGGATTTCATTCTTTAGTTGGAAGTGGAACCACAGCCAAACAATTGAATAAAGAAACCGATGCAAGAATTGTTGGATACGGCGGAATGTTGATTGAAGGTTTGCTTGCAGTTTTATCTCTAACAGCCGTTGCTTCTATGGTTAATAAAGAATTTATCGAGATATTAAAAACACAAGGTCCGGTTTCTGCCTTTTCACTCGGTGTTGCAAGATTTTTCAATTCAATTCCATATCTTGGAATTTCAATTGAAACAGGTCAGACATTTTCTGCATTGGCCGTTTCTGCATTTGCTTTAACTTCACTTGATACTGCCACAAGGCTTGCTCGTTATATGTTTCAGGAATTTTTTGAAATTAAATCATCGAATTTAGATAAGAAGAACAACAAAATTCTCAGCAATCGTTTTGTTGCAACTGGAATTACTGTCATTATTGGTGCGTCTTTAACTTTCAGTGGTCAATCGATGTCAATCTGGCCAGTTTTTGGAAGTGCAAATCAATTGCTAGCAGCTCTTGCTTTGCTCGCATTAACAGCTTATGTAGCTTTCTTGAAAGAGAAAAAATTGTTTGTAATGATTCCGATGTTATTTATGTTTTCGGTCACTTTAACTGCGCTTGGTATGCTTATTTATTCTAATTTTATAATGAAACAATATGTTTTATCATTCATTTCGTTTCTTCTGTTTTCCCTTGCAATTTTACTCGGGATTAAAGGTCATTATGTTTTAACCAATAATAGATATCAAATTAAAGATGTCGAAGAATTTGGTATTGCAGGTAGATGAATTTAATGAATGGAACTAATTGTAGTAGTGAAAATTTAATTACGCAAAAATTAGGTCACTATGATTAATAAACTCTTGGTTTTGGTTTTAACTTTTATCTTTGGTCAATCATTATTTGCTCAATTTTCTATTGAAAAATTTCTTGATGAACCTTTTAACTTTAATTACAAAGCCATAAAATCAATTTTGAAAGACAAGGAACTTGAGGAAACAACAATCTTGAAATATAAAAGTGTAATTTACAATGATTTCCTTGAGCCAGTCTCAATAAAAGTTGGATATATGTTTGATGTGGATAATTCACAAAAAGGTAAAACAATAATGAATGGAAAAGAAAACGAAAAAGATGCGGAAAGACTTTTTGAAATTTTACTTTCAGCTCTCGAGAAAAAGTTTTCTAAAAATTATTCGAAAACAGAACTCGGAAATATGACAATGATTAACTGGAAAGGATTGAAAGATTTATCAGTGATTTTATCTCGTCAGGCAAATAAAACAATGCTGACCATTGTGAAGAAGTAACTCTTTAATAATTCTCAAATTCTAAAAGACAAATCCCAAATAAATTCCAATTTTTAAGTTCGATAGAAAGATACAATTCAGATTTTGGATTTTGAAATTTATATGTGTTCATTAATTGAAATTTGATTTTGGAGAAATTCACACTTAACTATTCACCAGAATTTTGTTTAACTAAATCCACTCTGCAGATACCTTGATAACTACATCTCGAACAAATCCTTCTCTCAAAATTTTCAATCGTAGTTAAATTGAATTTTCCACTTTTAATATTTTGTATCAGTGATGTAACAGTCTTCAAAACTTCATCAAGCTCAGTTTTAATATCAATAGAGACTTCTTCAAGATAATGTTTAATCAAAGACTTTCGTTCAATATTATCCTGCTTTTTCGGAGAAAGTCTGATAAACTCAGCATCAGAAATTTTCAAATCTTTATTGATTGATTTTAAATATCTTTCCACTAGAACGAGATAGAGTGGTAATTGAAGTGAAATTTTATCATTGTAATCGTTTTTGTCAGGTAACTTACCAGTTTTATAATCAATCACTTTGAATGTGCCTTCAAATGAATTTATATCAATTCTATCAATTTTACCTTTGAGCATAAATTCTTCATCGTCGACATTGAATTTTTGAATAAATGTTTTTTCAAATTCAGAAGGTAAGAGATACTGTTCACCACTATCGATTAAAATTTTTTCAAGGTTTAAAAATTCTTCAAGTATAGATTTTCGTTGTAATGAACCTAAAATAATTTCTTCGGTAAGGAAAAAGAATGGATTAAATCTCTCGAAATGTTTAAGAATATCTTTTGCAATCTCTCTGATTTCGACTAATAGCCCATCGAAGTTGCTTTTCAATTCTTCATAGAAGTTTCGATTTTCATTTTTTAATTTACTTAAGAATTGATATAGTATCTGGTGAATTATCAAACCAAATTCATTCCTTTGAATGTCTTCTTCAATTTCTTCTTCAATTTGTGGCTGGATTATGTAATTCAAAAAATACTTGAACGGACATTGAGCATAAGTTTCAAGCTCAGTAATTGAAAATTCCTCATCGAATTTTGTATAAAGTAGATTCAAAACTTCTTCATCAGTAATAATTCCACAATACTCTTTACCTTCTTTTTCAAGTTCGTTGTTAATTCTGTGATTAATTCTTTCAATTGTATCTTTCACTCTGATTATTCGAGCCAAGAGTTCTCTATCCTCTTTACTTAAATCAATTAGTTGTTCAACGGAATATTTTTCGAAGAGCTCTGATTTTGAGAAGATGAAATTGTTCAATTCGTCAAAATTTAATTCCTGAATTTCGCATATTTTTTCCAGTTCACTCAAAAAGTCGGATGGAATTTTCTCTTTCTTCTCATCCTGCCTCGGATAAGAAAGATAAAGTTCATTTTCAAAGGTATTCAAACTTTGGTAAAACAAATATCTATCTTCAAGCAATTTTTGTCTCTCGGTTCGAATGTATTTTTCATCGAGCAATACTAGTGGGAAATATTTAGAAGGGAAAAGACCATTTTCAAGTCCTGGAAGAAATAGAATTTCGAAAATCAGTCCCCTAATTTCTTCTGGCGAAGTAACTAGGACACCATAGCCCCATCTTTCTTTCACATTATATCTTGAACCAAAAACAGCCGTTGTGATGAATTCGAAATATTCGTTGAAAGAAAAAGTTTTTTTGTGCAGCTGTAATTTCTCAAAAGTGTAAATCAGTTCTTCGAGAATCGATTCAAACAAATTCAACGCTCTCACATCTTTTGAATATGTGATAATGTTAATATCCTCATCAATAGAAAGTTCTTTATTAAAAATGTTGTCGTAGATTTTCAAATCACGGATAATTTGAGTCAAGTTTTTAACGAATGATTCAGGTGTTTGATTTTTTTCAAGTGGAGAAAGCATCACAAGAATTCTATTAAAATCCTCTTCAGCTCTCTTTAAGCGATTAATTTCCAAATCTCTTTGGGGATACTCATTCAATGAAATTGAATTCAAATACTCTAATCTATTTTGAATTGATGAAAGAATTTTGCCCTTTCCACGACTAATTTTAATCAAGCCAAGAGTTTCTCTTAGATTATCAATATCAATATCTTCAAATGAAAAGTAAGCTGAACGCAAAACATAGAAAAGGTCTTTGTAGAAGAAATCATTTCTAAGTAAATCAAGTAAACGAATTATTGAAATTATTGGTGGAGAGTTCTTTAGATAAAATCTGTCGGTCACATTAACTGGAATTCCATATTTATAAAAAATTTCTCTTACCAGATTTGAATATTCGCTTATTCCTTTTATGGCAATACAAATTTTACTTAAATCAAGTTCGGGATTTTGAATGACTTTGTGTTTAATTATTCTTGCAATTGTCTCAATTTCATCTCGAGCATCGAAACCAGAAAATTTGAAAATGTTTTTTGCTCCTAATTTTTCTTTTGAACTGTTATTGAACAAATCATTTTTTATCTTCTTTTTGAATTCAAAATTTTTTTCAACTTCATTTATAATTAAAGAGTCAAATCCAATCTGTTGAAGATGTTGATGCGTTTCGAAAAGATTTTCAAATATTTCAGTGTTGTTTTCGTTGAAGTCTAAAGTTATAACTGTCTGAAGATTTTCAATTTTTGAAAGGCCCTCAATCAATTTCAGTTCTGGTTTGGTAAATTCATTAAAACCTGTAATTAAAAGAAAATTTACATCACCAAAGATATTGCGAAATGATTGTTCAATCTCATCCTGCTTCATTGAATTTATTTTCAGATAAACATCACCAGTCTCGAATAGATTCAACTTCTGAAGTATTTTTTGGTATTCATAGTAAATTTTGCTTAAGTCGCTCATCTTTATTTTATTATAGCCATCAAAATAGTCAACCTCATTTGCAAATGAACTATCTGAAAAACCAATTTCCTTCAAACGAGTGATTACATTTATTACAAGTTCAATTAAACCATTTGGAATAAATTTTCCTTTGACGGCGAAATATTGAAGCTCAATTTCGGAAAGAATTTTTTTTATCAAAAAATATTGTAACGAAGAAGTGATTTTTGTCCAACCAATAAAATTCCCCTTAAAAATTTCTTCAGCTAAATCACCTATTGTGTAAATATTTAATTTTGGAGTAGCTTTGTTTGGTGCAAGCTCTATCAATTCACGAATTAAATATCTGACTTTTCGTCGAGTTGGAACAACATAAATAAACGAAAAGAAATCTTGATGCTTCAGCCTGTAGTTAATTTCTTCAAAAGGATTAAATTCTGGTTTTTTAATTTTTGAGTAAAGATACATTTATAATTTTCCTTTCAAAAGGATTAAATCGGAATAAGAATTCAAAATTTGTTTTTCTGGATTTAGTTTAAGCAATTCAAGGATTTTTTGAAATTCTTTACGAGCTTTTTGTTTACCTTTCACTACTTTGGTTTCAAGCTCGACAAAATTCCCGAGTCCTTTTACTTTATCAAAATGAATTCTAGTATTGTAAAGATGATAAAGCGTTCGATGTTTATCTACAACAGTTAATCGTTCTAAAAATTTATCAAAAAGTTTTATCCATTTGTCTGGTTTATCAACTTTTATTGTTTCAAAATCGGACCATCGTTCAGAACCATCTTCAATTCTTTTGTAATAAATAATTGATTTTTCTCCACTCGAATTTCTAATTTTCAGTCTTCCATTATTGAGCTTGTAATAAATATCAATTTGTCTTGATGAATAGATTTTTTGTCCACCTTTCTTTTCAATAATCGCAATTAATTTTTTAAAATTTTTTACAGGTATTTTAATTTCAAGATTAACTGGCATAAAATATTTCCTTTTTAATCGATTGTTCTTTGAAAAACTTAGTTTAATTAATTTTGTAATAACTGGAGGAAAATTTCCTGTATCCCAGGTATCATTGCCTGATAGATACCGATTATTCCAGTTCAAATAGAACGATTAAGCTTTTCGTTCTGTAAAAATCTATAAAACTTTGTTAATAAAACAAAAGGAGAACAGGAATTATGGAGTATCCAGTATTAAAATTAAAGAAAGGTCATGAAAAGAGAGTAAGGGCAGGTCACCTTTGGGTCTACAGCAACGAAATTGAAGCAAATGATTCTTCGCTTCCAATTGGGAGCCTTGTTGATGTGATTAATTCGAAAAGTGAATTCGTAGGAACTGGATTTTACAATCCAAATGCTTTAGTTGTTGTAAGAATTCTTACCAAGACAAAAGAACCAATTGACCGGGAATTTTTTTCCAGGAGATTAAAGAGGGCAAGAGAAATTAGAGAAACTTTTTTTTCGAATCGAACAGCGTATCGTTTAGTTCATAGTGAAAGTGATTATTTACCTGGGCTTGTAATAGATAAATATAATGATAGTTATTCCATTCAGCTTAATTCCGCTGGAATGGAGAATTATCTTGATATAATTATAAATCTTCTTGTGAAAGAATTCGGTGCAAAAAATATTGTTTTGAGGAATGATACGACAGCAAGAGAACTGGAAGGACTTCCACGATTTACAAAAATTCTGTATGGCGATAATGTCGAAGAAGTGATTTTCGATGGCAAATTGAAAATGAAAGTAAATTTACTTGAGGGACAGAAAACTGGAATTTATCTTGACCAAACTGAAAATAGACATTTGCTTATTCCCATTTCTAAAGATGCCGAAGTGCTTGATGTCTTTTGTAATGAAGGTGGCTTCTCTCTATCTGCATTGCTTGGCGGTGCAAAGAAAGTTACATCGATTGATATTTCACAAGAATCACTTGACCGCTTCAAAGAAAATATTGAAATAAACGGATTTGATTTGAACAAGGTCGAAATGATAAAAAAAGATGCATTCGACATTTTGAAAAAGATTTCTCAAGAAGGAAGAAAATTTGATGTGATTAATCTGGACCCACCTTCGTTCACAAAATCGAAAAAGAATGTTCCTCAGGCAAAGAAAGGTTATTATGTGATTAATCATCATGCTTTTAGTATGATAAAAGAAGGTGGATATATTTTGACCTCATCGTGTTCTCATCATTTGACTGAAGCTGTTTTCCAATCAATTGTTCTAACAGCTGCATTAAAAACAGGGAGACGATACACAATTTTGAAAACAGGTGGTGCACCAATTGACCATCCAATTCATCCAAGAATGCCAGAAACCAGTTACCTTAAATTTATGTTGCTGAAAGTTGTTAATTGAGTTAAGTTGTATTCGAAAATTTTTGCTCTTGAATTTTTGTTTTAATTATAAAAGTTAGGAATTATAAGATGAAAAAATTTTTTTTGATTTCGATTTCATTGTTTTTATTTGGCTCTTTCCTTTTTGGACAGGAAAAACTTTATACTAACATGTATTTCGACCTTCATTTTTCAGAAGGTGGATTGGGAATTGGATTGACATATAATAAAGAAATAACGCCCTCAACTTCAATTTTTGCTGATTTAATGTTTTCAGAATCAAAAGATGCTCAAGAATTTGAATATTATGACTATTGGGGGAATGTATATGTGGTTGGAAAAAAGAATCGTGTCTTCATTTTGCCACTTAACTTTGGATTGAGATATAGACTTTTCAAAGATGATATTGTTGATAACTTCCGGCCCTTTGTTCAAATCGCACTTGGTCCCGCAATGGCAATCACCACTCCTTATAAATATGAATTCTTTTCGAGCTTTAAGTATGCTCGTTCAAGATATACACTCGGCGGTTCAATCGGATTGGGCGCTCATTTTGGTTTTGATAGGAAGAATCCAATTGGTGTAAGTGTGAAATATCAGTTTGTTCATTTCTTCAATGAAGGAGTTGAAAATCTTGAGGGATTTAAGCGTAAAGATTTGGGTGGGATATTCATTACACTAAATTTTGGTTTCACACCGTAAAGTTATTCTTTCCCTTCTTATTTAATTCCTGCTTCAGCGGGAATTTAGAGTTTAGAGAAATCTCTGACATAGTTTATGAGTTTTGAATGTTGAATGAGGAATGTTGAATGTTTAATTATTAATGTTGAATGATGAATGTTGAATTAGACATAAGTTAAAGATTAAGTCAATTCATTCGGAATGACGATGTGTGCAAGTCATTGCGAGGGCTGTCTAAAAAGTTAAAAATTGTCAGTCTGAGCTTGTCGAAGACTGACAATTTTAATCAAAATCACACATAGGCAGGTTCAGTTTGACTAAGTAATTATTTTTTAGACAGCCACCGACGCAATCTTTAACAGAGTTTGTGAGTTTTGAATTTTGAATGTTGAATTAAACATAAGTGAAAGATTGCGTTACTGCGTTCGCAATGACTAGGTGCGCAATAGTCATTGCGAGAAACGAAGTTTCGAGGCAATCCTTTCTGTTGGCGCTTAAGTCATTGCGAGAAACGAAGTTTCGAGGCCATCTTTACCAGAGTTTGTGAGTTTTGAATTTTGAATGTTGAATTAAACATAAGTGAAAGATTGCGTTACTGCGTTCGCAATGACGACTTAAAAATATAAGCAAAGCTTACTCAGTCAAATATTTTTCAAACAATCAATAATATTTTCAGAATGGGCACATCAGGCACTAAAGAAATGACGAGTTATTAAAGAGTATATTTTATTTCACCTTCCATTTAATCGTGCATCCAATTGAGTAAGTCTCTTTAATTTTTACTTCTTCACCTGTTAGCAAAGCCTTTATTGCATCTCTCAAATAAGTTTCTTTGACTTGATTTGGATAATTCCAGTTATCATCAATCTTGCCATGATATTGTAATCTTCTCTCTTGGTCAAATAAGAAAATTTCTGGAGTATGTGTTGCCCCATAAGCTTCAGCGATTGTCTGGTTTGCATCTCTCAAATAAGGGAAATTAAATCCTTTTTCTTTTGCTCGTTTTTTCATCTCTTCAAAAGAATCTTCTGGATAATTAATCTCATCATTTGAGTTAATTGCAACTATTTGTAAATCATCTTCAAAATCTTTTTGAATTGCGATTATTCTGTCTTCGTAAGCTTTTACATAGGGACAGTGATTACAACTGAAAATGACGCATACTAATTTTTTGTCTTTAAATGAATCGAGTGAATAATGTTTTTCGTCAACTCCAATTAAGTTGAAGTCAGGAGCTTTATCGCCAATTTTTAATTTTTCTGTTGCCATTTTTCTCTCCTTTATTGATTAATTTTGTATCCAAATTATTGAAATGTGAAAAATGAAAAAACTGCTTTTGATTTCACTCTTTGTTTTTATGAGAATAAACCAATTATCATCTCAACAGGAAAAATATTTGAATGAACTTGTAACGGAATTACAAAAAGATTATTCCGAATACAAAGTCACACAAATTGAAACGCGAAGATTCGATGTTAATTACTACCATAGAGTGCTTGATTCATTACTTCAAAATGGGAAAGAGTTGTCCTCAGTTCAGAAGATTGGTTCATCTTTCAAAGGGAAAGATATTAAGCTTATAAAGTTTGGTGAAGGTGAAATAAAAATTCTGATGTGGTCTCAAATGCATGGTGATGAATCGACCGCATCACTTGCTTTACTCGATTTGATAAATGTTTTGATAAAGAAAAAAGAATTTTCAGAAGAGTTAAAATCCAAAGTCGCTTTGTATCTTATTCCTTTGTTAAATCCAGACGGAGCCAAAGAATTTGAAAGACGAAATTACCAGGAAATAGACATTAATCGCGACGCATTAAGATTACAAACTCCTGAAGGAAAAATTTTGAGACAGATTAGAGACGAAATTAATCCTGATTTTGCTTTTAATCTTCATGACCAATACACGAATAATTCTGTTGGACGAACTGGAAGACCTGCTGCAATTGCTTTACTAGCTCCAGCCTTTGATTATGATAGAAACATTAATGAAGTAAGAGAACGAGCGATAAAAGTTTGCGTTGAAATCAAAGATATAATCGAAAAATTCTATCCTGGAGTTGTTGCTCGTTATGATGATGAATTTGAGCGGAGAGCATTTGGTGATAATTTTCAAAAATGGGGAAGCAGTACAATCTTAATTGAATCAGGCGGCTACTTTAATGACTTTGAAAAACAAGAAATTCGAAAAATGAACTTAATTGCTTTTGCTGGTTCAATTTATTCAATTGCTAATAAACTTTATCAATCAAAATCAGTTGATGACTATTTTGAAATCCCAGAAAACCAGAGATTATTTTTTGATTTATTGGTAAAAAATGTAAAAGTGAAAAAAGATACAATTAAATACATTGTTGATATTGGAATTAACTATACTGAGAAATATGACTCACTTCGCAGAAAATACATTCGCCATTACACAATAACAGATATTGGTGACCTTTCGACTTTTTATGGCTTTGATACTCTTGATGCAAAACATTTGAAATTTGAATTTGGAAAAGTTTATATAAAAGTTTTAACCAATTTCAGACAACTTGAAAAGCTAAATTTAAATTCATTAATCAAAAATGGATATACAACTATAATTTATCAGGGAAGTTTTGATAAGATTGAAGAAGGTTCATTGTTCGATAGAATGATAAACACAACTAAATTACCACAAAGAGAACCAAAAAGACTTTTGGGACATAGTGCAAATTTTATTTTGAAAGATGAGAACGATGTAATTCGATATGCTGTGATTAATGGGAAAGTAATTGAACTAAAGTAAAATTAAAGAAGTCTTCTATATTTAGAATTGTTTATTTTTGTTGCGTTAGTAAAAAATTAAATAAAGATTAGAATAATAAGTTTTTCAGTCAAAAATTTTGGTTCAATTAAAGATAAGATAACTCTTTCATTTGAAGCCAGAAAAAGCAAGGAGTTAGAGGATTACTATTTAATCAAGAATAAGATTAATGGGAAAGAATATCGTTTACTCAAATTAATAATGCTTTATGGTCCGAATGCAAGTGGTAAATCAACCATTCTTAAGGCTATAGATTTTTTAAGGAAATTAGTGTTAAATCCAGCCAAAAGTAAATCAGAAGAACTTGAGTTTGAACCTTTTCTTTTTGATTCCAACACACCTAAACAAAATTCAGAAATTGAGTTAGATTTTTTAGTAAATGGCCAAAGATACAATTATTTAGTTGAGTTCAATAAAAAGGCAATAGTTAAAGAAAAATTACACAGAATTGATAAAAGAAAATCGTTATTTCTTTTGAGGGTAACTGATAGCGACAAACAATTTACAAAAATTGATAAATCACATCTGAAAAATGGAAAAACAAAAATCTTAGAAAGTTTTACACTGTGGAACAATACCGTATTAGGAGCTTTTTCAAAAACAAATATTGATGACTATACCTTAAAATCAATTTATAATTGGTTTAATCAAGAATTAATGGAAGTTTTTTCAAGTGAAACTGATTTGACTAATTTAATCTGGGATTATATAAACAGAGAATAAATCGATAAAACAAAGCTTCTGAAAATTTTAAACGAAGCTGATTTTTCTCTGGTAGATTTGAAAGAAAAAGATATTTGGCCTAAATCTCGTGTAGAATTTTTAAACTCTTCTAAGAAAAAATCATTGATTTCAACTCATCTTATAAAAGATGAGAAACAGTATCAATTAAATTTTGACGATGAATCAAAAGGCATACAGCGATATTTTGGCCTTGCTGGTTTACTTACTTTAATGGTAAAAAATCCAAAAATAGTTTTTATAGACGAGATTGAGTCTTCTATACATCCCGATTTAGTATGGCATTTCTTATTAACCTTCCTAGTAAATACAAAAAATTCTCAACTTGTTGTCACAACTCATCTTAGAGATTTATTAGCGGAAGAAGATTTAATTCGAAAAGATTCCATCTGGTTTACTGAATTAAAAGAAGATAGATACACAGATTTATTTTCTTTAGTCAATTATCCAAAGAAAGATTTAAAGAATATTTATAAAGCTTATAAAATTGGCAAATTCGGAGCTAAACCTAAGCTTAAAGATTATTTTTTAGACTTAGAAGATTGATCTCATTATCTTATGGGAAGACAAAAATTTAACCAACGACATACTAAAAAATTTTATTTGATTTTAGTTGAAGGTAAGACAGAGCTCTGGTACTTAAGTAGACTTAAGTTTCATGAACGATCAAGTCTTTCAAATATTCAAATAAATATTAAGCCTGAGTTGCCAGAAACAAGAAAATTTGATTCACTTTTAAAATATGCAAAACAGAACTCCACAATATATGATAAAGTGTATTTGATCCTTGATTTCGATGTAATCTTAAATGAGCATAGACTAGCGTTAGATAAAAATAAGAGCAAATTGAATAACCTATTATCATTTTATCAAAATGCTAAAAATAAAAACATTATAATCTTGATAAATAATCCCTTTCTGGAAATCTGGTTTTTATTACACTTTGAAAATACTTCGAGATTTTTTAATGACTGTGATGATGCAATAGATGATTTAGAAAGATATTTGAATGATTATGAAAAATCTGAGAATTATTTTGTTAGAAACCATCCAAATATCTACCAAAGACTACGAAATGATCTATCGACAGCCATTTCTAATGCAAGGTCATTGGGAGGATTTGATGATCAAGATTATGAAAAAACTCTAGCAAAGATGTATGTTTTGTTTGAAGATTTAGGGATACAATAATTTATTAAGTTTTGAAGTGCCTTGTTCTAAATTGTTAATTTTTCCATATACCAAATTATTTTTATCTTTGCGACAAAATTGTAATAAAAATGTAAGGGTATATAATGAAGAGAACATATCAACCGAGTAAAATACGAAGACGAAGAACACATGGATTCAGAGCTCGAATGAAATCAAAAGACGGAAGAGCAGTTCTCAAAAGAAGAAGAGCTAAAGGAAGAAAAAAATTAACTGTAAGTGACGAGAAATAATAAATTTGCATCGTTTTCGCTTTCCAAAAAGTGAAAGAATCAAATCAAAAAAAATATTCGAAAGAACATTATTATTCGGGAAAAAAATTTATTCAAGAAGTCAAAAAATTAAGTGTTCTTTCGTCATCGAAGAGCTGAAACCAGAAATTACAGTCAAGAGTTATATCCAAGTTGCTTTTGCAGTAAACAGAAAAAGTGGAAAAGCTGTCTGGAGGAATAGACTCAAAAGAACTCTTCGAGAGCTTTACAGATTAAATAAACATCCTTTGCTTGAAGAATTGAAGAAAAGTTCCTGTAAATTATTTTTTATAATTTCTTCTCATAAGTTGAATGAAAAAATTTTTCCAAAATTGAAATTGCAAGATGTTGAAAGCGATGTGCTTGAAATATTTGAAGTGATAAAAAAGGAAATCAAAAAAGAATGAAGTATTTGTTTATTTATTTAATTAAGCTTTATCAAAAATTTCTCTCTCCGCTTCTTCCACCATCTTGCCGTTTCTATCCGACATGCAGTCAATACTCAATTGAAGCGTTTCAAAAGTATGGTGCTTTCAAAGGTTTTTATAAATCTGCTTGGCGTATTTTAAGATGTAATCCGTTCAATAAAGGCGGTTATGACCCGTTAGATTAAATTAATAGGTTTAAATTATGGACCGAAACACAGTTTTAGCATTTATATTAATTGGACTGGTTTTGATGTTGTGGCTCTGGTATAATACACCCGACCCGAGTACGATGCAAAAGAAAACTCAGGACACAACTCAGGCACAGACTCAGCAAGCCGAAGAAACAGAAACTACAAAACCAAAGCCTGAAGGAATATCTAAACAAGAAAAGAAAAATGAAATAATCGATAGCCTTGGAGTTTATTTTTCAAATGTTGAATTAGGCAAAAATAGATTTTTTACTGTTGAAACTCCGCTATATAAAATTGAACTTAGTTCTACTGGTGGAAAATTTTATCGAGTATTTTTAAAGAAATACAAAGAATGGTATGATGGTAAAGTTCAACTTATAAATACAAAAAATGGTGGGGATTTAAATCTTTCTTTTGTAACCAGAGATGGAAAGCTAATCACTACATCTTACTTTGACTTCAAACCAGAATTTTCTGAAAGTTCAATCAATTTAACAGACAGAGACTCAATCACTAAAAGTTTTGTTCTTAGAATAACCGATAGTTCATTGATAAGAAAGAAATTTACTTTCTATAAAGATAAATATTTCGTTAAGATTGATTTCGAATTTAAAGGAATGGATAAAGTAATTTCTGGTAATCGTTACAGTCTCGATTGGGAAAATGGAATTCGATTTGTTGAGAAAAATACATTTGATGAAGCCACATTCGCCAGAGTGGATTATTTTGCAGCAAATGAATTATTCAATTTTGATGTGACAGGTTATGGCGAAAAAATCGAAAAGAAAATCAGTGGAGTTTTTGATTGGGTCGGTATTCGAAATAAATATTTTGTGATTACGATTTTACCATTGCAAAAAGACCCGGATGGCCTTTTAGAACTTAAAGGAGAAAAGAGAGCACTTCGAAATGGTGGCGTAATAGATAAATATTCTGTTTCAATCAGTAAAAACATAAACAACTTTGCCTATGCCAATGATGCTTATAAATTTTATTTCGGTCCAATTGAATATAATACTCTGAAAGCTCATCATCCTACAATGACTTCGATTGTAGATTTTGGTTCGTTTTTGGGGCTCACATTTATAATTCGACCTATTGCTGAATATTTGATGCTTCCACTTCTTAAGTTTTTGCACTCTTTCATTCCAAATTATGGAATAGTAATTATTATTTTCTCTTTAATCATAAAAATTCTTCTTCATCCATTAACAAAACAAAGTATGAACTCGATGAAGAAGATGCAATTACTCCAACCAATGATGAATGAAATTCGAGAGAAATATAAAGACGACCCGCAAAAGATGAATCAAGAAGTGATGAAGTTGTACCGAACTTACGGAATCAATCCTGCTGGTGGATGTCTTCCAATTTTACTTCAAATGCCAATTTTGATTGCACTATATGGACTCTTCCGGGCAACTATTGAGTTAAGACAACAACCATTCACGCTTTGGATTAAAGACCTTTCTGTTCCGGATACAATAGTGCATTTACCTTTCCGACTTCCAATTTTTATGATTGATGAAATAAGTGGATTGGCACTTCTCCTTGGACTCACAATGTTCATTCAGCAAAAGATGACTGTAACCGACCCAAGACAGAAGGCTCTGGTTTATATAATGCCAATTCTTTTAACTCTTCTCTTCAATAGTTTTCCATCTGGATTAAATTTATATTACTTTATGTTTAATCTTTTCTCAATCGCTCAACAATATTATATGAATAAATTCTCAAAACCGATTGAATTGAAGCCTGTTGATAGAAAATCTAAAAAAGGATTTATGCAAAGATTGATGGAACAGGCTGAACAAAATGCAAAGGAAAGAAGAAAAAGATTAGCCAAAGGAAAATTTTAGTCTTAATTTTGATGTGATGCGTAAGGCTTTTTATTTAATTTTAATCTTTGTTTTTTTTAATTCTCTGTATTCCCAAAATTCTATCAGAACTGAATTTAGAGAAGTTTCCCTTCCGTTTGGTCTTACTAAAAAAATTCCAATAGAAAAACCAAAAGTTGCTCTTGTTCTCTCTGGTGGTGGTGCTAGAGGCGCCGCACAAGTTGGAGCCTTAAAAGCTTTAATTGAAAATGGAATTACACCAGATTTAATTGTAGGGACAAGTTTCGGCTCAATCGTTGGTGGACTTTACGCAAGTGGCTATACGATTGAAAAGCTTGATTCGATTCTCGTAACTACCAATTGGACTGAAATTATTTCACCGTCACCAACCAAAAAAAGAACAAATCTTTTTGTTGAACAGAAAATTACAGAAGATAGAAGCATTCTTACACTTGAACTTGAAGGATTAAAGCCTGTTATCCCTACTTCAGTCAGCACGGGACAGAATCTTGTCAATTTTCTGAATCAATTAATCATTCAAGCTCCGTTGCATCCGAAAAAAAGTTTTGATGAATTATTAATTCCTCTCAGAGCAGTATGCACAGATTTATTGACAGGTAAACCAGTTGTAATTTCTGATGGAGATTTGGGTGAAGCAATGAGAGCAAGTTCAAGTGTATCTTTTTTGCTTTCTCCTATCCCGAGAGATTCGTTCATTTTAGCTGATGGCGGCTTAGTTGCAAATATTCCAGTTAGAATAGCAAAACAACTTGGTGCTGATATTGTTATTGCTATCAACACTACAAGTCCCCTTAGAAGCGAAGAAGAATTGAAATTGCCTTGGTATCTAGCTGACCAGGTTGTGAGTATTCCACTCAAAACACTGGAACAATTAGATTTACAGGAAGCTGATTTTGTAATTACTCCCGACATCAATCATCAATCAACTGATTTTAGTGGACTTGATTCGTTAATAGCTAAAGGATATGAGAAAGCAAATCAAATTGCTCCTTTAATTAAAAAAGAAATTGAAAATGAGTTTTTAAAAAGGTTAGAAGAAAAATCGTTTGACCTTAGGACAATCAAATATCAAGTAAGTGGAAATAGTAAAATTGATGTTTCTATTCTTAATTTGATTAAACTTGATGATTTCAAATCTTCAACTCTTCTGAAGAGTTTTTACAACTTGTGTGATGAAAATTTTTCTTTTATTGAAATGAGCTTATATCCAGAGGGAGAACATCTTTCTTATAAACTTACATGGAAAGAGAAACCAATAATTAAAGAAGTGTTCGTTAATAATTCCGCTTCACTTATTAGAATTGGTATTTACGATGATATTATGAAAATCAAAAATCAAAGGTTCGACGAAGAAATAGTTATCAAACATTTTTTAGATGTTTTGAGAAAACTTAGAGATTTGAATCTTTCATTATTAACAATCGATAAAATTGATTTTGATGAAAGAAGTGGTGTTTTGAATGTTAATTTCACTTCAGGCGAGATTGATTCAATCATAATTCTTGGGAATAACAAAACAAATATTGAAGTAATCGCAAGAGAAATTATTGTGAGACCAAATCAGATTTTTGATATAGAAGATTTGAAAAGAAGTATGATTAATCTTGAAGCAACAAATCTTTTCGAAAATATTTTTGCATATTATTTACAGGAAAATGGAAAAGAAAATTTATTCTTTAAGGTAAAAGAGAAGAATACTGGACTTGCTCGATTTGGCTTGAGAAGTGATAACGAGCGAAATGTTCAAATTGCTTTAGATATTAGAGATGAGAATTTCAATGGAACTGGTACTGAGATTGGCAGCCAATTCTTTGGTGGTTTAAGAAATTACTTTATTGGACTTGAACATCGTTCGAATAGAATTTTTAATACTTACCTTAATTATAAACTAAATCTTTTTTATTCCTTCATTAATCGTTATTACTATGGCGATTCACCTTACAACACTGATACACGATGGGAAAGAATACAAATTGGCTCGTATGATTTAAGGAAAACAGGAATTTCCTTCTCTATCGGTTCACAGGTCGAAAAACTTGGAATGGTTTTTCTTGAAACTCGATATGAACTTGCTCGACTTAAGCCAATTGATATAGCAGGTATGAGCGAGAGCGACTATAATCTTTCTGTTCTGAAATTAAGTTCTCTTTTTGACTCCAGAGATAAATATCCATTCCCAACTGAAGGAATTTTTCTCAACACATTTTTTGAATCATCTATGAGAGCTTTTGGTGGAAAAACAAGTTATTCGAAAATTTATTTTGAATATGAATCTAATACGACCTATTTCAAAAGGCATCGATTGACAACAAAAATGATTTTTGGTTTTGGTGATGAAACACTTCCTTTATTCGAACAATTTCGCTTGGGCGGACAATCTTCATTTTTTGGTTTAAGAGATGATGACTTACTTGGTAGACAGATTTTTGTCACATCTCTCGAATATCAATTTTATTTTCCATTTAAGATTTTCTTTGATACTTATCTTAAACTGCGTTACGACCTTGGCGGTATTTGGAAAAATGCAGCTTCAATTAAATTCGATGAGCTTCGTCACGGTATCGGTTTAACTTTCGCATTTGATACACCAATTGGTCCAGCAGATTTTTCAGTTGGAAGGAGTTTCTACTTCCGAAGTGACCTTTTGAAGAAACCTTTAAGTCTTGGACCTTATCTATTTTACTTCTCGATTGGTTATCCACTCATTTAAAAATTAAATTTTATCAAAATCAATTCAGCGTCATTTCCGATTTTTATTGGTGGTCCCCAGGTTCCAATTCCTGACGAAACATAAAAGTGAGTTTTTCCTTTCTTCTTATATCCCCAGCTTAATTCATAAACTTTGTTAGTAATTAAATTTGCTGGTGCAATTTGTCCATGATGAGTATGTCCAGAAAGTTGTAAGTCAATTGAATTTTCAACTGCTTCGTTAAGATTTAAAGGCTGATGGTCAAGTAGAATTTTTGGTTTATCTTTTTCAATACCATTCACCAATTCTTCGAGAGACTTCCGTTTTATTCCTGTAAAATTATTCTTGCTGAAATCTTCTCTACCAATTACATAAAATGAATTGTCAATTAAAATAACTTCATCACGAATAAATTTTATTCCAAGTTCACCTAAAAATTTTGTTGTTGAATCAGCTTGATTGATATACTCATGGTTTCCCGTGATTGAATAAACACCAAATTTTGATTTAAGATTTTTCAGTTCATCAGCTAATTTCAGTTCTCTTAATTTGAAAGCTCGTTCGTCAATTAAGTCACCGCCAATCAGAATCAAATCGGGATTAAGTGAATTGATTTTATCAACTACATTTTTAAGAAATGAATGATTGTTAACCACCGAAATATGCAAATCAGAAAAGAAAACAATTCGATATTCTTTTGATGAATTTGCATTTAGATTGATTTCCAAATCTTTCACTTTAATATTCAAACGATTGAAGTAGCCATAGATTGAAAAAATCAAAGTAATAAATACAACAGCCGATGCGATATAAAATCTTGTTCTTTCGGGATTGCGATAAAGTGCATTTGGTAAAAAATGAATGAAATGGTTTAATAATCTTATAATATCAATTAAAAGAATTGCTAAGAAGAAATAGAACAAGAACATAAACCAGAATGAACCTATCCAAACCAAACCAGAGTAAATTAAATCAGGCAAATGCTTGGTAAAAGTTTTTGAAATGATATATGAGCTTGCGGCTATTACAAAAATTATTGTATAAAAAAATCTTGCGTGTGGATAAATTGAAAGTGATTGCCATCCACGAATGAAAATGTAAGCATTTATTAGTGTGTAAAGACTGAAGAAGATTGTGAAGAATATGGCCATAATTTATATCGTATTTTGATTACAAATTTAAGTCAGCATAATTAATTAATCGTTAAACTTGAATTTAGTTGGCAAAAATTTTTAATAAAGAACAAAAGAATCTTTTGATTTGTTTCAACTTTAAATTTTTTAAAAATAAGTTCACTAATAGAAATTAAATCAATTACACTGCTCAAAAAAATTTTAAGCGATTTCTTATTTTGTTTTTAATTAAAAACTAAATTGAAAGTTATGACTCTAAAACCACAAAAAATTATTCGTTCAGATAGAAAAACTATTTACCTATGTTTAAATAAGTTTGGGGAGTTAATCGTTAAAGCTCCCAAGACAATGCCTGAAAGTTTCATTTATGATATTATTGATAAATACAAAGATGTGCTACTCAAGCAACGAAAGAGAATTTTATCCCAACAACGAAAAATTAAAAAACATCTATTCCAAGAGAATGAAGAATTTTTGTTCTTAGGTCGTCGTTTGAAACTTCGATTTGTGCCTGATTATGATTTGTTCAGCAATCAAGTCGGCATAATGACTACCGATAGGCATTTGCTTTTGCCAGAAAGATTTGTAAAGAGTGCAAATAAAGAAATTGAAAATTTTTATCGTAATGAAGCAAAGAAAATTTTTGAATCGAGAGTTCAATTTTATATCGAAAAATATTACACAATCTTTGGAGAAAAATTAGTTTATTCGAAAATAAAGATTACTAATGGAATAAATACAGTTGGTTCTTGCTCACCAAAGAATGGTTTGAACTTTTCATGGAGACTAATTCAAGCACCAATTCGGATGGTTGATTATGTTGTTGCTCATGAGATTGTTCATCTCAAAGAAAAACATCATCAGAAGTCTTTTTGGGAAAAGATGAAAATGCTTGTTCCAGATTATAGAAAAAATATAGAATGGCTCAAAGAAAATTGGTTTTATCTGAAAGAATTTCTATTATAAGAGTGATAAAATTTCAAACCAATAGTAAATTAAAATTATGACATTTCTAAATCCGTTAGTTTTATTTGGATTGATTGCTGCTTCAATTCCAATAATAATTCATTTGCTTAATTTAAGAAGACTTAAGGTTATCGAATTTAGCTCGCTTCAATTTTTAAAAGAGATGCAAAAAAATAAAATGCGAAAAGTAAGAATTAGGCAAATACTTCTTCTTATACTCAGAACACTTGCTATAATTTTTCTGGTTCTATCATTTTCAAGACCAACAATCCGGAACATTAATCTTGCCGGATTGGGGGCTGAAGTCAAGAATACAATCATACTCGTAATTGATGATACACCAAGTATGTCTGTTGAAGACAAAAAGGGGACATATATTTCACAGGCAAAAAAACTTGCAGAAAAAATTCTTGCCCTATCCGAAGAAGGCGATGAAATCTATCTACTAAAATTTTCTGATTTGAATCTATTTAGAGAAGATTTTGAACAAGCAAGTAAAAATCTCGCTTTAAGAGAAATTGAAAATATTGAAGTCAAAGATGTTTCAAGAACTTTTTTAGATGTTTTTATCTCTATTTCCAAAATTCTTGATAAAACAAAAAATCTTTCGAAAGAAGTTTATATTCTTACTGATTTTCAGAAGTCGAATTTGCCTGAAGATTTATCCATTCTACCTAAGTTGGATAAGTCTTTTGATGCTAATACAAGAGTTTACATTTTTAAGATTGGAGAAAAAGAAACCTTCAATATCTCAGTCGACTCACTTCAAGTTTTAACTCGAATATTCGAAATAAATAAACCTGTGAATTTAAATGCATCATTAACAAATCACTCTTCTGAGAATGGAGTTAATATCAGTTCAAATCTTTTTTATAATGATAAAAAGGTGGCTCAGAAAGGAATTGATATAAAAAGTAATTCATCAGGCAACTTTTCTTTTA
>Ga0068705_10000125_pt1 | contig 37361 bp, 25 predicted proteins | sample YNPMSTMetaG_FD_65631 | JGI IMG/M metagenome (GOLD analysis project Ga0068705, IMG submission 65631) | Anoxygenic and chlorotrophic microbial mat microbial communities from Yellowstone National Park, USA - YNP MS-T MetaG | ecosystem: Environmental > Aquatic > Thermal springs > Hot (42-90C) >... | reverse complement strand
GGGGTCGATGAATCGGGCAGACATGTGCCCATGAGTGTTTTCGACGCACTTTTTGAGTCGGCTTCGGGTTACAGTGGTACCGGGGCCACGGTGATCGCCAATGTCGAAGATCCAGATTTGGTCCCCCGCTCCGTGCTGTTCTGGCGGTCGGAGACACACTTTCTGGGCGGTCTTGGAATCGTCGTTCTATTCGTTGCAATTCTCAACATAGGTTCTGCGGCAAAGCAGTTGATCAGGGCTGAGGTTGCAGCGCCGTCCCAGACCTCAACTCATGAACAGAGCCGCCGTGCTGCAATGGCTTTCGGTACTGTGTTTGTCGCGCTTAACCTCATCCTTACAGTCCTTCTCATGATGCATGGGGTATCCCTTTACGATGCCCTCTGTCACGCCTTCGGTACCGTGGCTACCGGAGGATTCAGCACGTACAACGACAGTGTGGGACATTTCAAAGATGTCCGCGTCGAGTTGATCATCGTGCTTTTCATGTTGCTAGGTTGCACTAACTTTGGATTGCTCTATTTTGCGGCCAAGGGCGACTTCCGGCGACTTTTTGGCGATGTGGAATTTCGCCTGTACCTGACCTGCTGCTTACTGGCGACGCTTGTTGTTTCCGGATGTTTGTTTCTCCAATATCTTCCGGTAAAAGCCCATGTCGTTCATTCTCTCCGCTCGGCGTTGTTTCAATGTGTTTCGGTACAGACAAATACAGGCTTTGCAACGGATGACTTTGATAAGTGGCCTCCCTTTGCCAAGGGGATCCTCCTGGCATTGATGTACATTGGCGGATGCGCTGGAAGTACGAGTTGCAGCGTTAAGGTCATCCGCTATATTTTTCTCTTCAAGATCTTGGCGGCAGAAATCGAGCAGAGTTACCGCCCGAATGTCGTTCGTATCATCCGAATCGGTGGACGCCCCATCACGGATGCTGACCTGCTCAAGAGTGTCCTGGTTTATTTTGGATTGGTGATCGTCGTAACAGTTTTCGCCTGGCTGGCTATCCTAGCTCTTGAACCTTCAAGTACGTGGGGGCCGCGTGCTGACCAGAAAATGCTGGACTGTTTCTCAGCGGTTGCGGCAACGATAAACGGCGTCGGACCGGGCCTTGGGATGTTCGGCCCGATGGCCAATTACGGCCCGCTCCACGCACCTGCAAAATGTATCTTGACAGGACTGATGCTTTTGGGCCGTCTCGAATTCCTGCCCCTTCTGGTTCTTATGATGCCACGATTCTGGAAATCTCGATAAGCGCGTAGCACGCGCACCAAAGGCCAAACATTACGGGTCTTTCCGCTATCACATTTACTGCCTGGTACTGGCAGTCAAGGCGAAAAAACCAACCCGACTGACCTGACACCGCGCTCAGTGGGAAGTCAGCCATTCGACCCAGACACCGTGCTACAGGATGAACCGACTCAAATCGTCGTCTTTCACGATATCTCCGAGCCTTTTCGACACATAGTCACGAGTCACATGAAAGCTACCGGAAATCGCATCCGGCGTGTCGAAACTAACCTCTTCCAGGAGCTTTTCCATGACGGTGTACAATCGGCGGGCACCGATGTTTAAGGTCGACTGGTTAACTCGGTAAGCAAAATCGGCAATCAGCTCGATTGCGGCAGGCTCGAAGGTGAGCTGGACATTTTCGGACTGAAGTAGGGCCTGGTACTGCTTGATCAGGGCATTCTCTGGTTCTGTAAGAATCTTGATGAAATCTTCTCGCGTCAAATCGGAAAGTTCCACGCGAATGGGAAAACGGCCCTGCAATTCCGGCATCAAATCGCTCGGTTTTGCGCGATGAAAAGCGCCAGCGGCAATAAACAGGATGTGATCCGTCTTGACATAGCCGTAGCGGGTCTTGACGGTCGTGCCTTCGACAATTGGCAGCAGGTCGCGCTGGACGCCTTCCCGCGAGACATCAGGCCCGTGGGCCGATCCGGTCGCTGCAATCTTGTCAATTTCGTCGATGAAGATGATCCCCGAGTTTTCAGCCAGCTCGATAGCTTTGGCCTGCATTTCCTCCTTGTTGACGAGTGCCTCGACCTCTTCTTCAAAGAATAGCTTTCGGGCTTCCTCCACGGTGACTTCACGACGTTGAGACTTCTTTCCGGAGAACAGTCGTTCCGTAAAATTTTGAAAATCGATATCAATTTGTTCGAGGCCCATCCCCGTTACAAAGAACGGCAATTCTTTCTTTTCTGTCACAACCTCGATCGTTCGAGAATCGAAAACTCCCTCCCGCAGCAATTGACGCAATTTGGCTCGAACCCGGTTTTTGCGGCCTGTCTCGTCGGACGGAACCAGGTTGTTCCAGTCCTCAGGCAATTTCATCAGAATGTCGAGAATTCGGTTTTCGACACGTTTCTCGGCCTCATCCTTAAATTTTTCCCGAAATTCCTGGTACACCAGAGAGACAGCATTATCGACGAGATCGCGAACCATGCTTTCGACATCTCGCCCAACGTATCCAACTTCCGTATATTTTGTGGCCTCAACCTTGACGAATGGGGCACCTGTCAGGCGTGCCAGTCTTCTTGCGATCTCAGTTTTTCCGACACCCGTCGGCCCGATCATGAGAATGTTTTTCGGTGCAATCTCGGCACGGATTTCAGGCGGAAGTTGTTGGCGTCGCCAGCGATTGCGCAAGGCGATTGCGACTGCCCTCTTGGCCACAGTCTGTCCAACGATATACTTATCCAGTTCAGCAACGATCTGGTGTGGTGTTAAACACGACACGAAATTTCCTCCACAATCAAACTTCGATTGGTGTAAACGTCAATCTCAGCCGTGATTTCGAGAGCCGCCTCGACAATTTCTCTCGCCGATAAATTGGTGAACCTCAACAGGGCGCGTGCTGCCGCGACAGCAAACATGCCCCCGGATCCGATTCCAAGGATCCCGTCGGATGGCTGAAGGACATCACCCGTTCCACTGAGCAAGAGCGTGTGCTGGGAATCCACAGCAATAAGCATGGCGTCCAGGCGTCGGAGTGCCCGGTCGGTTCGCCATTCTTTGGCAAGCTCCGTTGCCGCGCGAGGCAAGTTGCCGGGAAACTCTTTCAGTTTGGTCTCGAACCGTTCAAACAGGGCCATCGCGTCCGCGGTACTTCCGGCAAATCCTGTCAGGACCTTACCATCTGCTAATCGCCGAATTTTTGCGGCATCGGCTTTAAGGATCGTGTTGCCCAGGCTGACCTGCCCATCGGCACCGATGGCGACACTATCGCCACGTCGTACGGCGAGCACCGTTGTTCCTTTGAGTTTCATGAGTCCATCCGAACCAAAGCTCGTTTTATGAAGAAAACACGCCGGCATGGCCGGCGGATCTTGGAAGCATCTTTAAATCTGAATGGGACCGATTCATTAAGTAAGCGCCAAATGAGGTAAAACGTCAAGCGGTCATCAGAGAACGCATGACGGCAAAGGTGAAATTCGCGAAGCAGATGTGCAGCCACGCCTTCCAGGCGTAGAACTACTGCTGCTGCGAAGAATACCCTGATTCTCGGCGAGACTTATCAGGGACACTTGTGCGACTACCGCATCAATGGGCCAATGATATCGGTTGCGCAGCAGTTGAAGGGGTATTTTTTGGCAACGAGATTGACATCATCCAGTGTGATCGAGTCAACAATCTTCAAGTCATCTTCGACAGAACGATATTCCCCTATTGTAAGACGTTCCGAACCGATGGCAAACAGTCGAGATAAGGGGCGCTCAGCCGCTAGCACAATTGCTGACGCAAACTTATTCTTGACGCGATTCAGCTCTTCTGGTGTCACGCCATCTGTCTCAACCTGATCGTAGAGCTTTCGTAATCGGTCCAGGTTTTCGGTCAGCATCTCCGGATCACAACTCAAGAATGTTACGAAGACGCCAGCATCTTCATAGCCTTCGTAGTTCAGGGAGATACTGTCGGCCCTTCCCGAATCGATAAACTCCCAATAAAGTCGGCTTGCCGAGCTTTCGCCAACAATCGCCGTCAGGAGTCGAGCGGCAAATCGCTCTGTGGCGGTGCCCGGTGGAGCTTCCGCGATTTGGATAACGTACTGCTGAGTTGCCGACGGTTTGTGGTGCCAGCTAGTCCCAAAAGATGGGTCTGGCCGAATCTGAACGCGATCATTTTCCTCCGAGCTGATGTTGCCACAGTATCGTTCTGCCAGTGCAACGAGCTTCTCGAAGTCCACACAACCGGTACTGCCAATGATGATGTTTCTTGCCGAATATCGTTGTTGGTGGAATCTCCGCATGTGTTCTGGAGTGAGGCTCGAAATCGACTCGATCGTCCCCAAAACACTCTGTCCGAGCGGATGTGTGTTGAAGAAGCGGCTGCGACAGATCTCATCGACGCCGTAGGGCGGCTGATCAAGATACATGCGAATTTCTTCAAGAATGACCTGTTTTTCGACTTCGAAATCCTGGGGACGAATCGCCGGTTGAACCAGGGCGGCAAGCAACTCGAAGGCCTTCTCCGCATATTCCGGCAGAACGGATGCATAATATACTGTGGAGTCATATGACGTCATGGCATTGTATGAGGCACCGATTTCGTCGAATTCACGATTAACGTCCTCCGCGGTACGCCCTTCTGAACCCTTGAAGGCCATGTGCTCCAGGAAGTGGCTGATCCCGGAGATTTCACGTGATTCGTCGCGGGCGCCGACTCGCACGAAGAATCCCAGGGCGGTGGAAAAAGCCGATGGTGAGTATTCGGCAATGATTTGCAAACCATTCGGCAGGGTATAACTAGAGAACTTCACGCGGCACCTCCAGAGCGTGTGGTCCCAATGTAACGATCGTAAAGTCGGAAGGTGGGCTGTCGGCGAGAAAGCGATTGACATCGTCCGTCGTTAGCCCATCGACTGCCTCCTTTAACTCAGTCACGGACCGAATCCGACCGAGAAAAACCCAATCATTAATAAGCGATCTGGCCCGCGAAACGCTGGATTCCTGCTGGAAGACGAGGTGACTCTTCAATTGAACCTTGACCCGCTGTAACTCCTCAGGCTGGACACCGTTCTTCAATCGCTGAATCTCGGTCAGGAGAACGTCCAGAGTTTCCTGTGCCCGTTCTGCCGTCGTGCCTGAATAGCAGAAAACCGACCCCATGTCTTTGATCACATGATATGTTGCTTGAACGGTATAGCACAGACCGCGTTTCTCTCGAACCTCGGTAAAGAGCCGGGCACTGGTTCCCCCAGATAAGGCTGCCAATGCGGCCCGCGCTTGGAAATAACGCGGATCGTCATACGGGACGGACCGGTACGCAATACCGATATGGGTCTGTTGCGAATCAAAGGGGATGTGCCGCACTTGCTCCCGTTCCCATCGCCAAGCAGGTGGTGACGGCGCAATACCCCTCCAGCCCTCGAATAGATTGTCCACAAGGGCAACGGTGTCATCCCAGTTGAATCGCCCGGCAACGGAGAAGATCGTGCCCTCAGGTCGAAAATGCTGATCGATGAAGTCCCGAACATCCTGCCACTCGATGGCTGTGACCGTTTCTTCTTCACCCTGTGTCGATCGGTTCCAGGGGTAAGGGAAGAATCGCCGTCGAAGCTCTCGTCGTAATTTGACCTCGGGAAGGTCCCGATCGGCTCGGATATCCTGAATAAGTCCGAGCCGGGCTGGTTCGAGTTCCTCCCGTGGTATATGAGGGCGCAAGATCACATCCGAAAAAATGGCAACAGCGTCCGGCAGGCGGCTCGCCCGCATGGTTGCTGTCAGCAAAATATGTTGACGACTGACGGCTTCAGACCAGATGATGCCGAGGTTTTCGAGTTCTTCGAGAAACTGCCGCGAGTTGCGATCTCCAGCTCCTCGAAGAATCATTTCCGTCGTGAGGGACGCCAGACCGGCGCGGCTTTCCGGATCAAACGCGCTGCCTGCTGGAATGGCGACGGCAAATCCAACAGAATCCAACCAGGGCATGCTTTCCCCCAGAAGGATAAGGCCGTTGTCGAATCGGTGAACATACTGCGAGTCCTGATGCGGCGCCACAGAGAACGTATCCTTGAAAAATTTCTCAACGAAATGTGGTTTGCACGATGATTTACCGTTCCCGAGACGGTGTGCAGCGGGAACGTTGATCCTGGCCAAACGGTGTCCAAAATTCATGAATATCTCTATAATATAAGTTGGCCCGGTTAACGGTAAGGTGAGTCATGAGTTCGTCCCAAAACGATCGTATTGCAGGCAAAAGCCCGAATAATCGGTCGTTTTGGCACGGACTCTGCGGTTATCAGCTGAAGCTGAGGTTACGATTCCTGGCGATGTATCAACCGTAGAGTGTCTTTAGAAATGGCTGAGTTTTCTTCTGAGGACTCCCGCATTGCGGAGTTCGAATCGCGGATCAATTATCAATTTCGGAATCGCGAGCTTGCCCATGTGGCGCTGACCCATGCGTCGGGGGCCGACAACCGACTGCACTCGAACGAAAGGCTCGAATTCCTGGGAGACGCAGTTCTGGGCTTGATTGTCTGCGAAATTCTTTACCAGCGATTCCCTCAGTTGACGGAAGGGGAATTGACAAGGCTCAAATCGATCGTTGTTAGTCGTGCAAGCTGCGCATCCGTGGCACGCAGCCTCGGTCTCGCCGATTTCCTCATAGTGGGAAAGGGTCTGGCTTCCCAGACAGCATTACCATCGTCTTTGCTGGCTGCAGCGGTGGAAGCCGTGATCGCTGCGGTTTATTTGGATGGCGGTCTGTCGGCAGTTCAGCGATTTATCGAACCTCTGCTGATTCCGCGGATCGAGGCCGTTGCGGAGGATCGTGTGGGCGAGAATTACAAGTCCTTACTTCAGCAAGTTAGCCAGAAGACCTGGGGAGCCACTCCAGTGTATATCCTGCTGGACCAGCGAGGGCCAGATCACAGTAAGTATTTCAAGGTGGCAGCGCAGATTGGCGGAACGAGATATCGACCGGCATGGGGACGCAGCAAGAAAGAAGCAGAACAGCGGGCCGCATGTAACGCCATCTATGAGATAAATCATTTGCCGCCGCCTTGCCCAGATCAGCTTGGACCGGCTAACGAAGATGGTCATGTGGATTTTGCCTTCCCGCCCCAGAATCACAGTCTATCCGAATCAGGAGACCAGTAGGAAGTACCGTGGCAGGTCCCACACTGCGACGCAAATGCTGCAAAGAATTCCTGGCTCTGATTCGCTCCTTTCGCTTACTGGCGAGCCCCATCCTGTTGAGGAGGCATGCCTCATCGCGAACACGCCTATGGCCATGGGATCTTGTGATAAAAAGTGAGAATTTGCCGGATAGTAGAAATGCATAACAAGAGAAAACTCGCCATTGTCATGCTGTCAGGAGGGCTTGATAGTTCCCTGGCTGCCCGAATTCTGCAATTGCAAGGATTTGAAGTCGTTGGTCTGAACGTTCGTCTTCCGTTTCATCACAGCGTCGCAATGGCGATTCGAGCAGCAAGGGATTTAGGGATTTCGCTCGTCCTGCGCGAGGTTGAAGACGATTATCTTGAGATCCTCCGGTACCCCAAACATGGCTATGGTCGCGGGGCGAATCCATGTATCGATTGCAGAGCGTACATGTTGCGGATGGCCGGACATCTAATGCAGGAATTGAATGGTATGCTCATTGCCACAGGCGAAGTCGTGGGACAAAGACCGATGAGTCAGAAACGTCGCGATCTGGGGATCATCGCCCATGAGGCGGGGCTTCAAGGGTGGGTCCTCCGGCCACTCAGTGCCAAGCTTTTGCCTCCCACAATTCCTGAACAAGAGGGATGGGTGGATCGTGACCGCCTTTACGACTTCAGCGGGCGAAGTCGAAGAGAACTTAAGGCCCTGGCACGACAACTCGGTCTTCGCCACATCCCGGATGCAACGGGCGGTTGCAAGCTGACAGAAGCGAATTTCGCCCCAAAGGTCTTTGATCTGCTCGACCATCAACATGATGCCACACTTTGGGATTGCGAGCTTCTGACTCTCGGACGCCACATTCGCTTGAATGAACAGACGAAACTGGTGATCGGCCGGGACGAAAGTCAGAACACAGCTCTCCGCCGGTTATTTGAACGAAGGAAACGCGAGGATTGTCTCTTCATAAGCCCAGCAAACTTCCTCGGACCGCACGCAATACTCATCGGTCCAGCAACGCCTGCAACCATGAAAGAAGCCGCCCAGGCGGTCGTTCGGTACTTTCATCGGCCGTTGCCCGATCCGGTGGAGTTTGAAATCCTCGGACCTATGGGAGCAAGTCGTTTGTCGTGGGAAAGAGAATTGCTGACAAGTTCAGCACGGCATCCACCGGGTTGACGTTTTTCTAATTTGAGCGAGTGGCAATTGCTTGTCGATATAAGTCCATTATCTCTCGCAGATTAACCTTAACATACGGTTCGTCGCATGCCGGCGTCGATCGACCTGCATCGGCAACCCACATATCCAGAATCTCTGGCAACATGATGGCATTGTGCAAGTTGGACGACATAGCCACCGGTCGCTTGATGATGTCAATCATAACGGGAACGTCAATCTTGCCGTAGAATGCCTGGAGCCGTTCGCTCAAAACTCTTGCTCGTTCGTCTGCCGAAATCAATACGGTATCTTCAGGTACGTGGGGCAAGAGGGGATGCTGCTCGCCGGGACGCAAGATGAGAACCTCTTCGGGCACCGCCCGAACGGCTGCCAGATCCCCCGTTTTGTCGCTGAAGACGTAGTAATACTCACATGTCCGGCGGGTCGTTTTGAGAATTTCAAGAGCCTCCTGGACCGTATTGGCACGTTCCATAATCTCGCGTAAAAGGAGTGTCATCGGCATGCCATCCCAGTTGCCTTCTCCACGTCCTCCCATTTCTCCCACGGCAAGGCCTTTTTCGTTCATTGCGGTGACAGTCCCGACCAGACCGGAATACCCGGCACTCATCCATGCATGGCGCCCTTCTGGAATAAACACCTGGACTGTGGCACACCCCTGCAAATTGATATCCCGCATGTAGTCGAGGACACGCGCATGAAGGATTCGGCCATCCTTGCTTGCCTTACCTCGAACGGCCACTCCGCTGCAGTGAAATCTTTCTGGAAACAAATTGGCGTATCGAGCGTCGCGCTGCGACACGCCGGCGGCTTGGGCGAGGGCGTCTATTTCTGCAAAGTACCGATCGGGAATGAACGGCTGTGTCCTGCGGTGGATCTCATCCATCTGCTCAAGGAACCACACACCCGACTGGACAGAGTCAAATGCCCCGACCCCGTATAAAACACGGTCCACCAGATAGCGAATTTGATTAGCCAACAACACTCCGTGCGCTTTGCCCATCTCTTCTGGCGTCCCACTGACGACCAGAATTGTCTTTCCTTCCCTGCGGGCAAGCAGACCATGACCGTCGGGAGTCACGCGAAGGATCTGATAAGATTGTCCGGATTCATTTTCTCGCGCAGCTTGCTGCTGAGTTTGACCCTGCGACCAGCCCCCGGCAGGACAGAAACAAGGAACAAGTGCTGAACCAAAGACAGCGCAAATGGCAACAATCCACGGGATCCAACGGTCACGAATTATGGCCAACACGGTGTTCGGACTCCCAAATTTCAACGCTTCTTTCAAAGCCAGACGACGATGGAACCTAAACGTTGCGCAGGGTTTAACTATGCTGAAAAAGGATCCTGTTTTGTTTCGTTTGTTTCCTCGGAATCGCTTTCGCTGTCAGGACAAATCATCGTCTAGGGTACCATCTCCGCCAGAAAATTGATCACCGCTCCGTACATACGGTAAAGGTCGCTTCGGGAAACGGCTTTCTTAGGCTTGTCCGAGGGTGGAACAAACACTTGAGCCGAAACAGGGGTGTCAATTTGCCAGCCTGCGATCTCCACATGGATCTGTTGCTCCACCCCTTCTAATCGAACCACGTGAGGAATACTCCCCGATGTTGGATATTCCAATCGCAGCGCCAGCGGATTCTTTGCATCGGTAGTTGAGACTACAATAGTCCGCGTCTCCGCCTCCTGTTTCTCTTCTTTAATGCGAATCAAGGCCTCGAGCGCGGCCGGACTCGCAGACAATCCCGAGATAGCCAGGATTGCAAATCTTGCCCGCTCCAGGATCGAACTGTTAACAAAAACCAAAGGAGATTGCGGTTCTTTCGACGCTTCGGGTTCTCCAACAAACACCAGTCCACTCCTGGCCATCAACCAGGGATAATCGCGTTGCCCTAACATGAATTGTCCGAAGCCGCTGGCCCGAGCTTCGATACGAAACCGCTGGCCATGTCCTCGGATGAGAAGCAGACTATATTCGTCACGGTCGATATGCACCTTGATTTGGCCAATATGCGCGCAATTCTCGGAAGGTTCCCGGAGATAAAACGCCGTAAGTTGCTGAATTGTGTTAGAGATCAGTTGAAGCGGTGTGGTCGTCTCGGATAAGGATTCCTCGGTGCGAAGATCGGATGGCAAATCGGATGCAAAAAAGACAACCATTCTATCCAGAATGCGTGGCAGGGCCGCGATCGCCGTGTAATGTCCTAGGTCGGGCAACCATACCACACGCTCCGAGATTCCCAGTGCCTCGGCCAGTTGTTCAGTACAGATGCGCGGGATCACTTCATCTTCTGCCGCATTAATCATCAGAACCTGACCTTGCTGGGCGCGATCTTTAAGTGAGTTCGCATGGGAAAGCGGATCGACTTCACCCAGCGTTTTCCAAATGACATCCCGTTGTTCATCGCCTAAACTGGCGATAAAGTGCCGCAGAGGAGCTGCTTCCCGGGCAGTTTCGACGATCTGTCGCAAGTTGCCCCCTGCCAGGATCAATCCGGCCTTGTACACGCGGGGTTCCCGTTCGGCTGCCGATGCTGCGATGATTGCCCCGAGGCTGATTCCGGCCACCCCTATATGCTGGGGATCGACCTCAGGCCGCGAGGCAAGAAAATCCACACCGCGCCGCACTTCGAGGAATGCCTGTTCCAGGACCGCGATAAATCGCTGGGGATCGCCAAGAATTCGATAAGGGCCATCGCTTGCACCCCTGGGTCCGTAATAGGGCAGAGGAAAGACGATCGCGGGGACCCCACGAGAGGCTAAGACCGAAGCCAACATCCGCACCAATTCCAGGCTGCCATCCAGGATATGAAGGCAAATCACGGCCGGATGCCTGACCTGCGCCGCTGTTACTGACTTTGGCAAGTAATACTCGACGGGAATGATGTTATTTTGAGGCAGATCGCAAACCACCGGTGACGGATATCGAAGGTGTGCAACGAGACAATGTTCTTTCACCTCGATTTCAACAACCTCATAGGTAAACGGCTTTCCGTCGAAGGTGTCTTGCACCGACAAGACCTGGCCTGGGACAAGATTGAGCGGTTCTCCCTCGAATCCAACCGCGATTTCACAGGTGCCCAGCGCAGCCAGCAAACAGCCCAGACTCGCGACAGACAAGATTCCGCACCGTAACTTCATATGCCAGCTTTCCTCAAATAATCGTCAGTCTCATCGAATACAACGGAAATTGCATCAACCATCAGTCATGCCGTTTTATAGCTCAGAATTGAAGTTCCTTCATGGCGATGTCATGGCTACCGATCGAAAATCACAAAGGGGAATCCCTGCTTTGGAATACACCAATTTAGGACATTTGGTTTCGGTTTGCCAGAGAAATAACGGCGGAAGTTAAAGCCAGGGCCAAGCCTGGCGGGAATATAACGGACGCGACAAGCGCGTCCCTCCGAGCGAACCTGACAAGCAGGTCCCTCCAAGAGTACATTCGGAGGGGTACGCCTGTCGTGCCCGTATCGGAGGGGCGTGCTTGTCACGCCCGCCGAAGCTGAAAAACCAGGAAAAGCAATTGCTTCAGAGCAGGCTTTCCAGGACTTCGGCCGGCGCCGGGCCATAGCTGAAAGGTTCTATGCTACAGGACGCTCGCCCCTGGCTCAAGCTCCGCATGGCGTTCGAGTATCCGAACAGATTGGCCAACGGGGCATGAGCTTCGATGACGGTATTCTTGCCCCGAACCGTCGTTCTCACGATCTCGGCGCGCCGCTGCTGAAGATCGCTGAGGACGTCGCCCACATATTCTTCCGGAACTGTGACCTCCAACCGCATGATTGGTTCCAGGAGTACGATGCCGGCCTCGCGCAGGGCCTTGTCGAAGGCATCTGCCGCTGCAAGCCGAAAAGCAAGCTCGTTGGATTCGGTCTCGTGCACCTGTCCCCCCACAATGGCAACGCGAACCTGCATGAGGGGAAAACCAAATAGACCGCCACCTTCGCCCTGCTGTTCAAGGACCTCAAGAGCCGCTTTAAGAAATGGCGGAGGCAAAGCGTCTCCACATTCCACAGTCACAACGACAGGCTTGGGTGACTTCGGAAATGGCTCCATGCGAATAGCCAATTCGGCCCAAAGCGACTGTCCGGCCACCGTCCGATGGCAATGCCCGACAACTTCGACACTCTTCTCGACTGTCTCCCGATAGCTGACACGGGGCTTTTGCACCCGAACCTTCAGATTGTATTCACGAACCAAACGATGGGTGATGATTTCGAGATGCAATTCCCCCATCCCACTGATAATAATTTGGCCTGTTTCCTCGCTCTCCTTGTAACGGAACGTGGGGTCCTGCCGCTTCATCAGCTCAAGAACTTCGATCAGTTTTTTCCGCTCCGCTGTTGTTTCCGGCTCGATGGCAACATCGATCACCGTTTGCGGAAAGACAATTGGTTCCAACAGAATAGGATGCTTGGCATCGCACAGCGTGTCGCCGGTGACTGAATGCCTCATACCCATGATCCCGACAATGTCTCCGGCCTCCACCGATGGAATTTGTTCGCGGCGGTCAGCCTGGATTCGCCAAAGCTGGGGGACGTTCTCCTTTTTGTTCTTTCCTGGATTGAGTACGCGACTATTTGCGGTCAACTTGCCGGAATACACCCTGACATAGTCCAAATCGCCGTACCGATCAGCCTGGACTTTAAAGACAAGCCCGCAAAACGGTTCTTTCGCATCGGGCTTTCTCACAAGCTTCTTGTTCGGGTTTTCCGGGTCCGTTCCTTCGACGGGCGGAACATCCGCGGGGCTTGGCAGATAATCGACAACAGCGTCGAGCACCGGCTGAACCCCAATCCCATGAAGCGCCGTTCCGCAAAGGACGGGAACAATCATGTTTCCGATCGTGGCCTGACGGATCACGCTGCGAATTAGCTCTTCCGGAACAGGTTCTTCCGTCAAAAGAAGTTCAGTCAAACGGTCGCTATAGAGCGCTAACTGGTCCAATATCTGGTGCCGCCACATCCTGGCGTCGTCCAAATATTCAGGCGGGATCTCCTCTACGATGACCTGCGCTGAATGCTTGTCTTCAACAAACTTCAAGGATTTCATTGTGATTAGGTCGATGATGCCACGAAAAGCGTCGTTGAAATGCGCAGGGCCGCTACCGATAGGCAGATTAACCGGGATAGGACGACATTCCAGACGTTTTTCAATCTCCTCTAACGTCCCATAGTAGTCGGCCCCTTCCCGGTCCATCTTGTTGATGAAAGCGATCCGCGGCACATGATATTTGTCGGCCTGCCGCCACACGGTTTCACTTTGGGCTTCCACTCCCTCTCGCGCACTAAAAACGACGACCGCCCCATCCAAAACGCGGAGTGACCTCTCCACCTCGGCTGTAAAGTCCACATGGCCGGGCGTGTCGATCAAATTGATGTGAACGTCGCGCCAGTCGAATGTGACGCAAGCCGCCTGAATTGTAATACCGCGTTCCTGTTCTTCGGGATCGTAATCGGTTACCGTGGTGCCCTCGTCAACAGAACCTGGGCGATGGATGAAATGGGCGTAAAAAAGCATCCGCTCGGTGAGGGTCGTTTTTCCCGCATCAATATGAGCAACAATCCCGATGTTTCGAATACTATGGATGTCACGAGGCATTTCAACACACCACACTATGAAGTATCACGAACCTTCAATGAGGTCCATCGAGCTTATCGGAAACGCTTTCCAGGTCCTGTCCAAACAGTGTTTTGCTATCAATCATCAAATCTGCGCAAAAAGAACACCGCACCGAAAGCATCGGCGCGGTGTTACGAATGCGTTCGAAATCACCACGCGAAATGCGCGAATGCCTTGTTGGCCTCCGCCATGCGGTGAACGTTTTCGCGTTTGGTGATGGCCGCGCCTTCCTTCTTGTATGCCGCTTCGAGTTCGGCAGCGAGCCGTTCATACATCGGCTTGCCTTTTCGTTCCCGGGCTGCCTGGAGAATCCAGCGAATCGCCAACGACTGTTGTCGCTTTGCATTGACCTGCATCGGCACCTGATACGAGGCCCCACCGACACGCCGCGATCGAACCTCGATGTTCGGTTTGACATTCTCCACGGCTTCAGTAAACACCTCAATCGGGCTACGATCGGGGATTCGTTCCCCGAGAACATCCAGCGCTTTATAGAAAATCTCTTGCGCTACCGTCTTCTTGCCGTTCCACATCATGCAGTTGATGAACTTGCTGGCAAGTAAAGAACCGTATTTCGGGTCTGGCTTGAGAATCGCCTCGCTGGCAGTTTTCTTACCCATAATTCAAATCCGAAAACCGTGTTTGTTCCTCTAATGTCCCCACCGAAGAAATAATTTGCGTAAACCTTACCATCACTTATTCGGTTTCTTGGCACCGTAACGGCTCCGTGCCTGCCGTCGGCCCTCAACTCCTGCGCAGTCCCGCGTCCCACGAACAACCTGATAGCGAACACCAGGCAGGTCGCGAATTCTTCCACCACGAACAAGAACGATCGAGTGTTCCTGAAGGTTATGGCCCTCACCGGGGATGTAGACTGTGACCTCTTTTCCGTTGGTCAAACGAACCCGCGCAATTTTTCGCAGGGCAGAGTTGGGCTTTTTCGGCGTCATCGTTCGGACCACCAAACACACGCCCTGCCTTTGCGGACAGCCATCCAGTGCCGGCGCCTTGCTGAATTTCCGTTTCGGCTTTCGTGGATTTCGTACAAGTTGGTTGATGGTAGGCATTTGTCAATTGTCTCTCGGATCTCTCTCGGACTGACGACAACTTTTTTGTCAGCTCAGTCCTGCTAAAATAACGCTTTCACCAAAAATCTAACCTCTCGCCTTCTCGATCACAGGCGAGGTCTTTTTGCAAACGGGTTAACCTTTTAACTTACCGGCTAACGGGTGTGTGTCAAGGGACACCGGCGTGAAGTCCAACCGCTCCGCAAGTGTCGCGGAAATAGGAGCCAGCATCCGAGATTAAAGCCGAGACTAACTGGCGCTTGCATGTTTCGTACGGTGTCTGCGAAGATTTTTTAGGAAATGGCTAACACCAGATCGCCATGGGTCACGGCAAGGGACGTACACGCCGCGGGCAAAGGGGGCTAGTTATGGAAAGTGAACCCCCAGCTAACCCCAGGACGGTGGTAGTAATAATAGTGAGGGCGAGGGGGATGCGGCGGACCCCACCACCACCAGGGATCGCGCTCGTAAATGATCACCGGCGGTGGGGCCTCCTCTCGGATGACGATCGGCTGGCTGGATGACGGCGGCTGGCGGAGCGGGGCCTCTTGCATGGCCTTGATAACGTTGACACTCACCCCGGCCTGCTGAAGCCGAATAATGTCGTCGGAAGTTGGGGGTCTTGTCATTCCGTTGACTCGGATATGATTCACGATCAACTCTTCGCTGACGTTGGCCTGCGTCATGGCAATCACATCTTCAAAGGTGACCTGACCTCTTGGGATGTCTCGCCCCATTTGCTGGGCGATCAAAGCTCGGTTTCGGGCCTCCATTTCGTCCAGGCTATCGCCGATCGCTGATCCCGCGAGTGCCCCGACGCCGGCGCCAATAGCGGTCCCCGCCAGCGTGTTTCCGGCGGCGTTTCCAACAATTGCCCCTGTGCCTGCGCCGAGCAATCCCCCGAAGAGTGCTCCTCGATCAGCGTGCGTGCTGGCACATCCCGAACACAGTATGACGAGAAGCGAAATCCCTACCAGATGCCGGAAAGCGGCTATTACTCGAATCGGCATCATCCGTGAACTCCTGTCAGTAAGCCATCCATGATCGCAATTATTGAGCGAATGACAAAGCTGCATCAGATTAATAATCGGCAGTTCGCCGCGCTCAGCGAAACAGGATCGAAAATGTCAATTTGCGCAGAATAGAAAATTGATCTGCGTGCGTCAAGTGAAAATGGGATGACGGCTAGATTGCCTATTTTGGCAGGAAAGTGAAGGGTGCAACCGTCTCTACTATAAGAAGGCGTCAAATCCGGAGGCAAAAGGACCACGCAGAGCAAAATAAGGGTTCTCTTATTGTCCCCGAGGAAACGGGATTCTCAAGCCGTATTTTGCCGCCGCGATAATCGAACCTGTCTCGGAGACGATTTGGGTTTAACGCAGCAACGACGGGAGAACCGCCCGAAGCCAAGACGCAAACATGCAAACGCCCCCGTCTCCCCCGCAATTACCGCCTCCCGACGAGAATGAATCAGACACTCTTTTGGGGAACGACTGAGAAGAGTAAGATAACGCGAGGTGAAGGCAAAAATTCCATCCTCAAAAGCCGTTGATTCGTTGTTACTTTCCCTCTCTCAACTATTTTTACCTGAACTTATTTGAGCCGTACCCAACGGCCTCGGAGAAACAGTCTTGATAACTGGCGGAGCAAAACCTAAATCATGGCAGCGGTGGGTCATTTGGGGGCTATCTCTTTGTCTGATCGTACTTGTCGTCTGGGCAACACGGAGGACACTATCCAATGCCCTGGCCGAGTTTGACCGTGTGCGGAGCGAAGGCGGTCATATTGTCGTCTCTCCAACTTATTCGTTCCTCGCCGGATTGGTCTATTTTTTGGTTTTTTTCCCTGCCGCATGGTTCTGGTACCGAATCCTGAACTGGCTCGGACAAGAGGTTTCGTTTGCTCGGGCATTCCGGGCGTATTGTATCGGCCAACTGGGGAAATACATCCCGGGAAAGGCCTGGGTCGTGATCCTACGGGCGTCATTTGTTCAAGGCGAAGGGGTCCAACCGGCCATGGCTGCCGCAGGGGTATTCTTGGAAACGTTGACAATGATGTCGGTCGGGGCGGTTTTGGCCGTTCTGTATCTGGTGATTAATCTCGGAGACAATCCGCAATTGTTTTGGGTTGCCGGAGGACTATTCTTATTGGTGACTTTGCCCACCTTGCCGCCTTTTTTCCGTCCAATCTTGCGATTCATTGCCCGAAAAGGTGGGCGACAGGAGGTGCTCGCCGCTGTAGAACAGCTCGGCTTTGTCCGACTGGCTCAGGGGTGGTTGGCGATGTTTCTATTGTGGATCATGTTTGGATTAAGTCTTGGGCTGACCCTCAAGGCACTGGGTGTTAGTAGGGCAATGGAAGTGTCGATGATTCCCAACTTGGTGGCTGGGGTGTCGCTGGCAACCGTGGCGGGCTTTATCGTTTTGATTCTTCCTGGCGGATTGGGAGCGCGGGAATTTGTGCTTATTGCTGTTTTGACACCGGCGCTGAGTGGCCAAATGACCGGTTCGCCAAATATGTCTGTTGAATTAATCGCCGTCTTGGCGGCAGGGTTGTTGCGGGTGATTTGGCTGCTGACGGAGATCGTTGTTGCCGGTGTGTGTTGGCTGACTGTTATAGTTGCGCCCTTGTTGCGCGGTCTGCCGATGTCCAATCGTGTTCAGAATGATCGCACTCCGTCCATCTCATGCCGAGTTGAGGGACAAAAATGACGCGTGGAATATCGTTCGTCATACCTGTTTTGAACGAATCGCCAAGTCTTTTGCAACTCTATAAGGAAATCAGGGCGGTTTCCGAGTCGCATCATTACGACTACGAGATCGTTTTTGTGGATGACGGTTCGACAGATGATAGTTGGCAGGTCATCAAGAAATTGGCAAATGAAGACCCACGGATCAAGGCCCTTCGCTTCAGAAGGAATTTTGGCAAGGCGGCGGCCTTGATGGCCGGTTTTTCGCGTGCCACCAAGCCCTTTGTTTTGACCATGGACGCGGATTTGCAAGATGATCCGGCAGAGACTCCGAACTTTCTTGCGGAAATTGACAAGGGCGTGGACCTGGTGAGTGGCTGGAAGAAGGTCCGCCATGATCCGTGGCACAAGGTGCTTCCCTCGCGGGTCTTCAACTGGTTGGTTGGAGCAATGACGGGTGTCCGTCTTCATGATCACAATTGTGGCATGAAGTGCTATCGCAGAGAGGTGCTTCAGGAGATCACTATCTACGGAGAACTTCACCGATTCATCCCTGTTCTCGCGGGGGCACGTGGGTTTCGCGTCTCTGAGATCGTCATTCACCATCGTCCCCGACAATATGGACATTCGAAATACGGGGTCGAGCGGTTCATCAAAGGGTTTCTTGACTTGCTGACTGTGCGGTTTCTTACGGGCTTCGGGGTACGACCGCAGCATTTCCTGGGGAGTATCGGCCTGATCGCCTTTCTCATCGGAGGTCTGATCCTGACGTTTCTCGCAGTAGAGTGGGGGACGTCGCGAATCATTCCCGGGATGGGAGTGGTCTATCTCCGCGATCGCCCGATAGTCATCTACTCGCTGGGCCTGCTGCTGCTGGGCGCTCAGTTAATGAGCGTTGGTTTTCTCGCGGAGTTACTGACGGCTTATCACATCAAGCATGAAAAGACGTACTCGCTTGCCGAAGAGATTGGCCAAGGCCCAGCCGATGCCAAGCCTTGACGGATTCAAGCTTCAGCGGGCATGACGAGCATGCCCCTCCGATTCTCTTCTCGGAGGGACGCGCTTGTCGCGTTCGCTTTTCGGAGGGACCTGCCTGTCAGGTCCGCCTTTCGGAGGGACGCGCTTGTCGCGTCCGCTGCACAAAGTTGGATTATCCATTCGGTGTCGGCGGGCACGACAGGCGTGCCCCTCCGAATTCTCCCCGCGCAGGGACGCGATTGTCGCGTCCGCTTTTCGGAGGGACCTGCCTATCAGGTCCGGTGTACTACGTTGGATGATCCATCTCATTTCACCGGGCGTGACAAGCATGCCCCTCCGATTCCCATCCTCCCTTCACAGGGACGCGATTGTCGCCTCCACTGGGTCATATTGGATCCTCCGTTCCGCTATTGCGGGTACGCAAACCCCGAGCGACCTTCGGCAGCCTTGCTGTGGATTTCTGGCGTGATTGGGCTGCGCGCAGGTTTGGCGGGTTTCGTTTCCTCTTCGCCTTGATTATCCTAGAAGAGTTGGATACCTGCCTGAACAATTCTGCCTGAGTCTTTTGTCAAAAGAGACATCATGTTCTCTCAAGGTATAAAAGCATGAATGCCTCGTTTCGTGACTTCCAGCAGAGCCTCCCAGCCTCGCTTAGACACCAGCTTTTCTTTTTGATTATCGTCGCTTCTGCAGGCGTCATGCTGGGACGGATTATTGCGGTCGATTCGGTTGATGTCTATCAACTGGAGCGAAGGCGCTGGGAGGAGATTGATCAAAAAATTGACGCCCGACGGTCCGAGTTGGTGGCCAAAGGGGTCACTGGGGCGCGATTGGAAAAGGAGCTTGATCGGATCCGCCGTTCTTTGGAAAGTGAAGCGAGACTTCGGAGGCCGTTCCTCAGTGCTAATGACCGCAGTCGTTGGTGTACGGTCCGAGCGCTTGTCGAGCCAGAGATGCGGGTTCCTGGAGCGCCTTACGCTATCGACCGGGTCATCCAGGAACGTCTCTGGGACACAATCGACATGGTCAAGCATGATGGGCACTTGTATTCGAGTAAACCCCCGCTGTTTGCGACTCTGGTTGCTGGCGAGTACTGGTTGCTTTATCACGGATTGGGTTGGAGTCTCAAGAATAATCCGTACCAGGTGGCGTGGGTTGTCCTACTTACCTTTAACTGGTTGCCTCTGATCGTTTCTTTTTGTGTGCTCGTTCGCTTGATTCAACGATTGACGGATCATTTGTGGGCGCAGGTTTTTGTGCTTGCTAGCGCCTGTTTTGGTACTTACTTAACGACATTCGTCGTTACTCTAAACAATCACCTACTGGCTGCCGTTTGTGCCGTAATTGGCATGGAGCTTGCCCTTCAGATTCTCCAGGACGGTCGCCGTCAGGCCTGGCGATTCATCGTCCTGGGACTTGTCGCCGCGTTAGGGGTAACCCTCGAATTGCCGTCTCTTATTGCCTGGGCAATTCTGTCGGTAGTGCTCCTGGCAAAGGTACCCTCTAAGACGATTGTTTACTTTTTACCCGCAAGTGGTGTTATTGTTGCGGCTTTTTTTGTGACGAATTGGGTGGCCCACGGGTCCTTGGTCGTCCCCTATGGACATCGCTCCAACGAAGGCGGCGAGAACTGGTACGATTTCGAGTACGAACGCCAGGGCCGAATCATTCAGAGCTATTGGCGAAATCCCACGGGGGTCGATCGCGGTGAATCGTCTCTTGGCGTCTATGCGTTTCATGTCCTGATAGGACATCACGGGATTTTTTCTTTGACCCCCTTGTGGATTCTGAGCGTGATCGGGCTTGGGATTGGCTTGCGAGACCGTTCCTTCTCGAAGTGGCGGATCCTGTGGATCATTATCACAGTTATTTCCGTCGTCTGTCTCGCATTCTATTTGAGTCGGCCGGAAACCGACCGTAATTACGGTGGAATGACCTGCTGTTTCCGCTGGGTCCTCTGGTTGACGCCGTTCTGGCTGATTGCTCTGGTTCCTATCATCGATCGTTTGAGCGACTCCAAGCCTGGTCGATGGCTCGCCCTGATCGCGTTGGTCATATCCTGTGCCTCGGCGGCATCGGCAACCTGGAATCCGTGGACCCATCCCTGGTTATATCAGTGGTTGGAATCCCCCGGATGGATTCGTTACTAGCCCTCCGTGGTGATGATCAGATCACGATGAGCAAACCCGTGAACCAGTCGCAAGTGACGAGTCAAACAAGGGTTATCTCCACCTTTGTGACGACGGAGAGCATCCTGCAAATGAAGCTCACCATTTGCCTATTGCTGTTGTTGCTTTGGGCCAATGAGTCTGCTTTTTTAGCTTGGGCTGCGGAAGTGGCTCCTTCGGCCGATGGGGCCGGAATTGCCTATCATCCGGAATGGTATCGCGAGGTGTGGCCCTCGCAGCCCGGTCAATTGACCGAGTCAATTCTGGTGTCTTTGGAGCCAATCTCTGGAACATCACCCCCTGAAAGCGTCCAGCGGGAAAGCGACTGGTTTTTTCGGCGTATTGATGGCTCCTTCCGGATTCCGAAAACCTTTGCCCCACATCATGCACTCAAGTTAGGGCTAGTCAAACCCGAAGCTCTGACCATTCTTTTCCAGTCGAACGAAGATTGTATCGTATTTCGGTATTATCCCGATTACTGCCAATCCTGGGCGGCCTATCGAACATCCGTGGAAAAATCGGACGACGAGCGAACTTGGCAAGCGACCGCATTGGTGGCAACGGATCAGGGCAGGTATCGACGCAGCGGCACGGGAAGCGTCATCGTCTTTTGGGAGAACGGCAGCCTTGTTCTTGCACGGGGTGGGATGCGTTTGATGACGGTACCGTTTCGCGGTCAGCCCGAAGAAATACGATTGTCAGGGAAGACACTCCTGCGGGAGCTCCGCTGGCTGGATGGGGTCCCTCCCCCGCCTCTCGATCAGGAAAGAGTTTTCCCGGACGAATTTGCGACGCCGTTTTTCTTGAGTTCGGCCTTAACTGTCAATGGATCATTCCCGGCAAGTCAGCAATGGGAAAGGTGGGGCGGATCTAAAGATGTGACTGTTCAATGGGATGAAAGTGGCGAGATCACACTCGCTGCGGAGGACGCCAAGGAACGGGCGTATCTCGCCTTCCCGATTACCGTGAAAGGTGTTTGTGACATTATCTTTCGCGTCCGTGACGCTAGCCCCGGCACAGGTCTCTTTCTCGCTGATAGAGATCGTCGGCCGATCGGAGGATTGGGCTTTTACCGCCACACCCAGTCCGGAAGGCTTCTTTTCGGATTTCATTCTGCGCAAGATGACGGTTGGGAGCGCGGCATCGATCCCAGACAACCTTTAGCCCTGACGGACGGTTCCCAGTTCCTTCGTGTTACCATTGCTGCGGGAATAATGCGATACTGGGTAAGTGCCGACGGAAAGGTGTGGAGCCTCGTGGAACCGGCAAGCAATAATGTGGACCGACGCCCCGCCTACTGTGGTCTCTTTATTACCAGAGGACCACAAAGGAGAATTAGTCTTCGAGACATTTACGTGTACGAGGGAATGACCCCGTTGCCGGATAATCTTGTCAGGTTGACGGCGGAGGTACCGGGTAGTGTCGTTGCTGCACCGGATTGGGATCGCTGGTGTGAAGCGGTGATTCTCAATTGTCCGGATACGACAACCTTGCGCGACTGGCGTATGGCCTGTGCCTTTCGATCGATTGCGGAGAACCCACCGCCGCACGTCGGTCAGCGAGTTCTTGAACAGCTTTGGGATGACATCCTCGATTGCAACCTGTCACCTGCCGAAAAGTTGGCGTGCTCGGCTGTTTTCGCCCGATTGGTTTCTGTGAGTGATTGGGGAATCTACGAGCAATTGACGCCGCGATTTCGGCGCCTGGCATGGCAACTGGCGATCGAGGATCCGAATGGCGCTTTTACGACTGCGGTGGACCATTGGCTTCGCCTGCCCTATTGGGCTCAATGGCGGTTGCCCGTCTTCTTCCCCGATCTTTATCGCCACGAGATGTTCTCGGCCTTGGGAAGGAATGATGCGGAACAGTTACGCCAACTTGGGTCCCGCGTTCAGTGGGCGGCTGTCCCCGGCTGTGATGTTGTGTCAGACGAGCTACGATACCTAGGCCAATCGACGATGTCGCGGGTTCAGAGCGATGAGATTGGTCCGAGTCTGCCGAACAGTCAGGTTCGGCAACCTTTGGTCGTTGCGACAACTCGTTCGGTGTACAATTTTTCCCGGGAGATTGCGGATGCCCTGGCCAATGCTGATGATCAGCATGTGGCGCAATTGGTTTTGCTGGCCGGTCGAGAAGAGACGCAGGCGTTGTATCAAGATTTGCAAGACCGGAATCGTTGGAGTTCTTTTTCGCTATTTCTCCGTGATCTTTTCACAACCCGTCCGGGAGTGCGACAACTCGTCGTGGAAAAAGGTCAGGAACTGGGAAAAGTGCAATTGCGACAGGCACAATCGCTGGGACGGGAAGATTTGGCTGAAGGAGTCCTTTATCGTTTTCCCGACACACCGATCAGTGCGGAGGCGGCATTGTGGCTAGGAGATCGATATCTCGTTCTTGGAGATCAGGCACGCGCGGCAGCTTACTACGAACAGATTGGAGCAAACGCGCCGTCGCATGTCAGAAATGCGCTGATCGAGCGTGCAACGGTGTGTCCGGGCATCATGAAGTTGGCCGAGCGGGATCAGCAAACCGACCTGGGGGATGTTGTGCTCTGTGCCCAGGATACGGCGATCGTTGACCAGGACGTTGGTCGTTACCTCTCGGAGAGTCTTCGCAGTGACGAGAACACGTTTACGTTGAAGCCCCGCTTCGCGGTGGAAAGTCCCAGTATTCATCGGCCACAATCATTGCCCGAGCGGGAGTTCAACTGGTTGAAAGAGCAGGTGACCTTTTCGCCATTTGAGGATACTCTTGTGATGCATACGCAGGCGGATCTGCGTGCCTACACATGGGATGGAGCCCTGGTGTGGTCCCAGCAGTCCACCGTTTCATCTGATAATGCAGTCCGGGCAATGGTTCAGATGCGACCCCTCTTGTATTCGGATCGCATTATCGGTCGTCGTCTGACACAACGCGGCTCCGAGTTGGCCGCTTTGGATCTTTTCGATGGTCATGTTATTTGGACCAGGCAGGTGGGCGATCATGTGGTTTCCGATCCCTGGATTCAGGACGATCGTCTTTATGCGGTGGTCGTTACAGGCTCGGAGTTCGAGAGTTATCAACTCGTTTTAGTGTGTCTGGATATACGCGATGGGAGCGTTCGTCAACGCTGGCCATTGGTTGTTTTGTCGAACACACTCGATCAACCGGTTGAATCTCGGGTTGTTCCCATGGGACATCGTTTCCTCGTTCAAGCCAACGGTTGTTTGATGCTCTTCGATTGTCTTGGTCGCACTATTTGGCTCCGCACATTTCCCTGGATTTCTCCCGCGTCCTCCGGTTGGTGGCACGCGCAGTCCTGGTATGCCCAGTGGGATCCCAAACCTCTGATCGTTGGAGATAAAGTCTTCGTCAGTATGAGAGGTGGGTGGTTTGTGGCCTCTGTGGAATTGGAGACAGGAAGGTTACGATGGTACCAGCCTGTGGGCAATCTTCTGGGTTTGTTTGCTTACTCACGCGGAAAGCTATATCTGGAGACGTCAGCCGGCATGTGGATCGTGGACAGTGCAACCGGCCGTAAACTGGGAGAATATGACTGGCCTTCGAGAGCGGAAAAATTGGTCATCCCTCAATCTCGCCAGGTTATCACCTTCCGGATTCGTTCCGATCGGCGCAATCGTCAGCCGAAAAGTCTTTGTGTTGAATGCTTTCGTATTGATGACGGTCAATTTTTAGGCGGAACGGAATTTCCATTAGATGACCGTGACCTGGAATGGGTGGGACCGGTGATGAGCCATCTGGGCAAGGTGTATGTTTTTCTGGCTCGACCGAACAACCCTCAAAAGTTCGAGGTTTTTGAATTGGTTCCGGAAACGAGGAATACGGATGCGCCACATCCGAACCATATTGGGTTTCTGAAATAACAGGAGCCTGTGAAGGATTGGTCTATGTCTAAGCAGCGACAATTGTTAGTAGCGATTCTTGTAGTTTTTTTCGGCTTGTGCTATCAAACTTCAGCCATCTGGGCACAGGGGGAATGGGAAATCACGGAGGAAAGCCAAGCTGCCTTAGAGCGAGGGTTGGCCTGGCTTGCCCAAAATCAAAGGCCCGATGGGAATTGGGATTCGAATGACCTTGGCCTGGTGAGTACCGGTGTATTGGCGTTCCTGGCGGCGGGGCACCTTCCCGATCGTGGCCCGTATGGATCAACCGTTCGACGGGCTTTGGACTATGTGATTCGCAACGCTCAACCGTCGGGCTTGCTCAATATCGCCGAGGCCCGCCGCGGTACATACAATCATGGCTTATCCACCTTTGTTCTTGGCCAGGCCTATGGCATGACCAATGATCGGCGACTCGGTCCGCTTCTTGATCAGGCTTTGAAGGTGGTCCAGGAAACCCAGTGTCGCGACGGTGGCTGGGATTATGTTCCCAAGCGGCAGCAACAGGGACACGATTTGAGCCTGGTCGTGATGCAGGCGCTCGCTTTGAGGAGCGCCGTGGACAGCGGTTTTGAGATTTCTCCCCAGGTCGTCCAGGCGGCGATTCGTTGTGTTCGCGAACATTACACGCCGAAGAATTGCAGTCGCGATGCCCCCGAAGAGGAACAAAAACGACATCCCGGTCAATTCACTTATAGTAAAGGTGGCGGTAACGCCACAATCGCAATGGCTGCCGCCGGGGTTGTCTGCTTGCAAGAGTTTGGCCAATACGAGGACTGGCGGATCGGCAAGAACATGGATGTCATTCGGGCGGCTATTCTTGAGGCAACTCGCGATGGGCGTCCCCGTCGGGAACGTCGGGCACCGTTCGATCCATACACGCTGTACTATGTGGCCCAGGCACTTTATCAGGTCGGCGGCGATGCCTGGCGAGAGTGTTATCCACCCCTCCGCGATGGCGTTGTGGCCAGCCAGGTCCGTGACCCAGATAACCCCTCGCGAGACGGGATGTGGATTGCACAGGGGCATGTCGGTGGTCGCCCCGGTGACCTGTATATGACGGCGGTCTGTTGTTTTGTCCTGGCCATTCCCAATCGTTATTTACCCATCCTCCAGGAAGGCCGAATCGAAAGCCTCCGCGAACAGTTTGCCAATGCCCCGTAAAACTTCCCATTTAAAGCCACAATAACATATGTCAGTGATGCCACGACTTCCCGCTGGCAGAGTCCGGAGGCTGTGCACGTGAGACTTGTAGGCAAGGCGGCCGCAAGGAGCAAAATGAATGGACGATCTTATCCTCACCTTTGTAAAACGGCCACTCAGCACCGTGTCATTCGGCATACGGACGGAGGCACATCCTGTCTAATGTGGAAACCCATAAACCGGCGAAATCGCAGAGGCGAATCGCGATTTGTCCCTCCGAATGACGTGCTGACATGTTGAGCGATTTCTTCGCACCGATCACTCTTTAAGGACCAAATCGATACACAGCACCGCCCCCAGAATCAGTTGCCGTACCGGATGTTCTGGTGGTACGGTCTCGGCAATCTGGAGGATGTAACTGTCAGCTGTTGTGAAAAGTTCTTTGCTCAGGCCCGCCCATTTCTTCGTGACCTTCGCCAATTGAACACCTTCGTATTCAAATGAGAATTCCCAGCCCGTCCATTTACCTTTGAGAAGGCAGACTTCTCGATCTTGAGCATCAAGAACACGGAAGGCTCCGCCAATCGAAAAAAACTTTTGCTTAAAACCACCAACAATCTCATCGTGATCGTCCCGGACATAGACCTTTGAAAGAAACAGAGTCCAACCTCGGTGGACTCTAAGGACCTGCTGGCCGTCGGGATCACGAACGATACTCTCAAACGGCGTCATCCGTTTATAGTCTGTGAACCGAAGAAGCTTTGTCACAAACCCCAGATTCTCTTCCCGACACGTCATCAGAAGGTTTCCCGATTGGGGATCGTAAATGTCGTAATTACTCGCGGCCTTGAATATCCCGACATGTTCTTTGACCAAAAAAAGATTGTGCTGCTGCAGAAGTTGGTGCATTGCCGGGACTCCACGTTCGGTTGTTAAATAAGCTTCACATGCTACGACAAGACTGTGGCTCAATATACGGGATAACAGGGAACACGTGAAGCCCAACCGCCACCACAAGACATCGCCAGCACAAGTCCCTCAGTGGCCACCATCTCGGACCAGATGCCCAGCCCAAATTCTGCCACGGGTTTCAAGGCACCGCAAAGCGCGACGCAACAAATCAAACCGCATGAAAATGTGTGAAGACGCGCCACTCGCTTGCGTCAACAGAGACAGACAAGGCCATACTTACGCCGTTTACCCAGAACAACCCTGCACCGGCGTCCGCTTGCTCACGCCTCTTGGGCCCAGAGGATGGGCCTTGAAGCGCGGTAAAAAGGCGCCGGTCGGATTCGAACCGACGAATGGCGGATTTGCAATCCGCTGCCTTAGCCGCTTGGCTACGGCGCCAAACTTTGTTTAAAAGGTTGTTGCGTGATTAAAGAGCCGCATCTCACTTCTCGCATATTATGGCGCCACTCGCGCCATAAGGCAAGGGCCGGTGACCACCTTACAGGCTATTGCCGATCGTGGAGAACCGGTTGTTGTGAAGAGGTCTCTGAGACTCCTTCAACGAGTATTTGAGTTTGGCGTGCGGGAGATCTTTGTCTCCTCAGCTGCTTGAAGAAACTCGAAGCCATCCACAAATTCCCGATCACCGTTAGCGAAACGTTCCAGGGTCTTCTCTTCAACAGTAAATGCGGCGGCGTAGTTCTTACCGTCTGGCGTCGTCATCACATAGTAAATCCAATGGATGGGCACGTCCGAAACTTGACCGATCACATGAACATGGAACATCTGGTGACCGGTGGGACTCCGCAGTTCATTGGCATCTACGATGCGACCGAAGTTCTCGCCAAGAACTTGCTGAACATTGGCGCGGAGGCCGGCAAGCGTCAGTTTGGCCTCCTCTGCCGGTAGCAGCGCGACGTTACACTGGGCCACCTGCCCCTGCCGATCGACCATTCGAAAAACCGTTATGTCAGATGCGCCAGTGACAAGGTACCATTTTCGATCATAGCTAAGTTGCCAACCTTTTGATTCATCGCGATGGACCAGTTTCAGCTGCTCTGGTAACGGTGGAAACGTTATTGAACTACCGGCTCTCTGACTGGCTAATTTTGAGTCGCCAACTGGGGTTCGTGTGAGCTGAAGCCTCGAGGTGACGTCGAAGGGGTAATCCACGAAGCTGGCGCTACGATTTTCTCGCATGATCATCGCCAGCCAGGTGATCTTTCGTTTCGTCAAAGCAAATTGGAACCGGCCGAGTATCTCGGCTTGGGTAGTGGCACCAAGTACCAAACCACGAAGTTTGCCGGACATTTCCACCCGTACGATTCCACCTGCAAGGACCTCCGTTACCCGACATGCTACTGTACTTTCCGTGACTAAATCCAGCCCCAGAAAACGACGCAGTGTTTGGTCGGAGACCTGCCACTCGCTTCCCTGCTGAACGGGACCTTTGGGAAGCAACAAATCGATCACAGCGCTGTTTCCCAGGACATCCAATAGGTCAAGTTCATCGCGAGTCAGCGGTCCATCAGGGCAAAACAGGTCAGTCTGTTCTTCACCGCAATACACACCGATGTAGCGACGTTCGTCACGTAGCTTTGGATGAATCATGGAATCGCCAAGCCAGATATTGGCTTCAGCCTTGTCATAAAGGCGAATTGCCTGGATCGGAACAGAGACCGCTTCACCGCTTTGGATGATCTGTTCTTCGTAGGCCAGATTGGCCTCCAACTTGAGGTTTGCAGTTCCCGACTTTGGATCGCCCACTTTTCCCGAAACTTCCAGTTTGACGTCAATCCGGTCTGTTTCGAGTGCGACGATCGGCTTTGCTAGCTCTTCGCGAGCCGGGGACGGCTGTTCGCTTAACACCCGCGGCTGGCGGTCTGGCAAATTCGGTAACAGTGGTCGAGCAGGAAGTGTGAGCTGGCTTGGTTGGCTTAAATGGGATGGAGGCTCACCAGTTTGTAGGGGCACAGCCGCCTGCGATTGTGCAGCGCGCTGCGTGCTCTTCAGATTCTCGACCCGTGGAGGGGGAGGCAGTGGCCCACGATACCGTTCGCCCGTAGTAGCCCCTACCTGTGGTGCATCTTCTTCGTGACCACTCGTAGACTCCGGGCGAAAAGGGAAAGACACCGTTACCAGAATCAACACGGTTAGAAAGGGCTGCCAGAAACGTGGCTTCAGTTGCTGATCCATGGCGATCACATCCGCATTAAATAGCGTATCGAGCCTAACTTGTTACCGCTTAAGCCTTGTGGGCGTAGATAGCTTGGCACACGCAATTTTGTGGAGAGGACTGTAACGAGAACGGCCTCTGTGCGTCAATATGGTTTGGAAAGGATCGACCGGGCGAAAGGTTGTTCACGGTGGAGGTGGGATTCAGTAGCATTGCGAGGTGCCGCATTTTCCGACAGTCCGTGCCGAATTTGCAGGCGCATGACGCCCTGTGCATGGTCAAAATGGCGTGGAAAATACATAAAGTGAGCATATAAATCGAAAAATGTGCTATTCAATTGCCACATCTGTGCTATTTTTGATCGGGAACGGGATTTGCTGGAAAAATGCACCGAGATTCTGACGGGATTTGGCGTTGCGGTGGCCATCATGCGGAGGTGTTTGGGCTATCCGGCGTGTGTCGAAACTGACCAGGCAACGAAGGCGGGGCAAGCTTAACCCAATATGGGTAGATGGTATGATCTAGTTCTTCTGGGTGGTGCCTGGGCATAGGCGTTGGCGACGGCTTTTTGTTTCGGTCCTATTTTCAGATCAGGGGAGATGGATTAAAATCTATTGTAACAAATACAACTGCTAAAATTGCGTGGCGGTTCGAACCATTTCATATCCGCCAACGTCCATTAGGAGGGTTTGGTTGGTGTTCAGTTTGGGAACGCAAGATAGCAGGGCGGTTTTACCAGGCCCGATCGGATGAGAGCAATGACTGATACCTTGAAGCTCAGTAGCGGTTACCGAATTCCAGCCATCAGAGAGCTGTGCTATCAGGTTGTTCGGTTCACACCCTCGGCCAAGAAAATCGAGCAGATGAACCGGGCAGAGGCCTTGCTGAGTGAACTTGAGCCGCACAAATGGTACTCCTATGGTTCGTTGTGCTACCGGATCACTCGCTTCCGCCCTGACAAGCCTGGGAAACAGTTTCTCGGCGAAGACATCCGCCACGACCTGATTTTGTTTATTGAGGATGTGGCGGAGACCGTGCCGCTCGATCCTGACAGCATCTCTGAACGGTTCTACACGCTCCAGGAGCTCGCGGAGAAATTCAACGTTTCGACCAAGACAATCACGCGGTGGCGTCGTGCAGGACTGGTGAGTCGCAGGTTTTTGATAGGCGGTCGGGTGCGAATCGGTTTTTTGGAGAGCACGGTCAATCGCTTTGCCGCCGAAGAACGGGCGAGAATCGACCGAGCCTCGCAGTTCAGTCAATTGTCATTAGAGGAGAGGGAAGCCATTATTGAGCGGGCGAGAAGACTGGCTCAGGCAGGGGCTTGCCGACCAGAGGTCACAAGACGTTTAGCTTTACGAACAGGAAGAAGCGTGGAAACAATTCGTTACGTGTTGCAACAGTTCGATCAGGCCAATCCAGACATGGCTATCTTTCCGGATACCCGTGGTCCGATGAGTGAAGCGACCAAGGAGCGGGTTTATCGGGATTATCGTGCCGGCGAATCGTTAGACGTGATTGCCAGGCGGTACTGCCTGACTCGAGCCCGAGTGATTCGCGTCATTGACGAGATGCGGGCAAATCGGATTATGGAATTGCCTCTCGACTACATTCCGAACGAGTCGTTCGAGAAGGTGACAGCGGAGGAAGAGAAGCAGATTTTGGGGCCGCCGCCTTCATCGCCGCATCCGGCGCGGTCTCCCAAATTGCCGCCAGGGTTGCCTCCGTACCTTGCCAGTTTATACGAGGTGCCGCTATTAACCCAGGAACAAGAGGTGCACCTCTTCCGAAAGATGAACTACCTCAAGTACAAGGCTGCCAAGCTGCGGGAACAACTTCGCGCCGAAATTGAGAATCGCAAGCGGCCGAATCGTGCCCTGATGGCTGAGATCGAGAGACTTTACGAAGAATCTGTCAAGACCAAGAACGAAATTATTTCGGCAAATCTGCGATTAGTCGTGTCGATTGCTAAGCGGCATGTGGGACCTGCCGAGAATTTCTTCGAGCTGGTTAGCGATGGCAATATGTCACTCATCCGGGCGGTGGAGAAGTTTGATTATTCAAGGGGGAACAAATTTAGCACTTACGCAAGTTGGGCAATCATGAAGAATTTTGCCAGGACCATTCCTGACGAACATCGTTATCGAGATCGTTTCCGGACAAGCCAGAACGACTTGTTTACCCTAACTGAAGACGACCGGGCGGATCAAGCCGAGCAAGAGACGTGGCAAATTCAACGGGAAGTGCAAATCCAAAATATCTTGCAACGGCTTGACGAACGAGAGCGGCAGATCATTGTTCGTCGGTTCGGTCTGGATCGAGACCAGGAACCTTTGACTCTCAAAGAAGTGGGCGCAGAACTGGGTGTGACGAAAGAGCGTGTCCGTCAGCTTGAAGCCCGCGCCATCGATAAACTGCGGAAACTTGCTCAAGAGGAGAAGATTGAACTGTCCGATTTGGAGTGATCCGTTCGCTCTCTTAGACACTTGGTGGCGGACGGCGTCATCCCACTCGTTGGCTGATGTGTTTAGGTGAATTGTTAACCGCGCTCCATGACGGAATGATCTCCCCTGTATGCGGGGTAAGTCGTAAATGGCGGGTTCGGTCCGCGTTAGCGTGGAAGGCGCAGTTCACGAGACTACTTGTCTGACTCAATTTCTCGGTCTCTCTTGCGTTTCGCAACGTTTATGGTACGCTAGTCCCTATGGGATGATAGATGGGATTTGCCCGGCTTACGAGAGAAGCTTTACTCATTTTTTGTCACTGAGGATTGAGGATTTTTCAGAAACGATGGCGAAAAAGAGAATTCGGACAAAACGGCGGAAACGTGATCCACTGATGGTTGACGGTCAGTATCCACGTCCTTTGTATGTGGACTACAAGGATGTTGAGTTATTGAAAAAATTGACAAACCGACAGGGCAAGATCGTCGGACGTCGGAAGACAGGTTGTTCCGCTGTAAGCCAACACGTGGTGACAAAAGCCATCAAGCGCGCTCGTATCATGGCGCTCTTGCCCTTTGTTGGCGAGTGATTTTCCCCTTTTGGTTTGACTCTGTCTGCCGTATGGAGCGCAGCAGACAGAGGTTTTTGCTCATTATTGCGCCGACCAAGAACAAGACTCTGGCGCGATGCCAAGAAAAACCCGCAAGAAAGCAGACCATCAGCGACATGACCCGAGGGGTGTTATTGCAAACGACCACGGGAGTGATGGGGTTTTAGATGGGACCGTTGGGGCAAGGGTGACTGGTTTGAAAGGCCTTTTCAGACGGAGCAGGTCAAAGTGGCTCGGCCTTGTCTTGGGGTGTCTTGTTTTGGCTGGTTGCGCGGGTTTTGTAGCGTGGCAAGGATTCGCATCGCGGAGTGAACCATCTCGAATCGTGCTCGAAGATATCCCTGTTGACGGACGCCGTGCCTACGAATACCTGCTGGCGATCTGCAAGATCGGTCCGAGGCCAAGCGGCTCCCAAGGGATGAAGGCTCAACAGGAGCTACTCGCGGAGCATTTTCGACAATTGGGGGCGAAAGTTTCGTTGCAACACTTCACCGGAGTTGATCCTCGAAACCGATCGCCCGTTCCCATGGCGAATTTTATTGCGAGTTTTTTCCCGGAGCGGACGGAGAGGATCCTTCTTTGTGCCCATTACGATACATTGCCGTTTCCTCTGCGTGATCGGATCAATCCAAAAGGTCGATTTATCGGCGCGAACGACGGGGCCAGCGGTGTTGCCGTCTTGATGGAGTTGGCGCACCACCTCGACAAGGTTCCAGAGGGATTGGGGATCGACATTGTCTTTTTTGACGCTGAGGAGTTTATTTTCTCGGAGTGGGATCCTTATTTTCAGGGTTCCGAATTCTTTGCCCGTGCGTATGTCGAGTCTCGACCTCATCGGAAATGGCAATATCGAGCAGCCGTTTTGGTTGATATGATCGGCGATGCGGACCTGCAAATCTACCAAGAACGCAACAGCGCATGGTGGAAGGACTCGCGCTGGATCATTGAGGGGATCTGGGGGACTGCCAAGCGGTTAGGCGTTTCTCAGTTTATCCCGCAAAAGAAATACGAAATTCGTGACGATCATTTGGCCTTACACAACATTGCCGGGATACCGGCCATTGTTCTCATCGACTTTGATTATCCGTACTGGCATACTCAGGAAGATACGCCCGATAAATGCTCGCCGTTGAGCTTAGCCAAAGTCGGCTGGGTTTTGCTGGAATGGCTCTCGTCCTTGGATGTGAACAAACTTCCTCCGGTTCGCTAGGATCAAAATCTGCGACGGATTGCCGGTTCTCTATGTTATTCGCTTAACTTGTGCTTAACCTTTCAAAGACAAAATCGTCTCCCAAGAAATCGACTTTGATTGTTGTGCCTTCCCAGTCTGATTCTTTCAGCAATTCCACGGCGAGCGGGTTTTCGATCCTTCGCTGAATGACACGTTTGAGAGGACGTGCTCCGTAAGTGGGATCGTAACCCAACTCGGCGAGCGCCTCAATCGCTCGATCGGTGACTTCTAGGTTAATGCCTCGTTCTTTGAGTCGCTCCTTCACGCGGCGCATCTGAATCTCAGCGATTTTTCTGATCTGGGCCCTGCGCAACGGGTGGAAAATGATGACTTCGTCAATGCGGTTGAGGAATTCCGGTAAGAAATGCTGTTTGAGCAACTGCATCACGGCATCACGCACTTCATCTTCGGAGCCGCCCGACTCGGTGATTTCCTGGATCGACTGGCTTCCGATGTTGCTCGTCATGACCACGATGGTATTCGTGAAATCAACGGTGTGTCCCTGATTATCGGTGAGGCGTCCATCGTCGAGGACTTGGAGGAGGATGTTAAAGACGTCCCTGTGGGCTTTTTCGATTTCATCCAGCAGGACCACCGAATAAGGTCGCCGCCGAATGGCCTCGGTTAAGACGCCACCTTCTTCGTAGCCCACGTATCCGGGCGGTGCGCCAATCAGTCGGCTGACCGTGTGCTTCTCCATGAACTCGCTCATATCGAGACGAACCATGGCATTTTCGTCATCGAAGAGGACTTCTGCAAGCGCCTTGCAAAGTTCGGTCTTGCCAACCCCGGTTGGACCGAGAAAGATGAAAGACCCGATCGGCCGGTTGGGATCCTGCAAGCCAGACCGGCTCCGGCGCACCGCGTTAGCGACGGCCTCGACGGCCTCGTCCTGGCCGACGACACGCTGATGGAGCCGTTCTTCCAGGACCAGCAGTTTGGCCCGCTCAGTTTCCATCATCCGCGAGACCGGTATGCCAGTCCAAGCACTGACCACCTCGGCAATTTCCTCGGGTCCCACTTCCAGGCGGAGCAATCGCTTATCGTCGGGAACGGGATAAGATGTCTCAGCCTTTTCCAATTGTTGCACTAATTCACGGCGACGAATGTCAAGCTCATACAGCCGCTGATAGTCTTCCTCGCGAACAAGAACGCCAGCGGATTGTTTTTCCTTGATACCGGCCTGAAGCTGGTTGAACTCGTGTTCTGCCACTTGAAGTTCGTTCCGAAGGCGATGGATCTCCTGAAGAGCGGCTTTTTCTTTCTCCCATTGCTCGCGCAGTTCCTTGAGTTGATTTCGTAACCGGCCGATCTCCGTTTCAATCTCAGTCCTGCGTTCTCGGGCATGTTCTTCGGTTTCGTCGGCCAACTGCCGTTCGGCAAGCTCCAGTTGCATGATCTTTCGCTGGAGCTGATCGATTTCCACCGGCACGCTCTTCAATTCCATAGCCAACCGACTCATCGCCTCATCGACCAGGTCGATGGCCTTATCTGGGAGATAACGATCCGTGATATAGCGATGAGAAAGCTGAGCAGCGGCCACCAAGGCGGAATCTTTGATCTTCACGCCGTGATGTGCCTCATAACGCGGTTTAAGGCCGCGAAGAATGGCGATTGTGTCGTCAACCGACGGTTCCCCTACATAAACAGGCTGAAAACGACGTTCCAAAGCCGCGTCTTTTTCGATGTATTTTCGGTATTCGTCCAGTGTCGTGGCACCAATACAGCGCAATTCCCCCCGGGCGAGTGCCGGTTTCAAAAGGTTGGCGGCGTCCGCACCGCCTTCGGCTCGTCCCGCTCCAACCACTGTGTGAAGCTCGTCGATAAAGAGGATGACGTTTCCACCGGCTGACTCGACTTCGCGAAGAACAGCCTTGAGACGCTCTTCAAATTCACCACGGTACTTTGTGCCGGCGACGAGCGCCCCCATATCCAGGGCAATCACACGCTTGTTTTTTAATGTCTCGGGAACGTCGCCGTCAGCGATCCGCTGGGCCAAGCCCTCCGCGATTGCCGTTTTCCCCACCCCCGGATCCCCGATCAAGACGGGGTTATTTTTGGTACGGCGAGACAACACCTGCATGACACGACGGATTTCCTGGTCGCGCCCGATGACGGGATCGAGCTTTCCCCGCCGTGCCCGCTCGACAAGGTCCACACCGTACCGCTCCAGTGCTTGAAACTTGGCTTCGGGATTCTGGTCCTCGACGCGGGCGGTGCCACGAATGGCCCGCATGGCATTCAAAAGCTCTTGTTCCCCGATGGCATTCAGCTTGAGGATGTTCTTCGCTTTGGAATCGACTTTCGCAAGACCGAGCATGAGATGTTCGGTCGAAATGTAATCATCGCGAAGCGTATCAGCCTCCCGCTGCGCCTGTTCCAGGACCTTCATGAAGGCGGAATTGGGGGGCGCCTGAACAGGCCCTGAGACCTTCGGAAAGCGACCCAACTCGGCTTCAACCATCCGATTCAATTGCGACCAGTTGACGCCGATCCTATCAAGCAAAGGTTTGATGATCCCGTCTGATTCTCGCAATAAGGCGGCAAGCAAATGGACCGGGTCGATTTCTGGATGGCCCAATTCGGATGTCAGTGATTGGGCATTGGCCACCGCCTCCTGGGCCTTGATCGTCAGTTTATCAAAACGAAAAGTTGCCATCTGTGACTGCTCCTTCTGTTGTTTTCAAGGAATAGCTACAAGGTTGATCGTGTTTTTCTGAAAAAGGGCCGCCTGTGACAACAAAATGCCAAAACAGCGGCCCTCGACTCGAGTGGAGATCCGTGGGGAAAACGGATTTCAGCCGTTTCCGTTATTTGACCTCAAATTCGGCATCGATGGTGTCATCATCTTTCTTGGCGCCACCGCTTTCGGACGTGCCGCCCGCGGAGGTCGTCCCCGGGCTGGCCGCTGCGCGTTCGTACAGGGTCTTGCTGAAGGCATGAGCGGCGGCTTCCAACTCGCTGATCGCAGACTTGATCTCCTCAGGCTTGTCGCTTTTAGCGGCGTTGCGGGCCTTTTCAATCGCCCGTGTCAGGGCATCCCGATCAGCCGCTGAGAGCTTACCTTCGTGTTCTTCCATAAGTTTTTCGATTTGCCAGGAGAGATTGTCTGCTTTGTTCCGCAGCTCAGCCAGCTCACGTTTACGACGGTCCTCCTCGGCATGAAGCTCCGCTTCGCGCCGCATCTTTTCAATTTCTTCCTTGGACAGACCGGCCGATTGTTCAATCCGGACCTTCTGTTCCTTGCCAGTACCAAGATCCTTCGCCGTGACGTGGAGGATTCCATTAGCGTCGATGTCGAAAGTAACCTCGATCTGCGGGACGCCCCGCGGAGCCGGCGGGATTCCTTCCAGATTGAACATGCCAAGCAGGCGGTTGTCCGCTGCCATCTCACGTTCACCCTGATAGACCTTGATGGTTACGGCCGTTTGATTGTCCTCAGCCGTGCTGAAGATCTGCTTTCGCGTGCAAGGAATCGTGGTATTTCTTTCCACGATCCTGGTCATAATTCCACCGAGGGTTTCGATGCCCAGGGAGAGTGGCGTGACATCAAGCAACAACACATCCTTGACTTCTCCCGCCAGGACCGCGCCCTGAATGGCTGCGCCGACGGCCACAACTTCGTCGGGGTTAACACCTTTGTGAGGTTCCTTGCCGAACAATTCTCGGACCAGGTCTTGAACTTTGGGAATCCTCGTGGAACCACCGACGAGGACCACTTCGTCAATATCTTTCGGCGTCAAGCGGGCATCGCGAAGGGCCTGTTCCACCGGACCACGGCAACGCTCCACCAGATGGTGTACGAGTTGTTCAAATTTGGCCCGGGTAATTGTCATGTGAAGATGTTTCGGCCCACTGGCATCCGCCGTGATAAAGGGCAGGTTGATGTCCGTTTGCTGGAGAGTGCTCAATTCTTTCTTGGCCTTTTCACATGCCTCCTGGAGCCGCTGCAGGGCCATGGGATCTTTCCGCAGGTCGATACCGTGCTCCTTCTTGAACTCCTCGGCGACGTAGTCAACAAGAGCACGGTCAAAGTCATCACCACCGAGGTGGGTATCACCGTTTGTGCTGATGACACGGAAAACCCCCTCCGCCACTTCGAGGATCGAAACGTCAAAGGTCCCT
>Ga0068705_10000124_pt1 | contig 37410 bp, 33 predicted proteins | sample YNPMSTMetaG_FD_65631 | JGI IMG/M metagenome (GOLD analysis project Ga0068705, IMG submission 65631) | Anoxygenic and chlorotrophic microbial mat microbial communities from Yellowstone National Park, USA - YNP MS-T MetaG | ecosystem: Environmental > Aquatic > Thermal springs > Hot (42-90C) >... | reverse complement strand
CTTCCTTCATGCAAAGAAACATCTAAAATACTTCTAGTATCTTCAACCCTTATTATCCTTACATCATCAAATCTGGCAGGGCCATCCTCCAGTTCCACGCCTCTGAGTAATCTCTCAATCTTACCATTATCTACTCTACCCTTAACCGTTACCCTATATCTCCTCTCTATCTTATATCTAGGATGGAGTAATCTATTCGCCAGGTCACCATCGTTGGTAATTATCAACAACCCTCTAGTATCCTTATCAAGTCTTCCAACATGGAAGAGGTCTTTTCTATCTAACAGGTCCATAACAGTAATTCTGCCCTGAGGATCGTATAACGTAGTTATAGAACCCTTCGGTTTGTTCATTACAAAGTACTCTTTTTTTGCTGGCTTAAGAATAATCCCATCAAGCTCAATCCTATCTGTATCTGGATCTACCTTGTCGCCAATCCTGGCAATATTACCGTTTACCTTTACCCTTCCTGCTCTTATTAGCTCTTCTGCCTTTCTCCTTGAGGCTATTCCACGGCTGGCTAGATACTTCTGAAGCCGTAAGACATCCCCATATGTTCTCTCACCTCTTGGATGGTGGCAGAAGAGACTCTCCTCGCCTTCTCCTGCCCGTTCCTTACTATCTCCTTCACCAAATCAGGATTGGACTGTAGATAGTTCCTCTTTTCCCTTATGGGAGCGAAATAGTTAATAAGGTTATTGTACAGCTCATTCTTACAGGCTACACATCCTCTATCTCCACTCCTGCACTCTTTCTCCACTACCTCTATCTCCCTGGTAAAGAACTTGTGAAAAGTAAATATATTACATACCTCTGGATGACCCTTATCTCTGAGTCTGATCTTCTGAGGATCTGTAACTGTTGCCATAACTTTTTCCTTGACACTTTCAGGATCCTCAGTCACCCCAATATAATTATTGTAACTCTTACTCATCTTCCTGCCATCAATACCGGGGAATATTGCCCCTTCGGTAAGCTTGGGTTGTGGTTCAGGGAAGACATCTCCATAGAGATAATTAAATCTTCTTGCTATCTCTCTAGCCAATTCCAGATGGGGTATCTGGTCCGCTCCAACCGGAACCACAGTTGCCTTATACAGCAGGATATCAGCAGTCATAAGTACAGGGTAACCCAGAAGTCCATAATTTATACTCTCTCTTATATCAAGGTTTCTGACCATATCTTTTAATGTAGGATTTCTCTCTAACCAGCTTATAGGAGTAATCATAGAAAGCAGGATATGGAGTTCCGCATGGTCTGGAGATAGAGACTGTATAAAGAGGGCACTCTTCTCTGGGTCTATTCCTATACTAAGGAGATCAAGTATTAGATCCCATACGTCTTGAGATAGTGTCGATATGTCTTCATATCTTGTAGTGAGTGCATGCCAATCCACTATGGGGAAAAAGCACTCATACTCATCCTGCATATTTACCCAATTTATGGCAGCTCCAAAATAGTTACCAAGATGCATCTTACCCGTTGGTCTTATACCACTTAAAACTCTTTCCATATCTCAAGCCTCCATTCCCTAGACTAGATAAATATATTAAACAACCAGTTTACTATAGGCGAAACTATCAATCCTATAAAATTGGTAAACGCTATCAACATCACTATAATTATAAACCCATATTGCTCTAAAAATCCCATAATATAGGTATATCTGTATGGCAAGAAGAGTAACAGGAGTTTAGAACCATCTAAAGGAGGGATAGGTATAAGGTTAAAAATAGCCAGAGCTATATTCACATATATGCTTATAGATAGAAATGCGTTTATAGGTATTATATAAAGTGGCATAACTATCCTTCCTATGAGGGCAAATATTATAGCCAGGAGGAAATTGGCTGATGGTCCAGCGATAGATACCAGCACTGTATCTCGTCTATAGTTAGAGAAATTATTCGGATTTATAGGGACTGGCTTTGCCCATCCAAATCTAAATATAAGAAGCATAAGCGTCCCTATAGGGTCAAGGTGGGCAAGTGGATTCAGCGTCAACCTGCCATAAAATTTAGGCGTAGGGTCTCCCAACCTATAAGCCATCCACCCATGAGCATATTCATGGAAGGTGATAGCTATCAGAATAGCTGGTATACTCAGTAACAAATTTAAGATATCAAATCTCATCTCTTAAAGAGATTAGCATAAAGGGTTATAAATTTCAAGAGCTTTATTCTCTTGACGCCTGCATCAATGGTATCATACAATTGTTTCAAGGTTTATTTGAGAGGAGGGTTTATTATGGAGACACTTCTAAGTAACTGGAGATTATTTCTTCCGGTACTTGTGTTACAGTTAGGTCTTCAGATCTATGCGCTTGTTGATCTTATCAGGCGTCCTGCAGAAGACTTACGAGGATCTAAAATCCTCTGGGGCATAGTTATAATCGCTTTCCAGATACTGGGAGTAATAGTGTACTTTGTCTTTGGAAGAAAACAATGACAGTGATAAAGACTGAAGGGCTCTGTAAGTATTTTAGAGATAAAAAGGCACTAGAAGACCTCAATCTGGAAATCTCCAAAGGGGTTATCTTTGGATATCTCGGACCAAATGGTGCAGGAAAGACGACTACAATAAGGGTCCTTTTAAACCTGGCAAAGCCAACAAGGGGAACGGCATATATCCTTGGTGAAGATATAAGAAGGAGTAGAAACTATTTAAGAAAGATAGGATTTCTTCCAGATGTCCCAAACTTCTATAATTTCTTCACTGCCAGAGAATTCCTCTCTTTCATAGGAGATATAACTGGCATTGAAGATCCCAAGAGAAAGATAGAGGAGGTTTTAGAACTCGTAGGACTGAGAAATGAGAGGGGTAAGATAGGAACTTACTCTAGAGGAATGAAACAGAGACTTGGCATAGCACAGGCACTCTTATCTGACCCGGAGATTCTTATATTGGATGAGCCAACCTCCAGCTTAGATCCTCAGGGCAGGAAAGAGGTTCTGGATCTGATCTATTCTATTCACTGAAAGGCGAAAAGACGGTATTCTTTTCTACCCATATACTTACTGATGTAGAGAGGATATGTGATAGGATCGGCATCTTGAAGGAAGGAAGATTAATTCTAGAGGATAGTATAGAAAATATTAAGAGGAGATACTGGAAGAGAAGGATACTGATAGAGGTGGATAATTTAGGGAGACTTCTGAAGAGGTTGAAAGAGGACTTAAAGCCGGTCTCTTTAGAGGTAAGGGATAATAACAGTATAATCTTAGAAGTAAATGATACCAGCTCTGCCTTAAGAGATATACCAAGAATAATAGTGCAGGAGGACCTTATACTGGAAAGGTTAGAGCTATTAGAACCATCCCTTGAGGATATATTCCTGGAGGTAACTAATGGTATTTAAGCTTATGAAAAAGGAGTTTTATGAATATCAGAAGACAGGAAAGCTTATAGCTATAATCATCACGTTCTTGCTATTTTCAATTATAAGACCAATAACTGCTAAAATAATGCCTGAGATTGTAAAGTCGATCACCTCCGAAGTTACCATTATAGTTCCTCAGCCAACCTGGAAGGACGCCTTTTTACAGTTCTTCAAGAATATGAATCAGATGGTGTTCTTGATAGTAGTCTTGCTCTTTATAGGGAGTATCGCCGAAGAGAAGAATCGCAGGACTGCAAGTCTTATTGTAAGTAAAGGGGTAGACAGGAGAGAATGGGTTCTGGCAAAATTCATCTTTCAGATATCTTTAGTCTCTTTACTGACACTGGTGTCTTTCTGCCTCTGTTCATACTACTCTGTGATGCTATTCCCTGATACAGAAATCCAAACAGGACTTCAGAGCTGTATACTCTTCCTTATCTATATGGCATTCATTATTTCTTTAACCATATTTTCAAGCTCACTGGGTAATAATACCATACAGGCTGGTGGTATATTTATCAGTATATTTATAATCCTGGTTCTACTGAATATGTTACCCGGTATAAAAGACTATAATCCGATATATCTCTCTTCTCTGGAGAACCAGTGGATAACAACCGGAGTAAACTGGAATTCTGCCACAAAAGTGGTAGCAACAAGTCTTACGTTATCAATTTTACTGATATCTGCAGGGATAATCTTATTTAACCTTCAGGAATTAGAGTAGAGACTTACATATACATATATCGCTTTATCTTCTGTGTAGGTGTCTTCTCAAATTCCTTCTCCACTATATTGAAACCCTTAATCTGTGAGAAGGTTGGTAGTCTCTGGTTCATCTGCTTTATAAGATTATCGAAGTACTTTTCCAGCCTCTCTTGTGCCTGTCCAGGTTCAACATCAAGGAGCTTAAGTTCTGTATTTAGAAAATCGTAATCTGGATATATATATGCTATTAGCTTTCCCTCTTTTTCTAAAACCAGAGCCTCAATTATCCCCCTATCTTCACATAAAACCTGCTCTATCTCTTCTGGACATATATTTTCCCCATCAGGTCCAAGGATAACATTCTTCAATCTCCCTTTTAAATACAGGTAGTTATCACTATCTAAATACCCTAGATCTCCTGTTCGCATCCAACCATCTTCGGTAAATAACTTCTTTGTCTCTTCCTCATTCCTGTAGTAGCCCTTGGTAACCATAGGACCTTTTACCAGAACCTCACCTATACCTGTTGTTGGATCAGGCTTATCTATCTTTATCTGTGCTCCCTTTATCGGATATCCACAGCTCTGAAATTTCTTTTTATCGGGCATAGCAAATGTGATTAATGGGGCACATTCAGTCATACCATACCCTACAGCACTGGGGAATTTACCTTCAAGGAGAAACAGATCAACATCAGGGCTAAGAGGAGCCCCACCGATACATATGAGCTTTATATTTCCTCCAAATGCCTCTAGGAGAGACTTACAGGCTTTTTTATAGATAAGTCTTCTAAGAGGTTTGATCCTGGTAGCTAATTTGAGAAGTATATTGTCTTCCAACTTAGGCAGTACGTTCTTCTTATATATCTTCTCTATTACCAGTGGAACCATCATAACCATAGATGGCTTTACTTTTTCGAATGCCCTGAGTAAAACCTTGGGGCTTGGCTTCTGTTTGAGATAGTATACACTGGCACCTCCAACCATAGAAAGGAGTAAGGTAAACGTACATTCATACGTATGAGATGAGGGTAAGATAGAGAGGAATCTGTCATTGCTGTTAATCTCTATGTAGTCTAATGCAGCAAGTATATTCCAAAAAATGTTTTTATGGGTGAGCATAACCCCCTTAGAGCGTCCTGTAGTACCTGATGTATAGACTATTGCAGCAATATCATCTGCCTTTGGTTTATACTCTTCTATGGTCTTAACCCTTGCCCTATTTATATGCTCAGCGAGGAAATGGTCTATCCTGTTTTTAAACACAAGGATCTTACTCCTTATCTGTGACTTTACCTCTTTGACGTCCTGTTTCTTTACCTCTCTAAAATCATCTAACAGATAGATCTTTTCCAGCTGTCTCAGATTACCTTCCTCTACCTTCTCCAACTGTGAAGAAGAAACAAATAAGATTCGAGATTCGGACATATTTATGATATTAGAGATACTGACACTATCGAACTCGTGCAGGATAGGAACAATGATGGCTCCATATGTAACTGCCGCCATATAGACAAGTCCCCAGTTTATAGAGTTTTCTCCCAGAAGGGCGACCTTATCTCCAGGCTCTATCCCATTTTCCCTAAACAGATTCTTTATCCCCTGGATCCTCTCTTTAGCCTGACCATAAGTAATAGAGGTAATCACTTCATCTTCATCCAGCTCACAGAGAAAGACATTATCGCTGTATCTATCAAGACATACATCTATATAGGTACCCAAAGCGTCTATACTGTCGTAAAACATAATTCACCTCTTTTAACTTTGATTGAACCTCCTTAAGATCCTAATCAGTGTAAGTCTTAATTTTTCTCTCTCCTCGTTCATAATCAATAGTATAATGATACTATAAACTGATATCCCTAACAAGATAAAGATGATTGTTTTCAAAATCTCAATATTAATAAAATTCAGATGTTCCTTAGAAAAGTACAAAATACCTCCCATTAGAAGAGAGGCTGAGACGATCTTTAAAAAATCAGAAATCAGTCTCTTACCACCTAAAGGACCGAGTTTCCTCCTCAGTAGGAATAGCAATAGAATAAAGGAGAATATGCTAGATATAGATGTAGCCAAAGCCAGCCCAAGATGAGCCATTACTCTTACCAGTATAGCGTTGAGGCATATATTTAGACCTATAGCCACAAAACCAACTACTACAGGAGTAACTGTATCCTGAAAGGAATAAAATGTCCTTGCGATTATTGGACTTACGGAAGAGGTAAATAGACCTAAAGAATAGTACCTGAGAGCTCCAGCGGTAAGGATGGTGGCTCTACTATCAAAGGCTCCTCTTTCAAAGAGAAGACTGATTATCTCCTTATCCAATACTATAAAACCAATACTTGCAGGAATAACTATGATCCATGTAAATCTTATAGCCTTATTAAGGAGGTCTATAATCCTATCATTTCTACCTTCTACCACCAGCTCAGATGTCGTAGGATATATAGCTACAGAGATCGAGCTGGCAAAAAGTGAAACAGGTAGATCCTTCACCCTCGCTGAGAAATTCAGCGCGGAGATAGAACCTTCAGTCAATCCAGAGGCAAAGATCCTGTCAACTATCGTATTCAGATAACTAACACTGGTCCCTAAAAGTATAGGAATCATAAGATAGAAGGTCTTTTTAACAGCCGGATGAGAGAAATCTATGTGCCATCTTATATAAGGTAGTCTATTCTTCAGATACAAAAATACAAGAAGCACCTGTAAAAAGACTCCCAGGACATTACCCAGAGCAAGACTGAGTGGGGGTAAGGTCCTGCCCAGAAGTAATATAGAGAGGATCATACATATATTATAGAGTAGACCGCCTATAGCAGGGATTAAAAATTGTTTATAAGCCTGAGAAAGCCCTGTAAGGATACCCAAAATCCCATAAAATAGGAGAGATGGGAGGAGTAGTCTGGTCAGTAAAATGGCTAATTCGAGCCTGTCTTCTGGAAAACCAGGAGCTATTAACTTCAAGAATGGCTCAGTAAGCAGGTAAGAGAGTAATAGAGATATGATAAGATATATTAATGAGACACTGAGGACGGTATTTGCAGCATACCAGGCTTTTTCTTCACCGTTTCTCTCCCTCTCTTCCAAAAATACCGGTATAAAGACGGTAGTCAGAGCTCCCCCAACCAGACCAGCGAGAGTAACAGGAAGAACCTGGGCTACCAGATAGGCATCTGTTATTGCTCTAGCCCCGAATGTACTGGCAATAGCTACCTCTCTCAAAAATCCCAGGATTCTACTCAAAAAGGCAACGGCTGTAAGTATGAATGTTGCCTGTAATATAGACTGTTTGTGTATATTGATCATAGAGAACTTATAACATCCTCGAACGCTCTCTGATATAGTTCAAGCTTTTCTTTAGTTGTTGCCTCAAACCTCAGTACTAAGGCAGGTTGAGTATTGCTTGCCCTTATAAGACTCCAGCCATCTGGGAACTCCACCCTCAATCCATCGATCGTTATGACCTTTACTATATCTTTCGCTAACTCAGGATACTTATCCTTAAATCTGGGAAGAAATTCTTCCACTATCTGAAACTTTCTTTCCTCCGGACAATCAACTCTTATCTCGGGGGAAACATACACCTCCGGCAGATCCTTCAGGAGGTCTGAAAAGACAAAATCAGGATTACTCAGCTTTTCTCTGGCAACTATCTCTAAAAGTCTTAGTGTTGCATATATGGCATCATCATATCCGAAGTATCTATCATTAAAGAACATATGTCCACTCATCTCCCCAGCCAGAAGGGCGGACTCCTCTCTAAGTTTCTTCTTGATGAGAGAATGTCCTACCGGGGAAAGTACAGGTATACCACCTAACTTCTCTATACCGTCAAATAATAGCTTAGATGCCTTAACCTCACTTATTATCTTGGCTCCAGGGTTACTCTTCAATACATCCCTGGCAAATATATATGTAAGCTTATCTCCGTACACAACGTTACCTTTCTCATCAACAACCCCTATTCTGTCGACATCTCCATCATAAGCTACTCCTAAATCAAGTCTCCTTTCTCTCACTTCTCTTATCAGGTCTTCTAGTGTTTCTAATAATGTGGGATCTGGATGGTGATTTGGGAACCTACCATCTGGCTCAGAATAAAGTTCAACTAAAGAGACATTTAACTCTCTCAGGATCTGAGGAACTACAAGTCCTGCGCATCCATTCCCGCTATCTATCCCTAACTTTATCATTTGAGGACCTATTTTCCCTAGAGGTCCATCCTTGAAGCTCTTTATAAGAAATTCTTTATATACTGATAATATATCAAAAGCCTCCAGTTTTCCTCTTTTAAAATTTATCTCTATCTCTCCATTCTCAACCTTCTCTGCTATATCGTAAAGTTTCTGGATCTCTTCACCAAAAATAGTCTCTCTTCCAACACATACTTTTAAACCATTAAATTCAGGAGGGTTATGGCTTGCAGTGATCATCAATCCTCCATCCACATCCAGATTAAAAAGGGAAAAATACACGACAGGGGTAGGACAGACTCCAATATCTATAACATCAATTCCACCTGAGTTAAGACCTTCGACCAATCCATCAAAGAGGGCTTTGGAATGTATCCTCACATCTCTTCCAACGGACACGGTATAATGGTCCTTCTTTATCCTTTCTCTCAGATAAATACTATATGCCTCCCCTATTAACCTCATCACTTCAGGAGTAATATCTTTACCGACTTCACCTCGTATATCATACATACGAAAGATCGTCCTATTCAACATTAAGAAACATCCCTCCTTTCTCTACAGAGATCAAAAACTACATATCTAGTATAACATAAAACAAAAAGGGCGAGCAAAGTTGCTCGCCCCATTAAGAATCCTAGTTGCTACTGCTTGAAGAAGAACTGCTCTGGTCTGGCATTCTTAGGTGACCTAAGAGTATCATCCCAGATAATCCAAATATACCACTGGGGAATGTTATAGTCAAAGCCAACGTCTTACCGTCGGGTCTTAATCTGAATCCATCTCTATCCCTCTTGTTAAGTCCAATCTTATCCAAAAGCTCATTAGCCTTTTTGGGGTCATACTCAGCCCACATCTTCTCCCATTCCGGATCGTAGAAAGCAACTCCACTGATAAGTGAACACTGCCTGGGTTTACCCATTCCAAGATATATTAATTTCCATATCTCATCCCTATTGATAGCTATAGAAAGCGCCTGTCTGAATCTCCTATCTTCAAAGATCTTTCTGAGCACAGGATCCTTTACATTTTGATTGAGGCAAATCATAACATCGGACCCTACGCCCTGCTTCCAGTTGAGAACTCTATAGTTCCCCTTAGCCCTGTTTTCCATAAGCAGTGTATAGTCTGGAAGGCTGATGTGTCTTGTCTGCATATCTATCTCTCCGGAGACAGCCTTCATTGTGATCACTTCTCTGTTCTCCACAAGCGTATGAGCTATCCTGTCTATGTAAGGTAGCTGATTCCCGGCTGGGTCTATCTTCCAGTAGTAAGGGTTTCTTTCAAATATCATTGTGGTAGCTGTTGGAAGTGTAGTATTTCTCCATGGCTGTAAAACTGGAAGTTCAGGGTTCTGGAGCCAGGCGTTAGAGTTACTTACTTTTGCATCAAACAGTTGATACCAGAACTGGAAGCCTGCATCCTTTACCTTTTTCTCCAGCTCTTCCTTGGGTGCATATTTTATATGGAACTGTTTACCATAATGCTTGGGGAGGAAGAATTGATTCCCTCCAGACTTACATATATTTATCAGGAAGAGAGGGTTCGGCTGTTCAAAGGATACTCTGAAGGTATAAGTATCTACCTTCTCTATCTTACAGGGTTTACCACCAGCCGTAAGCCAGGTGGCAACCGTTGGTGTAAGGTCTTTATTCAGTAGAACTTCCTTATACCAGAAGACTATATCCTCCGCCGTGAATGGTTGTCCATCAGACCACTTTATGCCTTTTCTCAGGTAGAAGGTAAAAGTCTTTCCCCCATCCTCTATCTTCCATTTAGTAGCAACATTAGGAACACCTTCTTACCATCTGCACTCCAACGGACAAGATTCTCATAAGTAATTCTGCTATTGATTATTCCAACATCACTAACACCAACAGCAGCCCTCCTCCAGGTGCCTCCATACTGTCCAATCTCCTCAAGAGGTGCCACCACTAATGGTTCCTGAGGCAATCTCTGCTCTACTGGTGGAAGTTTTCCCTGTTTTACTAGATCTGCCAGCATTGGAGCTTCATTGAATTTATCAATCTTCTTTCCAGTTGCCTTTTGATAATCCTGGATATTGTTATAGACTATGACACTAGTGGCTTTCTGTTGAGCCACCGCCAAATTGATAAAGGCTAAGCTAACCAGACTTAAAATCAGCAAAGTTATCAAAAAGTACCTACAAACTCTCATAGATATACCTCTTCTATCTTAGAATGATCTAGTTACTATCTTACCTCTATACCTCTTACCCACCCTTTTTAGAACCGATAAGATAAACCTTCCAGTACTTCCCTGCTATCATCCTCCTTTCATACTAAAAAACGATTGCAGTATAATTATACCACAGAGATATATACCGTCAAGTGTGATAGTATCAACTATACACAAAATCTGATAAAATATTACCGAACAAAAACTACATAGTGGGAGGATTAAGATGGAGAAAGTATTGAATGATTGGGAAAATCTTAAGGTTTTACAGAGGAATAGACTGAAGAGCAGAGCCTATTTCATTCCCTATCCAGATGTGGATTCTGCCCTTACATTTCAGAGGGAGATAAGTGACAGGATAAAACTCCTAAATGGTAGATGGAAATTCCACTATGACCCTTCACCTCAAGAGGCACCCAGGGATTTCTACAGAGAAGATTATGACGTAAGTAGCTGGGACGAGATAAGGGTTCCAAGTAACTGGCAGATGGAGGGATACGGACATCCACACTATACAAATGTTATGTATCCATTCCCCGTAGACCCACCCAGAGTCCCCTCTGAGAACCCGACCGGGTCTTACCGTAGAGAGTTTCATATAGATGAAGACCTAAAGGATAAGAGAGTAATACTGAGGTTTGAAGGGGTGGATAGCGCCTTTCATGTATGGGTAAATGGGAAAGAGGTAGGTTATAGCCAGGGTAGCAGGCTTCCATCAGAGTTCGATATAACCTCATATGTAAGACCAGGTAAAAATATACTGGCAGTAAGGGTATACCAGTGGTCAGATGGAAGCTACTTGGAAGATCAGGATATGTGGTGGTTAAGTGGCATATTCAGAGATGTCTATCTCATAATAAGGCCCAGGGTATATATAAGAGATTTCTTTATAACTACAGATCTGGATGAGACATACAAATCTGGAGTTTTAAGGGTCAAGTTGGAGATAGTAAATACAGGGGAAGAAAATGTAGATGATCACAGAGTTTCATTTATCTTTATGGACGCTGATTTAAAAACCATAAATGAGAAAGAGGTAGTGGTCTCGCTGGCTCCTCAAGAAGAAAGACATATAGAGATAGAATTTCACGTGGAAGATCCCAGGAAGTGGTCCGCAGAGGATCCATATCTTTATAATCTCATTATTATTTTAAAGAATGAAGAAGAAAAGATTCTAGAGGTAGTACCTAATAAGGTAGGATTTAGAAAAATAGAACTAAAGGGTGGGAATTTCCTGGTAAATGGGGTGCCAATAAAATTAAAAGGTGTAAATAGGCACGAACATCACCCCGATTTTGGAAGGGCAGTTCCAATAGAATGGGCTGAACAGAGTATAATTCTTATGAAGAGACACAATATAAATACTGTCCGTACATCTCACTATCCTGATGACCCAAGATTTTATGATCTATGCGATAAATACGGAATCTATGTTATAGATGAGACAGATCTCGAGTGTCACGGATTTGCATTTACCGGGGATATAAACCGCATTAGCAATGACCCTGAATGGCAGTCCGCATACATAGACAGGATAGAAAGGACCGTTCACAGGGATAAGAATCACCCATGTGTGATCTTCTGGTCTTTAGGTAACGAGTCAGGTTTTGGTATAAATCACGAGGCAATGGCAGATTGGTGCCGCAGGAATGATCCCACAAGACTCATCCATTATGAGAGAGACACCTCTGCTAAGGTAGCTGATGTTGTAAGCACTATGTATACGCCAGTTGAAAAGCTGGAAGAGCTTGGAAAGCTGGAGGGTATGGAGAAACCCCATATACTCTGTGAGTATGCTCACGCTATGGGTAACGGACCTGGGAATCTAAAAGAATACTGGGAGGTATTCTATAAATACAAAAGGCTCCAAGGGGGTTGTATATGGGAATGGATGGACCATGGAATAAGGAAAAAGACGCCGGATGGGAAGGAGTACTTTGCCTACGGAGGAGACTTTGGAGATGAGCCAAATGATGGAAACTTTGTGATAGATGGACTGGTCTTTCCGGATCATACTCCAAGTCCAGGTTTGATTGAATACAAAAAGATAATAGAGCCTGTAAAGGTGGAAGAGATAGATCTTAAGAAAGGAGAGGTAAAGATAACAAATCTCTACGATTTTATCTCACTCGATCATCTTACTATGTCCTGGAGTGTGGTGGTAGACGGAAAGCCGGTAGAAGGTGGAGAGATATCTATAAAGGGCATACCAGCCAAGGCAAGCAAGGTGATAAATATACCATATACACTTCCAGAGAATGCTGAACCTAATACTGACTATTGGCTGAACATATATTTTATCCTATCAAAAGATACCTTATGGGCAGAAAGAGGACACATAGTGGCATGGGCACAGTTTAAACTCCCTGTTGAGTCTGGAAAACCGGTAAAGGTGTTAAATGTTGATTCAATGCCTGAGCTAAACTGCAAGGATTCAGGCAATACCATAGAGATTAATGGCTCAGATTTTTCTCTTATATTTAACAGAGTGAGGGGCACTATCGATAGAATTATGTATAATGGGATAGATCTCATAAAGATAGGGCCAAGACTGAATCTCTGGAGAGCACCTATAGATAACGACAAATATGTGATAGAAAACTGGAAGAAGAAATTTGTACACCTATTAAATCATAGAATCGACGCAGTACACACTGAGATAAAGGGGAAGAGTCTGATAGGGATAAAGGTTCTATCCTGTATAGCCCCTCCTGTTGTGAACTGGAAGATAGATACAGAATATACATATCTGATCTATGGAAGTGGAGACATCATAATAACGGTAAAGGGTAAACCTCAAGGGGACCTCCCTATGGTATTCCCTAGAATCGGGTTAAAGATGGGAGTTAATAATGAGCTGGATCAGGTTATATGGTATGGAAGAGGTCCTGGAGAATCCTATGTGGATAGTAAAGAGGCTAATCCATTTGGCATCTACAGAAAGAGCGTAGATGAACTATACACTCCTTATGTGAGACCGCAGGAAAATGGTAACAGGACTGACGTAAGATGGGTGGCTCTAACTGATAAAAAAGGGATAGGAGTACTCTTTGTAGGGATGCCAGCTATAAACTTTAGTGCTCATAGGTTCGAGCCAGAAGACTTTGAAAAGGCTAGACATACATCTGAACTAGTACCCAGAGATTATATAGTACTGAATATAGATTACAAACATAATGGTCTTGGTAGTGCAAGCTGTGGACCAGCTCCACTGGAAAAATACCTCTTATATCCACAGGATTTTGAATTCTCGGTGAGAGTAAAATCCTTTAATAACTCATTAACTACACCAATCTATCTCAGTAAATATGTGTTATAATTATGGAAAATTTATATAAAACTGGAGGTGTCCTGTGCGAAGGGCTAAAAAGAAGCTAAGAGTAGGAATTATTGGAGTAGGAGGTATATCTAGAGTCCATCTTGAGGGCTATGCGAAACTTCCGGACCTGGTAGAAGTAGTGGCATTCTGCGATATTATTCCAGAGAGGGCAAAGACGGGAGCAGAGACATATGGAGCCCCGGGAGCAAAGGTCTTTACCGATTACAGAGATCTTCTAGCACTGAAGGATCTGGATGCAGTTGATATCTGTACCCCCAATAAGCTACACGCACCTATGACGATAGACGCATTGAAGGCAGGAAAACATGTCTTCTGCGAAAAGCCTATGGCAATAACATCGGAAGAGGCAGACGCTATGGTAAAGACTGCCAAAGAGATGGGACTTAAGTTAAGCGTAGGATATCAATCCAGATACTCCGATGATGCTCAGCTCCTAAAGAGGATGATATCCGAAGGAGAATTGGGAAAGATATACTATGCTGAAGCCCTTGCCCTTAGAAGGAGAGGGGTACCGACCTGGGGAGTCTTTCTATCAAAAGAGATGCAGGGAGGAGGACCACTCATAGATATAGGAACTCACTCATTAGATCTGACCCTATGGCTTATGGGAGATTACTCCAAACCTGTATCTGTCCTTGGTTCTTCATATAGAGAATTAGCCCCCTTAGGTGGGTACAATGCCTGGGGTCCCTGGGACCCGAAGTCCTACGAGGTCGAAGATTCCGCATTTGGCTTTGTAAAGATGGAAAGTGGAGCCACTGTGGTAGTTAAGGCTTCCTGGGCATTAAATATAGAAAAGGATGAGCACGGCTCTATACTCTGCGGGACAAAGGGAGGAGCTAGATTTGTAAATAATACCCTCACCATAAATAAAGAGGGCAATAATAGACTTTGGGATATAAATCCTGTCCCCACCAGAGCTTCCGATTCTCTGTATGATAGAGAGATAGCCTACTGGGTAGATTGTCTCATAAATAACAAAGAACCTCTAGTAAAGGCGGAAGAGGCAGCACAGGTAACCAGGATCCTAGAGATGATATATAAATCTTCTGAGGCAGGTAAGTCGGTAGAAGTTTCCAGGAAGAAGTAATCTTAAAATTCAGGGAAGCCGTAGATATATCTATGGCTTCCCTGAAAGAGATCCTTTTCTTAAATAAAAGATAAAGAGAGGGTTGTCTTGATCTACAGGGTAATACCACTAAGAAGAGTAAAGATATCTATAATCGATATTGGAATAATCTTTTTCCTTTTTGCCTTTATATATGGTATTGTAAGTACGGCTAAAGAATGGGGAGAGATACCCACATATACTCTTAACATATCTCTATCTCCTAGAAACCTTCCGATCTATGCCTGGTATTCTATTCTCAGGCAGTTTCTGGCTTATCTCATCTCTTTAGTATTCTCTGTATCTTATGGTTATATAGCCAGCCATAACAAGACACTTGAACCCTTTATGATAGCGCTTCTGGACATCTTGCAGTCTGTACCCGTCCTATCTTTTATGCCCGGAGTTATCTTAGGGTTAATAGCTCTGTTCCCCTATGGTAGAATTGGTGTAGAGCTTGGCAGTATAATACTTATATTCACCGGACAGGTATGGAATATGGCTTTCAGTGTATATGGCTCTATGAGTTCTCTACCAAGAGACCTCAGAGAGGCGGCAGAGATCTTCAATCTTACCCCCTTCCAGAGATTTTTATACGTAGAATTTCCATACTCCATAATAGGACTCGTATGGAACAGTATGATGTCTGTGGCAGGTGGATGGTTCTTTTTGATGGCTTGTGAAATGTTCACCCTTGGGGAGAGAGACTTCAGACTCCCTGGTTTAGGTTCATACCTTCAGCTGGCAGCTATAAATGGAGATACCAAAGCCATTCTCTCTGGTCTGGCGACTATGATAGCGATAATAATCCTGATCGATCAGCTGGTATGGAGACCATTAATAGCCTGGGTTCAAAAGTTCAAAGTGGAATTGACGACCGGTAATATTGTCCCAACATCAGCCATATTAACAGTACTTCAGAGGTCAACAATTTTGACGAAGATTACTCAATGGATGGACGAATTCATAGAGAGGATAACATTCAGATTTTCAAAAAGAGAGAGTATCGAGAAGAAGATTAACCCCTTCCCTGTGTTAAGGATCATTCTGATTGGGTTATTGTTAGTTATAATAGGATACGCCTCTGTAAGGCTAATATTTCTCATATCCAGAGTACCTGTATTTATGTGGGGAGAAATTATAATCAGTGACTTACTTACCCTCTTAAGGGTTGCTATCGCTGTATCTCTCTCTATAGCATGGACATTGCCTTTAGGAGTATATATAGGTATGAATCCCAGGATTTCTCTGGTAATGCAGCCAATAGTACAGATATTGGCTTCTATACCTGCTACAGCGGTATTCCCAATCATACTTATGTGGCTGATAAATCTAAAAGGAGGGTTATCTATAGCCTCTATACTCCTTATGCTTTTGGGAACACAGTGGTATATATTATTCAACGTAATAGCAGGGGTTATGTCCATACCTTCGGATCTTAAAGAGGCGGCAGAGGTCTTTCAATTAAAGGGATTAGAAAAATGGAGAAAACTTATCATACCTGCAGTTCTTCCCTACCTGGTTACAGGGGCCATAACTGCTACCGGTGGTGCCTGGAACGCTTCTATAGTATCTGAATATGTGCACTTCAGAGGCAGTACTCTAATGGTTAGAGGACTGGGGGCATTAATAAGTAACTCTGCTGATAGAGGAGACTTCAGTGTTTTAGCAGCAAGTACCATAATGATGATTGTGACAGTTACATTAATAAATAGATTCTTCTGGAGAAGATTATACTGGTTAGCTGAAGAGCATTACTCTTTGTGATATAATAAGACTATGGCTATTATAGAGACAAAAAATTTGACTATAATTTTTGATATGCCAAACAATACCAGGATAACTGTTGTGGAGGATATAAATCTCTCTCTTGAAGAGGGAGAGTTTGTAGCCATTCTTGGCCCCTCTGGAGCAGGTAAATCCACGATAGTCAGGGCGATAGCTGGTCTCATAAAACCGACACATGGAGAAGTCCTGTACAGGGGTAAACTGGTAGAGGGGGTAAATCCTGGAGTCTCTATGGTATTTCAGACAGCGGCACTGTTCCCATGGTTAACAGTCCTGGAAAATGTAGAAATCGGACTCAAGGCTAAAGGTGTTCCTCCTAAAGAACGCAGGGAAAGGGCACTTAAGATGATAGACCTTATCGGTCTAGACGGATTTGAAAGCGCTTATCCCAAGGAACTCTCAGGAGGGATGAGACAAAGGGTTGGATTTGCCAGGGCTCTAGTGGTGGAACCAGAGGTACTTCTTATGGATGAGCCTTTTTCTGGTTTGGATGTACTTACCGCAGAAAACCTCCGTAATGATCTGCTGGAACTCTGGATAGAGAAGAGGATTCCAACCAAGACCATCCTCCTTATAACCCACAGTATTGAAGAGGCTGTATATCTGGCAGATAGGGTTATAGTACTGGATAAAAATCCGGGAAGGATAAAGCAGGAGATATATATAAACATACCCCACTGGAGAGATAGAGAATCAGAAGAATTTATAAGGCTGGTAGACCGTATCTACAGCATTATGATGGGCAAACCTGTAACTGCCAAACCTCCCAAAACTGAGAGATATGGAACACCTCTTCCCCACGTAAGAGTAGGAGCTATCGCCGGTTTTGTAGAGCTTGTCGCTGAATTGGAGAGAAAAGAGGATATCTACAAGATAGCAGAGGACCTAAATATGGATCTGGCAGACATACAGCCTGTTATAGAGGCGGCAGAACTATTGAAATTCATAGACACTACCGGTGGAGATATATCTGTTACTGAATTGGGGAAAGTCTTCGCAGAGGCAGACGTACTGGAAAAGAAAGAGATATTCAGGAAACAGCTACTCGCTAATGTTCCTTTCATTCAACAGATAGTTCAGGTGTTACAGAATAAATCCAACCACAGAATGCCCGTGGAATTCTTTATCGAGTTGTTAGAGACAAGATTTAGCACAAGTGAGGCTCAGGCTCAGATGGAGATAGCTATAGATTGGGGAAGATATGCAGAACTATTTGCCTACGACGAAGACAGTAAAGAGGTATACCTGGAAGAGGAAGTCCTAGAGACTCAGAAAGTGGTAGACTAGAAGCCGGTACTATGAACTTTATAGATGAGTTAAATCCACAACAGAGAGAAGCAGTCTTATATACTGAAGCTCCCCTCCTGGTGCTTGCTGGAGCCGGGAGTGGAAAGACCAGAGTTATAACTTATAAGATTGCCTATCTGATTAAAGAACTTGATATACCAGAGGATAATATACTTGGGGTAACCTTTACCAACAAAGCAGCAGGAGAGATGAAAGCCAGAGTGGCGAAACTACTAAATAAAGGGGCAAGCGATGTCTGGCTGGGAACATTTCACTCTACCGCGGTAAAGATACTCCGAAGGTATGGTCCATATGTAGGGATAAATAACAACTTTTCGATACTTGATGAGGATGATCAGACTTCACTTATAAAAGAGGTAATCACAGAACTGAACCTGGACATAAAAAGGTATCCTCCTGGAGGTTTTATAGAAAAGATAAGCAGGGCAAAAGAGAGTCTTATAGACCCAGTGACTTATGGGGAGTTCGTAGAAAGCTACTACGAGAGTATCGTGGCTAAGGTTTATCAGAAATATCAAGAGAAATTGATGCAGAATCAGGCACTGGACTTTGACGACCTTCTTATGTACCTGGTGAAACTCTTCAGAGAAAATGAGAAGATCCTATCTTACTATCAGAATAAGTTCAGATATATACTTGTCGATGAGTATCAGGACACTAACTATGCACAGTATGTGATAGTCTTTCTATTAGCCCAGGCACATCGAAGGATTACAGTTGTGGGAGATGATGATCAGGCTATATACAGCTGGCGAGGAGCCGATATAAGGAATATCCTGGAGTTTGAAAAGGACTTTCCAGGAGCAAAGGTCATCCGTCTGGAGCAGAACTACAGATCGACCCAAAATATACTGGATGCGGCAAACAGGGTAATAGCTCACAACAAACTCAGAAAGGGTAAAAACCTGTGGACAAAAAATGAGGCTGGAAATAAGATAAAACTCTACATAGCAAAGGACGAGATAGCAGAGGCAAACTTTGTGGCAAGAGAGATCATCCTCCTACAGAAAAGGGAGGGACTAAACTTTGGAGATTTTGCCGTATTCTACAGGACCCATGCCCAGTCCAGAGCCTTAGAAGAAGCAATGATAAAAAATGGGATACCATACAGGATCATCGGCGGGATAAAATTCTATCAGAGAAAGGAGATAAAAGATATCCTCGCATATCTAAGATTTATCTTAAATCAGTACGATGGGATAAGTCTGAAGAGGATAATAAATACACCCAGGAGAGGGATAGGAGACGCTACTCTTTCCAAGATTGTAGAATATGCAAATGTGAATGGCATAAGTTATCTGGATTCAATGAAACATCTGATCGAGAGAGGGGAATTGGGAAAGAAGGCAAGTAAAGAGGTAGAGAGATTTATAAACCTGATAGAAGAACTGATAGCCTTTTCCAAATTACATTCTATAGAAGACCTTATCATAGAGGTGCTGGATAGAACAGGATACATAAAGGAACTGGCTGAACTACAGACCGCTACTGCCCAGATGAGGATAGAAAATGTAGAGGAATTGAGCTCGGTGGCAAAGGAGTTTTCTAAGCAATCAGAGGATGCAACTCTGGAAAGTTTCTTAAACTATATATCTCTGATGTCAGATATAGACACTCTAGAAGAGGAAAATTCCTCTGTAGTGCTTATGACACTTCACAGTGCTAAAGGTCTGGAATTTCCAGTAGTATTTATGACCGGGATGGAGGAAGGGGTATTTCCCCATAGTCTCTCTATGGGGGAGAGAGAAGAGCTGGAAGAAGAGAGAAGGCTCTGTTATGTTGGAATGACCAGAGCAAAGAGATATCTATACCTTACTTCTGCAGAGATAAGGACACTCTATGGTCATACCAATAGTAACGAACTCTCTAGATTTGTAAAAGAGATTCCTGAAGAGTATATAGAACCAGTCACAAAGATAGAAGTTACATTTGAAAGGGGAGAAAGGGTCTGGCATTCCAGATGGGGCGAAGGTATCGTCCAGGAAGTTCGCCCATTAGAAGATGGGGAGACAGAACTGGTAGTGGTATTCAACGAGATCGGAAAGAAACACCTCCTGGCAAAGTATGCAGGACTGGAAAAGCTTTAAATCTATACCCTTACAAGTTCTATTGCCTTTCTTGGACAGACCTCCACACAAAGTCCACAACCCACACAGTTTTCATTTATATAAAATCTTCGATCATTATGTCTCTCAATAGCTGAAGAATAGCAGACCTTATAACAGGTCTCACACTGATTGCATTTTTCCTGATTTATATGGGCTACATAGAGTTTTCTTCTATCAACTTCCCTATGGGATAGAATCTTTCCTACTATCTTACCCCTTATATCATTCAGAGATGTATATCCCTTCTCCTGGAGGAATTCAACTATCTCCCTGTTAATCTTTTCTATCACCTCATAACCCTTAAGGATGACCACTGTACATATCTGAACAGATGTCGCCCCAGCAAATATGCATTTGATTACATCTTTTCCATTGGTAACCCCACCGCTAGCAGAGATGGGAATATGCAGATAGGGATACATAGCAGATATCCATCTGAGGACATAGTGAATAGCCCAGGCTCCCCCATGCCCTGCATATCCTCCGTGAAGTATGGGCCTTTCTGTATCCAGATCTATATCCAAGCCGGTGAATCTATTAAAAACCACCACCCCATTACCACCATTCTTTTCCACCTCGTCTGCCTCTATCATCGGATTGCTTGTCTGGGGACTCAGTTTTACGATTCTGGGAATCTTTACATCTGTGGCTGCATCCAGAGCCTTTCTTATCTCATCCTTTAGTGTTCTACCCTCCATTATATGGACACCATGAGGACAGCTCACATTTAACTCTATCCCATCAGCACCGGCAGACTCGACCAGATGAGCCATCCTGTTCCACATCTCAGGGGTGATGCAGTTTAAACTGGCAAAGATGGGAATTTTTACTAGACTCTTAGCCTTAGATATCTCTTCTGCGTATTCTTCTGGACCGAGTTCACTGGCTTGTTCGTAGGAATACAGGGTAACAGAAGAATTACCATTATAACCTCTTCTTATCAGCTTGAACCTTGGTGTAGGAGCCTTTCTGCATACTTCTTCCTCAAAAAAGGACTTCATTACTACTGCCCCTGCCCCATAGTCCTCTGCCCTTTTGATCTGATGCGCATATCCTACTATACCCGCAGAAGAGACTATAACTGGCGTTTTAAGTTTCAGACCGGCATAGTTTACCTCGATATCTGGCAATTTAATCCGTCCTCCTTTTACAGATACTTTACTTTCTCAGAGACGATATCCCTTGTATCAATAATAACCGGAATTAATTCTCGAAGTCTTTCCTCTGTCAACCTGAACGATGGAATAGAAACACTTATTGCCGATATGGCTCTACCCTTTCTATTAAGTACAGGAACTCCTATACACCTTATACCTGGTTCAAATTCTTCCCTGTCCAGGGCATAACCCTGTTCTCTAACTCTTTCCAGTTCTTCAGCAAGTTCTTTTCCTGTCTTTATGGTATTTGGAGTTCTCTGGGGAAGTGTATCTTTAGATGTCCAGCTTTTTACAAGCTCTTCAGGTCCAAATGCAAGTAAACATTTACCAAGTGCAGTACAGTAGAGGGGAGCCCTAGCACCGATTCTTGAATACATCCTGATAGTATGTTTACTCTCAACTTTATCTATATATACTATCTCGTCTCCCTCTCTAACAGCCAGGTGTACCGTCTCATTCGTCTTATCTGCCAACTCTTCCAGATATGGGTGAATTATATCTTTTATATCGAGTCGCTCATTTATAATACTTGAAAGTTCCAACGGCTTTAAGCCAAGGAAATACTTCTCTGTCTCCTCATCCTGATCGACATAACCGAACTGCCTCAATGTACTTACCAGCCTATAAGCAGTGCTCTTATGCACCCCTATAAGTCTGCCAATCTCCGTAACGCCCATAGGCTTCCCTGAGTGGGCCAAGATATCTATAATCTTAAGTGCCCTCTCAAGGCTCTGTACATTATCTAAACCTTCTGTAGTATTCCTTTTTGTTCTCATAAAGACAACCCAATTCTGTAATATAAATCTATAAGATTATAACAGTCAGAGCCCAATAAATCAAGTCGACTTTAATTCTGAGCTAGCCTCGTATAATTTTCTATATATACCATCTTTGGCGAGAAGCTCAGAGTGTGTCCCTCTCTCCACTATCTCACCGTTCTCAATCACCAAGATGTGGTTAGCCTCTTTAACAAAAGCCAATCGATGGGAGATGATGAATGTGGTCCTTCCCTGCATCAATCTGATAATAGCATCTTTTACAAGCAATTCCGATTCAGAATCCAGAGCAGATGTCGCCTCATCTAATATGAGTATCTTGGGATTATGTAAGAATGCCCTGGCAATAGCTATACGCTGTCTCTGTCCACCTGAGAGTCTTATTCCCGACTCGTCCCCTATAACCGTATCATAACCTTTGGGTAACTGCATTATAAATTCATGGGCATTGGCAGACTTGGCAGCCTCTATCACCTCTTGTCTGGTAGCATATGGTGTACCGTATCTTATATTCTCGAGGACGGTATCTGAAAACAGTATGATATCCTGAGGGACTATACTCATCTGCTGTCTGAGAGACTGAAGCTTGAACTCTCTTATATCAATCTTATCTATCAAGATGGAACCTTCCTGAGGGTCGTAGAATCTCATAAGTAGATTTACTATTGTCGTCTTACCAGCCCCACTTCTACCCACTAACGCCACTTTCTCTCCCGGATTTACATGAAAAGAAACATTTTTTATTACAGGGGCATCATTACTGTACCCAAATGTTACATTTCTAAATTCTATCTCTCCTCTTATAGAATCTATAGCAATAGCATTTGGTTTCTCTTTAATCAACGGTTCTACCTTAAAGAGTTCAAATATCCTTCCTATGGCTCCTGCACTCTGGCTTATCGTATTAAAGCTACGAGATATAGAATATATAGGGTCTACCATCATAAGAAGGGCAGTAAAGAACGCCATAAGGCTACCTGGAGTCATACTCTTATTTAGTACCTGAAGACCGCCAAACCATAGGATCCCTAAAAGACCTATAGTTTGAAGTAAAGTGATAATTGGTGTCTGGGTCGCTATAATCTTGGCACTTTTCAGAGAGGCTTCTAAACTCTCTCTGCTTACCTTCTGGAATTTGAATATTTCCGATTCCTCCATACCAAATGATTTTATCAGATGGACCCCGCTTATCCTCTCCTCTAGAAGTTTTACCAGTTCAGCAAATCTCTGTTGAACCTGACGGGTAACCCTTACCATCTGATTCCCAAGACAAGATACCACCGAAGCTATAAATGGAAGTATAGCCAGAGTAAAGATGGTAAGCTTCCAGTTAAGATATACCATATAACCCAGAGCGCCAAGAAGCATAAGACTACTCAGTGGTATGTCTATAAGTATCGAATTAAGCGCCTGAGGTATTAGCGTTACATCATTGGATAGGCGCGATATTATCTCACCAGTGTGCCATCTCTGATAGAACTCCATAGATAACTTTTGCAGATGAGCATAGACCCTTACCCTTAGATCATTCATAACCCTCTGAGTTATAACCGACTGAATATATATCTGCCAGTATTGAATTATACTCTGTATGATGGTGATCCCTATTATAACTAGAATAACCGTATGCAGATTTCTTAGAGCTACATTGTAAGGCTTCTGGGGACTAAAGACCTCATCGAATATAAACTTTAATATGGGAGAAAACATTAATCTGGCTGGAGCCACCAGGACTGTAAGTAAAAAGAGGGCAAAGACGAGAAGCTTATAGGGTTTTATGTATACGTATAACTCCTTATAAGCCTTTATCACAGGACTACTCATTATCAACCCCCTCACAGAATTTATTTAATGGACAACCTGTATGTAAAGGTCTCTTTCTGCAGTATCTTTTACCCAATTCTACTATAAGTGCATGAAATTCGTTATACAGGTATTCATCATTTGGTGTATTATCCATAACAATCCTCTGGATCTCATCATAAGTTTCATCTCCCCTTATTATCCCCAATCTGGAAAATAACCGTCTTGTATAGGCATCCACAACAAAGATAGGATATTTACCGGCATATAATATTATTGAATCTGCTGTCTCTTTACCTATACCCTTTATACCGAGTAATTCCTCCCTAAGTCTTCTCATAGGTAAACTTAAAAATTCTTCTAAAGAGCTATATTCCCTGATCTTATTCATAAGATTTACAAGTCTTTCAGTCTTCACCCTATAATATCCGACACTCCTTATAAGTTCTGGTAGTCTAGATCTATTCTCCAATATACCCTCAACAGATAGGACCCCTTCCCTTTTGAGATTAGCTATAGCCCTTTCCACATTCTTCCAGTTGGTATTTTGAGTAAGAACAGCCCCAACCACTATTTCAAACTTGCTCTCTGCAGGCCACCAGTTCTGCGGACCAAAAGTTTTATAAAGCGTCGAATATATGTCAAGAAGAAATGTACGTAGAGACAAATCTTCTGATTCTTTCCGGTAGCTTACAGTTCTCATCTATCTTACAAGATTTTAGGTCTTCTCTCTCTGATGCTTCCTTTAAAAGGCAATCGCCAGTTATCCTATCACCCGAGACCATTATAAACCTGTCACATTTTACTTTAAAACCAACTATCCTCATCTGGTTATAGTCACCTTCTTTAAGAATCTTGGATGATCTGGATCTAACCCTTTCTCTAAAGCCAGATTATTGGCAAATACCTGAAACACAGGTGTAAAGAGTAAAGGGCTTAATACCTCTTCTACATTATAAGGTATCTTAAAGACATTTTCTCCACCATCTAAAGATTCAAAGCCAAATATAAATATATCTTTTGTCTTTTCTTTAAGTGTTTCTATCACTTCCTCAAGATGAGTATGAGTAGGTCCTGCAGGGAGAAAGACAAAGACGGGTAATTGATTCGAGATCAAAGCCAGGGGACCATGCAAAAAATCCGCAGAACTGAACGCTTCGGCAAAGATATAAGAAGTTTCTTTAAGCTTTAAAGAAAATTCCATTGCTGTTGGATAGTTAAACCCCCTTCCGATAGAGATGCACCTGTCCATAAAGTGAAACCTTGTTACATCTATCTTAAAAGCCTCTTGTATAACCCTCTCTACATATACAGGCATATCTTTCAATGACTGCAGTATATCATCTCTTTCAGCTATAACCGAAGAAAAAAGATACAGATTAAATATCTCAGCCAAATAAGTCTTGGTGGCAGGAACACTCTTTTCCTCACCAGCCCAGCACAGGATAACCTCATCAGCAAGACTTGCCAGGAGGCTATCTGGGTTATTTGTTATGGCTATACACAGAGCCCCTTCCTTCTTACCCCACTCAACAACCTCACATACATCCTCGCCTCTTCCAGATTGTGAAATACCTATCACAAGTTTATCCTTTAAAGATGGTGGACTCTTGTATATAGTGAAAAGTGAAGGTGCAGAGGGAGCAGTGATATATCCGGAGATAGATTCCAAAAGATATTTCCCCAGCACCCCTGCATTATCGGAAGTACCTCTGGCAGATATATAGATACCTTCTATCTTCTTCTTATCCAAATACCTCTTAATCCTTTCCACTATTTGTATATTACTCTCTAAAATCCTAGTCAGGACACTGGGTTCTTCTCTTATCTCTTTCTCCATAATTGTAAGATAACTCAAATCCCAATCACCTCTTCTTATATTTCTACTCTATTTTACCACAAGAAAATATGTTATGATAGATAGCGTATTATAAAATCTTTAGCCTATGGGCTATAAAAGGAATGGAGGTTTTTTAGGATGATTTACAAAAAGGTAACAGGTAGCATAGTTTTAGTCTTGGTTCTCTTTCTATTATCTACAGTATCCGCATCAGCCCAAGAACTTACTAAGACTTATACAGATTCGGATGCGGGATTTAGTATCTCCTACCCTGAAGGCTGGGTAGAAGGAGAATTAGAAGGGGCTTTAGCCTGGATTTACGATGAGGGCACATCGTCAGAATTAATCGTAATAATGGAAGAGATTCCAGAAGGATTTACTGCTAAACAGTATGCTGAAGCGGTTGGAGACTGGCTAAAGGAAAATCTGCCTGACTATAAAGAAGACTCTCTAACAGAATATACCCTGGCAGGAACACCAGGTATGCTGAGGATATATTCATTCACCTTTAAAGGTGGGAATTCTACTATTCCTGTAAAGACTATAGAGGCATATATAGTAAAGGACAATTATGGTGTAGCTGTCCTCTGCGACACTGTGTCAGATAGCTTTCAGTCTATGGAAGTAACTTTTAGAAAGATACTTGAAAGTTTCAAGTTCTTAGAATAGAAAGCATCACCTGGGGAAAAGGAGGTTACCGAGAAAAGCACAGGTAAGATAAAGGTTTAGTAATCTATTTTTGAGGATAGAATAAGGGGGGTACTTATAATATGAGACTTCTAGGGGATTTGTACAGATGGCTCAACAAACTCAAAAGATAGTTAAAAGGGAAAACCGGATGAAGGGAGAGAGACTATGAAGTTATTTGGGATTAATAAAGATGGTAAGTTTATTCTCTATGATGAGTATGATTTTAAGGAGGAAAATTATGAGAAAGACTTAGAGTCCTGGCTTGAAAGTAACCCAGATTATATCCTAGAAGATGAAAAAGTGCTCATAATTGGTCGTCAGGTGACAACAAATCTTAGTTCAGTGATTGATTTATTGGGCATCGATAGAGAAGGAAATGTAGTAGTGATTGAACTGAAAAGAGACCAAACACCAAAAGAAACTCTAGCACAAATCCTTGAATATGCATCTTTTGTAGAAGATCTTTCATATGCACAATTAGAAGAGATTTCTAAGGAATATCTTGGTGAAGAAAACCTCGTTTTAACAGATTATCACCGTAGTTACTTTAACCTTCAAGAAGGCGAGGCTGTTGCTTTTAATAAGAATCAGAAGTTAGTTATAATAGGACAAAGTATAACCAAGGAAATTCGGCAGACTGCATCCTTTTTAAGGAAAAAGGGTATCGAGGTCTTCTGTATAGAATTTAAATATTTTAAAACTAAATCAGGTGAACAAATTATCTCAAGCGAATGTGTAGTTGGGAAAGATTCATATACAGTAAAAAAGGTTAGTTCGGGGGCGCTCCCAAAGATAAATAAGGAGGATTTTCTTAAGTCTGTAGGGCAATATGGTAGGAGCTTCTTTAAAGCGTTAATTGAATTTGCCGAGAATAATAATCTCCCTATACACTGGGGTTCAAAGGGTTTTTCAATTAATGTTGATCTAGATGGGAATCATATAAATATACTTTATGGCTGGCCTCAGGATTCTGCTTTTAAGCAAGATGTTATTTATACTTCTTTTGCAGAAATTCTGAAAAAGGTTAGAGATGCAGAATCAATTGTAAAATTCTATAGGGAAGAATTGAATAAATTAGGCGGATTTGTACCTGCAGGGAAAGAGTTAAAATGCATCATAACAAAGGATTTAAAAGATGACCAAAGAGATAAACTTTTAGAAACGCTATCCTTAGTTGCCGAAAAGATAAAAGAAAAAGGTCTAAATGAATAAAAGATTCATTTGTGTTATTTTATTTACCATACACCTGGACTTATCAGTAACCCATTCTGTCCACCCACATCGTCATTTAGTTCTACAAAGTCTATCTTCCCTTTTCCAGCCTCTAGGATCTTTATTAACTTAGCTATTAAATAATCTTTCACTTTATCCATAAGCATACATGCCAATCCAGGATTTAAGGGGCAGCTGAATACCTTATCCCAATCCTGTCAGGTTCCTCATGGTTAACTAATGCTAATATCCTATCCCTATGCGTCCACATATCTCCCTCACTCATCCTCCCCTTCTCTTTTAGGTTGCCAGTAATTAGCTGGAGCATAACCTACACCCACAATATCAGACTTCTCTGGATTGAAGGTATACCTTAGAGGTATCCTATCAGGACCTTGAAACTTTATAGCCTTCTTAACCCTCTCCTTACTCGTCATAATTTACTCCTTGTGAGTTAATAAATCTTTATTATTAATAAAAAAACAAATAATCTAAAATGTCAAGACACTATTGACACTGAAATTATAATGGTATATAATATTGACAAGTTTGAATTATTTGGTATATAATTTTTTATGAATAAATTAGAGAAAGGTTAAATGAAGAGACTTTTAGAGAAAGAGAATAAAATGGCAGTCAAGTCCAAGTATCTGGGGATCGATATAATAAAACCATCTAAGGAGGCGATGGATATGAGGGTAAGATAAGATGAGCTAATATCTTTAAGAAGTTCCAGTCTAGTAACCCTTAAAGGGGAGAAAGTTTAAAAATTTTAGAAAAGGAGGAAGAAAGCGGATATGAGAAAATGTTTAAAGTTATTAACCTTAGGATTGGTATGTATTATTATTTTAGTAAGTCAGGTAATTATTTCATCTGCAGCTAAAAGGACCCTAGAAGTATGGGCACCTGGAGGAAAGGTATGGGAGAATACATACCAAGAGTTTCAGAAGACTCATCCAGATATTGAGCTAAAATTCGTTCCACTAACTGGTGGATTCGATGAGAGAAAGCAAAAACTACTAAGTGCAGTGGCTGGAGGAGTCCCTCCAGATGTTATGTGGGTAGATAGATTTGAAGTATCTCAATGGGCTGCTTTTGATACACTTACCCCAATTAACAAATACCTTCCAAAATATAAAGTTTCGTCCTCCCAATATATAAAGCAGACTTGGGATGAAGCTATTTTTCCTTGGGATAACCAACTTTATGCGTTGCCTTGGCAAACGGACGACCGTCTTATATTCTGGAATAAGGACATATTTAAAGAAGTAGGACTAAATCCAGATAAGTTTCCAGCAACTTGGGAAGAGCAATTAGAACTTAACAAAAAACTTACTAAATTTGATGATAAAGGAAACGTTACTAGAATAGGATTTGCTGTAGTCGAAGGTTTAGGAGCTAACGGTGGAGAATGGGTACTCGGTTGGGCTAATGGCGGGGAATATATGACAGCTAGAAGTACAAAAGTAACCTTAACTCATCCCAAATTAGTGGAAACACTTGATTGGCTTGTAAAAATGACTGATGCTAGCGGAGGAGTAGAGAAAGCGGCAGCCTTTAAGGGAACTTGGGGAATTGAAGTACAGGCTCCTTTCTTTGTGGGTAAGATCGCAGCTATGATAAATGGGAATTGGACATTCGAGAGTATAGCTAGATATGCAGCTAATCTTAACTTTGGTGTGGCTCCTATATACAGAAGAGACATTTATAAGAAAGAGAAAAAATTAGTTCCAATCACATTCTCTGGTGGACATGCTTTTGCAATACCAAAAGGAGCCAAAAATCCAGATGATGCTTTCAAATTCATTAGATGGATTACTGGAATCGAAGGGACAAGAGCTTATAGAAAGGCAAGTATTGAGTTCAGTAAATCTATGGGCAGACCTTGGGCTCCTATAATATTTGCTTATCAATCATCTAATAAAGAATCTCTTGAAGCACTTGCCGAGCAACCTGTAAGTCAGACTATAAAGGATGGGGTAAAATTAGCTTTCGATCTTATGGCTTATACAAGATTTAGAGATAGATCTCCAGCAGCTCTTCTCATGCAAAGAGAATTTCTAGGACATGCTAGAGACGAAGCATTGTACAATAAGAAGACTCCTAAGCAAGCTTTAGATGATGCAACTAAAGCGATTCAAGCAGAACTGGATAGATTAATTGATGAATGGGAGAAGAGAACAGGAAAGAAACTTAGATAATTATTTAAATCTTGTTAAATTAAAGGAGGGGGGCTCATTCCCCCCCCCTTTAGTTTTGTATAGAGTTAAATTAGGAGGTTAAAGTCCTATGGGTAAGTTTAAGAAAAACAAGGAAGAAATAATCACCGCATACTTATGTGTCTTACCTTGGAGTTTAGGTTTAAGCATATTTATTATAGGTCCTATTATAGCTTCTCTGATCTTTAGTTTTATGGACTATTCAGTAGTATTACCACCTAAGTTCATTGGCTTAGCAAATTATAAAAAGATGTTTTTTGGAGATCCACTTTTATGGAAATCCTTGTATAACACTCTTTATATGACAGTTATAGGAGTCCCTCTAAATATAATATTATCTCTCTCTGTAGCTTTGTTATTAAATCAGAAAGTTAAAGGAGAAGCTTTCTTTAGGACAATCTTCTATTTACCAAGCGTTGTTCCTCAAGTAGCTATGTCACTATTGTGGATGTGGATCTTGAATCCTCAAGTAGGTCTTGTGAATTACATCCTGTCTCTTTTTGGTATAAAAGGACCTATGTGGTTAGCAAGCGAACAATGGGCTAAACCTGCGTTTATCATTATGGGGCTCTGGGGGATAGGAGGGAATATGGTTATATTTCTAGCTGGCCTTCAGAATATTCCTCAGCATCTATATGATGCTGCTACTGTCGACGGAGCAAATATATGGCAAAGGTTTAAATATGTTACCCTCCCAATGTTGAGTCCAACTATTTTTTTCGTATTAGTAATGGGAATCATCGGAACATTACAAATATTTACCCAAGCTTATATAATGACAGCTGGAGGTCCGATGGATGCTACACTTTTCTATGTTTATCACCTCTTTAATAAAGCCTTTAGAGATTTTCATATGGGCTATGCAAGCGCTATGGCATGGTTTCTATTTATAATTATTTTTGCCGCTACCATGCTTAACTTAAAATTAGCACCTAAATGGGTATATTATGAGGCTGAATAGAGGAGGATGCCTGTTATGAATCTAAAAAAATTAATTTCTAAAATAATAGTATATTTTCTTATAGTTTTAGGTGGTTTTTCTTTTATACTCCCCTTTATTTGGACGGTCTCTACAGCTTTTAAACCTGATGAACAGATATTCCTTTTTCCTCCGAAATGGATTCCAAAACCTCCGACAATTATACATTTTAAAGAGGTATTTGAATTTGTTCCTTTTGGACTTCTATATAGAAATACAGTAATACTAACACTACTTAATATAGCTGGAATTCTGTTCTCTTGCCCTTTAGCAGCTTATGCATTTGCCAAACTTCGTTGGCCTGGCCGAGATGTGCTCTTTATTGTTACTCTTGCTACTATGATGCTTCCTCCTCAGGTGACCATGATACCTCAATTCTTAATCTTCAGAAGATTAGGTTGGTTAAATACTATGTTACCCCTCTGGGTACCTTCCTTTTTTGGAAACGCCTTTAATATCTTCCTTCTAAGGCAATTTTTCATGACACTTCCTAGAGAATTAGATGATGCAGCTAGGATAGATGGGTGCTCTTTTTTTGGTATATTCTGGAGAATAAATCTGCCTTTAATAATTCCTGCTATTACTGCTGTAACAATATTCACTTTTATGGGAACCTGGAATAATTTTATAGGTCCTCTTATCTATGTAAGATCTTATAGTGCAATGCCGCTCTCTTTAGGATTACGTATGTTCCAAGAAGCATATAGTGCTGAATGGGGAGCACTTATGGCTGCTTCTTTAATGATGATTCTTCCTGTTATCCTAGTCTTCTTCTTTTTGCAGAAATACTTCGTTCAAGGTATATCTCTAACAGGGCTAAAAGGATAAGTAAGGAGTCTAATAATGTCTATTCTCTCTCTTTCTGGTTCCTGGAACCTTTATTTTGGTCCTCAGGGGGAAGTTAAGAGTATAGATGAGGCTAAGGGGAAGTTTCAATGTATTTCAGCTAGTGTCCCTGGCGATGTATATCTTGACCTATTAAAGGCAGGGCTTATAGAGGACCCCTTCTTTGGAAAGAACTATCTGGATTTAAGAAGATTTGAATTCTATCAGTGGTGGTATGAAAAGGAGTTTACCGTTCCAAAAGAGCTTCTTGGCAGGAAGTTCAGGCTTATCTTCTACGGTATAGATACTATTGGTACTATCTGGCTGAATGGAAAGCTTCTTGGTGAAACCAATAATATGTTCGTCGAGCACTCTTTTGATGTAACAGGCATTTTAAAGGAGGATAATACTCTTGTAGTAAGGATAGATTCCCCTATTCTCTGGGCAAAAGAGAAGAATTATCAGGCTATTAATGTCTCCTGGGAAGGAAGGGATGAAGCCCTCTGGCTTAGAAAGGCTCAGCATTCTTTTGGCTGGGACATAGCACCCAGGATAGTCTCATCGGGAATATGGAAGGAGGTAGAGTTAAGAGAGATCAAGGATACAGAGATAGAAGAACTATATTATGCCACTTCTAAGATAGAAGACGATCTTGCGTATCTAGATGTCTTTTTTAAATTCAGGACAAATCTTAAATATTTCGAAGAATTCCTTTTAAGATTTACCTTTACCGACAGGAATAATAATAAACAGGTATTTGAATTTCCTGTAGAATTTATCACTGGTCATATAAATATAATCCTAAAAGACCCATTACTCTGGTGGCCTAAAGGATATGGAGAGCCAAACCTCTACGAAGTAAAATGCGAACTTATCCATAATGGGGAGATCCTTGATGAAAAGACAGATAAAATTGGTATAAGAACTGTTCACTTAGAGAGGACAGAATCTGCAGAAGAGGATGGTATTTTCAGATTTATAATAAATGGTATTCCCTTAAGATTAAGGGGTTCTAACTGGGTTCCATTAGATGCGTTCCATTCAAGGGATAAAGAACGAACAATACCCGTTCTTGAATTATTCGATGACCTTGGATGTAATATTATAAGGTGTTGGGGTGGAGGGGTCTATGAATCTGATGAGTTCTTTGACTTCTGCGATAAAAATGGAATAACGGTCTGGCAAGACTTTGCTATGGCCTGTGCCAGATATCCTCAAGAGGAGGCGTTCCAGAAAGAGATAGAAGAGGAAGCTAAAAAGGTCATAAAGAGATTGAGGAATCATCCAAGCTTAATCTTATGGGCTGGTGATAATGAATGTGACTATGCGTATAATATGGAGAACCTGCTTCCATCTGACAATGTATTAACAAGAAAGGTCTTACCATCAATATGTAAAAGACTGGATCCATATAGGCCATATCTACCTTCTTCTCCTTATATATCTGATACGGTAGCAAAATCAAAAGGTAAACTGACCCCACCTGAACAGCATCTATGGGGACCAAGGGATTACTATAAGAGTAGATTCTATACAGAAAATAAGGCGTCTTTCATAAGTGAGATAGGCTACCATGGATGTCCGAATCTAGAAAGCCTGAAGAAATTTCTTCCTCAGGAGTATCTGTGGCGATGGGATAATGACTACTGGAGGGCTCACTCTGTAGAGCACTGGAGAACAAGAAGGAGGAGTTATAACAGAAACGAACTTATGGCTAACCAGATAAAGGAACTGTTCGGGGTTATCCCGGAGGATATAAATAACTTTATTCTGGCAAGTCAGATTACTCAGGCTGAGGCGAAGAAGTTCTTCATAGAAAGGGCAAGGCTCTCAGATAATATCTGGGGGATTATATGGTGGAATGTGATAGACTGCTGGCCTCAAATCTCTGATGCTATAGTGGATTATTATTTCAGTAAGAAACTTGCCTATTACTACATAAAGAGAGTACAGGAGCCATTCTGTATAATGATAACAGAACCAGAAAGCTGGTATGTAAAGATTGTGGGGGTAAATGATACACTTAGAGAAAAGAGAGGGACTTACAGGGTATATGATGCCGATACCAGAGAAGAATTGAGTTCTGGAAATTTCTCTGTATCTTTCTATCAGAAAAAGTTACTTGATAAGATTAGGGTGAGTAGAGGAGAACAGAGGTTATTTATTATAGAATGGGAGGTAGATGATAAAAGATTCTTAAATCACTATTTACTGGGAAATCCACCATTTGATCTAGAAAGATACAAGGAGTGGCTGAAGATACTTATGAAAGAGGTGAATCCAATATAAAGGTGAGAAAAAAACGAGGTAGAAACCTTCCCTATGTAAGGGCATTTAATAGAAGTCTGGTCTTACAGACTATAAGGGCATATAGTCCTATTTCCCGTATTGAGTTAACCGAACTTACATCTCTAACACCAACCACTATAACCAGTCTGGTAGATGAGTTTATAAAGAGGGGGCTTGTCAAAGAGGTAGGGAATGTGAAAGGGGAGATAGGGAGGAGCAGAACACTACTAAGTATAAATAATGGAGCCTACTATGTTTTAGGGATAGACCTAGCAAGAACCTCTATATCCTGTGGAGTGGTTGATCTTGTAGGGAACTTATTGTTTACCAAGAGAGTAACTTCTGACTTGACTCAAAATTTCCCTATAACTTTAAATACTCTCAAAGAGACCATCTATTCTCTTCTTGAAGAGCTGGACCCCCAGATTAAGGAAAAGATTATTGCTATAGGTGTAGGGTCACCAGGACCTTTAAGTCCAAGTAGAGGGGTTATTATCTCCCCTCCAAACTTCACAGGATGGAGAGATATCTCATTAAAAGAGATCATAGAAGAAGAATTCAAAATTCCTACCTTTATAGAGAATGATGCCAAAGCCTGTGCCCTAGGGGAGAAATGGTTTGGATGTTGTAAGGATATAGACAATTTCGTCTATTTCGCTGTAGGTACAGGGGTTGGAGCAGGGATAATTATTAATGGAGAGATATATAGGGGTGCTGGAGAACTGGCTGGAGAATTAGGACATACTACTGTGGATGTCAATGGACCTCAATGTAGCTGTGGAAATTATGGTTGTCTTGAACTTTATACTTCAGTAGGTTCCCTTATAAAGAGAATTAAAGAGAAGTCACCCAGCCTGTTAAAAGAAGACCCACTAGAAACACTGTCTATTTTCTATAGAACTGCAAGAGAGGGAGATATAAAAGCTGTAGAGATTCTAAACGACTACTGTTTCTGGCTTGGGGTTGGTGTGGTAAATGCAATAAATATATTTAGTCCTCAGGCAGTTGTCTTGGGTAGGGAGGCACTGATAAGTGAATCAGATCTTATCATCCCAAGAGTAGAGAAGATAGTAAGAGAAAGAAGTTTCTCTATAGCCTCTCAGCAAACAAAGATATTACCTTCAAGTATAGGACAGAATACAGGTATTATAGGGGCAGCTACTATTGCCTTACAGGAATTCTATAAAGACCCTTATAGAATAATAAAGAAGGAGGGAGTATGAGTAAAAGGTTCGTTTTGCATATGATTGGTAATGCCCATATTGACCCGGTCTGGTTATGGAAGTGGGACGAAGGGTTGGTAACAACAAGGGCAACATTTAAGTCTGCCATTGACAGGATTGAAGAGTATCCTGAATTTATCTTTACCGCATCCAGCGCCTGCCTGTATAAATGGGTAGAAGAGACAGATCCAGAACTCTTTGAAAAGATAAAGGAAAAGGTAAAAGAAGGGCGCTGGTGTATCGTAGGGGGATGGTGGATAGAGCCAGACTGCAATATCCCTGGAGGAGAAGCTCTGGTAAGACAGGGGCTCTATGGACAGAAGTATTTTTTCGAAAAGTTTGGTGTAAGGGCTAAGGTTGGTTATAATCCAGACTCCTTTGGGCATAACTGGATGATCCCACAGATACTGAAGAAGATGGGAATCAACTATTATGTCTTTATGAGGCCAGGGCCACACGAAAAGGACTTGCCTGGAGACATCTTCTGGTGGGAAGGTCCTGATGGTTCAAGGGTATTAACTTATAGGATTCCATTCTCCTATGCAACCTGGGGTAAAGAGGTAGAGACACAGGTAAGAAGGGTTGCTGAAAAATTAAATGATAAGATAGATACCCTTATGTGCTTCTATGGTGTAGGAGATCATGGAGGAGGTCCAACAAAAGAGAACATAGAAAACATAAAGGAGCTAAACAAAAGAGATGATATACCGGAGCTTATCTTTAGCTCACCCGATAGGTTCTTCGAAGAGATTTCCAGCAAAAACCTGGAATTTCCTGTAGTAAAGGACGACTTACAACACCATGCAAGTGGATGCTACTCGGTGTTATCCTGGATAAAGAAGAGTAACAGGAAACTAGAACATCTTCTGTTAAACGGAGAAAAGATTGCAACCCTAACGAGTTTCATAAAAGGTATTCCCTACCCTAAAGAAGATTTCATTTCAAGCTGGCAGAATTTACTCTTTACTCAATTCCACGATATCCTCGCAGGAACAAGTATACCTGAAGCATACGAAGAAATAAAGGCGATGCATAAAGCGATAGAAGATACCGTAAGTAGGATAATAGTCTATAATACCCAGCGGATAGCCAATGATATTGATACCCAGGGAAGAGGAGAACCGATAGTAGTGTTCAATACGACCTCATTTGAAAGAAGCGTCCCTATAGAGATAGAAATTCCATGGAGGGAAGAGAATCTAACTATTCTAGAAGAAAATACTCCTATAGCTACTCAATGCTCCAAGCCATCTGCCACCACAACGGGTGGGAGAATTAGAGTAACATTCATCGCCAAACTTCCCCCATATGGATACAGGGTCTACAGGGCGATTCCAGAAAGATACGATATAAAATTCCCACACACTCTGTCTGTAGGAGAAAATTCTCTGGAGAATGACTGGTTCTATCTAGAGATAGACCCCAAGAGCGGATACATAAAAAGGTTAGTTGATAAAGAAAATAACAGAGAGGTCTTTAGAGGAGATTCTGGTATACCTGCAGTTATAGATGACCCGAGCGATACCTGGAGTCACGAAGTATTCAGATTTAAGGATGAAATAGGCAGGTTCACAGATGCAGAAATAAAAGTCCTGGAGAAAGGGCCCGTAAGAGGGGTCTTGAGGGTAAAGAGTAAATTTGGTAATTCTACTTTAACTCAAGATTTCACCATCTACAGGGACTTAAAATTTATTGAGGTTCGGGTAAAAGTGGACTGGAAAGAACAGTTAAAGATGCTGAAGTTGAAATTCCCGATAAATGTGGAAGAACCAGTAGCCACTTATCAAATCCCATACGGCTTTATCACCAGACCCTGCGATGGGGAAGAAGAGCCGGGACAGGAGTGGGTAGATGTAACAGGCAAGAACTATGGGATGAGCCTCATTAATGATGCCAAGTATAGTTACGATGCGGAAAATAACATCCTCTCACTCACAGTTTTGAGAAGTCCTGTCTATGCCCATCATAAACCTAGGATACTTGATCCTAACGAGGATTACAGATATATAGACCAGCAGGAGCAGGATTTCACATACATAATCTACCCCCACAGTGGAAGTTGGAAGGATAATTCAACTGTAAAACTGGCAGAGAGTCTGAATAACCCTCCAATAGCCTTTGTAGAGTATAAACACTCAGGGTCTTTACCATCTGAAAAGAGCTTTATCTCTGTAGATAGAGAAAACATAATAGTTACGGTTATAAAAGAATCAGAGGAAGGGAATGACACCATTATAAGGGCATACGAAACATCAGGAAGA
>Ga0068705_10000122_pt1 | contig 37503 bp, 40 predicted proteins | sample YNPMSTMetaG_FD_65631 | JGI IMG/M metagenome (GOLD analysis project Ga0068705, IMG submission 65631) | Anoxygenic and chlorotrophic microbial mat microbial communities from Yellowstone National Park, USA - YNP MS-T MetaG | ecosystem: Environmental > Aquatic > Thermal springs > Hot (42-90C) >... | reverse complement strand
TAGATGCGAGTTGGCAAGCCAAGGCTTTTGAGCTTCTTTGAAGCATTGTAGGCTTCATCGAGAGAAGCAAAATACCCTACTCTCACACGGTAGTATGTTTTCCCACGAATCACCGCCTTGGTTTCAAACACCCTCCAGCTCATGGCTTTGAGACGGGCAACAAGAGCCTTACTATACGATCGGTTTCGAAAAGCGCCCACCTGAACAACATAGTTTCCATACGAAGAGGCTTTTTTCTCTCCCTGTTTTTCCACCACATTGGTGACAACAACCATGTTGGTGAGAGTAATGGTATTGGTTACAAAAATAACATTAGTTAACGTATTGACTCCTGCCACCACAGTGTTTGAAACTACCTCGGTAACATTGGTTATCTCAAAAAACTCAACCACTTCGTTGGTGTTGGTGAGAAGAGGTTCTTCCACAATGGCTTCGTTTGTTTCAACAGAAACAGCCTGCGGGAGAGCTTTGCCACTCAACAGGGGACTCAGCGTTGGACCAGCTGTAAGAAGATCATTGGTTACATCAAGAACAGTAAGATCACCGTTAATTGAAGCAACAACAAGATGCCCATCAACGAGAATAGGACTGGATCGAATAGCACTCTTTACCCCATAACGCCACACAATACTTCCACTTTCAGCATCAACACAGAAAATATCACCACTATACGTACACACATAGATATTGCCCCCCGCAAGAACAGGAGAGGATTCAATAATATTGCTTAGTTGGATCTGCCATATCAGTTTGCCTGTTCGTGCCTCAAGAGAAGACAAAAAACCATCATACCCTCCAACAATCACCCAATTATTATACATAACAGGACTTGATGAAAGAGGACGAGTATTACTCACCTGCCATACAACGGTGCCATTATCCCGAACAGCATAGAAATTCCCCGTTGAAGAACCTACAAAGAGAAGATTCTCCCATTTAACCGGTGTAGCAAAAATTTTACCCCCCAGAGCAACTTCCCATACAAGTTTGCCAGAGCGATCAAAACAAGAGAGCCTCCCAGCAAAATCAGTAGTATAGATTGCATTCTCCTCTACCAATGGTCGAGAATACATACTTCCCTTGAGAGGAGCAGCCCAGCGTGCTTCACCCATATTCGCCGAGATAGCATACAGAGCATTGCTAATGCTTCCCGTATAGAGGATATTGTCCCGACTGGCAAGAGGACTTGAAAAACCACCAGAAAAAACTGACTTGTAAAGAAGAGCCCCAGTGGAGGCATCAAAAGCATACAATGTCCCATCCAACGATGTAACATAGAGATAATTGGAGAGTACAAGCGGTGAAGAGGTAATTGGTGATGATGTCTTTTGCACAAAGAGAAGCTTGCCCTCTGGAGAAAATCCATAGACACTCCGTGTATAGGTACCGACATAAATATTTCCCTCATAGGCTGTAGGTGTACCTACTACCAAACCACCCAAATTGGTTTTCCAAAGAAGAACCTGTCCCCATGCAGCTACGTACAAAACCCCCAAAAGCCCCACCAAAATACGCTTCATACCAACCTCTTCTTTCATGTTATTATACGTATCGACCAAAAAGCCTCAGAACTATAAGAGAATACACCCCTCATCTTCCTATCATTGCATCTTTGAAAAAATGAAAAAACACCAACCAAAACCTTCACTGACAAAGTTTTACTTGGTTATGTTCAAATATTTTGGCTCTTTCCTTGTTTCAGTTTTTATTTCCCCCTGGTTGAAGCAAGGTGAGATAAGGGAATAGCAAGTGACTTTACCCGCTTGAGATGCGAAAGCAACAACCCCAAGCGACGTATTGCGCAGTCCGTAAAAACATAAACATACAGAAATTTTGATTTCTTTTTGTTTTCATGGTATAATATCCTTTGAGGATTTATGGGATTATCTCAACAAAAGAAAAGAAAAAAATCTTCATCTCTTTCAGTTTCTCTCCGTGCATCGATTGTTGACGGATGTTTTTATACCACGATGGTCGGTTTTGGAGAGTCATTTTTTAATGCCTATGTTGTCGCTCTCCAAGCAAGCAATTTTGTCATCGGTCTCATTGGTTCGCTTCCACAGACAATGGGATCACTTGCCCAACTGCTCAGTATCCAAATAGTGCACTTCTTTAAAAGTCGCAAGAAAATGGTCACCACACTTGTTCTCATTCAGGCTTTTCTCTATATTCCTATCACTCTCGGCATGCTCTTTCCAAGAAGCCTGGGCATTGTTCTCATCGGAATAGCAATCACGCTCTACTTTATGCTCGGTATGGTTGTAGTACCAGCATGGATCGACTGGATGGGATTTCTTGTTCCCCCCCAGCTCAGGGAAAGATACTATGGGTGGAGAAATGGCATTACTGGCTTTTTCTCCCTTGCTTCGTTTCTGGTTGCAGGGCTTATCCTCCAATTTATGAACAAACGAGGATGGCTATGGGTGGGGTATGCAATACTCTTTATGCTGGCATTTGTTTCCCGTATCTTTTCATTTCTCTACCTCTGCAAGGTACAGGATACAACAGCCCCTCTTCCTCATCCCCTCTCTGTTGATCTCAAGAAGGGCGCTTCTTTTTCTCAATTGCGAAAATCTTCATTTTTCCCTTATCTGATGCTCAGTGTTCTCATGAATATGGCTGTCTTCATTTCAGGACCGTATTTTAATCCTTATATGTTGAAAGAACTGCACTTTTCCTACTGGACATATACCTATCTCCTCGCTATTCCCATGCTGGTGAAGGCACTTACCATGCCCATCTGGGGGAAAATCTGCGACCTCTATGGAAACCGCAATGTTCTCTCTTTTTCAGCAACCTTTTTGGGAATACTTCCCATTCTGTGGGTTGCTTCCAGTCGTGTAGAATTCATTGCCTTCATTCAGGTTCTCTCGGGTTTCCTCTGGGGGGCATACGATTTGAGTTCCTTCAATGCCCTCTACGACCTCACTACCGAACGCTCTCGGATGAAGTACAGCATTATCCTCAATGGAGTCAATGCCATCTCTTACATTGCAGGATCACTTCTTATAGGAGACAGACTGATAACACTCATCCAAAGCCTCTCACCTCACATTTCCCCCTATCATGTTGTCTTCCTCACAAGTGGCTTCTCACGATTTGCCATTGCCTTTTTCTTTCTGCCAAAAATACCCTATTCTAAGGGGAAATACCATGTTTCCTTTCGACATCTCATGTGGACTTTTTCCGTTCTCACGGTACGAGGATTGAACTGGTTATCACTGCGAGCTCAAAGAAAGAAAAAATAAAAAGAGCCTACGCTCTGTAGGCTCTTTTCTCACAAAGCAACGACTCGTGCCAACTCCATCACGACCTCTTCCTCGTGACCGCTGTTGAAATACTGGATGATGTCTTCCATCGAAATAAATGGCTTTCCAGTATAGTACTTGAACACACGGCGAACCCTTTGCAAATCCTCATAGGTATCCACCGTAACACGGATATGAGGAGCATAGTAAAAACCTGTAGAGACAGGCTCAAGAATGGTGAAAGAATCCCTGTTCTTGTACAAAAAGGGAGTAACATGCTCCTTCTCATAGTCTGTTTTTGCATTGCGATAGGCTGTTTCCAGAGCCGAGCGAGAAATCACCTCCACCCCTGTTCCGAGTGGAATTCCAAGATAATGCGTAAGGTCTGCCGAACCTTCAAGATGGTACTCGATAGCCATATCCATAAACTCAGGAGAAACCAGTGGATTATCCCCTGTGGCACGTACCACTACATCACTCTGAAAGAATGTCATCGCCATTGCATACCGTTCCAGAACATTCGGTTTGCTTCCAATGAAAAACTGCACCTCTGGATAAGGCTTTAAAACCTCACTGAGAGCCGGGTACGAATCTGCCGTTGTCGCTACAATAATTCTTCGAGCATAACGAGATAATCGCAACCGTTCAACGATATGAGCAATAAGTGGCTTTCCCTCTATGAGAGCAAGAACCTTCCGTGGTAACCTCTCAGAATCCAGTCGAGCCTGCAAAATCACATCTATTGTACGCATAGTCTTCCTCCCTATGCATTCTCTTTATTTATTATCGAAAAAATTGCCATATCCTCAAGAGGAAACCCCTCCAATTCTGAACGAAATTTTTTCCTGTGGAAAAGGGTTTGCCATATACTTCTCACGTGCTTAAAATGAAGGGTGAGTATCTTTTGAATCAAAAGAGAAAAAAGATAAGCGTTTTGCTTCCGCACAAGAGCAGGCTGCACAATGTTTCTTGCGTGAAAGAGAAGATACTCCTCATCATCCGGTGAAAACTCCATTTCCACGGGTGTATCAACCAATCGAACAACCCTCCACTGTCGCACCTGGATCACCCAAAAATCACTCTTCCATACCCTCCACCCAATTTCTGCAAGGGTATAGAGAAAATTTTCATAATCATAGAGATGAAAATCCCTTTCAAGAAACATCGTCTTGTTAAGAATAAAACAAAAATGAGGCGGATAGAGTCCAGGAGCTGCCGTTTGTGGTTTATCCCTACCCACCGTTTGAATAAAACCATGCAGAAGGATACACTTTATTTGCGAGGGCAATCCTTCATTCTTCTCGTTAAAGAGTTGTGGAATCATAATACCATACTGAGGATCATCATAGTAGAGAGAAAAGATCTCTGTTGGCAGATTTTCCAAAAGCACCGTATCATCCAAAAACATCACATGATTTGAGAAACTCTCCCTACACCCAATCTCCAACACCTCAGCAAAGGTAAGCTTCCTCTCGGGAAGAATTACCCGCAAAACGGGAAACTTTTCCATCAGTGTATCATACTGATAGGCATCTTTTTCCTCGGCTATGAGAATCAGTTCACAATTAAGATTGGATTGAAGGACTTTGTAGAGACTATTGAGAGTAGTGACAGGATTGGCAAGTGGCTTCAGATAGAGAACAATACTCAACTCTCGATTCACACGAAGAAGATGCCTCTCCTGATTACTGACCTCACTGTAGATAGGAACTACCATCGCCTTCCTTCCTTTTTGCTGATATTGATGTATCGGAAAAAATCTGAAAAGTTTGAATACAAAACCATTGCCCAAAAATCAAATTTTTCTTATAAAATAAAATTTACAAAATATATATTCACTGAAAATTCACACTATCTTCATCATACATTCATGTTGGTAGCCTATACTTATAGAGAACTTTCTTGACAGAAAGGGAAATCTACTCTAATCTATATAAGGGAGGTTTTCTATGAGAAAACTCTATCTCACGGTTATTCTGAGCTCGCTTGCTGGTCTTCTTTTCGGTGTTGATTTGAATGCTGCGGGTGCTACTTTTCCTGAACCCCTCTATGCTGCGATGTTTAAGCAGTACACGACCCATCGTGTTAACTATCAGGGAATTGGTTCTGGCGGTGGCATTAAGCAGCTTCTGGCAAAGACGGTGGATTTTGCTGGTTCAGATGCTCCCCTGAATGAAGATGAAAAGAAACAGGCTGGGGCTGAGGTTCTCCACATTCCTGTTGCTATGGGTGCTATCGTAATGGCATACAATCTCCCTGGCAATCCCAAGCTTGTTCTCGATGGGGATACCATTGCTCAAATTTACCTTGGCAAGATTACCAAGTGGAACGATCCAGCCATTGCTGCTCTTAACCCAGGTGTGCAGCTTCCCGATCTCAACATCGTTGTTGTCCGTCGTTCTGATTCCTCTGGTACAACCTACAACTTCACCCTCTATCTTACCAAGGTAAGCGAAGAGTGGGCAAAAGAAGTTGGCACAAGCAAGGCTCCAAAGTGGCCTGTGGGTATCGGTGGAAAGGGAAATCCTGGTGTTGCCGCATATGTAAAACAGGTTCCTGGAAGTATTGGATATGTTGAACTCGCTTATGCAAAACAAAATGGTCTTGCCTATGCTCGTCTCAAAAATGCAAGTGGTGTTGTTGTGGACGCTGACATCAAGTCAATGAATGCTGCCATCCAGACTGTCCCTGCAGATGGGATTGTCGATGTGGTAGATTCAAAAGCAAAAGATGCGTATCCTATCGCTGCTACGACATGGATTCTCCTTTATAAAGATCTTTCCTATCTGAAGGATAAAGCTCGTGCAAAGGCTATTGTAGAAACCATCTGGTGGATGGTTCACGATGGTCAGAAGATCAATCCCACCCTTGATTATGGTCCTATTTCTGCACAGGCTATCAAGGTTGCTGAAAATCTTTTGAATTCGGTGGTATTCAATGGGAAAAAAGTTCGCTAAAAACTATGACCTTTCATCTCTGGAGAAGAGGAACCTCTTCTCCAGGGGTTTGTTTTCATTCTTTTTACTTTTTTCGGTAGGATTTGTGGCTATATTTATTCTTTTGACACTGGTGAGCCTTTTTCTGTTCTCTCTTCCTGCCTTTCGCCACAACGGATGGAATATTTTGTTTGGCACCAACTGGGATCCCAATGTTGATAGCTATGGCGGTTTGCCTTTCATTGTGGGAACATTCATCACAGCAATTCTCGCCATTCTCATTTCTCTTCCATTTTCGATTTCGCTGGCTTTGTTTTTGGGAGAGTACCAATCTGAAGGCTGGCTATCGAGTTTTCTCAAAAGTGCGGTTCGTCTTTTGGCTGGTATTCCATCGGTTATTTATGGAATGTGGGGGTTGTTTCTCCTTGTCCCCATCATCCAGAAATGGCAACTTGCTCTGGTACCGTGGGGTGTGGTGCCATTGGGAGTAGGAATCTTTACCGCGTCGTTGGTGCTTGCCATTATGATCATCCCTTATTCTACCTCCATCGCCTATGAGGTAATTCAGCTCGTTCCTCGAGATCTCAAGGAGGCAGCCCTTTCATTGGGAAGCCCTCGGTACAAAGTAGTAACAAACATTGTGATCCCCTATGCTTCCTCGGGTATTTTTGCAGGGCAGGTGCTTGCGTTTGGGCGAGCCTTGGGAGAAACAATGGTCGTCACCATGGTGATCGGTAACCTCAACCAGCTCCCCACTTCAATCTTTTCAGCGGGGAATACCATTGCTAGTGTCATCGCCAACGAATATGCGGAATCAACAGGGCTTCATACTACATCTCTCACCGAACTTGGGCTTATTCTCCTCCTTTTTACTATAGTGTTTAGCTTTGTGGGACAAAAAATCATCAAAGCCATTGCTGTGGAGAAGTAATTATGGAAACAACCAAAGTTCATCTTCGTTCCAACCAGGTCAAGGATACCGTATTTTCAGGTGTTATTCTCCTCTTCTCTCTCCTTGTTGTTGTACCACTCTTCTGGATCATGGGATATATTATCATCAAGGGAATTGGAGGTATTAGCCCTGCCCTTTTTGTTAACGATCAGAATAACGGCGGTATCCTCAATGCCATTGTGGGCACCCTTCTCATTACGGCGATTGCCACACTTATTGCCACCCCTATTGGCATTATGACAGGTATTTATCTCAGCGAATACAAAAATCGCTTCTCGGATTTTCTCCGAACTATTGTGGAACTCATCCAGAGTATTCCCTCGATTGTTTTGGGTCTACTTGCCTTTGTCTGGTTTGTGGTACCGCTTAAGGGTTTTTCCGCCCTTTCGGGGAGTATTGCTCTTGCTATGATTATGATTCCCGTTGTGGTAAAAAATACAGAGGAAAACCTCCGTCTCATTCCCGATATACTCAAAGAGGCAGCCTATGCTCTTGGTGCAACAAAACATATGGTTATTCTCAAGGTACTCCTTCCCTGTACCATGAGTGGTATTACAACAGGCGTGCTGGTAGGCATTTCGCGTATTATGGGGGAAACAGCTCCCCTTCTCTTCACAGCATTTGGTACACGTATTCTTCACTTCAATATCCTCAAACCCATGGAAACTCTTCCCACACTTATCTTCAAGTATGCCTCATCGCCCGTGGAAGAGTGGATTGCGACGGCATGGTCTGCTGCACTCCTTCTAACCCTCTCTGTTTTCATTTTGAATATTCTGAGTATGGTGGTGATAAAACGATGGAAAGTCAAACTCTAAAACCTCTCATTGAGATCAAACACCTCAACGTCTTCTACGGAGAACAACAGGCTCTGATGGATGTTTCCCTTAACTTTTATCCTCATAGTGTGCATGCTATTATGGGACCATCGGGGTGCGGCAAAACCACCCTCCTTCGTTGTCTCAATCGGATGCATGAGCTTGATCCCTCTGTACGAATTGAAGGGGATATCATCCTCGATGGAACAAGCATCTTCAGTCTGCCTGCCATGCAGATACGACGAATGACAGGAATGGTTTTTCAGCGCCCTAATCCCTTCCCCAACATGAGCATCTACGACAATGTTATCGCGGGCTACAAACTCAACAACATCCACCTGAAACGGGATGAGGCCGACCAGATTGTAGAGGAGAGCCTCAAAAAAGCCGCCCTGTGGGTAGAGGTCAAAGACAAACTCCACAAGCGTGGAACCTTCCTCTCTGGAGGGCAACAACAACGACTTTGTATTGCCCGTGCTCTTGCCATGAAACCTGAGGTGCTCCTCCTCGATGAGCCTACCTCGGCATTAGATCCAAAATCCACTGCTCACATCGAAGAACTCATCACCGAACTCAAATCCACCGTGGCTATTGTACTGGTTACCCACAATATTGCTCAGGCGGGGCGTGTTTCTGACTACACAGCATTTATGTATCTGGGCAGCCTCGTCGAGTATGGGCCAACAGAAAAGGTGTTTACCGTTCCTCAAGACAAACGAACGGAAGAATATCTCTCAGGAAAATTTGGATAGGAGAAAACCATGGGTGCAAAAGAAAAATTTGCCGATCTCAAAACAGATATTATCAAGTATGCAGGGCTTGTTGAAGAAATGGTAGAAAAAGCGATGACGGCTTTCCTTAATGGTGATAAGAACCTCGCCTCCTCGGTGATTGAATACGAGGAAAGACAAAGCGACTCTTGGGAAAACAAGCTCGACGAAGCCTGTATTTCCTTTATTGCCCTGTATCAACCCGAAGCAAAGGTTCTTCGATTTACCATGATGATCTACAAAATGGCAAGCGATCTCGAACGTATTGGGGATATTGCCACAAACATTGCCAAGGATGCGGCTTCCTTTTCAGAATACGCCCTCTCCTTTGATACCACTCACTACGAAACAATGAAAAACCTCACCCTGACTATGTTAAGGAAGGCAATCAATGCCTTTGTCCAAGAAAACGCCTCTCTTGCTGAAGAGGTCATCAAAACAGACACAGAGGTCAATGCCCTTCGTGATACCCTCCATGAAACCATCATCTCCAGAATGAACGAAAAGCAGGAAAATGTTCTCCCCTGGCTTATCCTCCTCAGTGTTTCCCGTCATCTTGAAAAAATTGCTGACATTACCACCAACATTGCCGAAGAAGTAATTTACATTTCCGAGGGAAGGGTAGTTAAACACCACCACCAGAAATTTTGACAAAAAAGGGCATAAATCCCTGGGTATTGTGCCACTACCACAACATTAAAAATGGAGGAGCATTGTAAATCTTGCTGCTCCTTACTTGTCTCACCGTGGCTTGTCCCCTAGGAGAAAAACTAAAACCAAGACAGAGCAAAACCAATCTGTGCTCCTTATGTATCGCACCTTACCGGTGAAAGCCCCTTTTTTGTTTGGCTACGGAAAACACGCCAAAACAGAATACTGAGACGAGGAAACAGCAAAACCAAATGTTCCTTCTCATTTTTCTCCCCTTGAGGGAAACTGTTATTTCCCTGTTTCAGCGATGAAGGAGCCATCATACCCAAGAAAGCGGAAAAAGGAAAGGATATTAGTGGAAAAAGACAAAAAATTTCCCCAACCTCTGGACAAAAAGCCTTTCCCTCTTTACAATAAGGTGAAAGATCCTTAAGGAGTGGGTATGGGAGATCGTCGTTATCCGGTTTCATTAAAGAATATTACTAATCTTCAGACACTTATAACCTCTATTGATGATACACTCAAAGGCCATATTGCTTTCATCAGTCCGGGCTCGGGGTCTTTTGAGCGTATGGACTATCCTCACGTCAAAGAGAGTACTGCAGCCCTCATTCGAAGCCTCCAAACTCTGGGGGTTGCAAAAGGAGACAAAATCGCTCTCCTCTCTGAAAACCGTAGTGAATGGGCTCTCGTATACCTTGCCGCTGTCTCTATGGGAGCTATTATTGTGCCGCTCGATATCCTTCTTACCCCAGAAGAAATCAACAATCTCCTCAAAGACAGTCAACCCAAGGTCTCCTTCCTCTCTGCAAGCCAAAAAAACCGCTTCTCACAGCCTGAAGAACTCCCTGTTTCGTTCTTTGTTCTCTTCGATCCCATTGATGAAACCAAACACATCCAAGAAAAGAACCAAGCTCAAAACCTCATTTCACAGCTATTATCCCTCAGCATCCTCCCCAAAAAAATTCAAAAAACTATCCTTGAACACAAGGAAAACCTTTTCCTTACCGATAACGGCGAGCTTCTCATCAAGAATGAACGCTTCCACGACTTCACAACGCTCATTGAAGCAGGGAAGCAGATTATTACAGAGGGATGTGAAGAGTCTTCTCTCTTTCCTCCTCTTTCCTCTGACGATCCGGCAGCCCTTATTTATACCTCTGGAACCACGGGGAAACCAAAAGGGGTTCTCCTCTCCCATGGCAACCTTGCTAGTAATGTTGACGACATACAGATGCTCGAACCATTCAGTCCAAACTACCGATGGGTAACTCTTCTTCCCCTCCATCATACCTTTCCAACGATAGGGGGGCTTCTCGTTCCTTTCTTCACACGAGGAACTATCCGATTCGTGGCTTCGCTTCGCACTGATGTTATTATTTCTGCCTTTAAAGAAACATGTGTTACCAGTACGATTATCGTTCCCCTCTTTTTGGAAAAAATCTACAAAAATATCCTCAAAACCGTCAGCGAAAAAATTTTCTCGTTCGCTTTCTTTTCAAGAGCATGTTTCACTTCTCTCGCTTTTTCTACCGCCTTACTCACATCAATATTGGCAAGATTCTCTTTCGTGGTGTTCGGAATCAGCTTGGGCTTGCCGATCTTCGCTTCTTCATCTGTGGTGGAGGACCTATTGCTAAAGAGATCCTCATCGGCCTCAACACCCTTGAAATCTATGTAGTTCAAGGGTATGGACTTACAGAAACATCCCCTGTACTCACCTGCAACAACTACACTGTTAATCGCTTTGGCTCCGTAGGATATGCCCTGAAACATGTTACTCTCAAGATAGACAATCCCGATAAACGAGGACAAGGAGAGATCCTTGCTCGTGGACCAAATGTCATGAAAGGCTATCTCAACAATCCAGAAGAAACAGCAAAGGTGATTGATAAAGATGGCTGGTTCCACACCGGTGATATAGGCTACATTGACAAACAGGGCTTTCTCTGGATTACAGGGAGAATCAAAAACATTATCGTCACCGCAGGTGGAAAAAATGTCTATCCAGAAGAATTGGAAAACCTTCTTTCCCAGAGTGATTATATCGCTGAGGTAGCGGTTATTGGTCGTAAAGACTGGGAAAATCGTGGAGAAGTGCCTTATGCCATTATTTATCCCAATATGGAGGCACTCCAGAAGATCACAAACACCAATGAAAAGAATTTCGACGAAGAAAGTCTCTACGAATTCTTTGGAAATGAAATCAAACGTCTCACTGCTGATCTTCCTGCCTACAAAAAAATTGTAGACTTTGAACTCATCTATGAAGAGCTTCCCAAAACCTCATCCAAGAAAATCAAACGATTCCTTCTCCAAGCATCCAAAACCTTGAAACGCAAATAGAGCATAAAAAAACGGGGAGTTGGAAAAACTCCCCGTTATCATTAGTAGTGCTTTTCTGCGTATCCTACCCAACCACCAGCCTCTATGAGGGCTTTTTCAAACCCTCCAAGGGTATAGCGGTAGGTTTTTCGCACCCCATCTGCCTCAAGCACAACCTCGGCTGGATCAATAGAGATCTTGGCATAGGTTTTTTTGTGGGCAAACTCTCGAAAGATTTCGTCAATAGCTTCCTTGGGAAGCTCAATAGCAAGCATGCCACCATTGAACATATTTTGACGGAAGATTCTGGCAAAGTTCTCCGCTATCACCGTATAAATGCCATTCACCTCCAAAGCCCACGGTGCATGCTCTCGTGAAGAACCACACCCAAAGTTTGCCCGTGTCACAATCACAGACTTGCCAGCAAGGTCCCTCTTGGCATCAAAGCCTTCCAGTTTGAGATCCTCAAGACAATACGGTTTCAGTGCCTCTTTGGAAATTTCTGTGAGATACTTTGCTGGGATGATCTCATCTGTATTAATATCACTTCTATCCAAAAACAAAACTTCTCCATCGAATTTTCGCATAAAATTCCTCCTTACTTGCCTTTATAGAAAGGGGAATTGGTAATTTTCCCAGCAATGGCTGATGCCGCTGCTGTCGCGGGACTCATGAGGTGAACCATCCCCCCCTTCCCCATACGACCGTAGAAGTTGCGGTTGGTCGTTGCCGCACAGACCTCTCCCTCAGCCAGCACACCATTTGACATACCGAGACACGCGCCACAGGTTGGATTAGTAATCGAAAAGCCAGCCTCATAAAAGATCTTCAAAATCCCCTCTTCCATTGCCTGGAAGTACACCTCAGGGGTTGCAGGAGAAAGAATACCACGCACAGTGGGTGCGATCTTATTCCCTTTGAGTACTTCTGCTGCAATTCGCAGATCCTCCAACCGACCATTGGTACAGCTTCCGATGTAAACCTGATCAATGGGTGTACCCTCCATCTCGCGAACAGGCTTCACCTGATCCGGTTTATATCCATAGGTTACCATGGGTTCCAGATTGGAAAGATCGTACTCCAATACCTTTTCATAGTGGGCATCAGGATCAGAAATCCACTTTTGAAAGTCTTTGAGGGCTGCTTCCTTGGATGGATATTCATCCTTGATAAATTTCCAGAGATACTCCACCGTTGTCATATCAGGATAACAAATACCACTGGTGCCCCCCGCCTCAATCGCCATGTTGGAAAGCGTCATTCGACTTTCCATGGACATTGCATCCACAATAGGACCCGTAAACTCCATCACATGATCTGTCGCTCCATTCACAGAAATCTGTGAGATAATGTAAAGAATCACATCTTTTGCATAAACGCCTTGGGGCAATGTACCCTTTAGCACAAACTTGATGGTCTTTGGGTATTTGAAGGCACAAACCCCCTTCAAGATCCCCACCTCAAGATCGGTTGTTCCTACCCCAGCAGCAAATGCTCCAAAAGCCCCATGAGTACAGGTATGAGAATCCCCCATGATAATAGTATACCCTGGTCGAACAAAACCCTGTTCAGGAAAAAGGGCATGGCATACTCCATTGCGCCCCACATCAAAAAAGTCTTTGATGTTGTGCCGTCGAGCCCATTCCCGCAGAATCTTGTGCTGGGTTGCTGTCTTGGAATCCTTCGCAGGTGTTACATGATCAATCACGGCCTTGATCCTCGTGGGATCAAAAACGCGATCAAGTCCACGATTCTGCAGATCAAGAATAGCAACCGGCGTGGTAATCTCGTGGCAGAAAACCATATCAAGACGCAATACATACACACCCTCATAGGGGTTGTCCACCAAATGGGCATCAAAAATCTTTTCTGCAATCGTTTTTCCCATAGCATCCTCCACTATCTATCATCGCCTCGGTGGCGTAACTATCCAATACGCTTTGAGTGGCACCTCTCCAGTATTCCGTAACACATGGGGAACATCAGCATCAAAGGCAATACTATCCCCTGCCTGAAGGCTATACTTCTCCCCTGAAAGCACCAACTCTCCCTTTCCTTCGATAATAATTCCCCATTCCCTTCCTTTATGACCGTAGGCATAGTTTCCCTTCTGTCCATGAACAGGAATCTCCAAAGCATACCCCTCAACCCCTTCCCCCTCTCGTTCACCTGCAAGCGAAGCAAGTCGCTCATAACGCGTTCCATCGATCAGCACCGTCTGCCTCTCATTCCCTTTGACAAGCGAGAGTGGACGAGAACGCTTCCAATCCTGAAAGATATAATCAATATCAACATCCAACGCCTCAAGAAGAGAAAGCAAGGTATCAATCGCAGGAGAAACCTTGTTTCGTTCAATTTGTGAGATAAGACTCTCACTTACTCCAGCCTTCTCAGCCACCTCTCTCAAGGTAAGCCCACGCCTCTCCCGAACCAACCGAAGCTTTTCCCCAAAGGCAAACTTCATTTCAATCTCACTAAAAATACTTGAGTATATTTTAAGATAATCCACAGCGTTTGTCAAGCCCCTCTCCTCTTTTTTTGAAAAATTTTCAAAATGATGGTATACTATACTTTGAAAAATTCACTCCATACAAAAGGAATGGCTATGAAATACATCCAAAAATCCCTCCAGTTCCTTGCCTTGGTTTTGATTGATGCTGCAAGCTATTTTGTTTCGTTGGCTCTTGCTGTCTTCTTGAGAGAAAACATCGCAAAGTTTTTCTTTGAAAATCTGCCCTCGTTTAATTTCCAATACAGTTATTTTGCCTCCATTCTCTGGCTTCCTCTCGTGTTTTTCTTCACCTTTGTTTTCTTTAAGCTCTACCAAAGACACTTCTCCTTCTGGGAAGAAACCGAAAACATCCTCAAAGCAATTTTCCTTGCTATTATCATCATCTTCTTTGTGATCAGCATCCGAAAACTCTATGGTGATTTCTCTCGTCTCACCATAATCTTTTTGGGAATAGTGAGTTGTTTCTTTTTCCCACTCTTTCGCTACATTGGCAAGAAAATTCTCGGAAAGTCTGGTATTTGGAGAGAAGATGTGCTCATCCTCGGAGATGAAACCATAGCTGCCGAGTTTGCAAACCGACTCAAACAGGACTTCTTTCTCGGTTTTCACCCCATTGCCCTTTTGAATGTAGGCTCGAAACGACAGAAAAAACACAATACTCTTTCTTCCCTTCCAGTGTACTATGAAACCGACATTGCTTTATTTCTCAGAAGGCTTGGAACAGATACCGTGTTTATCATTACCAAAACCTTCAGTGAAAAAACCCTTTCTCATCTTGCCGCACAAGCCTACAGTAGTGCAAGAAATGTTATTTTTGTTCCCCTTGATTACCCCGTGGCACTCTTTAACGCCGAAACCCATTATTTATTAAAAGAGCGTCGCTATCTCATCTATGCAAAAAACAACCTCAACCGCTGGTGGAACCTCGCCATAAAACGAACAATCGACATAGTGGGATCACTCTTTGGCCTTATTGTGCTCTCTCCGCTTCTTCTCACTGTTGCCCTCATCATCAAGCTCACTTCTCCGGGAAAGGTTATCTTCAGCCAAGAACGTATCGGTAAAAACGGCAAGCGTTTTCGTATCTACAAATTCCGAAGCATGTACCCCGATGCAGAAGAACGCCTAAAACACATTCTTGCAACTGATCCCGAAGCACGAGCCGAGTGGGAAACCAAACGCAAACTCTCCAATGATCCGCGTATTACCCCCATAGGTAAATTCATTCGAAAAACAAGTATTGATGAGCTTCCCCAGCTTATTAATATCCTCAAAGGGGATCTGAGTATTGTAGGTCCACGACCTGTATCCGCAGAAGAAATCGAAACATTCTACAAGGAAAACCGCGTTTATTACTACACCGTTCGTCCGGGACTCACGGGTTTGTGGCAGGTATCCGGGCGATCAAACACAGATTACAACTACCGTGTTCAAACAGATGCCTGGTATGTGGAAAACTGGTCACTCTGGCTGGATATGGTGATCATTCTCAAAACCTTTGAGGTTATCCTCAAACGTGAGGGAGCTTATTAAGGCTTTTCCGCTTCTTGTCTTACCAGAGACTCGTACAAGGGCGTCTCTCGAAAGTCCTCTAATGTTATTTTCCCAGAGGCAATAAGAGCCCCAGCCCTTTTTTCCATACCCGGTATCTGTCGAAGTTCGTGAAAAGACAGCTTCTCTCTCTCAACAGGATAGCTTAGCCCAATGAGAGATCGTTCCCGATGATTTATTACCAAAGCCTCAAGACGTGTTCCCAATGGATACACGCGGGGAAGATTCACAGTAATCGGATAGGTGGCAAGCTGCCGAGCAAGACTCCATTCGCCACGGTGTCCCTCTACCATGAGATCACAAAGGACAACACCGATAGGAAAGACTCTCTCAAGCATAACACTATCAACCTCATCTCGAATCTTTTCTCTATAGAGGCGAAACGCAGCCTCAATCTTGACATCCCTATGCATGCGAAGTTTAGCAAGAGGTGTCTCAGGTGTAATCTTGAGCTGTCGGATATTGATACGGCGAAGGAGAAGATTTTCTTCAAGAACACGGCACAAGAATTCATAATTCAGACGAAACGTCTCTCTTCTCTCCCCAGGCAAGCCATGAATGAGATTAATCCCTGGTAAAAGCTTTGGAATTCCCTGGACTCGTACCCCACCAATCTGATTCACCAACCTTATGGCTTCAAACACCTGCTCCGGGGATGCTTTGAGATGGTTGGCTTTTACCACCTCTGGATCGGCGCTTTCCATACCAAAGGCAGCTACATCACCAGCTGTATTATAGCGAACAATGGTCTCAAGAATTTGAGCAGACTCATCAGGAAAACGCGCGATTGTCCCCGGGTTCATGTTATCAAGGTGAAGGGTTTTGAGATCAGGGGCTGCCTCCCTCAGAGCCGAATAGAGACTCTCCAACCTCTCAGGAACAGGCCGAAAAAAACCATCCCTCTCGTAAGAAAAATCTGCCTGATAACTCAAAATATCTGCCTGTTTCCCCAGTCGAAAATAGCGACATCCGAGGTTAAAAAGCCGTCTCACTTCCTCCTTTAAGGAAGCAATGGACCGAAACTCAACGTCAAACAATCCCTCCAAACAAAAAGAACAATGCACTTTTCGCGGACATCCCCTACCTGTTTCCAGTTCAATCATGACAAAGGGAAAGGATGGATGCTGAAGAACAATTTCAGTCCCGAAAACAGCAAACTGTTCCCACTCTTCCAGACTTCGGTAACGATCACGAGGAACACCCCCTCTGGCTACGTCTGCCACTGCGGCTTCAATATCCCTCTCAATAAGAAACACATGAGGAGCATCAACCATTTTTTCGATACTTTTTGGACCACCCCAAAGAATCTGCTTTTTCCGATAGTAATGGAAAAGATGTTTTATCTCCTCGTGGGTAATGGGTTTACCACCCAAATACTTTCCCGGAACGGGGTTTCCAGAAATCACAACCACAACATCAGCATCCGGCCACGAAGACTCCTGTCGCAATTGATCGATTGTGCGATAAACAATCTCATGCCCTGTCGCTGTTATGATGGCGCCAGCAACATAGCGTACATAGGGCGAAATATAGGGGGGTACGCCCAGAGCTGTAGGCTCATCCACATAACCGTCAAGGATAAGAAAACGCACTACAACCCCTTATCAAGATTTAGCGTATTTGGATTACCATCTAAATTCCAGTTTCCCCCATTATCAAAGTTGAAATTCGAGGGCACCTGGTTGGTGAGAAGATGAATCTCCTCCTGCTGTTGTACAGAAGCCTCAGAGGTATGCTTATCACAGGTACGAGAAGGCACTGTTGTACGTAAAAACAATTCTCCGATCACATCAGGACAATAGGGTGTCGGTAACAATCCCGTATCCGCGCACACCCCTACTCGAACAACATCAGAAGGTTGAGAAAACCCCAGAGGAGGGTTCTTTTGACTCACATCTCGCATATAGTTCATCCAAATAGGAGCAGCCACAACTGCCGCGGCTCGATGACGCCCCAACGCCTTCCGATAATCATCAAAACCCACCCACACAACCGTAGCCAAGTTTTTGGTAAAACCTGCAAACCAAGCATCCTTCCAGTTGGGAGTGGTACCTGTCTTTCCACCCGCTGGATAATTGAATCCTGCAGCTGTTGCTGCCCCTGCTCCTGTACCATGATACAGCACGGTACTCAACATATCTTGCATGATATAGGCAGCCCCCTCAGAGAGGATCTGTTGACGGTTGCTCTTGTTAAGGTCTCGTTCCATCTCAAAATCTGCCACCACACGACCGTAGCGATCTTTTACCTGTCGAATGGCAAGTGGCCTCACCCACTCTCCATTGTTAGCAATCGTAGCAAACCCCTGAGCAACCTGGATAGGCGTAAAAGTTCCCACTCCCAATGCAAAGGCAAGCGACGGTTGAACATTCTTTCGAACATCATTCACCGTTGTTCCCAAAAGCCCAGCAATCATGTTTGCCGTTGCCTCATATCCTACTGTCTGCATAAGCTTTTGCCAGATCTGAATAGCAACAAGGTTCACAGAATACTGGAGAGCTGTCCGCACCCGAATCTCACCCCGAAAGGTTCCCTCATAGTTTCGTGGAATCCAAGGATTGCCAGCACCATCCTGAAAAACCTTTGGAGCATCATCAAACACACTCGCTGGAGTAATAATCTTTTTCTCTATAGCAACTGCATAGTAAACAGGTTTGAAAAGCGAACCCATCTGACGGCGAGCCTGAACAGCACGATTAAACTGGTTGTAGGAAGAAAAGTCCTTTCCGCCAACCATAGCCTCTATATACCCCGTTGAGGGTTCAATAGAGACAAGAGCTCCCTCCACCTGATCCTGACGAGCAGTTTGAATACGATTGGGATTCAAACGATCCCTCAAAAGCAGATTCACCTGTTCCGCACCCAGACCATACGAAACAAGATACAAAACATCCTCATAATCCCTGAGAGCAGCGTCCAAACTATCCTGAATCTTGGCAAACCCCACATAGACCTGGGGAAGACCCAAATAAAGCCCAAGAGCATCAACAATATCAGCATAATTTTCCTGAAGGGCTCGCCTCATACTCTGGTTATAGGCATCATAGATAAACTGTTCGTTTGACACAGCTGCTTTCACATACTTCTCAGCAAGAATCTGTTTGTCCAGATCAAGGGTAGTATAAACACTATACCCTGCCGTATAGAGGTTTTCCTTCCCAAAACGATCCTCGAGAATCTGACGAACATACTCCACAAAGTAGGGAGCGTATGCACCACTACTCCGCTGAACAATAACAGAATCAGCCTTCACATAGAGATGAAGATTATTCCAAAAATCCTCATACGCTTCATCAGCCTGACTCTTGGTGATAAACTTCATCTCAACCATGGCATTCAGCACTTGTCTATGTCTTTTTCGAGCCTGCTCTGGCCGAAGAAGAAGCGAATACCCCTCGGGCATTTGTACCATTCCTGCAAGCATTGCCGACTCCGCTAGAGAGAGAGCCTTAGCGTGCTTGCCAAAATAAAACTGGGAAGCCGTTTCAACACCATAACAGCCATGCCCTAAATATACCTCGTTAAAGTACATTTCCAGAATCTCTTCTTTGGAGTACTTTTTCTCAATCTGCATGGCATACCAGAGTTCAACAATTTTACGAAAAATACTCCGCTCCCCAGAAGTATACAATCTCTTGGCAAGCTGCTGCGTAATCGTTGATCCACCCCGAGCACGTTTCCCCAACAAAGGGTCAATCAAAGCACCACGAATCATGGCAAAGAGATTAAATCCCTTGTGCTCAAAAAACTTGTTGTCTTCTATTGCGACAATAGCCTGAATCAAAGTCTGCGGCATATCCTTATAGGAAATAATCTCTCGCTTCTCTCGATAAAACTCGGCTATAAGCTTGCCGTTTCTATCATAAACTTTGGTAGGAATAGCATAGGTAGAATAGGACTCAAGCGGTTTAATATCCGAAAGCTCATGAAAAGTAATCGTAATCTGTGCAATCACGATGCCGCTCACAATCCCGATGAGAACAAGAAGAGTATAAAAAACCGTTTCCAACTTTGGCAACGGCAGTTTCTTCCGCCATTGGTGCAGGTGCCGTCTGAAACTCATACCTCACTCCCTCTTCTCATGAAAACTTTTACCAGTTTTTTATTGTAAAGCAAAAAAGAAAAACTCGCAATTTATTCCATTGCAAACGTGCTGCGGTAACAAAAATGTTTGCCAACAAAAAAACTATCCGCTTTTTTTGTCCATGGGCGGTAAAAAGCTTGCCAAGAAAACGCCCTCCAGGCTCTTACCTTGTCTCAGTTTTCTTCAACAAATGGCATAATATTACAAAAAACTTGACACAGAATATTCCCCCTTTATAATGAAAAAAACAAGGAGGTCGCTATGCTCGCCGACATCCTCGAGCAGAGAAGAAGTTACCGCTCCCTTGAAAAAATCCCCATCGAAAGGAAAACCCTCTTCCAACTTGCCATCCATGCCTCACTTATGCCTTCGTGCTTTAACAACCAGCCATGGCGATTTGTATTTATTTCTTCACCAGAGCAGCTTGAAAAACTCAAAACTACCTACAGCAAAGGTAACGAATGGGCATACAATGCATCCTTTGTTGTAGCTGTTGTAACCCGAGACAGTGATGACTGCCAGCTTCAGGGCAAGACCTACGCCGGCTTTGATACAGGCATGTCAGTAGGAGCCATGCTCCTCAGTGCTACAGAAATGGGACTGGTACTCCATCCTATCGCTGGATTTGACACCGAAAAAGCAAAAGACATCCTTGGCATTCCCAAAGATTTTACCCTGATAACACTCCTTATCGGTGGCAAGAAAAACCCCATGATTCTTCCCGAACTCACAGAAAAACAAAAAGAAGCCGAACTCCAACGTCCTCCTCGAAAGAAACCCGAAGAGTTCGCCTTTCTCAACAGCTGGAACACCCCTCTCAGAGAAACTGATAGCGATATTTCTTCACAAACTTAAACGGAGCATAACTCATCTTTGCCTTGCGAAGCCCCTCAATACCAAGATCCTGCTCACGATTCACAAAAAGAAAAGAGGGGGCTATGTAATGGATCGCCATCTGTTGATTAATCATCTGATAACAACCCACAAAACGAGTATCTGCCTTTTCAAAATGCGTGACAAAAGTTGTCTCATTAAGCTTTTCACCAAAACTAAAGGCAACCACCTCCCCATCCACAACCAGAACCCCACCAGCCACGCCCAGCAAGAAAGCATTCTCCAGCACCAAAGCAATCGCCTCTCGTTCCGCCTGTATACCACGGTCATTCTCCTTTCCCTCTCCCCAACGTGCCAAAAGACGCTCACATCCCTCCAACCAGTGTTTTTCGTAGGGGAGAAACTGCCAGTTGGGATATGCCTCATGAAACTTCCGCACAAAAGCCCGCTTCCCATCCAGCCTCCACCCCTTTAACTCAGCAAGCAGATGAGACTTGTACACATAATCAAAATGCTCCCTCTCCGCCACAACATGACCACCCCTTGGAAGAAACCGTTTCGCCCATTCAGGTATACGAACAATAGCATCAATTCCCTCACTTGCTGCCATCTCATTCATGGCAACAAATGCCTTTTCACAATCAGAAAACCCAACAGGGGGAAGAAACACCCTTCTTCCTCCCTCTTCCTTAACCAAAAGAGCCCCTTCCTTCCATTCCATCCACTGAATTTTTTGACTTTTTCCCCACACAAAGAGATTGGTAAAGGTGAACTCAGAGATTTTCGGTTGCATCATGAAAAACCACTGATCGAAACGAGCTTTATCCTCAAGACGAATCTCTCGAAATTCCATTCAGTTTTTCCTCCACAAAACATCATCCATCCATTTCCGATAGGCACCAAAAATACCCAAAAAAGGAACAAAGACTATCTCCGGCACCTCATAGGGGTGGTGCTCTCTCACAAGTTTCTCAAGCCGAGAAAAAAAGCGCCTCTTCGTTTTCATCATCAGAAGAATCTCTGATGAATGCTCCCTCTTCCCCTGCCAAATATAATAAGACTTGATGGGAACCATCTGAACACAGGCTGCAAGACGACTCTCAAGCACACAATCAACAAGCTCATGGGCTTTCTCTTCACTATCCACAGTAACCAAAACCATCCCATATCGCATGAAAACCTTCCTCCAATGCTATAAGTATAACAAAAAAAGCTTCATTTTACAAAAAATTTCTTCTTCAACAACCAAAAGGTTTTCATGCCAACAAAAAAGAACGAAAATCTTTTTGTTTCTCAAACTGAAAAAATAAATAACAACGAGAGAAAAAATTTTCTCCAACTTTTTTATATTTTCTCTTCAAAAGCTTGACAAAACAAATCCATTACATATAATAAACAGTGAAATTTGAAAGGAGGAATCCTATGAAAAAATCTGCGCTCGTGTTCAGTATTGTCAATTTTCTTCTTGCTGCTGCCACCATTACCATCAATATCCTTGCCAACGCCTTGCCCTTGAACGGCAAAAACACAGGTGTTCTCTCTGATCAATACCCCAATCTCTTTGTACCCACAGGACTCACCTTTTCCATATGGGGTCTCATCTTTGTGTTATTTATCGTGTTTGTTGGCTTTCACCTCTATGAATCCATAACGCATCCCGATGCCGCTCAAAAACACATCCCCATTCAGAGTGGATTTGCTCTTTCCTGTGTCTTTAACATGGCGTGGATTTTTGCATGGCACTATGAAAAAGTGGTACTTTCTGTTATCATTATGCTTGCTCTCCTCCTCACTCTTCTCTTCACCTTTGTCCAACAACAGAAAATCAAAGCCCATGGTCAGATTAGCCTCCTCAGCACTATTCCTATTGATATCTATACGGGATGGATCACCGTGGGAACCATAGCCAATATCACAGCCCTCCTCGTTCACCTTGGCTGGAACGGCTGGGGTATCGCTGCCGATGTGTGGACAAATCTGCTCATTGCCGTTGGAACACTGATTGGAATCACGGTGCTGATCCGCTACCAAGCCATTGCCTACACATTGGTAATCGTTTGGGCTTACCTTGGAATCATCATAAAACGAAGTTCCACAGAACCTATCTACAATTCCATTATTATCACCTCTTGGGTGGCTATAGCCATACTCATCATCATGATACTGCAAACCATATTCGTTCTCACCAGAAAGAAAACCGCCAAGTAATTTTTCACATAAAGGAGGTTGTATGAATATCTCTCTTCTTCTTGTTATCGGAGGAATTATTGTATTTCTTCTTGCGCTGACAACGTTTCTCATTGGGCTTCGTATTCTCCCCGGTGGTATAACGTGGCATAAACGCCTCGCTTGGGTTACCATAATCTTTGGCGCACTCCATGGACTGGGTGGGATTCTTAATTTTCTGGGACTTCTTCCCTTTTAGCATCTTGCCACTAAAAAATGCGTTACCATATATGGCTTCTGAACGCAGCAGAATCGCTTTTTAGCCCTCTTGCGATTCGCAAGAGGGTGGAACGTATACTCTCTTCTGTTGTGTGGGAAACGCGATCGGTAGGAGATCGTATCACGCAGAACCTCATGCCCGATGAAGAGTACTTCGTTCCCATTGCCATCAAATGCCTTGGAAACCAATGGGAAAACCACTCTCTTTCCCCTGAAGGAAGGTCTATCCTCAAAGAGATAGAATACCTCTACTTTCGCCAATGGAAACTTCCTCCATGGCAAAGCTTTTGGGATCAGAGTTCGCCTTTTCGGTCGATGAAAACCCCTCCAGGGGTAGGATACTTTCAAATCATCCAACAAAACCACCGTATTGGGGATAAGCATATCCTGATTGGCTACAGCCAAGGAGGTGTTGTAGCACGCTTTCTTGCCTTTCTTGACGAGTATGTTTTTCAAACCCACATGATCGATGCCGTCATTACCATTGCCAGTCCACTGAAAGGTTCACCACTCGCATCACCCACAAACAAAGAAACTATCACCGATGCGCTCATCAAAATCATCTTAGAATTTTTTTCCTTTTATGAATACTACGATGGAAAGACTGGCTTCGTTCGTGTTCTCAAAAGACTGCGTTTGATCAAATTTCAGGACATAGATAACCTCCTCAGCGACTGGATTGCGGATAGTAGGGACCTCGCATCCCTTCACCCCTACTATGCCACCATTGGGAACTACCTCTCTACCTTTCAAAAATGGCTCTCTGGTCTCCATGGTGACCGTGAAAGTGCCTTCTGGGAACTCAATCCCTCTCGAATCCTTTCTCCCTTCTCTGTTCTCTCCCTCATCCAAAAACCGCTATTAGCAAAAAGAGCTACCATCGTCACACAAAATCACTCTGTAGAAGAAATTGCAAAAGACTACTTTGCCCTTTCTTTAGGCTCATGGATATACCCTTTCTGGAAATGGGCACGTCCCTGGTTGCTTTCACGAAAATTCGGTGGGCAAACACTTGCATCCAATCTCAATGCCATCCAGACAACCTACGATACAGAACTCATCGGCTGTTTTCCACCCTATCATCACGATTTTATGGTGCCATCAAACCTCCAGTCTATTGATGAAGAAACCTCGCTTGGCATTTACCCTCTTCCCAGGGCTAATCACCTCAACGGAAAAAATCCCTCCTCCCCCGGTGGACGAGCCATTCTTCAGGCTCTTTATAGTATTCTTCAGGATTATCAAAAATGCCAGAAATAACCCTGAGATTTTATGGCTACCTCAGCGAGATAGCATCGACACAAGAAACAACCATTTCCCTTCCCATTCTTCCCTCTGTGAAACACCTCCTCGAACACTGTGGTATCCCACATACAGAGATTGATCTCGTAGTATGTGATGGTGAAACCCTCCCCCTTCATGCCCATCCTCCCGAAGGAAGTCGCCTCGCCATCTATCCCCGCTGGCATACCCTGCCCATAGAACACAACCACCAAATCCCCGATCCCATTCGTTTTGTGCTTGACGTCCATCTCGGCAAACTCGCTCGTCTCCTTCGAATGATGGGATTTGACACCCTCTATGAAACCCACTTCTCAGACCAAAAGCTCATCTCTCTTAGCCAAACCCAAAAGAGAATCCTCCTCACACGAGACAAGGGCATTCTTTACCACAATACTGTTACCTATGGCCATTGGGTACGATCACAAGACCCCCTCAAGCAACTCAAGGAAATCCTCGACCTCTATGAGCTCTTTCAAAAAATCCAGCCCTTCTCCCGTTGTCTCGTCTGTAACGGTGAACTTCAAAGTATTGAAAAGTCCAGCATCCTCCACCTTCTTCCTCCCCGTGTCCAATCCTGGTGCAGTGAGTTCTGGCAGTGTAACCAGTGCCAACGAGTCTATTGGAAGGGGAGCCACTACGACCATATGCAAACCACCATCTCCCACATTCTTCGCTCACCACTTGACAAATAACAGCTTTCCATGTATATTTTTTATATGAAAAGCTTTGAATCACTTGATGCCGTTATCAAACCCGAAGAGATACACTCTCTTCCCGAACTCCCTGGTGTCTACCTCATGAAAAATGAAAAGGGAGAAATCATCTACATCGGCAAAGCCATCAACCTTCGGAAACGGGTTTCCTCCTACTTTCAACGAGACGACAAAACACTCAAAACAGCCACCATGGTTTCTCAAATTCACGAGATTGATTACATCACCACACGAAACGAAACAGAAGCCCTTCTCCTCGAAGCCAATCTCATCAAGCAACATCAACCCCGCTACAATGTCGTCTTCAAAGACAACAAATTTTATCCTTTTATTAAAATCACAACAACAGAAAAATTTCCAAGAATTGTCTTCTCCCGTGATCAAAAGAAAGATGCCAACCTTTACTTCGGCCCCTATACCAGTGCTAACACCGTTCGCCAGTACATCGACCTCGTTCAACGTCTCTTTCAGCTTCGCACCTGCCGTGAACTTCCCTCTCGAGAATGCCTGAACTACCACATTCACCGCTGCAGCGGCCCCTGTATCCACAAAATCAGCGAAGAAGAATACCGAGAACAGGTAGAAGGGGCGATTCGCTTTCTTCAGGGGGATTACCAAGCTCTCATCAAAGAATTCGAAGAACAAATGTGGAATGCTTCACGACGCCTGCTCTTTGAAAAAGCCCAGCTCTACAAAGAACGCATTCAGATTATCCGAAACCTCGAAGAAAGCCAATCCGTTCACCTCAACACTACCTTTAGCGCCGATCTCCTTGTTCTCGTTACCCGTGAAACTAAGGCCGTTGCCGTAGTAAGCATCATTCGTAACGGAAAAATGGTAGGAAAACGAAGCTACAGTAGTGATATCACCGACCAGACTAACGAAGAAATTCTGGAGCAATTTCTCTTTTCCTACATCCCTGAATACAACCCTCCCCTCGCCATTCTCTCCAAGGAATGGGAAAATATTCTCCCTCAACTCCAAGCCACACTTGCCACCATGGAACTTCATACCACCATTCGGCTCGCTGAAACACAAGAAGAGCACTCCATTCTCCATCTCACACAGGAAAACGCCAATCTTCATCTCATGCAAATCCTCTCACGCGTAGAAACATCACAGGCATTGTATGAACTCCAGGAAGTACTCGAACTCGAAACACTCCCCATGAGAATTGAAGGCTTCGATATCGCCAACCTCTTCGGAGAACAGGCTGTTGCCTCGCTTGTCTCCTTCTATGCTGGAAAACCTGACAAATCCAACTACCGTCACTTCAAGATCCGATTCAAAAAGACCCCAGATGATTTTGCCATGATCCATGAAGCCGTTTACCGACGCTACAAAAGACTCCTTGATGAGCAAAAAGAGCTTCCCGACCTCATTGTCATTGACGGTGGAAAGGGTCAGTTAAACGCAGCCCTTTCAGCACTTGCCGAACTCCACATCTCCCTTCCTGTTGTTTCTCTTGCAAAAAAGAACGAAGAGATCTACACCCCCTACCAAAGCGAACCGATTGTCCTCCCCAAAAACTCTCCCGCCCTTCATGTCCTTCAGCGAGTAAGGGATGAAACCCACCGTTTTGCCAACACCTTTTACAACAAACTCAAAAGCAAAGATCTTCTCTCCTCTCTCTTTGATGGCATCCCAGGCATAGGGCCAAAACGCAAAAAAATCCTCACCCAGAAGCTCTTCTCTCAAGAAAACATCGACTTCACCACAGAAGAACTTCTCGCTCTTGGGATTCCTCCCAGTGCTGTCGAACAGATCTGCGAGCGAATCAAAACATATCAGAACGAAAGAAATAAACACTCAACCCCTGATTAAGGCCTCGTATAGATGAAATGAAACTCCACTGTGATACCATCGGGAGAACGAAGCTTTTCTGGTAAAGGACCATAGTTTGTCGTGTGCTTGATAGCTTGAAGCGAAGCCTGATTGAGAGAATCGTAGCCAAATTCTTTCGTTACCTGCGCGTCGATGAGATTTCCCTCATTATCCAATCGGAAGGTTACCGTGACAATACCATTGGCCATAATACCCCTATAGTACTGAAAAATGGGGAAATAAATCTGCCAGTTGCTTGCAACCGTCCGCTGAATCTGTTTAAAATAAGGAGCATAATCCACAGCCTCACTCTCAAGGGCTATCTGCCCACTTGATGTCATTTGCACCACAGGCCTTTTTTCAGGATTATACAAAAGGGGAGCCGCCTGCATAGGGGGTGAAAAAGAAGCAACATTTTCTTCCCTCTTTTCATCTCTCTGTGGAAGAGAAAAAGGTTTTTCCTCTGCCCCAGGTGCGTTATATTCCTCCTGTGAAGCAAGGGGACCTTGTGAACGGGAATCCCTATCGGAGAGTTTTGACTTTTTCTGAGGGGGCTGCTGTGTCGCATGAGGGTTGTCAATAAGAAATGTTTCAATCTCCACTTCCGTTGGCTTCTGTTGCTGAGCCTGTTTCAAAAGTTTGATAACATCCTGATCCATTACCCCATCAAGAAAAACAAACAAATACACATGAAGAAGAAACGAGAGATAGATAAAAACCCAAAATTTCTTCACTGCCTGACTACTCCTTCCAGGCAAGCATCACCATAGAGCTTGTGAGATGCCATCGTCCAATGGTGATCTTGCTTGCTAAGTGGTAGAGAGAAATACGCACCCAGTGGCGGTAGTCCCACAGGGAATGAAAATTCACTCGACTTTTTATCAATTTTGGTAGAAGACCAAACTCCACCCCCCCAATAAACTTGACCTTGCGAAAACCAACCCTTTCCAGAATCATCCTCAGATTGTGCCTATCAAAATACGAAAGATGCCCTGGTAGGTAGTAATGATACCTCTTCTCTGCCAAACGAGCCTGAAGCCCATCCATGTCTGCTGTTTGTACCAATAGAAGCCCACCTCGCTGTAGAGAACGATAAATATTCTCCAGAGCCTGCACAGGCTTTGAAAGATGTTCTATCAGCTCTACCAAAGAAACCACCGAAAAAAAATCCTCTGGCAAAGGATAGTCTTCAACATTCCCAATCCACACATGATCAGGAAAACGCTCTGCCGCGTACCCTCCGGAGTAGGAAGAGATTTCCAATCCATATGGTTCATACCCTCTCTCCTGAGCCGCTTCCATGAGCCCACCAAAGGCACATCCTACATCCAACCAGCGCTTGGGACCACGAGAGACATCCAGAGAAGAAAGAACCTTCGCCCGTGCCTTCCACACTGCCATGGATGCATCTTTGTTTTTTCGTTCATCCTGATAAGAATACACCGCATTGCCAGTATAGTAGCCTTCTCCATAGAGATGAGAGGGATACTCCTCAACTGCCTGAAACTGAAAACGACAGGACCCACACCTCCAGATCTCCAAAGGGGGATTCCATCGATCAATCAAAACATACGGCGATGCCGATGAGCCACAGAGAGGGCATATGCTTTCCATACCTCAACCCTTCCGAAATCCTCATTCCTCTTTGTTACGATAGAGTCCCAAAGCATCAAAAGACTTCCCTGTGCCACGGAAAAACTTCACAAAGAGTTCATAGTACTCAAGACGAAGAGCCTGAATACCAACCACAAATCCCTCAAAACCAATAATAAAAACATTGCCAAACAACAACACAAACCATTTCAGGAAAGGATTGGCAATCATACTGTCAATCAAAAATACCACCCCCATAAGTGCCGTATGATTCAAAGCAAATGCCCCAATACGCATAAAAGAAACGGTATTACTCAAAAAATTGATCATCGATTCAAAGAGGTCAAAAAATCCCATGACAGGATTGGGGAATTTCTTCCCATGGTGAAAGAGAAGAAACGCAAGCGGCTTCTCAAGAAAGATAAGCACAAGCCCCACTATAATTATCGGCACAATAAAAGAGGGAAGAGGCTTTTTAAGAAAGAGAAATACCACCAACAGGAGAATTCCCCAATAAAACATAAGCCCTGCTATCCCATAAGGGGAAAAAAGCATCTTGGCGTAATCTTTTTCCAACCAGCTATTCACCACATTGAGAATCATCGCAATCGAGATCAAAATCACACCCATCCCCACAGCCACCAGAAGAATCTGATTCACATTTTCCTTTGGCGAAAACCAGAGGGCCTGAATAATATCTTCCTTGCCAAAAAACTCGCCATAGAGAAAACCAAAAACCATTGAAGAAAAACCCACCCACATCACAATCTTAAGCAGGTTTTGCATCTTACGAAAAGCCTTAAGAAAACTCCCAACCAATCCTAACAAAAAGAGAACAGCCCCCTGCCCTACATCCCCAAACATAGCCCCATACATCAAAACATAGGTAAAAGCTGAAAAAATCGTCGGATCAATTTCACGATAGTGGGGCATCCCATAGGTCTTCACAACCGTTTCAAACGGACGCAAAAGAGAAGGATGATCAAAGAGCGTCGGCGGTTCAAGCCCATCCTCGATCATAGCTCGTGAGGCATCCTTGGTTTCAATCGTACAACGTTTCCCCGTGATTTTCTCGATATTAAAACGAACAATTGCCTCATCACGAGCAGGAATCCAACCCGAAAAAAGACTTACTGTCTGAGAAGATACCATTTCATCGCTAATCTCCACAAGCCTCTGACGATAAGCCAAAACCTCAAAAAACGCCAACAGGTCTGGAAGAAAGAGATGTTCTATTTTAGCCTTCTGTTTTTCAAGCCACAGTTCCTCATCATAGGTGGCGGTGAGATCAAACGAATACTGCATCAGCCGCTGGTGGGGATTATCAGCCGCATCGAAGGGAAGCCCATATTCCTTATAAAACACTGCCTTAAGTATCCGTTCAACACTCTCTTTATACTTCACATCACAGAAGAAAAACACCACAACATCCCCACCTATCCTATCAACATAACGAACCTCCACAGGAAGTTCCGAAATAGCCTGAACAAACCCTGAATACTGACTCTCGGCAATAGTCCCAAAACCCACATAAAAAAGAGACGTATTCTTGAGTTTCTGCCAAGGGATATCCAGACCTGCAAAAAACTGAAGCCTTCGTACACGAATTTCAATATCCACCTTTCGCCGCCGAAGATCCGCCATCTGTTCGAGAATCTTCTGATAGCTTTTTTCTATCTCTGAGAGTTTTGAATCAAGCTCAGAAAGCCCCATAAGCCAGTTAGGCTGCACATCAATCTGAGGAGAAATCACCCCCCCTGTCATCTTCATCACAAGATCCTCTGTGCGACGAAGAAGATTAGCAATACGCTGAGCTGTCTCAATATTCTTTGTATGGTAAAGATGATACTCCTTTGCTTTAGCATCATCAATCGGAATGGGCTCAAACTTTCCATAATGAGCAAGCCAATCCACCACTCGTTCAACATCTTCTTTTTTCAAAAGAACTTCGATCTTTTTAAGCCGTTCAGAAAACAGCATGAGAGCCTCCCTCTACCACAAAGGAAGCAATTTGATTCCAGCTAAAATTATATCGCTTTCCTTCAATTATCACCTGTAAATTCTCCACCATAAACTCCTGAAGAGCAATAAAAGCACCAATAAAGTGCGCTGAAGTAGGCACATGCAAAAACCTCCACAGCCTTTTCACCACTTTCTGAGACAAAACCTGTGAAAGCTGCTGAAGATCCTGAACACTTTCTCCCTTCAACACAAAAGAAAGAAGCGCCACAAACTCTTCAAAATCCTTTGCCATAAGAAGACGACGCCACCAATCCCTATTCTCCAACACGACAGGAAAATATGCCAATACCTCTTCAACAGAAGAATGATAGTTGAATTTCATTCGTGCAACAAAGAGCACCCGTTCCATCGAGAGAGCAAAAAGTAAGGTATCCTTCCATGCCTGCAACTCCCCACTCTGCTTTATCGCTTTGAAGAGTTTTTTCAAAAACAAATTTGAAAGCTGCACCTCAAAAGAAAAAGTATCCCCCGTTCGTTCCATCTCAGCAAAGGCATCCTGAGCAAGACGATAATAAGGAGTATGAAAAAGCAAGGATTGCACATCCTTGAGGTTTTTCACCTCATCCGTATACGGTTTCTGAATACGATGCCCACGACCAAGATCATACAACATTGTCACAGGACGATGGTAAAGAAGCGAAAGAACCACCTCCACAATATTATGAATCTCATAGCGCATGAGATAGGCATCAAGCACATCTCTCGTCTTTTTGCCTTCATAAAGCATGAGTGAATGGATCAAAGTGATTTTCTCCTGATGGATGAGTCGTTCCACCTCCATCACATCAGGTTTGCCCACCTTCCCACGAGGGAGAGAAATACTCAAAAGAATATCCTCAAGACTAAGATTCCACTTCTCTTTGAGTTCCTTTTTCCCTCGAAAAAACGTAGCCCAATAACTCACCTTCGGATAGCTGGCACCATGATATACCACAACTATTCCTCCCACAACCGTTTTTCAATTTCTGATTGCAGCCCTTCCCGTAGCGATGCCATTCTCTTTTGACAAACAGCGTGGTATTGACTTACAGAGGTTTCAAGCTCTTTTCTGTAGGCTTCAATTTCCTTTTGAAGTTGTTCCTGATCTTTTTTCTTTTTTTCTTCTAAAGCCTTACGATACACTTCCTCCATCTCAAGAGCCTCTTTCTTTGCCTTGGCTATAAGAGCATCTGCCTGCCTGCGAGCCTCTTCCATCTCCTCCTGAAACTGCCCCTCTACAGTAAGGATTTTCTCAATTGCTTCCTTCATGGCCCTGCACTCCTACCACAAAAACATCATACGGCGTTTCCAAAAGAATCTGCCGAGAAAGCGGATCAAAAATATCTCTAAACATTACCCCAAAACCTCTCCGTACCACCCCAATAAGCTTATGATCACACTCATCCTCCGTAACATAGCGGAGAAAATCATGAAGCGGATCCCCCTCAAGCATAACCTGAAAAAACTCCACGCCAGCAGCCTTGCACAGCGTCTGCATCTTATGACAACGCTTTTCTCCTTCCTCGTTCAGTCCTCGTGAAAGATGCTCAACCTCCTCGCTCACAAAAATCCTATAACGCTCCAATTTCAAAAGAGATTCTTTGTCAACAACAAAAACACCCACAACCGAAGCCCCAACATCCTTAGCTAAACCTACCAGAGAAGGCATACCAGCATAGAGACGACTCTCTGTTTGATTCATTGAAACATACAAGCGTTTCATTGTTCGCCTCCCTGGGATTTTTTGACCTTTTTCATTTGAAACAGTGTTTCCCTATCCCTTTCTTCAAGGGTATCAGCAATAAATTTCACAATCTCTTTAAACTCTGGGATGAAAATATTATCCAACGCATTCACCTTTCGCTGGGTTTTTCGTATCTCACTGGCCAGTCTCCACACCGAAGCCTCGATCTGTGCCACCTCTACCATGAGAGCAAAAAGATCCTGAAAACGAAGATAAACATTATCATAAAAGACATTTGTTGCAAGAAAATTCTTCACTGGAATCCTCTGCCGTTCAAGAGGCTTCATTATTGGCAAAACCACCCCCATAAGACTCTTTTCGTGGAGATCCACCTCAGGATGAACAGAAGCCTCATCCACACAGGTCATTTCCGCCGTACTCTCCTCACCTGACAAAACCTTGAGTAACAAAAATTGCTGATAGTACTGTGTCCACATCTCTTCAAGTTGATGCCGCTTCGTCTTGTATTCCTGAAGAAGAGTAAGAAGCTGCATCACAAGCACCTCTCGTTTTTCCTCGAGAAGGTTTCTTCCCTCTTGAGAAAACGAAAGCTGATCCTTATAGTCAAACAGATTTGTCTTGGTAGGAGCTATGTCATACCGCATTTTGCTCCTCCCCTACAACCTCTTCAACCTGATGCGGCTTGTAGTACTGTTCAATCTCCTCTGGCTTCATGCTAGTCAACTCAGAGCGTGGCAACAAGGAGAGAATCTCCCATGCCTTCTCGAGGCTCTGTTCCATTGTCCTGTCCTCAAAAAATCCCTGGCCAATAAACTCCCGTTCAAATACCTCTCCAAAACGAAGATACGCCTTGTCAATCGCAGAAAGCTCCTCTTCACCCACAATAAAGGCTATCGACCGCACCTCTTTCACACGAGCATAACTTGCGTAGAGCTGCATAAAGAGATGGGGATGATCGGCACGAGTATAGCCCTCACCGATACTATCCTTCATAAGTCGTGAGAGCGAGGGAAGAATATCAATCGGTGGATAAATACCCTTCCCATGGAGTTCACGACTTAATACAATCTGTCCCTCCGTAATATACCCCGTAAGATCAGGAACAGGATGGGTAATATCATCATTGGGCATGGTCAAAATAGGCACCTGGGTAATAGAACCTGGTCTTCCCTTCACTCGTCCCGCTCGTTCATACAGGGTAGCAAGGTCACTGTACATATACCCCGGGAAACCCTTTCGAGCGGGAACCTCTCCTCTCGCATTGGCAATCTCACGCAATGCCTCACAGTAGTTAGTCATATCAGTCATCACAACAAGAACATGCTTCCCCTTATCATAGGCAAAATACTCGGCTACCGTCAAAGCCACCCGAGGGGTAATAATACGTTCAATGGGGGGATCACTTGCCAAATTCAAAAAGAGTACCACATTCGCCTTGGCTCCAGACTCCTCAAACTGCTTAATAAAAAACGAAGCATCATCATACTTAATACCCATAGCAGCAAAAACAACAACAAAATTTCCCGCTTCCTCCCCTGGAAGTTTTGCCTGAGCTGCAATCTGGGCTGCCAAAAGATTGTGCGGGAGTCCTGCCGCCGAAAAAATAGGAAGCTTCTGCCCCCGAATAAGGGTATTCATGAGATCAATGGCAGAAATTCCTGTCTGAATATACTCACGAGGGTAGGCGCGCACCACAGGATTCAAGGGCTCTCCATTGACATTTCGTGTCATTTCGGGGATAACATCTCCAAGCCCATCAATAGGTTTCCCTGCACCATTGAAGACACGCCCAAGCATGCTCTCCGCAAGGGGGATTTCAAGAGGCTTCCCCAAAAAACGCACACGGGTTGCCGAAGGATCAATCCCCGTACTCCCCTCAAAAACCTGCACAAGAATGGCATCATGGGAAACCTCAAGCACCTTCCCATGACGAAGTGAACCGTCCTGAGCCCGTATCTCAACCAACTCATCATAACTCACCCCAGGGACACCACGAACCACCATGAGGGGGCCATTAATTTCCTGTACTCCTAAGAATTCTCTTCGTGTCTCTTTCATTGCCTTCCTCTCTACAGGTACTCTGTCTCAATCTCAGCAAATTCCTGTTCCATTGCCTCTCTGAGCCTATCAATACCCGAAAGATCATCATTGGGAACAGTCAATTTTGCCCGCATGATATCAGCAAAACTCTGCATTTCTCGTATCTTAAACAGAGGAACACCTTGACGCACCAATTCCTCCGCCTTTTGCTTAAACGAAAGCATCAAACGAAGAAGGGCAATCTGTTTCTGTGGTGTAGAATAGGTATCAACCGGATCATAAGCAGACTGCTGAAGAAAACCAATCTTGATCATACGAGCCACATCAAGATACAAACGCTCTGTATCCGGAAGTGCATCCGGACCAATAAGCTTCACAATACGCTGAAGCTTATCCTCTTTCTGAAGAATAGCATAGGCTTCCAATCGAATGGAACGATACTCGGGATCCACGTTCTTTGTCCACCATGCTTCACATTCCTCAGCATACTCACTGTAGCTGCGCATCCAGTTAATCGAAGGATAGTGACGACTCGATGCGAGAGCTTTATCAAGCTCCCAAAAACAACGAACAAAACGCTTGGTATTCTGGGTTACAGGTTCAGAAAAATCTCCTCCCGGAGGAGAAACAGCCCCAATAGCACTGATCGATGCTTCTTCACCACTCAAGACAACGAAATTCCCCGCTCGTTCATAAAAGGCTGCAAGTTTTGATCCAAGGTAGGCTGGAAATCCTTCTTCAGCAGGCATCTCCTCAAGACGACCTGAAAGCTCTCGAAGTGCTTCAGCCCATCGAGAAGAAGAATCCGCCATAAGAGCAACATCATACCCCATATCCCGATAATATTCCGCAAGCGTAATCCCTGTATAAATTGATGCCTCACGAGCTGTTACAGGCATATTAGAAGTATTAGCAATCAAGATTGTGCGCTCCATCAAGGGACGATTCGTCTTTGGATCGATGAGTTTTGGGAAGTCTTCAAGCACTTCTGTAATCTCGTTTCCTCGCTCACCACAACCAATATACACAATAATATCCGCATCTGCCCATTTTGCTAGCTGATGCTGAGTGATAGTCTTTCCCGTTCCAAAACCCCCAGGAATGGCTGCTGTTCCACCCTTCGAAAGAGGGAAAAACATATCCACAATCCGCTGTCCTGTAAGTAAAGGCTCCTGCGTATCCAGCCGCTTCTTCGTCGGCCGAGGAATCTTCACAGGCCAACGATGATAAAGAAAGAGTTTCTCTATTTCTCCCGAGGGGCGTTTCACTTCTGCAATAGGATCTTCCAAAGTGTAGGAACCAGCCGAAGCCAGCCACACAATCTCGCCCTCCACACGTGGAGGAACCAAAATCCTGTGTTGCACGAGAGGCGTTTCATCCACATACCCAAGAATCTCCCCTCCACTCACACGATTTCCCACCTTCACTTTTGGAACAAAATCCCACTTTTTCTCATGCGAAAGCGCGGGAATATTAATACCCCTTCCAATGTAGATCCCCGAGATCTTAGCAATTTCCTCGAGTGGTCGCTGAATACCATCAAAGACATTGCCAACAATCCCCGGTCCAAGCTCCACCGAGAGAGGCAATCCCGAGTGAAAAACATCATCCCCCGGTTTCACCCCTGAAGTATCCTCATACACCTGTACAACCGCCTCATTGCCCTTAATATGAAGCACCTCTCCAACAAGTTGCATCTGAGATACATACACTACTTCCATCATCTGAAGACCGGTCTCAAGACTCACCACAACCAGAGGACCATTGACCTTCACCACCTTTCCACAATAGGTACCTGCCATATTCTGCTCCTACTCTACCGCTCGTATAATACCCAGCGGAGTCTGTTCTCTCGATTGTCCAAGAGGATTATCCTTCAAAATCGCATAGTACAACTTCTTATCCAGTTTCTTATCCGAAACACCCAAAATCTTCCCTCCCAGATCATTGAGATCCACGATAAGCACCGGAACACCCAGAGCTTCACTCACTTGACGAGCCACAGTATCGGGCTTATCAGGTCCAAGCACCACATACTCATTGTAAGGAGGGATCGTGTTTGGTGTTGGTCCATCAATCGAGGAAGCCTTATACCCAGCAATACGATAAAAATCTCCACGACGGCCAAAAGGTTTAGTAATGGCAGCTACAGCACTCGCAAGCAAAATTCTCCACACCCCACACTCCCGAATCGCCATCTCCATGGTTTCAGGTATTCCCAATCCTATACCATGCTTTGTTTTTGTAACAAAACGAGAAAGAAAAACGGCAAGCCGGCGAGGACGAATCTCCTTTACAGGGAAGGCACGGTTTTGACAGACCGCAACCACCTTTTCCGTGACAAACAAGACATCCCCTCGTTGAATAACCCCATCGGTATAACGTTTTACTACAGAAATCAAATCCTCTCCCAGCATGACAACATGAGTCCGAAGGGGAATTCTCTCATAGGTTTTCCCATCAACGGTAACACGAAGTGTTTTCCCCGGATTTGGCATACCATTACTCTGCATTCTTACTCCCCTCCATCTGTTGATAAAGCCATTGAATCATTTCAGAACGAAGACTCTCTTGTATCTGTTCAAACGAAAAATCAATCTCCTCCTGTTGGTAGCGACAAATCACTCCACCAGTTATAGCCCTCCCCGTCTCCGGAGAGAGCTTCACCTTGAGAAGCTTTTCCAATTCTGCTACCACACCCACATCTTCCGATGCAACAAAAACTATCATATCTTTTGTATTCCAGATCTGAAGAGCTTGTCTTACACTGTTCGCAAGGAATTCCTGATAGCGTTTTTTATCGACTTTGAGATGAGCCAATACGGTTTTTATAGTTTCCTCATAGAGAGCGCGGGCACTCTCATACAAGAGACGCTTCTTCTCCTGCTCAGCAAGAATCTCCACATGCGCCCGCTGATTCTTCCTCTCACGGGCAAGCTTCTCTTCCCAGAGCTTCTCCTCTTTTGCCTTCCACTCCTCGAGTGATGCCTTCTTCCGAGCTAAAATCTGACCTGTCTCATACTCAGCCTGAGAAAGAAGATGCTCCTTCGCTGCATCATGCGACTCTCGAATTGAGAGAAGAATATCTTCAATCGCCACACTTCCCTCCTAAATTTTCACTCCAAGACTCATACGGATATATTCAGAGAGGTTGGCAAGCACCTCTCCATTCTCACCCTTCATTGGTTCAGGAAGCGAGAGCAAAAGAGGCGGTGTG
>Ga0068705_10000113_pt1 | contig 38394 bp, 37 predicted proteins | sample YNPMSTMetaG_FD_65631 | JGI IMG/M metagenome (GOLD analysis project Ga0068705, IMG submission 65631) | Anoxygenic and chlorotrophic microbial mat microbial communities from Yellowstone National Park, USA - YNP MS-T MetaG | ecosystem: Environmental > Aquatic > Thermal springs > Hot (42-90C) >... | reverse complement strand
CGCCGCCGCCGCCTCGAACGGCGTCCCGCCCTGGACGGCCGCGAGAAGCTGCGCGGCCTGCGTCTCCATCGCCCGGCGGCGCTCCGCCTCCTCCCAGGCCCTCCGTACCTCGGCGGCGATGGTCTCGAACGGCCGCAGCGCGGGCGGCGTCACCGCCTCGACCTGGACGGCGAAGAAGTTGGCCCCGTCCGCCTCCACGAGCCGTGTGGGCGGACCAGGCTCGGTGGCAAAGACGGTGTCGATCGCCCGCGTGCCCCATGGCGCGAGGTCGATCCGCGTCCCGTCCGGAGCGCGCCCGTTACGATCCATCGCCGGGATGTCGCGAAGCCTGAGCGCGTGGCGACGCGCAACCTCGGCGAGCGGGATTCCCTCGGCGATGCTGTCCTCGACCCGGTTGGCGATGCTGTAGATCCGCTCCGCGGCGAGCTCCCCCGCCACGTCGCGCGCAAGCTCCTCCCGCACCTCCTCGAAACTCCGGGTGGTGGCGGGTGCGATGGCAACCACCCGCATCACATGCCAGCCGAAGGGTGTGCGCACCGGCTCGAGCACCGCGCCTGCGCCGGCGCCGAAGGCCGCCTCGGCCAGCGTCGCATCGGGGAGTTCGGCAGCGGTGACAGCACCGAGCGCGACGGCCGTGCCACCGGCCTCGGCGGCGCGCGCCTCGACGGACGCGAAGTCGAGCCCCTCGCGCCAGGCTTGGGCGAGGGCGCGTGCGGCGGCCTCGTCTGCAAGAACCGCCTGCTCGATCGTCCGACGCTCCGCCTTTTGGAACTCCGCGGCGCGGGCGTCGTAGGCGGCGCGGAGCTGCGCCTCTGTCGGCGTGATCTCGCGCGCCACGTCCTCGACGGTGAGCGCGACCAAGGCGAAGCGCCGGTACTCCGGCGCGGTGAAGCGCTCGGCGTTGTTCTCCCAGAAACGTCGGAGCTGATCCTCGGCGGGCTCCGGCGGGGCGGCGGCGGCGATAAACGGCATCTCCACGGCGAGCACCTCTCGCTCCTCTGCCCGGAAGGCGAGCACCGGTGCGGCAAGCGCCACCGGCGCCACCGCGCCCGCGCGCACGGCGGCAAGCAGCTGCTGCCGCTTGACGTCGCCGCGCAACAGCTCGAGGAAGCGAGCCTCGGTCAGCCCGGCGTTGCGCAGGAAGGCGTCGAAGGCGACGCGGCTGAAGCGGCCGTCGAGGCCCTGGAAGGCCTGGGCCGAGAATACGGTCTCGCGGAGCGCGTCGTCCGTCACCACGATGCCCCGCGCCTCGGCTTCCGCCGCGATCGCGGTCAGCGTGACGAGGCGGTTGACAGCATCCTCTGCGATCCTCTGGCGCAGCGGCGCGAGCGGCTGGAACTGCGGGCCGAACGTCCTCTGCAACTCGGCGAGCTGGCGTCGATAGGCGTCCGTCGCGTCGGCGAGCGGCACCTCGCGGTCGCCGACCGTCGCGACCGCGTTCGGCGCTCTGCCCCGGCCGGTGACGAAGTCGCCGATGCCCCAGACCGCAAAGGAGAGGATCAAAAGGACGAACAGCGCCTTGGCGACCCAGGAGCTGAGCCAGCCGCGCATGGCGGTGAGCATCGGACGCGAACCCTCAGACGGTGCCCAATCGAGGGCGCGGACCATAGGCGAGCGGCCAGGGCACGGCAACAAACCCCGGTTCCCAATCCCTCGACCAGCCTGTAGGAAGCGCCCCCGGTGGGCGGGGATGCGGATGGCAGGCGCGCTGATCGTCGGCAACTGGAAGATGAACGGGCTCTCCGAGACGGCACGCGCGCTCGCCCGAGCTGTGCGTGACGGGGCCGGCACGGTCGCCGATCGGGCCTGCCTCGTCCTCTGCCCTCCCGCTACGGTCCTGGCTCTGGTCGCGGCCGAGCTGAACGGTTCTTCGATCCGTGCCGGCGGGCAGGACTGCCACCACAAGGCCGAAGGGCCGCACACGGGCGACATTTCCGCCGCGATGCTGAAGGACGCCGGGGCGTCCTTCGTGATCCTCGGCCATTCGGAGCGGCGGGCCGACCATGGCGAGACGGACGCGATCGTCGCCGCCAAGGCCAGGATGGCGCTTCGCTTCCAGCTCCGGCCGATTGTCTGCGTCGGCGAGACCCTGGCCGAGCGCGACCGTGGCGCCGCCGAGGCGGTGGTGGAGACGCAGCTCCTCGGCTCGCTTCCCGAGGGCTTCGCCGAAGCCCAGGGGATTGTCGCCTACGAGCCGGTCTGGGCGATCGGCACCGGGAGGACGCCCACGCGCGACGAGATCGGGGCGATGCACCGGCACATCCGGAGGCTGCTTGCGGAGCGCGAGATGGCAGCGGTGCCGATCCTCTATGGCGGCAGCGTCAAGCCGGCGAACGCGGCCGAGATCCTGGCCGTGCCAGAGGTCGGCGGCGTGCTGGTGGGAGGGGCGAGCCTGATCGCGCGGGATTTCCTCGCGATCGCCGCGGCGGCCCCGTGACCAGACCGTCCGTGGCACGGGTGCGGGGGTGGCGCAGGCCCTGCGAAGCCGCTATAGGCCCTCGGCACGCTGGAACGGACACCGAAGGCCCATGACCACCATCCTCTTGGTCATCCACCTCTTCGTGACGGTCGCTCTGATCGTCGTCGTGCTGCTCCAGCGCAGCGAGGGCGGGGGCCTCGGGATCGGCTCGGGCTCCGGCGGCCTGGGGAACTTCCTCTCCGGCCGTGGCACCGCCAATCTGCTCACGCGCACCACCGCCGTGCTCGGCACGATCTTTTTCGCGCTGTCGCTCGCTCTTGCCCTGCTCAACCAGGGCACCCGTCAGCCGCGGTCACTGCTCGAGCAGCCGCCCGCGTCCAGTGCTCCGGCCGTGCCCGCGCCGGCAACGCAGCCCTCCGGCCCGGCGGTTCCGACCAACTGACGCCGCTGAGCCGTCAAGCCGTTCAAACGCCCGGCCGCGCGGATCCGGCCTGCGCAGGAGGGGCGTTGAGCACCTCACGCCTGCGTGCGTATGGTGCCCGCCCATGACGCGATACGTGTTCATCACGGGCGGCGTGGTCTCCTCTCTCGGCAAGGGGCTGGCATCGGCTGCGCTCGGGGCGCTTCTGCAGGCGCGCGGGTTTCGCGTTCGGCTGCGCAAGCTCGACCCCTATCTCAACGTCGATCCCGGGACGATGAGCCCCTACCAGCACGGTGAGGTCTACGTCACCGAGGACGGGGCGGAGACCGACCTCGATCTCGGCCACTACGAGCGGTTCACCGGCGTCAACGCCACAAGGGACGACAACGTCACCACCGGCCGGATCTACGCCAACGTAATCGCCAAGGAGAGGCGGGGGGACTATCTCGGCGCCACGGTTCAGGTGATCCCGCACGTGACCGACGCGATCAAGGCGGTGATCACCGCCCCCACCGCGGCGGAGGGCGAGGCGGAGGCCGATTTCGTTCTCGCCGAGATCGGCGGGACGGTCGGCGACATCGAGAGCCTTCCTTTCCTCGAGGCAATTCGCCAGCTCGGCAACGAGCTCGGTCCGGGGCGGGTCGTCTTCGTGCACCTCACGCTCGTTCCCTGGATCCCATCGGCAGGGGAGCTCAAGACCAAGCCGACGCAGCACTCGGTGAAGGAGCTGCTCAATGTCGGGATCCAGCCGAACATCCTGCTCTGCCGCTGCGACCGGCCGATTCCGGAGGCGGAGCGGCGCAAGATCGCTCTGTTCTGCAATGTGCGGCAGGAGGCGGTGATCCCGGCGCTCGACGTCGACACGATCTATGCCGTTCCGGAGAGCTACCACCGCGAAGGGCTCGACCGAGAGGTGCTGCGCCATTTCGGGCTGCCCTACGAGACCGAGCCTGATCTCGGGCGCTGGCAGGAGATCGTCGAAACGATCCGCTCGCCCGAGGGCGAGGTGACGATCGCGGTCGTCGGCAAGTACACGAATTTGCTCGACAGCTACAAATCGCTCACCGAGGCGCTCACCCATGGCGGCATCGCCAACCGCGTGAGGGTGAAGCTCGACTGGGTGGATAGCCAGATCTTCGAAACGCCTGGCGCGATCCATCGCCTCGAGGGCGTGCACGGGATCCTGGTCCCCGGCGGGTTCGGCGAGCGCGGCACGGAGGGCAAGATCGAGGCGGTCCGGTTCGCGCGGGAGCGCAGGCTTCCCTTCTTCGGGATCTGCTTCGGGATGCAGATGGCGGTGATCGAGGCAGCGCGGAATCTCGCCGGGCTTCCCGGCGCCTCATCGACCGAGTTTGGCCCATGCGAGAACCCCGTCGTCGGCCTCCTCACGGAATGGACCCGGGGCAACGAGGTCGAGCGTCGCGACGCGGGCGGCGAGCTCGGCGGCACGATGCGGCTCGGCGCCTATCCGTGTGTGCTCCAGCCCGGCTCGCTCGTCCGCTCGATCTACGGCAAGGCGCGGATCAGCGAACGGCACCGCCACCGCTACGAGGTGAACATCCGCTACAAACCGCTGCTCGAGGAGCGCGGCCTTCTGTTCTCGGGGATGAGCCCGGACGCGACCCTGCCCGAGGTGGTCGAGCTTCCGGGCCACCCCTGGTTCGTCGGCGTCCAGTTCCACCCTGAGCTGAAGTCCCGCCCGCTTGAGCCGCACCCTCTGTTCGCGAGCTTCGTCCGCGCCGCGCTCGAGCAGAGTAGGCTCGTGTGAGGTCAGCCATGCGTCACCCGATAGGCTCTCACGCTGGCCGGCCGCGGGGGAACGCAGCGCTCCGTTGGGCGGCGGAACCAGTTCGCGCCTGATGGCGACAGAGCAGCGCAGCGTCGAGATCGGCGGGCTTGCGATCGGCAACGACCGGCCGCTCGTCCTGATCGCCGGCCCCTGCCAGATCGAGAGCCGCGACCATGCTCTGATGATGGCGCGCGCGCTCAAGGAGATCGCAGCCCGGGCGGGGGTTGGGCTGATCTACAAGTCCTCCTTCGACAAGGCGAACCGCACGAGCCTCGAGGCCGCGCGCGGAGTCGGCCTCGAGAAGGGGCTCGCGATCCTCGCCGAGATCCGCGAAAGCCTCGGCATCCCGGTTCTGACCGACGTGCATGAGCCCCGCCAGTGCCGCGTCGCGGCTGAGGCTGTGGACGTGCTTCAGATCCCGGCCTTCCTCTGCCGGCAGACCGACCTTCTGATCGCCGCCGGGGAGACGGGGCGGGCGGTCAACCTCAAGAAGGGCCAGTTCCTCGCGCCGTGGGACATGGCGCAGGTCGCGCGCAAGGTGGCGAGCACGGGCAATGAGCGCATCCTGCTCACCGAACGCGGCGCCTCGTTCGGCTACAACGCCCTGGTCGCCGACATGCGGTCACTGCCGATCATGGCCGAGACGGGCTATCCGGTTGTGATGGACGCCACCCACGCGGTGCAGGCGCCGGGGGGCTTGGGCGGCGCGTCCGGCGGCCAGCGGGAGATGGCGCCGGTGCTCGCTCGGGCGGCGGTCGCGGTCGGGGTGGCGGCTGTGTTCATCGAATGCCATGACGACCCTGACCGGGCGCCGTCGGATGGGCCGGTGATGCAGAGGCTCGAGTCGATGCCGGGCCTTCTCGCCCGGCTCGTCGCGATCGATCGTCTCACCAAGCCCTGAGGCCGGCACCCGCGGCTGCCGGCGTGTGCTGCGGCGGGAACGGCCCGTGCCGCACGGAGGGGCCGCCCCGCGCTCCGGCCCGATTGCCGCGCCGCCGTCGCCGGGCTAATCGCGACACCACCCCTGACGGAGACCGCCATGCCCAAGACCGCCATCGCCGACATCGTCGCGCGCGAGATCCTCGACAGCCGCGGCAACCCGACCGTTGAGGTGGATGTGGTGCTCGAGGACGGCACGGTCGGCCGCGCCGCCGTTCCCTCCGGCGCCTCGACCGGGGCGCATGAGGCGGTCGAGCTGCGCGACGGCGACCCGGCGCGCTTTGGCGGCAAGGGCGTGAAGAAGGCGCTCGACGCCGTGGAGGGGGAGATCTTCGACGCGCTCTCCGGCCTCGACGCCGCCGAGCAGGTGATGATCGACACGCTCATGATCGATCTCGACGGCACGCCGAACAAAGCTCGCCTCGGTGCCAACGCCATCCTCGGGGTGAGCCTCGCGGTGGCGAAAGCGGCGGCAGCGGCGCACGGCGTGCCGCTGTGGCGCTGGGTCGGCGGGAGCCTTGCCCGCACCCTGCCCGTGCCGATGATGAACGTGATCAACGGCGGCGCGCATGCCGACAACCCGATCGATCTGCAGGAGTTCATGATCCTGCCGGTCGGCGCCGGCACGGTGGCCGACTCGATCCGCATCGGGGCGGAGGTGTTTCAGGCGCTGAAGCGGACGCTCGCCGACCAGGGGCATGCGACGAATGTGGGCGACGAGGGCGGGTTTGCGCCGAACCTTGCCTCAGCCGAGGAGGCTCTCGGCGCGATCGCCAAGGCGACGGAGCGCGCGGGCTACCGGCTCGGCGAGGACGTGCTGCTCGCGCTCGACTGCGCCGCCACCGAGTTCTTCAAGGGCGGCCGCTACGTGATGGAAGGGGAGGGGCGCACGCTCGAGCCGTCCGAAATGGTCGAGTATCTCGCCGGCCTCTGCGCTCGGTGGCCGATCGTCTCGATCGAGGACGGCTGCGCCGAGGATGACTGGGAAGGGTGGAGGCTTCTGACCGAGCGTCTCGGCAGGACGGTCCAGCTCGTCGGCGACGACCTGTTCGTGACGAACACGGCACGGCTCGCCGAGGGGATCGAGCGGGGTGTGGCCAACGCGATCCTGATCAAGGTGAACCAGATCGGCACGCTGACCGAGACGCTCGAGGCCGTCGAGATGGCGCACCGGGCCGGCTACCGCTGCGTGATGAGCCACCGCTCCGGCGAGACCGAGGACAGCACAATCGCCGATCTCGCGGTCGCCACCAATTGCGGCCAGATCAAGACGGGATCGCTCAGCCGCTCCGACCGGACCGCAAAATACAACCAGCTCCTCCGGATCGAGGCGGCGCTCGGCCCGGCGGCACGGTTCGGCGGGCGGGCGTCGCTGTGGCGTGCCCAGCTCGCCGCGTGAGGCTTGCCCCGACGCGGCAGGGCATGATTCCCTCCCCGGCATGGGGATGTCCCTCGAGACGAGGCGGCGCATCAGCGCGGCGTTTGGAACGGTGTTCGCCGTCGCCGTCATCGGTTTCTTCGTCTGGCACACGCTCCAGGGCAGCCGCGGGCTGATCGCTCTCGGCGCCATCCGCGAGCAGATCGCTCTTGCCGAAGCCGAGCTTGCCCGCCTCGAGGCGGAACGCGCGCGGCTCGAGGCGCGCGTCGCCGGGCTTCGCGGTGACCGGCTTGACGCCGACGCGCTCGACGAGCGGGCGCGGCTGATGCTCAACCTCGCGGGCAAGGACGAGCTCGTGATCCTGTACGGTCCCGGCGGTCGGCTTTGGTGACCGCGGCGGCCGGCAACGGCCCATCGTCCTGGTTCTGGTTCCGGCAACTTCCTTTCGCGGGCGGAGGGGGCGCCGCAACGCCGCGGCGTGGCGGCGTGCCCTGACTCAGCGCTTTCAGCCGGCTTGACCGCTTTCCGGTTAACGTCGCCTATTGCATTGCGGCATAAAGGTTTTTCGCCGCGTTCGTGCTTGCGTTCGGGGTGTCGCTTCGCTACGGGTGCCGGCGGTGACAAGACACGCCCGGGGGTCGAGGATGGCAGGCACGGCTGAGGCAGGTGCGGCACGGCGCAAGGGCAAGGCTGAGAAGGCGCCGTCGATGAGCCGAGACGAACTCCTCAAGGCCTATCGGGACATGCTCCTGATCCGACGATTCGAGGAGAAGGCGGGCCAGCTCTACGGCATGGGGCTGATCGGCGGCTTCTGTCACCTCTACATCGGCCAGGAAGCGGTCGTCGTCGGCATGCAGGGCGCGATCAGCCCGGGCGACCAGGTGATCACCTCCTACCGCGACCATGGCCACATGCTCGCGATCGGGATGGACCCGCGCGGCGTGATGGCCGAGCTCACGGGGCGGATCGGCGGCTATTCGAAAGGCAAGGGCGGCTCGATGCATATGTTCAGCATCGAGAAGGGGTTCTATGGCGGCCACGGCATCGTCGGCGCCCAGGTGAGCCTCGGTGCCGGCCTCGCCTTCGCCAACTGGTACCGCGGCAATGACCGTGTGTGCCTCACCTACTTCGGCGAGGGCGCCTCGAACCAGGGCCAGGTGTTCGAGACTTTCAACATGGCCGCGCTCTGGAAGCTTCCCGTGGTGTTCGTGATCGAGAACAACCGCTACGCGATGGGCACGGCGCAGGAGCGCAACACCGTCACCGCCGATCTCTCCAAGCGCGGTGCGCCCTGGGGCATTCCGGGCATGCAGGTGAACGGGATGGACGTGATGGCGGTGCGGGAGGCGGCCGAGATCGCCGTTGGCCACTGCCGCGCCGGCAAGGGGCCGTATCTGCTCGAGATGAAGACCTACCGCTACCGCGGCCACTCGATGTCCGACCCGGCGAAATACCGCACCCGCGAGGAGGTGCAGGAGATGCGCCAGAGCCACGACCCGATCGAGGGCGCGCGGGCGGCGCTCGCCGAGCTCTACGGGGTGGACGAGGCGCAGCTCCGCCCGATCGAGGAGGAGGTGAAGGCAATCGTGCAAGACGCGGCCGACTTCGCCCGGGCCTCGCCCGAGCCCGACCCCTCCGAGCTCTGGACCGATGTGCTGGTCGAGACCGAGTGAGCGCCGATCTGCCCGGGGACAGACCACGATGACCGAGATCCTGATGCCGGCTCTAAGCCCGACGATGACGGAGGGCAAGCTTGCGAAGTGGCTGAAGAAGGAGGGGGAGCGGATTAAGGCGGGCGAGGTGATCGCCGAGATCGAGACCGACAAAGCGACGATGGAGGTGGAGGCGGTCGACGAGGGGATTCTGGCGCGGATCGTGGTTCCCGAGGGAACGGAGGGGGTGGCGGTGAACTCGGTGATCGCTGTGCTCGAGGAGGAGGGAGCGGCTGCCGCGCCAGCACCGACCCCCGCGTCCAAGCCTCTGGCGCCGGTCGTGCCGCCCGCGCCGAAGCCTGCGATGGCGTCGCCGGCGCCGGCCCCGGTCGCCGGGCCTGCCCCGGCGCCCGCTCCGGCCAGCGCCACGAGCAACGGCCATGGCGGTGACGGCCGCGTGTTCGCCTCGCCGCTCGCGCGTCGTATGGCCGCACAGGCCGGCATCGACCTCTCCGCCCTCAAGGGCTCGGGCCCGGGCGGGCGGATCGTCAAGGCGGATATCGACGCGGCGCTTGCTGCGCGCGCGCATCCCGCCGCCGCCGCTCCTGCCGCGCCGCCCGCGCCGGTGGTCGCCCCGTCGCCCGTCGTTGCGCCTGCCCCCGCTCCTGCGCCGGCGGCGAAGGCGGCCCCGACGCCGTCCGTCACCGTCACGGCGCCGCATCGACTCGTTCCGCATTCGACGATGCGCAAGGTGATCGCCAGACGCCTCGGCGAGAGCAAGGCGACCATCCCGCACTTCTACGCCTCGCGTGACGTGGAGCTGGATGCGCTGCTCAAGCTCCGCGCTGAGCTCAACGCGAAGTCGCCCAAGGAGGGCCCCGGCGCCTTCAAACTCTCGGTGAACGACCTCGTCATCAAGGCGGCCGCGCTCGCGCTTAGGCGCCTGCCCTCGGTCAACGCCTCCTGGACCGACGAGGGCATGGTTCTCTACGACGATGTCGACATCTCGGTCGCCGTTGCCGTCCCGGACGGCCTGATCACGCCGATCATCCGCAAGGCCGACCTCAAGGGCCTGGCCGCGATCTCGAACGAGATGAAGGACCTCGCGGCGCGCGCCAGAGCGGGCAAGCTCACGCCCGAGGAGTTCCAGGGCGGATCGTTCTCGATCAGCAACATGGGCATGATGGGGGTGAAGGACTTCGCCGCTATCATCAACCCGCCGCAGGCGGCGATCCTCGCCGTCAGCGCGGCCGAGCAGCGCCCGGTTGTGAAGGACGGGGCGCTTGCGATCGCGACCGTGATGACCGTCACGCTCAGCGTCGATCACCGCGTGATCGATGGTGCTCTCGCCGCGGAGTGGCTCGGCGTGTTCAAGGGCATCGTCGAAGACCCGCTGCAGATGATGCTGTGAGTGGCGGCAGGAGCGGAGAAGGGGGGCGGCCATGCCCGACGCGTATGACCTGATCGTGGTGGGCGGCGGCCCTGGCGGCTATGTTGCGGCCATCCGCGCGGCCCAACTCGGCATGCGCGTCGCGCTCGTCGAGCGCGAGCATCTGGGGGGCATCTGCCTCAACTGGGGCTGCATCCCAACCAAGGCCTTGCTGCGGGCCTCAGAGATCAACCACCTCCTCCACACGCTCGACGCCTATGGCTTTGCCGCCGACAACCCGCGCTTCGACCTCCAGAAGGTGATTAGGCGTTCGCGCCAGGTGGCGGGCCAGCTCTCTGGAGGCGTCAAGCATCTCCTCAAGAAGAACAGGGTCACGGTGGTCGATGGCCATGGCGCGCTCGCGGGGCCGAGAACCGTGCACGTGACGAAGGACGGCAGGGACGTCGCCACGCTCACCGCACCGCACATCATCCTCGCCACCGGCGCGCGCGCCCGCGTGCTGCCGGGGATCGAGCCGGACGGGAAGGTGATCTGGACCTATCGCGAGGCGATGGTCCCAGCGGCGATGCCGAAATCACTGCTTGTCATCGGCTCCGGTGCGATCGGCATCGAGTTCGCCTCCTTCTACGCGAACATGGGCGCGAAGGTGACGGTGGTGGAGGTGATGGACCGGATCCTTCCGGTCGAGGACGCCGAGATCTCCGCCTTCGCGCACAAGGCCTTCGTCAAGCAGGGGATGACGATCCTCACGAATGCGACCGTCAAGGCGGTCGCGAAGTCAGGCGCTGGCGCTGTCGTCACCGTCGAGGAGAAGGGCGGCAGGACGCACGAGATCGCGGTCGAGGTGGTGATCAGCGCCGTCGGCATTGTCGGCAATGTAGAGGGCATCGGCCTCGAGGGCACCGGCGTGCGGGTCGAGAAGACACATGTCGTCACCGACAGGTTCGGCTGCACCGGCGAGCCCGGCGTGTACGCGATCGGCGATCTCACCGGCCCGCCCTGGCTTGCGCACAAGGCGAGCCATGAGGGTGTCGTCTGCGTCGAGGCGATCGCGGGCCTAAGCCATGTGAGCCCGCTCGACGTCACGACCATCCCCGGCTGCACCTATTGCCGCCCGCAGATCGCAAGCGTGGGGCTGACGGAGGCGGCGGCGAAGGCGAAAGGCCACGAGGTTCGGGTTGGCCGCTTCCCCTTCATCGGCAACGGCAAAGCGATCGCGATGGGCGAGCCCGAGGGGCTGATCAAGACCGTGTTCGACGCCAAGACCGGCGAGCTCCTCGGCGCCCACATGGTCGGGCCCGAGGTGACCGAGATGATCCAGGGCTATGTCGTGGCCCGCACGGCAGAGCTCACCGAGGCGGAGCTGATGCACACCGTCTTCCCGCACCCGACCATCTCCGAGGCGATGCACGAGAGCGTGCTCGACGCCTACGGCCGGGTGATCCATATCTGAGCCATGACCGTCCGGATCGAGATCGACCACCGCAAGACAGGCGCCGCGCGCCACCCGGAGAAGGCGCATCGGCCCGACAACCCTATCCAGCGCAAGCCGGCCTGGATCAGGGTGAAGGCGCCGACGCACCCGGTCTATGTCGAAACGAAGGCGCTGATCCGCGAGAAGGGGCTCGTCACCGTCTGCGAGGAGGCGGCCTGCCCGAACATCGGCGAGTGCTGGTCGAAGCGCCACGCGACGATGATGATCATGGGCGATGTCTGCACGCGCGCGTGCAGCTTCTGCAATGTTGCCACCGGCATCCCCAAGCCTCTTGATGCCACCGAGCCGCAGCGCGTGGCCGAAGCGGTGGCGGCGATGGGCCTTCGCCACGTCGTCATCACCTCGGTCGATCGTGACGACCTCGCGGATGGCGGTGCCGCGCATTTCGCCGCCACGATCCGCGCTATCCGTGCTGCCGCCCCCGGTACCACCATCGAGGTGCTCACGCCCGACTTCCTGCGCAAAGGGGATGGCGCGATCGAGACCGTGGTCGCGGCGCGACCGGACGTGTTCAACCACAACCTCGAGACCGTGCCGCGCCTCTACCCGACGATCCGCCCGGGCGCGCGCTACTTTGTCTCGCTGCGCCTGCTCGCGCGGGTGAAGGAGCTCGACCCGTCGATCTTCACCAAGTCGGGGCTGATGGTCGGGCTCGGCGAGGAGCGGATCGAGCTGATCCAGGTGATGGATGATCTCCGCGCGGCTGAGGTCGATTTCCTCACCCTCGGCCAGTATCTGCAGCCGACGGTCAAGCACGCGGCCGTCGCACGCTTCGTCACGCCAGAGGAGTTCGCCGACTATGCCGCGCTCGCTCGCGGCAAGGGGTTCCTGATGGTTGCGGCGAGCCCCCTGACGCGCAGCTCCTACCACGCCGACAGCGACTTCGAGGCCCTTCGCGCGGCGCGCGACCACCAGCTCGCTGTGAGGGCCGATCGCGCCCGCTGACACACCGTTTTCGTCTTTTCTTCACAGGGCTTGCCCCCAGATACTGGGCACGATGCCAACGCACGCGCAGAAGACCTTCATGCCCTACCGGCCAGACCAGCTCTTCGACCTGGTCGCCGATGTGGGCCGGTACCCCGAGTTCCTTCCCTGGTGCATCGGCGCGCGCGTTCGCGAACGGTCGGACGTCCACCTGGTCGCCGACCTCGTGATCGGCTTCAAGGTGTTCCGCGAGCGGTTCACGAGCCATGTCACGCTCGATCGGCCCGGCCACATCCACGTGCGCTATGGCGAGGGGCCCTTCCGCTACCTCAACAACCATTGGAAGTTCACCCCCGAGGGCTCTGGAACTCTTGTTGATTTCTATGTCGACTTCGAGTTCCGCTCGCGCATCCTGCAGGCGGCGATCGGGGTTGTCTTCAACGAGGCGGTGCGGGTGATGGTCGCCGCCTTCGAGCGCCGCGCACGGCGCATCTACGGTGCGCCTGAGGCTCTTCCGGCCGCGCCGCCCGCGGCGAGTCCGACCGGCTGATCGGGGCAGCCGCGGCCCGCAGCGCTCGGGCAGACCGGCGGCACGCAGCACAAGCTTCTGAGCGGAGCTCAGCCCCGTCCCGGACGTGCCGACGCCGCCGCTCGCGATCCGGCCTTGGACGTTGCCGTAAGTCCGGGGCCCGGGCGCGACGGTCGTGCCGTCCCGGTCGCGCTCTGCGCCGCGGCCTCAGGGCAGGCCGAGCACCTCGGCGGCACGCTCGGCCAGAGCAAGCAGAGCGCGATCGGTTCCCGGGGCGGAGAGGAGCGAGAGGCCTACGGGAGCGCCATCGACGCGTGCGGCCGGAAGGGTCACCTCAGGCGCGCCGGAAAAGCCCGAGATCGAGGTCACGCCGATCGTCCGCTCGCGCACATGCTGCACCTCCTCCGGCCCGACGTCGCGCTTCGGCGCGATCAGAGGCGAGGTCGGAAACACGAGCACCGCCCCACCGCCAAGCAGGGAGCGGATCCTCGCCCCCGCGGTCGCCCGAAGGTGACGTGCCCAGGCGGTCTTCGCCGCCGGCTGGTGCGGCGCCTGGTCAAACCGTGCCTGAACCGCCGGCGACAGCTTCGGCTTCACCGAGGCCACCCAGGCCCCGAGCGCGGCGAGGTTCTCCTCGTTGTTGCAGGCACGGAACGCATCGAAGAAGGCCGAGAGCCCCTCGATCGCGACCTCGACCTGAAGCGCCCGTCCGAAGGCTGCCTCGAGGCGCTCGAGCGGCGGGATCAGCGCCGCGGCCACCGCGGGGTCGGCGTTCATCCAGGCTTCCTCGACCTTGAGCAGGGGGCCGAGGGAACGCGGCGGGTCTGGCGGCAACAGCACGTCGCCCACGCGGCGCAGCAGCGAGGCCTCGCGCGCGAACCAGCCCACCGTGTCGAAGGAGGGGCCGAGCGGCAGGACGCCGCAGCTGTTCACCGCCCCCCAGGTCGGGCGTATGCCGTAGAGGCCGCAGTAGCTCGCGGGGATGCGCACGCTTCCTGCCGTGTCGGAGCCGAGCGCGAAGTCGAACAGACCTGCCGCGAGGCCGGCGGCCGAACCGCTCGAGGAGCCTCCCGGAACGCGGTCGGGCGCGGCAGGGTTGATCGGCATGCCGTACCAGAGGTTCTCGCCGGTGAGCCCGGCGGCGAGTTCGACCGTCACGGTCTTCCCCACCATGGTCGCGCCGGCTTCCGTCAGCATCCTCACGCAGGGCGCGGTGATCGCTGCCGGCGGGTGGGTGCGGGCCCAGTCCGGGTTCCCGAAGGTCGAGACGTGGCCGGCGACGTCGAACAGGTCCTTCAGCCCGAAGCTCAGCCCGGCGAGCGGGCCCGAACCAGCGCCGGGAAGGGTGATTCGAGGCCCGGGCATGAAGGCGCCGACGGGGTCGAGGGGGTCTGCCATGGCTTCTGCCCTGCGTGTCAGTGGTGCAGCGTGATCCCCGCACTCTAGACCCGCCACGCGGCCGCACCAGCCCGCTTCGCTCGACCCTCGGTCACTGCAGGGCAGCGAGCAGGGCATCGGCGAGAAAGGCGCCCGGGTAGGCGAGCGCGGCCCCGAGGAGGAGCAGCAGGATGGCCCGACGCAGGCGACGGCCGAGCCCGCGCCGGGCGCGCCTCGGCCGGCCCGTCCGACCGCCGCGCTGACGCGCCGGTCGCCGCCGCTTGCGAACATCTGTCATGGAGATGGTGTTGCCGCGACGACTCGCCCCCCGCCCAGGCCCGATCGCCGATCCGAACCCATCGGAAGCGGCGACCGGCGCGTTGACCGTCTCCGGCCCTGCGCGCAATCTGGCGCCATGATCCTGCTCGTCGACAACTACGACAGTTTCACCTTCAACCTTTTCCACTTCCTCGGCGAGCTCGGTGAGGAGGTGGAGGTGGTGCGCAACGATGCCCTCTCCGCCGACGAGGCGCTTGCGCTCCGCCCGGAAGCCGTCGTGCTCAGCCCAGGGCCTTGCGACCCCGACCGGGCGGGGATCTGCCTCGACCTCATCCGCCAGGGTGCAGGGCGCGTGCCGATGCTCGGCGTGTGCCTCGGCCACCAGGCGATCGGCCAGGCTTTCGGTGGACGTGTGGTTCGTGCGCCGAAGCCCTGGCACGGCAAGGTCGATCGGATCGAGCATTCCGGCACCGACATCTTCGACGGCGTGCCTCAGGGTTTCCGCGCCACGCGCTACCACTCTCTCGTGGTCGAGCGCGACACGCTGCCCGCCGTTCTGGAGGCGACAGCGTTCAACGCCGAAGGTCTTATCATGGCGCTCCGACACCGCTCGCTGCCGATCTTCGGCGTCCAGTTCCATCCCGAAAGCATCGCCTCCGAGCACGGGCACAGGCTCCTCGCCAACTTCATGGCGCTCGCCCGCCGCGAGAGGCGGGCGCCGGTGCCGGCATGAGCGTCACCGTGGTCGGGGCGGCCCCGCGCACGCTCAAGCCCGTTCTCGCGCGTCTCGCCGAGGGCGAGCCGCTGAGCGAGGCGGACGCGGAGGCGGCGTTCGACCTCCTGATGTCGGGCGAGGCGACGCCGGCGCAGATCGCGGGGCTGTTGATGGCTCTGCGCGTGCGCGGCGAAACGGTCGCCGAGATCACCGGGGCGGCGCGGGCGATGCGGGCGAAGATGAGCCGTGTGACTGCACCCGAGGGAGCGATCGACGTCTGCGGAACGGGTGGCGATGCCGCCGGCACGCTCAACATCTCGACCGCCGTCGCCTTCGTGGTCGCCGGCGCGGGCGTGCCTGTCGCCAAGCACGGCAACCGGGCCGTGTCCTCAAGGTCGGGTGCGGCGGATGTGCTCGCCGCCCTTGGCGTGAATCTCGAGGCGCCCTTTCCCGTCATCGAGGCGGCGATGCGGCAGGCACGCGTGGCCTTCCTGCTCGCACCGCGCCACCACGCGGCGATGCGCCACGTCGCCGGCCCGCGCGTCGAGCTCGGCATCCGCACGATCTTCAACCTGCTGGGCCCGCTCTCGAATCCCGCCGGCGTGAGGCGCCAGCTCATGGGCGTGTTCTCGCGCACCTGGCTCCGCCCGCTCGCCGAGACGCTCGGCCGGTTGGGGTGCGACCGCGCCTGGGTGGTGCATGGCTCGGACGGGCTCGATGAGCTGACGGTGACCGGCCCGAGCCACGTCGCCGCTTGGGAGGAGGGGAGGGTGCGGGAGTTCACCCTCTCGCCCGAGGAGGCCGGGCTGCCGCTTGGCAGCCCTGCGGCGCTGAAGGGGGGCGATGCGGCCGAGAATGCCGAGGCGCTTCGTGCCCTGCTCGATGGCATGGGCGGGCCGTACCGAAACGCTGTGCTGCTCAATGCCGCGGCGGCGCTCGTGATCGCCGGCCGCGCCGATGGGCTGCGCGCGGGGGTAGAGATGGCCGCCCGCTCGATCGACGAAGGGTCTGCGAAGGCGGCGCTCGAAGCGCTCGTCTCGATCACGAAAGGGGGGCGGCCATGAGTGCGGTCGCGGAACGGATGCCGGATGCGCTCGCGCGCATCTGCGCCCGCACGCGCGCCGATCTCGCAGTGCTCAAGGCGGCACGGCCCGCCGCCGTGCTCGAGCGCGAGGCGCTCGCCGCCCCCCCGACGCGCGGCTTCGCCCGGGCGCTTGCGGAGGCCGCGGCACGTCGCTACGGCCTGATCGCCGAGATCAAGAAGGCCTCGCCCTCGGCCGGGCTGATCCGCCCCGACTTCGACCCTACCGCGCTCGCCCGCGCCTATGCCGAGGGTGGGGCGACCTGCCTCTCCGTGCTGACCGATCGGCCCTTCTTCCAAGGTGCTCCGGAACATCTCGTCGCCGCTCGCGGCGCCGTGCACCTGCCCGTGCTGCGCAAGGACTTCATGCTCGACCTCTGGCAGGTTCTCGAGGCACGCGCGATGGGGGCGGATTGCATCCTCCTCATCATGGCCTGCCTCGAGGACTCGGAGGCGGCCTCGCTCGAACGTCTCGCGACTGACCTCGGCATGGATGTTCTCGTCGAGGTGCATGACGAGCGCGAGCTCGACCGTGCGCTCGCTCTCGCCTCACCGTTGATCGGCATCAACAACCGCGACCTCCGTACGCTCACGACCGACCTTGCCACCACCGAGCGCCTCGCGCCGCGCGTTCCGCCCGGTCGGCTCGTCGTCGCCGAAAGCGGGCTCGGCACGCCGGCCGATCTCGCGCGGATGGCCCGGGCCGGGGCGCGCGCCTTCCTCATCGGCGAGAGCCTGATGCGGCAGGGCGATGTCGCTGCCGCTACCCGCTCCCTTCTTGCCTGAACGACGATGAGCGGGCTGACCCATTTCGACGAGGCAGGCAACGCGGTGATGGTCGACGTCTCGGAGAAGGACGTCACCGCCCGCGTCGCCGTCGCAGAGGGGCGGGTGGTGATGGCGCCGGCCACGCTCGCCGCGATCCGCGACCGGGGCATCGCCAAAGGAGACGTGCTCGCGGTCGCGCGGCTTGCCGGCATCATGGCGGCGAAGCGCACGGCGGAGCTGATCCCGCTCTGCCACCCGCTGCCGCTCTCCTCGGTCACGCTCGCGCTTGAGACGGAGGGGGACGAGACGGTGCGGATCACCGCGACGGTAAAGGTGACGGGCCGCACCGGCGTCGAGATGGAGGCGCTGACCGCTGTCTCGGTTGCGGCGCTCACGGTCTATGACATGTGCAAGGCGATCGACCGGGCGATGCGAATCGAGGGGATCCGGCTCGTCCACAAGTCCGGCGGGCGAAGCGGCGTCTACGACGCGCCATGATCTCGGTCGCCGAGGCGCGGCAGCGTATTCTCGCCGCTCTCTCCCCGGTCGGCCCCGAAGTGGTCGCGCTTTCGGCCGCCTGGGGGAGGGTGCTCGCCGCTCCCGTGGCGGCGCGGCTCGACAAGCCGGGGGCGGATGTCTCGGCGATGGACGGGTTTGCGGTGCGCGCGGAGGATTGCGCCCGCCCGCCGGCGCGGCTTCGTGTCGTCGGCTCCGCGCCTGCCGGTCATCCCTTCCGGGGAACCGTGGGGCCGGGCGAGGCGGTTCGCCTGTTCACGGGAAGCGTCATCCCCGCGGGCGCCGATTCGGTCGTGGTCCAGGAGGACACCGACTTCGCCGAGCGGGGCGAGGGGGCAGGCGAGGTCGAGATTCGCGTTGTGCCGAAGCCCGGAGCGCATGTGCGCCCGCGCGCGGGGGATTTCGCTCACGGAACAATACTGCTCTCGCCGCCACGCCGGCTCACCGCGCGGGACGTCGGCCTCGCGGCTTCGGCCGGCCACGCCTGGCTCACGGTGCGCCGCCGGCCGCGGGTGGCGATCCTTGCGACCGGCGACGAGGTCACCCTGCCCGGCGACCCTGTGCCCGAGGGCGGGGTGGTGTCCTCGAACGGTTTCGTGCTCGAGTCGGTGGTGCGCGCTGCAGGCGGAGAGCCGATCCTGTTGCCGATCGCGCCGGACGATCCCGAGGCGATCGCGGCCGCCGTCGCCGCCGCGCGGGGGGCCGATCTCGTGGTCACCTCGGGGGGCGCCTCAGTCGGCCAGCATGATCTCGTCCGCCCCGCACTCGCCCCGCTCGGGCTTGCGCTCGATTTCTGGAAGATCGCGATGCGACCGGGAAAGCCCTTCATGTTCGGCAGGGTGGGCGATGCGGCGCTGATCGGCCTTCCCGGCAACCCGGTCTCGGCCACCGTGTGCGCAATCCTGTTCCTCGTGCCTGCGATCGAGCGCCTGCTCGGCCTTCCCGGTGCGGCGCCTGCGACCGTGCGGGCGCGCGCTGGCGCGAGGCTTGCCGCGAATGACCACAGGGCGGACCATCTTCGTGCCACGCTGGCGCGCGATGCTGACGGCGTTTTGGTGGCGACGCCCGCGGCACGGCAGGATTCGTCGCAGATGGCCGTCCTCGCTGCGGCGGATGCGCTGATCCTGCGGCCGCCCGATGCGCCAGAGGTTGCAGCAGGGGAATGGGTTGACGTGATCCCGCTTGGCGGGAGAGACATCTGAGCCGCCACAGCGGCGCGTGCGGGCGGAGAGGGGCAGGAAGCCATGGGTGGCGGGGAGACGCCTCGAGCGGCGCAGCGCTTCGCGGAAGTGGTGGCTGCACGCCTCTGTCACGACATCAGCGGCCCGCTCTCGATCATCGCCAATGCCGTCGAGCTGGCGCGTCAGGAGGGCGGGCGCGAGGGAGGCGAAGCGATCGGGCTGATGGCCGAGGGCGCCTGCGAGGTCGCCGCGCGCGTCAAGCTGCTCCGCTCCCTGTTCGGTCCTCCTTCCGGCCCTTTCTCTGCCGAGGAGGTCGGGGCGCTCGTGCGCGGCACGATCGGAGGCGGCCGTGTCGAGGTCGATCTCTCCCCGCTTGCTCCCGGAACGGTGTTCCGGCCCGAGACCGGGCGCGTCGTGCTCGCGTCCCTGGTCGTGGCGGCGGAAGCACTGCCGCGAGGCGGAACGGTCCGGCTCCATGGCGGGGCCGAGGATTTCGCCGTGGTGATCGAGGGCCAGAACGCGGCCTGGCCCGCGCATCTGACCGCGGTTCTGGGCGGGGCTGCGCCGCTCGACGCTGCCGTTGCCGGCGGCCCGCGCGGCCTGATGGGGCCCTATCTCGCGCTGCTTGCGCGCGAGGCGGGCCTCGTGCCCTCGCTTCTGATGGGAGCGGGCACGCCGCTCCTGCGCCTTGCCGGCGCCGCGGGCTGAGCGCACGCCGGCGCCCTCTCGTCACGGAAAAGCAACAGATGAGCTACGCGCCCAAACCCGAGGCCATCCCGCCTGGCCTGATCAACCTCTACTCCGACACGCAGACGAAGCCCACGCCCGGCATGCGCGAGGCGATCGCCCGCGCCGAGGTGGGCGACGAGCAGCGCGGCGAGGACCCGACGATCAACACGCTCTGCGCTCGCGTGGCGGACCTCCTCGGCAAGGAGGCGGCGATGTTCCTCCCCTCAGGCACGATGTGCAACGAGATTGCGCTCCTCGTCCATTGCCGGCCCGGCGACGAGGTGATCGGCGCATCCGACTGCCATATCCTGGTCGCCGAGGGTGGCGCGCCGGCGGCGCTCGCCTCCGTCCTTGTCACCTCGCTTCCCTCCGTTCGCGGTCTTTTCACGCCGGCCGATGTCGAGGCGGCCATCCGCCCCCCGAGCCGCTATGCGCCGCGCACACGGCTGTTGGCGGCCGAGCAGACGGCGAACATGGGCGGCGGAACGGTCTGGCCCGTCGCGCAGCTGAACGAGGTTGCGGACACGGCGAAGCGCCACGGGCTCGCCACCCATCTCGATGGCGCGCGGCTGATGAACGCCGTCGTTGCCTCCGGCGTTCCCGCAGCGGAGCACGCGAAGGGCTTCGATACGGCCTGGATCGATTTCACAAAGGGGCTCGGCGCTCCGGTCGGCGCCGTGCTCGCGGGCTCGCTGGCGCTGATCGGCGAGGCCTGGCGGTGGAAGCAGCGGCTCGGCGGCGCGTTCCGCCAGGGCGGCATCTGCGCCGCCGGCTGCCTCTACGCGCTCGACCATCATGTCGAGCGTCTGGCCGAGGACCATGCGCATGCGCGCCTGCTCGCCGCTTGGCTCGCCCAGCTTCCCGGCATCGCCGTCGAGACTCCCGAGACCAACCTCGTCTTCTTCGACGTCTCCGGAACCGGAATGACCGCGGAGGCGTTCTGCGTTGCGCTCGAGGCGGAAGGCGTGCGGATGGGCGCGATGGGGCGGACGCGCGTGCGCGCCTGCACCCACCTCGACGTGACCGAGCGGGACATGCGAACCGCGCTCGGTGCGGTTGAGCGCGTTCTTGCGGCCGTGCGCCGCGCGGCCTGATCAGCCGCCGAACCCGGCCATGAAGCGGTCGAGCAGAACCGGCAGGGCCTCGACCGCGTATCCGCCCTCTTGCACAATCACGGTCGGCAGGCCGAGCGCCGCAATGCGCGCTCCGGCGCGGGCGAAGGCATCATCCGAGACCTCGAGGAAGCCGAGCGGCTCGTGCGCCGAGGCATCGAAGCCGAGCGCGAGCACGAGCGCGTCCGCCCCGAACCCGGCGATCGCATCGCAGCCGGCGTCGATCGCCTCGAGCCAGGGCCCGTCTCCCGCACGTCGCGGCAGCGGATGGTTGAGGTTTGCGCCTTCTCCGCCAGGGCCGCCGCGTTCGCTCGCGTGACCGACATACCAGGGATAGTAGAAGTTCGGATCGCCGTGGACGCTGACCGTTAGCACATCGGGCCGATACCAGAAGATCCCCTGCGTGCCGTTGCCGTGATGGCTGTCGATGTCGAGCACTGCGACGCGCGCAGCCCCCGAGGCCCGCAGCCTCTCGGCCGCGAGCGCGCTGTTGTTGAGGTAGCAGTGCCCGCCGGCGCGCGCGGCATAGGCGTGATGGCCGGGCGGCCGGCAGAGCGCATAGGCCGCCCGTGCACCGGCGGCGACCTCCGCGGCGGCGGCGGCTGCGCACGCGGCGGCGGCCACAGCCGACGCCCAGGTCGCGGGACCGATCGCACAGGCCGTGTCGGCCATGTACCAACCGGCTTGCGAAACGATCCCGCTGCCCATCCGCCCGCCTTGGGCGAGCATCTCCGGTGTCGGGTGCATGTTGGGAACGATCTCCGGCCCCGCCTCGTGCTGCGCCGACCACGCGGTCCAGCCCTCGCGCAGGAAGTGGAGATAGCCCTCGTCATGCACCGAGGCGAGCAGCGGCGGCGGCGCGGCGGGAGGGGTGACCACCGTCAAGCCGAGCGCTTCCGCCCCGGCGAGCAGAGCGGCAGCCCTCGCGGGCACCTCGAAGCAGGGCACGACCTTGCCGCGCATCAGGAAGAAGCGTGGGGCATGCAGCATCTGGTCTGGGTGATGGAAGACGCGCATCGCTCCCTCCTTGGCACGGCCCGACGCTAGGTCGGGCGCGCGCTGCGGGCAACCTGCCTTGCCGCCATCGCTCTGCCCGCGATAGCCTAAGCGAGGGAAGCTTGTGAGAGGGGGACAACCAGATGATCACCGAAGCGACGCTCGACCGCCGCACCCTGCTTGCCGGTGCCGCCGCTGCGCCAGTGTTGATGACGGCCGCCGAGGCGCTGGCGCAAGGGCGCGAGCCGCGCCGCGGCGGCATCCTGAACAGCATCATCACGCCCGAGCCGCCTCTGCTCGTGCTGGGCGTGAACAACCAGGGGCCGACGCTGATCGTCGCCTCGAAGATTTATCAGGGCCTCCTCACCGTCTCGCCCAAGCTCGAGCCGGAGCCCGTGCTCGCAAGGTCCTGGGCCCGCAGCGAGGACGGCCTGACCTACACCTTCTCGCTCGAGCGGGGCGTGAAGTGGCATGACGGGCGCGACTTCACCGCCGAGGACGTGATCTTCTCGATCATGAAGTTTCACATGGAGGTCAACCCGCGTGCGCGGGCGATCCTGCAGCGGATCGACAAGGCGGAAGCGCCGGACGCGCACACCGTGCGCTTCACGCTCAAGGCACCGTTTGAGCCGTTCCTCCTGATCTTCGACGTCACCGGCTGCGCGATCGTGCCCAAGCACATCTACGACGGCACCGACTACCGGAACAACCCGGCGAACGCGACTCCGATCGGAACCGGACCGTTCCGCCTGGCGGAATGGCAGCGCGGCAACTTCATCCGCCTCGTCCGGAACGACGCCTACTGGAAGCCCGGCCAGCCCTATCTCGACGGCATCACGTGGCGGATCGTCCCGGACAGCCAGAGCCGCGCACTCGCCCTGCAGACGGGCCAGGTGCAGATGACCACCTCGAACGACATCGAGCCGTTCGACGTTCCGCGCTTCCAGGCACAGCCGAACCTCGAAGTGCGGCAGGACGGTTGGGAACTGTTCGCCCCGCTCTCCTGGATCGAGATCAACAACCGGCTCGACAACCTGAAGGACCCGCGCTTCCGCCGCGCGATCGCGCATGCGGTGGACCGGAACTTCATCGCCCAGAGGCTGTGGTTCGGCATCGGCAAGCCAGCGACCAGCCCGATCGCCTCGGCCACACGCTTCCACGATCCCTCCGTGCAGATGCCGGCCTTCAACCCGCGCGAGGCGATCGCGATCCTCGACGGCATGGGCTTGCGGCCGAACGCGCAAGGCATCCGTGCCTCGTTCAAGATGATGCAGCTTCCCTATGGCGAGGTGTGGAACCGACTGTCGGAGTATCTCCGCCAGGCATTGCGGCAGGTCGGGCTCGAGGTCACGCTCGAGAGCACCGATGTCGCGGGCTGGGTTCGCCGCCTCGCGAACTGGGAGTTCGAGACCACGATCAACTTCGTCTATCAGTGGGGCGACCCGACCCTCGGTGTCGAGCGCACCTACGTGACCTCGAACATCCAGAAGGTCGCCTTTACCAACACCGCCGGATACTCGAACCCCGAGGTCGACCGGCTGTTCGAGGCGGCGCGCAACGCCGCGCAGGCGGAGGAACGTCGGCGTCTTTTCTCCGAGGTGCAAAAGAAGCTGGTCGAGGACATGCCGCTTGTGTGGCTCATGGAGCTCTCCTTCCCGACGATCCATGACCGTCGCCTGCGCAACGTGATCACCACGGGCACCGGCGTGCACAAGAGCTTCGACGACGTCTTCCTCGCCGCCTGAGGGCGCAGCCGATCGCGGTCGATGGGTGCGACGAAGCTTCTGAGGTTCCTTGCCGGCAGGAGCGTGAAGGCGGTGGTCGTGATCATCGCGATCATCGTCTTCCAGTTCCTGCTGATCCGGCTTGCGCCCGGCGATCCGGCAAGCGTGATCGCCGGGCAGTCCGGTGCCGCCGATCCGCTCTTCATGCAGCAGCTCCGCGAGCAGTTCGGTCTTGACCGGCCGCTGCACGAGCAGCTCTTGATCTATCTCCGCGACATGCTGAGCCTCGATCTCGGATTCAGCCACAGGCAGCAGCAGCCGGTGGCGCAGCTGATCTTTGAGCGCCTCCCGGCCACGCTCCTGCTCACCGGCACGGCCTTCCTGTTCGCCGTCTCTGTCGGTGTGGCGCTCGGCGTGATGGCGGCACGTCGCGTCGGGCGAGCAGCGGACAGCGCCATCACCGTGCTCGCGCTGACGTTCTACGCGACGCCGATCTTCTGGGTCGGGCTTCTGCTCGTGCTCGTGTTCTCCGTCTGGCTCGAGTGGCTGCCGAGCTTCGGCATGCACACGGTCGGCGCCGAGCTCGGCGGCCTTGCCCGAGCGCTCGACGTGGCGAAGCACCTGGTCCTGCCCGCCCTGACCCTCGGCCTCTTCTTTCTTGCGATCTACGCCCGGCTTGCGCGCGCCTCCATGCTCGAGGTGGCCGACCAGGACTTCGTGCGCACCGCCCGCGCCAAGGGCGTTCCGGAGGGGCGGATCGTGCGCGCGCACATCCTGCGCAACGCGCTCCTGCCCGTGATCACCTTCGCCGGAATCCAGGCAGGCCAGCTCGTCGGCGGATCGATCCTGGTTGAGACCGTGTTCGCCTGGCCCGGTATTGGCCGCCTTGCCTTCGATGCTCTGCTCGCGCGCGACTATGCGACGCTGCTCGGGGTGTTCTTCTGCACGGCGGTGATGGTCGTCCTCTTCAACCTCGTGACCGACCTCCTCTACGCGGTGGTCGATCCCCGGGTGGAGGTGGCATGAGGGCCGCCCGGTGAGCTTCTGGCGTCGCTTCGCCCGCAATCTCGGGGCGATGGCCGGGCTCGTGATCCTTCTCCTCGTCGCCCTGATGGCGGCGCTCGCCCCCGTGATCTACCCATTCAGCCCGTGGGAGATGCGCGGCATCCCCTTCATGCCGCCGGGCGAGGGCGGCTTCCTGCTCGGCTCGGACAGCCTCGGCCGCGACGTCGCCGCCGGGATCGCGCATGGCGCTCTCGTCTCGTTCCTTGTCGGCGGCGTCTCGACCGTGGTGGCGCTCGCGCTCGGCGTCACGCTCGGCTCGGTGGCGGGCTATTTCGGCGGCTGGGTCGATGACGCGATCATGCGCTTCACGGAGTTCTTCCAGACAATCCCGAGCTTCGTGCTCGCGGTGGTTCTGGTCGCGATCTTCACACCTTCCATCACCTCGATCGTCGTCGCAATCGCTTTGGTGTCCTGGCCGCCGGTGACGCGCGTGGTGCGGGCCGAGTTCCTGTCCTTGCGCTCGCGCGAGTTCGTTCAGGCGGCGGAGGTGCTCGGCCGCGGCCCCGTCGCCATCATGGCCACCGAGATCCTGCCGAACGCGCTCTCGCCCATCATCGTTCTCGCCTCGCTGATGGTCGCGACCGCGATCCTGCTCGAGAGCTCGCTCTCCTTCCTTGGCTTGGGCGATCCGAACCTGATGTCCTGGGGGTTCATGATCGGCTCCGGCCGAAGCGTGATCCGTATCGCCTGGTGGATGAGCGTCTTTCCAGGGATCGCCATCTTCCTCACCGTGCTCGCCTTGAACCTTGTCGGCGAGGGGCTGAACGATGCGCTGAACCCGCGGCTTGCCCGCCGCGGCGCGCTGCCGGCGTGACCGCTCCGGTGCTTGCCATCGAGGGGCTGACGATCGGCCTCCCCGCCGGCGGCGACCGCGCCAACGCCGTCGAGGACGTGTCGCTCTTGGTACGGCCCGGAGAGATCGTCTGCGTCGTCGGCGAAAGCGGGTCGGGCAAGTCGATCACCGCTTCGGCGGTGATGGGGCTTCTGCCCAAGGGCCTGCCGGTTCGGTCCGGCCGGATCATCTTCGAGGGGAAGGATCTCCTGAGGCTCCCGCCGGAGGCGCTGCGCGCGCTCCGCGGTGCCCGGCTCGGGATGGTGTTCCAGGAGCCGATGACCGCGCTCAACCCGCTGATGCGGATCGGCGAGCAGATCGCCGAAGCGTTCTGCGTGCACGGGGTGCGCGGCGACCTGCGCGCGCGCGTGCTCGCGCTGCTCAAGGATGTGCGTCTGCCCGACCCGCCCGCGATCATCGACGCCTATCCGTTCCGCCTCTCCGGTGGGCAGAGGCAGCGGGTGATGATCGCGATGGCGCTGGCACTCGGCCCCTCGCTTCTCATCGCCGATGAGCCGACCACCGCCCTCGATGTTACGACCCAGATGCAGATCCTGCGGCTGATCCGGAACCTGCAGGAGCATCGCGGCACCGGGGTTCTCTTCATCACCCACGATTTCGGCGTCGTCGCCGAGATCGCCGACCACGTGGTGGTGATGCAGCATGGGCGCATCGTCGAGCAGGGGGAGGCGAGTCGTGTCCTCAACGCGCCTTCGCATCCCTACACGCGGGCGCTGATCGCGGCCGTGCCGCACGGCAGGGCCCGGCCAGCCGCTGCGTCGGCGTCGGAACCCGTGCTCGAGGTGGAGCGGCTCGACAAGTCGTTCCGGCGCGGGGCTGGGCTGTTCCGCCGCGGCGTGCCGGTGCCGGCGGTCGCGGATGCCACCTTCACTCTCAGCAAGGGCGAGACCCTGGGCGTCGTTGGCGAGAGCGGGTCGGGCAAGAGCACGCTCGCGCGCTGTGTGGTTCGGCTGATCGAGCCTGACCGTGGCAGGATAGCCTTCCGCGGCACCGATCTCCTCGCGCTGCGCCGCGCCGCGATGAAGCCGTTTCGTTCGCGCATCCAGATGGTATTCCAGGACCCGTACGCCTCGCTCAACCCGCGCCGCCGCGTGGGCGACATCATCGCCGAAGGGCCGGTCAGCCACGGCATGCCGCGCAACGAGGCGCTGGCACGGGCGCGCGAGCTCCTCTCCCTCGTGCAGCTTGACCCGGGCGCGATGGACCGTTTCCCCCACGAGTTCTCAGGTGGGCAGCGACAGAGGATCGGAATCGCGCGGGCGCTCGCTCTCGAGCCCGAGCTGCTTGTCGCCGACGAGCCGGTGAGCGCACTCGATGTCTCGGTGCAGGCGCAGATCCTCGAGCTGCTCGACGGGCTGCGTCGGCGGCTCAGCCTCACCATGCTGTTCATCACCCATGACCTCCGCGTGGCGGCACAGGTGTGCGACCGGATCGCCGTGATGCAGAAGGGCAGGATCGTGGAGCTCGGGGAGACGGCCAGGGTGTTCGGTGCGCCGCAACACCCCTACACGCGCGAGCTTCTCGAGTCCATTCCGGGACGGACATGGACGCCGCCGCTCGAGGCGGCGTGAGGGGAGGGCGGAGATGATCGATCCCGGCGCGAGGCGCGCGATCCTCGAGGCGGCGGCAGAGCTCGAGGGCGAGGCCGAGGCGATGCTCGCCGACCTCGTCCGCTTCCGCTCGACTCTCGGCGACGAGGGTCCGTGTCTCGATCATGTCGCCCGTCTGTTCGCCTCGCTCGGGCTCGAGGTGCGGCGGATTCCCACTGATCCTGCCGCGCTTGCGGGCCACGCGGGCCTCTCGCCGCCGCTCGTTTCCTACGCGGGTCGAGACAATGTCGCCGCTTTGCACACGCCGCGCGCGGGCGGCGGGCGCAGCCTCTGCCTTCAGGCGCATCTCGACGTGGTGCCCGAAGGCGCGGCCGAGCTCTGGACGACACCGCCCTTCGAGCCGGCGATCCGCAACGGGCGGATGTACGGCCGCGGCGCGGGCGACATGAAGGCAGGGCTTGTCGCCAACATTGTCGCGATGAAGGCGCTTGCGGCCGCGGGCCTCGCTCCCGCGGGTGCGGTGCAGCTCCACGCCGTCATCGAAGAGGAGTGCACGGGCAATGGCGCGCTCGCCACCATGCTCGCGATGCCGAAGCCCGATGCGGTGATCATTCCCGAGCCCGGGCCTGGCTTCCCGGCGATCTACAGCGCCGAGGTCGGCGTGGTCTGGGCATGGGTGACGGTGACGGGGAAACCTGCACACGTGCGCGAGATGCAGGCAGGGGTGAATGCGATCGAGGCGGCGATCGCGGTCGCCGCCCGGTTCAAGGACTACGAGAGCGAGATGAACCAGGCCGAGCGGATCCACCCTGCCTTCCGTGGCATCAACCACCCTGTGAACGTCAATCTCGGCACGATCGAAGGAGGGGAGTGGAACAGCTCCGTGCCGACGCGCGCGCGAATCGGCCTGCGTGTTGGGGTGATGGCGGGCCGCACGGCGGCCGAGACGAAGCGTGACATCGAGCGGATCGTCGCCGAGGCGGGGGCCGACCCGAAGCTCAGGGGAGCGACGCTTGCCCTCTCCTGGGGCGGCTTCATGGCCGACCCGTGCGTGTTCGACATGGAGGCGCCGATCGTTCGCCTCGCGCGCGAGGCCTATGCCGAGGTGACGGGCGGGTCCTTGCGCGACTACCCGGCCACGGGGCTCACCGACGGGCGACTCTTCGCCCTCTATCAGGGCACGCCGGTCGCGGTGTTCGGGCCCGAAGCGGACGCAATTCACGGCATCGACGAGAGCGTGAGTCTCGCGTCGATGCATGCGATCACGCGCACGATCGCGCTCACCATCGCCGCCTGGTGCGGCACGGAGCCTGCATGATGCTGGCCAACCTTCCCGTCTCGGGCGAGCGGCTGTGGGCCAGCATCATGGAGATGGCGCGGATCGGCCCAGGTCGCGCCGGCGGCTCGAACCGCCAGGCGCTGACCGACGCCGACGGTGAGGCGAGGCATCTGCTTCGCCGCTGGTGCGAGGCGCTCGGCCTTGAGATGACGGTCGATCGCGTCGGCAACATGGCGTTCCTCCGCCCTGGTGCTGATCCGTCCCTCCCGCCAGTCGCCTTCGGCAGCCATCTCGACACGCAGCCGACGGGGGGCAGGTTCGACGGTGTTCTCGGGGTGCTAGCCGGCCTCGAAGTGATGCGTGCGCTCGACGACTCCGGAACGGTCACGCGCGCGCCGCTTATGCTTGTGAACTGGACGAACGAGGAGGGGGCGCGCTTCTCGCCGCCGATGATGGGCTCGGGCGTTGCCATGGGCCTGTTCGACGAGGCGGAGGTGCTCGCACGCACAGACGCCTCGGGCGCCGTGTTCGGTGAAGAGCTCGCGCGGATCGGTTGGCGCGGCGAGGCCGATCCCGCGATGTTCCAGAGGCTCGGAGCCTATTTCGAGCTCCACATCGAGCAGGGGCCCTTCCTCGAGGCCGAGGGCGCCGAGATCGGCGTGGTCACCGGCGCCTCGGCGCAGGCGTGGTTCGAGGTGACGGTGACGGGCGCGGAGGCGCATGCCGGCAACGGCATGGCGCTGCGGCGCGACGCGCTGGTCGCCGCGGCCCAGATGATCGTCGCGATCGAGGGGATCGCGCACGAGACAGGCGGAAACGGCACGGTCGGCCGCATCGTCGTTTCTCCCGACAGCCGCAATGTCGTTCCGGGAAGCGTATGGTTTACGGTCGATCTGCGCCACGCGAGCGCGGCGACGCTTGCGCGCATGGAGGCGATGCTGCGCGACCGCCTCCGCGCGCTCGCTGCGGCGCGCCGTGTCTTGCCGGCGATCACGCCGTTCTGGTCGTTCCCCGAAACGCCGTTCGACCCGGTGCTCGTCGCCCGGGTCCGCGAGGCGGCGATCGCCCGCGGCCTCACATGGCGCGAGATGCCGACGGGAATCGGCCATGACGCGGTCTATCTTGCCCGTCGCGTTCCGACGGCGATGATCTTCTGCCCCTGCCACGGCGGCTTGAGCCACAACGAGGCGGAGAGCATCACCCAGGCCTGGGCGGAGGCGGGCTGCCGCGTGCTCGCCGATGCCGTGCTGGCCACGGCGGGGCTAGCGTGAAGGGATGAAACGGATGCGAATCGGTGTCGCGGGATTTCAGCACGAGAGCCATTCCTTCGCCCTGTTTCCGGCCGACCTGTCGGCCTTCGAGAAGCCGGGCGGCTTCCCGCCGCTGTCGCGCGGCGAGGCGGTTCGCGCCGCGCTTGCGGGAACACGCGTTCCCGCCGCAGGGGCGATCGAGGCCGCCGAGGCGGAAGGACACGAGGTGATCCCGCTCGCGTGGGGCATGGCGATGCCGTCTGCACCGGTCACGCGCGAGGCGTTCGAAACGATCGCCGCTTGGATCGTCGAGGCAGCGGCGGCGGCGATGCCGCTCGATGGTCTGTATCTCGACCTGCACGGGGCGATGATGGCCGAGCACGCGCCGGACGGGGAGGGCGAGCTTCTCAGGCGGCTGCGCGACCGGCTCGGGCCGGACCTGCCGATCGCAGCGAGCCTCGACCTGCACGCCAATGTCACGCGCGACATGGTGGAGCTTGCCGATGTGCTCACCGCCTATCGCACCTATCCGCACATCGACATGAAGGAGACCGGGGCGCGGGCGATGGCGCTCCTGCTCCGCCGCATCGCTCATGCGCGGCCCTGGGCGCGCGCCTTCAGGACGATCGACTTCCTCATTCCGGTGCCGGCGCAGTGCACGATGATGCCGCCGATGCAGCAGGTCTACGCCGTTCTGCCGGAGCTCGAGGCGGCCACCGGCGCGGCCGATCTCTCGCTGTCGCTCGGCTTCCCCTATTGCGATTTCGAGGGCTGCGGCCCTGCCGTCACGGCTTACGCCGAAACCGCGGCATCGGCCGAGGCGGCGGCGGAACGGCTTCACCGGATGGTGCTCGACCAGCGTGGCAACCTGGCCGTCCGGCTCTGGCCGGCCGAGGAGGCGGTGGCGCATGCGCGCGCCCGGGCAAGCCTCGGCGGCCCGCCGATCGTGCTTGCCGATACGCAGGACAATCCCGGCGGCGGCGGCCATGGCGACACGACCGGCCTGCTCGCCGCGCTCGTCAACGGAGGCGCGCACGGCGCGGTGATCGGCGTGTTCAACGATGCCGCCTCTGCCGCCGCCGCCCATGCTGCCGGGATCGGCGCGACGGTCGAGCTTGCGCTCGGCGGGGTGAGCGACGGTGTTCCGTTCCGTGGCCGGTTCAAGGTGCTCGCCCTCGGCGACGGACGCTTCACCTGCACCGGCCCGATGACGCGCGGCAACATGGCCGATCTCGGCCCGACAGCCCTGCTCGAGACCGGTGGCGTTCACGTCGTTGTCGCGAGCCGGAAGATGCAGGCCTATGACCAGGCGATATTCCGTCACGTGGGCATCGAGCCTGCCTCCGTGCCGATCATCGCGCTCAAATCGAGCGTGCACTTCCGCGCCGACTTCCAGCCGATCGCGAAGGAGATCCTGGTGGTGCTCGCCCCCGGCCCGGTCGTTGCCGATCCGGCGACCTTGCCCTTCACCCGGCTTCGGCCGGGGCTCGCGCTCCGGCCCTGATCAGGAGCGGAGGAGGGCTCGCACCTCGGCCTCGCGCGGGATCGGCGCGACCGCGCCATAGCCGGTGGTGGAGAGAGCAGCCGCGGCGTTGGCATAGCGGAGCGCCGCCTCAGGCGGGTCGCCCAGCACGATGCGGGCGAGGAAGGCGCCCGAGAAGGTGTCGCCCGCACCCGTCGCGTCCACCGCCTCGACCCGGTGCGCTGGGGCGCGCGCGCGCAGGCCCCCGGCGGTCGCAAGCAGCGCTCCCTCCGCCCCGCATTTCACCGCCACCAGAGGGCAGCCGAGGCGGAGATAATGGTCGGCGATCGCGTCCGGGTCGGAGAGGCCGGTCATGGCTTGCGCATCCTCGCGCGAGGGAAAGGCCATGTCGGACTGGGCGATCGCCGCCTCGATGATTGCGCGCGCACGCGCCACCGGCCACAGGCGGAGCCGCAGATTGGTGTCGTAGGCCACCTTCACCCCGTGCTGTCGCGCAACCGCGATGGCATGGAACACCGCATCCGCGGCCGAGGTGCTGATCGCCTGGCTGATGCCGGAGGCGTAGAGGATCCGCGCCCGGGCGATCGCCGCTTCCGGAACGTCGCGCGGTGTGATGCGCGAGGCGGCGGAGCCGGTTCGATAGAAGGTGAAATGATGCCCTTTCGCATCATGCGTGACGAAATAGACGCCGGTCGGTGCCTCCGCCGTCCGGATCACCGTCGAGGTGTCAACGCCTTCCGACTGCCAGAGCGTCATGAAACTGTCGCCTGCAGCATCCTCTCCGATCGCGGTGATGTAGCCCGTGCGAACGCCCTGCCGTGCGGCAGCGATCGCCGCGTTCGAGGTGTCACCGCCATGACCCTGCAGATAGAGCACGCGCCCCTGGGCATCGGGGGGGAGCTGGTTGAACTCCAGCATCGGTTCGCCCATGCAGAGGATGTCGACCGCCATCTTCTCCCTCCTCACGCGGGCCTGGGCACGAGACCCTGGCGAGCCGTCCGCGACATGCGCACCACGGCGGAGGCCCGTCAGGCGGCGAGCGCGGCGCGCGCCGCCGCCATCACCTCGTCCTTGGCTCCGGCGGCGATCAGGGACTCGTCGACCAGCCTTCCGCCGATGCCGACGAAGGCCGCACCGGCGTCGAGATAGGCGCGAACATTGCCCGGCTCGACCCCGCCTGTGGGGCAGAACGCGACGTCGGGAAAGACGGTCTTGAGCGCGCGGAGATGCGCCGGGCCGCCCATCGAGGCGGCGGGAAAGATCTTCACCGCGTCGGCGAAGCCCTCGAGCGCCTCCACCACCTCGTCCGGCGTCAGCGCGCCGAGCATCACGAGCGCGCCGAAGCGCCGGCCGGCGGGGACGATTTCGGGCTCGTTCCAGGGGCAGACGATGAACCTCGCCCCGGCCTCGCCGCAGGCATAGGCTTCGGTCGCCGTCCGTACCGTTCCGGCGCCGACGAGCAGGGCGGGATCCGACGCGAGCTCGCGGATGAGCTCGGTCGCTCCCGGAACGGTGAGCGTGATCTCGAAGGTGGAAAAGCCCGCCTCGCGGAGCCAGGCGACGGCAATGCGCGCCGAATCGGCGCTGCGCGTGCGGATGACGGGGATGACGCGCGCCTCGACAAGGCGCGGCAGCAGCGGGTGGCTCATTCGGCAGGTCTCCGGCAGGATCAGCGCGTCTGGTTCACCGGGTGCAGCGGCGTCTCGCCCTCCAGCACGCGTGCGACCTCTTGGGCGGCCTTGCGCTGCAGCTCGGCGATCGCCTCCTCGCTGTACCATGCCGAATGGTCGGTCAGAACCACGTTGTCGAGGCTCCGCAGCGGGCTGTCGTGACGCAAGGGCTCGTTCTCGTACACGTCGAGCCCGGCTGCCAGCACGCGCCCTTCCGCGAGCGCGGCGGCAAGCGCCGACTCGTCGATCAGGCCGCCGCGCGCCGTGTTCACGAGCACGAGTGTCGGCTTCGCGAGCGCGAGGAAGCCGCGGCCGATGATGTGTCGCGTCGCGTTGGTGAGGGGAGCGTGCAGGCTGATCGCATCGCTTTCGGCGGCGATCGTGTCGAGGCTTGCGAGCGAGGCTCCCGCCGGAACCTCGCGGACGAAGGGATCATGCACCAGCACCCGCGCGTAGCCGAGCGCCGCGGCCTTGCGATGGAAGGCGGCACCGATCCGCCAGTAGCCGATAAGGCCAAGCGTGCCGCCGCGTATGTGGTGGATCTTGCGATCGATCGGCAGGCCCCAGCCATGCGCGCGGACGCGCCGATCGGCCTCGGCGACGCGGCGGATCGCTGCGAGCAGGAGAGCGAGCGCGTGGTCAGACACCTCCTCGGTGCCGTGGTCGGGCACGTTGCAGACGACGATGCCGCGTGCGGCTGCGGCGGCGGTATCGATGTTGTCGTAGCCCACACCGTAGCGGACGATGACGCGCGCCTGCGTTGTTGCGATCGCCGCGGCATCGATGGGCGTCTCGCGCACGAGCACGCCGTCGGCCTCGGCCATCGCAAGCGCCGCCTTCGCCGCATCGCCCCGGCAGGGGCTGAGGACGAGCTCCGCCCCCGCCGCGGCGAGGATAGTGCGTTCCGTCTCGTAGTCGGGGTAGCCGTCGTCGAGGACGACGACGCGCCATGGCCTCGCCACGTCAGCCGGTCCGGATCACCTGCCGTCCGGAGCGGCTCGCGGCGGACCGCGCTTCGGCAGCACCAGTCGACCGCCGAGCGAGGGCGAAGCCGGCCGTCATCGTGATGCCGCCGCGGTCAATCATCCGAGGCGCGTTTTCTCCTCCAGACTTGACAGCACTCCGGAGTATACCCGACCCGCAACCTGCGCCTATTGGCGGCGACCAGGGCCGTCGTGGTTGCGCGGCAGATGCTCCCCCGGTCCGTTCCCGCGCCGTGTCAGGGCCGGGCGCGCGCCAGCACCTCGTCCGCCCAGGCTTCGAGCGCACGCGCCTCGATCGCGAGCCGCTCGAGGTCATGGCCCACACAGGCGAGTTCGTCGCCGTAACGCACGAGCCCTGCCTCCAGGCCCAAGACGGCGTGGTCGAGATCGCTCAGCGCAAGCCGGAACCGGTCGATCGCTTCGCGCTGTTCCGCAAGCGCCAGCTCGAGCGTGTTGAGGGCGCGGCTGAGCCGGTCCTGCCCTGCCGCTTCTCCGGCCGGAGCGCTGTCCTTGCGCGGGCGGAAGGGAATGACCGTGGCGCTCTGTGCCATCGCCGTCTCTCCAAGATGATTCATAAGTTAATAGAACGTAAAAACGGCAGAGAAAGCAATCCACGCGTCCGCGTGTCGTGCCGACTACGATCGGCTGTCCAGGATGCGCCGTGCCTGAAGAAGATGCGGCCGATCCAGCATCCGTCCTTCGAACGACACCACACCCGCGCCCGGGTTCGCGGCGAAGGCGGAGACGACCGCTTCCGCCCAGGCGACCTCCTCTGCCGAGGGCGTGAACGTGGCGAGGATCACCGGAACCTGCGCCGGGTGGATCGCCATCCGCCCTGCGAAACCCATGCGGCGCGAGTCGGCACACTCCGCGGCGAAGCCCGCTTCGTTGCGGAAATCGGCGTACACCGTGTCGATGGCCGGTACCTCGGCCGCTGCTGCCCCTGCGAGCGTGAGAGAACGCGCGAGCCGGAAGAGCTCGTCCCAGGTGCCGTCAGCGAGCCGGTTCGCCTTCGCGCCGACGCTTGCGGCGAGATCCTCCCCGCCCCAGGTCAGCGCGGCGAGCCGCGGGCTGCCGGCATAGGCGCCAAGCGCAAACAGCGCTGCCGGCGTCTCGGTCGCGATCGGCATGACGCGGATCGAGCGGTCGGATAGGCCCTCGCGCGCCTCGAGCGCGGAGAGAGCCGAATCGAGTCGGCGCAGCTCATCGGGCCCGGAACATTTCGGCAGGACGATTCCGTCCGGCCGGGCGCGGACGACTGCGGCGAGGTCGGCCATGACGAGACCGCTGTCGAGGGCATTGACGCGCACCCACGCCTGCGGCGCCGCCTCGCCGCGGCCGGCGAGCCAAGCCGAGGCCATCTCCCTGGCAATCGCCTTGCGCTCGGGCCCGACGCTGTCCTCGAGGTCGAGGATCAGCGCGTCCGCTCCGCTCTCGGTGCCGCGCGCGAGCTTGCGCTCGCTGTCGGCCGGCACGAACAGGAAGGCGCGCGGCACCTTCACGCCGCCGCCTCGCCGTGGGGGCGCTTGCGCATCAGCGCTGCGCGCCGGCAGCGCGCCACGAGCACGCCGTCCTGGCGGAATGCCTCGTGGAGGAAGGTGACGATCCCTTCGCCCGGGCGGGAGCGGCTCTCGCGCACGGCAAGCACGGTGGAACGGACGGACACCGTATCGCCGGGAAACAGCGGGGCGGGAAAGGCCACCTCCTCGAAGCCGAGATTGGCGACCGTGGTGCCGAGCGTGGTGTCATGCACCGAGATCCCGACCATCAGCCCGAGCGTGTAGAGCGAGTTCACGATCGTCCTTCCGAACGGTGTCGCCTTCGCCGCCTCGGCATCGAGATGCAGCGCCGCCGGGTTCATCGTGAGCGCGCAGAACAGCACGTTGTCGGCGTCCGTCACGGTGCGTCGGATCGGATGGTCGAAGACCATCCCCTCGCTGAACTCCTCGAACCAGAGGCCGGGCATGGTCGATCACTCGGCTGCGAGGGTGCGGAACTTCCGCGCTGGAACCGAGGCGCGGTTGGCGTCTTTGAAGCCGAGCGCGTCCTCGGCGATCAGCACCTTCTGCACGTTCTGCGACCCCTCGCCGACATTCAGCATCTCGATGAACCCCTTGAACATACTGATCGGATATTCGTCGGCGAGCGCGTAGCCGCCGAAGATTTCGGTCGCGTTCGCCACCGCCGTCTTGGCTGCGCGCGACGCGAAATATTTGGCGAGCGAGGCGAGGCGGTTCGCCGGCTCGCCCGCGTCCATAACCTCTGCGAGCTCGCGCACGAGCGCCCGCGCCGCAGCGATCTCGGCCGCCATGTCGGCCACCAGCCCCTGCACGAGCTGGTGGCGGCCGATCGGCTTGCCGCCGACCTCGCGCTCGCGCGCATACGCCACCGCATGGTCGAGGCAGCCCTGGGCGGCACCGACGAGGCGTGCGGCCACGGTGAGCCGGCCGAACTCGAGCGCGTTCATGGCAATGCGGAAGCCTTCGCCCTCGGCACCCAGCCGGTTCTCAACAGGAACGGCGAAGTCGTCGAGGAACACAGAGCAGGAGGCGAACACCGGCGAGAGGCCGCGCATCGGGATCGGCACGGCGCGATAGCCCGAGCCTGATTTCGGTTCGACGATGAAGGCGGTGATGCCGCGATGCCCGGCCGAGGGGTCGGTCTTGGCGAACAGGACGCCGACATCTGCCTCGTTGCTGAAGGTGATCCACTGCTTCGAGCCATTGAGAATGTAACGGTCGCCCTCCCGGCGCGCGGTGGTGCGCATCGCCCCGGCTGGGTCGGAGCCGCCGCCCGCCTCGGTGAGGGCGAACATGCCGATCGTCTCGCCGGCGATCAGGCCGGGGACGAAGCGGGCGATCTGCTCCTCCGTCCCCCAGTTGAGGATGGTGAAGGGGCAGGTCATTGCCTGCAGGTTCATGCAATAGCCGAAATCGGGCCGGATCCGGCTCACCTCCTCCGCGATCACCGCGACGGCCCGGAAACCGAGGTCGCTGCCGCCCACATGTTCGGGAAAGGCGGCGCCGAAGAGGCCGGCTTCTCCCATCGCCCGCACGAGGGGGCGGGGAAAGGTGCGGCGGGCTTCCCAGCTGCCGATCTCGGGAACGATCCGAGAGGCGAACAGCCGGGTCACAGTGTCGCGGACCGCGGCAAGCGGCGGGGGAAGCGGGGTGGTCGGGGGCAGGACGCGCATCGGTCACCCGTCCCCGTTGCGCGCCTTGGCGATCGGCGGCGTGAACTGCGGCTCGGTATCCCAGGGGAAGAGGATCCAGGTGTCCTGGCTCACCTCCGTCACGTAGGTGTCGACCATCGGCTTGCCGGCCGGCTTGGCGTAGATCGTGGCGAGATGGGCCTCTGGCAGGAGCGCGCGCACCACGCGCGCGGTCGTGCCCGTGTCGACGAGATCGTCGACGATCAGCCACCCCGCGCCCGACCCAGCGGCCGTGGGGGGCTTGCTCAAGCGCGGCTCGCCGCGCGTCTCCTCGTCATAGGTGATGACCGAGACCGTCTCGATCACCCGGCAGTCAAGTTCGCGGGCGATGATCGCCGACGGGATCAGCCCACCGCGGGTGATGGCGACGATCCCCGCCCAGGGCCCGAGTGGCAAAAGCTTCCAGGCGAGCGCCCGGCCGTCACGATGCAGAAGGTCCCACGTCACCGTATAGTATCTGTGGCCCACGCGCGCGTCTCTCCCCCCCTTGTCGAGGCCTCTGCCGACGGCCGTTTAGCACGGGGCCGGACGAGGTGACAGGCTGGGCCCGATGCGGCTAGCGTCCGGCGTAGGAACGTCTTCGGGAGGCTCCGCAATGCCGTCAAGGATCTTGGCCGGGTGTGGCCTCGCACTCGCTCTCGCCACGGCGCCTGCGTCAGCGGAGGTCGCGCTCATCGACCCTCCGGCGCCGCTCTCGCCCCCGGTGAAGCTCACCGTCGGCGTGGTGAAGGTGCCGCATGTCGTGCCCTTTGCGCTCGTGCCCGAGCTCGCGCGGCCGCTCGGCGTCGAGGTTGAGATGGTGAACTTCGTCCGCTACGCCGATGTGCGCACCGCGCTCGCCTCCGGCTCGATCGAGATCGGCTCGATCGGCCCGGCGGATGTGCCGATCGCGGTCAGCCAAAACCTGCGCGGCATCGTCGGCCTGTTCGGCGTCGGCGTGTCGCCGAAGCACCCGATCGTGCGCAACGGCGTGTCGCTGAACAGCTGGGAGGACCTCTACGGAAAGCGCGTGGCGATCGCGCCCGGCTCGGCGGTGTGGTTCCAGTTCGCCGCGACCGTAACGGAGGCGAACATCAACTACGGTCGCCTCAACATCGTCAACATCCAGGGCGGCGGCCAGCCCTTCGTGCAGGCGATGCAGCGCGGCGACATCGACCTCTTCATCGGCTGGGAACCGTTCGAGAGCATGGCGATCCAGCAAGGGCTCGCGTGGCGGCAGACGGCGCTCGACTACTCGAAGTCCCGCGCCGTCGGCGCCGAGCTCGGCATGGTCGGCGCCAGCCGGGCGGCGTTGGACGGCAAGCGCGAAGCGGTGCGCCGACTCGTCTAGGCCTACCTTCAGGCACAGAACCGCGTTTCGGCCTCGAAGGAGACGCTCGCCGCCGCGATCGCTTCGTGGACCGGTCTCGATACAGCCGTGGCGCGCGAGGTCGCTGACAAGATGACGCTCGAACAGTCCCTGACGCTCGCCCAGATCCAGGCCCAGGCGCGCGAGTTCCATCGCCTCGGCGTGCTGCAGCGTGACGTCTCGGCCGAGATGCCGCAGTTCTTCGACCACACGATCATCGCCTCGGTGCGACGCTAGCGAGCGCGACCCCGATGCCGGCAGGCGCGGGCTCGGCCCCGCCGCCCCCGC